>ENA-OQDA01000041-OQDA01000041.1-human-gut-metagenome-genome-assembly--contig:-NODE-41-length-53599-cov-4.923287_pt1 | contig 53599 bp, 66 predicted proteins | sample MGYA00242771_ERZ504603 | MGnify/ENA primary metagenome ERZ504603 (study PRJEB26092, sample SAMD00036328) | human gut metagenome | host: Homo sapiens | study: EMG produced TPA metagenomics assembly of...
ACGACAGCCCCTCGGAGATGGGGCCTTTGGCAGTACGGACAACTTTCCGGTTTTGCCAAGGGCTCCCTCTCTGAGGGAGCTGGCATCGCGCAGCGATGACTGAAGGAGTCTTACTTTATCACTCGATCAGGCCGTTCAGCAGGGACAGGCACTTGCGGCTGTGCAGCTTGCGGATCGCCTTTGCCTCGATCTGGCGCACACGCTCACGGGTAACGCCAAAGTCACGGCCAACCTCTTCCAGCGTACGGGGACGGCCATCGTCCAGACCAAAGCGCAGGCGGATGACCTTCTCTTCACGAGGGGTCAGGCTCTTGAGAGCCAGATTGATCTGCTGTGCCACCATGGCGCGGTCTGCGGCCTTGCCAGGGGCTTCGGCGTTTTCGTCTGCGACGAAATCGCCCAGAGAGGAATCCTCTTCCTCACCCACGGGGCTTTCCAGACTTGCCGGCTCCTGTGCCATGCGCTGGATCTCGCGCACACGCTCCACGCTCATATCCATGGCCTTTGCCAACTCTTCCGGGGTCGGCTCGTGGCCGTTCTGGTACACCAGCTGGTTGGTGGCCTGACGCATCCGGTTGATGGTCTCCACCATGTGCACCGGAATGCGGATGGTACGGGCCTGATCCGCAATGGCACGGGTGATGGCCTGACGGATCCACCAGGTTGCATAGGTGGAGAAGCGGAAGCCGCGGTCACAGTCGAACTTCTCGGCAGCCTTGATCAGGCCGATGTTGCCCTCCTGGATCAGATCCAGGAATGCCAGATTGTGGCCCACATGCTTTTTGGCAATGGACACCACCAGACGCAGGTTCGCTTCGCTCAGGCTGCGGCGGGCGTTCAGGCCATCGCGGCGGGTCTTGAGCAGCTCAGCGCGCTTTTCGTCGCTCAGGGGGCCGTTCTCCACAGCCTCCATAGCTTCCTCTTCGGCAGCCTTTTCCTCGGCATCCTCGCTGGGCTTCTCGTTGCCCTCCTCGTCCAGATCTTCGGTATAGCTGCGGCTGTTCTCATCCTCTTCAAACGAGAAGCGGGCGCTGTTCTTTTTGATGTACTCCGGCCCGCCGTACTTCTGGCGGTCGGCCTGCAGGATGTGCGCCGCCTCGGCACCGGCATGGATGCGGCGGCTCAGCTCCACCTCCTGCTCCGCGCTCAGCAGCGGGATCTGGCCGATCTGCTTGAGGTAGTTTTTAACGGGGTCGTCCAGCAGTTCGTCCATGGCAGCCTTCAGGTCTGCAGGGTTCTCCTCGCTCTGCTCTTCCTCGTCCTCGCTGATGCCCATATCATCGTTGTTGTTCTCGGCATTCTCGACCTCGGCCATGATGCTGTCCACATCCAGCGTAGGCTCTGCATCCTCTTCCAGAACCTTGATGCCGCGTTCTTCCAGAAGGGTGTAGAGCGTTTCCTCATCCATTCTGCACTGTGCAGCCAGCGCCTTGGCCTCCTTGGCCGAAATGGTGCCTTCGCCTTTCGTCAACAGTTCCTTTAAAGTCATGCCCATTTTGCTCTCTCCTTCTTGCTCCGGGGATGCTCCCGCCGGGGGAAATCCTGTAATAAAGTGTTCCTGCGCATCAGATCACAAGTCCTCCGTTCACGCCGAACACCTGACCGGTGATGTAGCCCGCACCCTCGCCGGCAAGGAACACCAGCAGCTGCGCCACTTCGTCTGCGCTGCCAAGACGGCCCACAGGGGTCTCTTCGGCCAGCGCGGCCTTATCCTCGGCGGTGAATGCTGCCATCATATCGGTATCAATGACCCCGGGCGCAACACAGTTCACTGTGATGCCGCTTGGGCCTTCTTCTTTGGCCAAAGCCTTGGTCAGGCCGATCAGGCCTGCCTTTGCTGCAGAGTAATGCACCTCGCAGCTGCCGCCGGTCTGGCCCCACATGCTGCTCACGGTCAGGATGCGTCCGGCCTTGCGGCGGATCATGCCCGGCAGCGCCAGCTGACACAGGTGGAACGCACCGGTCAGGTTCACGTCCAGCATATGCTGCCACTCTTCCGGGGTGATGTCGGTGAACAGCTTCTGCTGGGCGATGCCCGCATTGCTCACCAGCACATCCACACGGCCCAGTGCCTGTTCTGCGGTGCGGAACGCAAGCTCGCAGCTGGCGCGGGACGCCACATCGCACTGCACGGCGGTGATGCCGGGCAGCTGTTTTTCCAGCTCTGCAGCGGCTTTGGCATTGCTGTGGTACAGCACCGCCACGCGGTAGCCCGCCGCATAGAACGCCCGGGCCGCAGCGGCACCAATGCCGCGGTCGCCGCCGGAGATCAGCACACAGCGGCCATTGGCTGCTGTGTGCACGGTAGGTGCAGGTGTTTTCTCCGGCTCTTCCTGCACAGGCTCCGGCATTTCCGGCTGCGGCGCAGGCTGGGGCTTTTCCAGCACCATCACCCGGGTGGGTTCGTCCACCACGGGTGCTGCCGCCTTTGGCTTTGGCGGTACGGGCGGCTCCTGTGCAGCCTGTTCCGGCTGCGGCTCCTCACCCGACAGATTGAACGTCAGTTCAAATTCATCTTCGTACAAGAGTATAGTCCTCCTGTCGTGATCTCTGCACTGCAAAGGTATGCCGTGCAGGAGATGTCTGTGCGGCCCATCGCCGTCCGTTCAGCGTCCATTTCTTATCCGGTCAAAGTCCGGTGCTCGGCGCGGCAGACAGCTGCATAAGATGGGTTTCGACAAAACACCATTAAATAATATAGCACAATTTGCCGAAAAAAGAAAGTGGAAGCCGCCTACTTTTTCACGCAGCTTCCACTTTTTACGGTTTCTTCATATTCCATGCCGGTCATACAGGCGGTTTCCACTTCGGCCGGGCCGCAAGCCGTGCCCGCAGATCCTTGAAAAACGCCTGCAGCAGCTCCTGTGCTTCCTCTGCGCGCAGCCCCTGCTCCACCACCGGGTGGTGGTTGAAGGGCATTGCAAACAGGTCAGTCACACTGCCGCAGCAGCCCGCCTTGGTGTCTGCCGCGCCGTATACCACCCGCCGGATGCGGCTGTTGATGATGGCCCCGGCGCACATGGGGCACGGCTCCAGCGTGACGAACAGCTCGCACTCCCACAGCCGCCAGCCGCCCAGCTTTTTGCAGGCGGCATCAATGGCCAGCAGCTCTGCATGATGCAGGGCGTTTTTTTCGGTCTCGCGGGTGTTGTGAGCGGCAGCTACCACCTCGCCGTTGCGGGCCACCACGGCCCCCACCGGCACCTCGCCCAGTGCAGCCGCCTTGCGGGCTTCTTCCAGTGCAAGGCCCATCAGTTCAGAATCGGTCATAGGTTCCCCTTTATCCTGCTGCAAAAACCAGCAGATTATTCAATGTATGCAAAAGCATTCCCGGCCATACCCTGCCGGTGCGTTCACGAAGTGCGCCCAGCACAAGGCCGCAGCCAAGCGCCCACGCCATGCCCGCCGGGGTGCCGTGCTGCACCGCAAACAGTACCGCCTGCAGCGCTGCGGCCTGCCATCTGCCCAAGGGCTGCGCCAGCTGCTGGATGACCCCGCGGAACACCAGTTCCTCCACGACAGGTGCAGCGATGCAGTGGTGCACAAAACTCAGCGCCCGCACATCCCACGCCGGGGCAGGCAGAAATGCCAGCGCTTTGCCTGCCAGCAGGTAGGCCAGTGCGCAGCCGAACGCAGCCAGCAGTGCCCTTGTTTTTGCCTTTTGCTCCATGGCCTGCCCTCCCTGCCGTGCGTTTCTCAGCGTCCATCTTATCATAAGCAGCGGCTTTTACGCAAGTATTTTGCGCTGGGACGAAGCAATTTTCGCTCAGGTAATTGACTTTTCCCTGTGGATTCTGGTATAATGTTTCCCGACGTTTTATTGCAAAGCGTCGGGAAACATGACTTGAATTTGTTTTTACCGGAAATCCGGAGGTATTTTATGATCCGTATTCTCACCGATTCTGCGTCCGACATCCTGCCCGCCGAAGCCGAGCAGCTGGGCGTGACCGTGATCCCTCTGAACGTGACGCTGGAGGATGGCAGCATCCTGCGGGATGGCATCGACATGACCCCCACCGAGTACTATGCCCATCTGGCCAGCTGCCGCAAGCTGCCCACCACCAGCCAGCCCAGCCCGGAGCTGTTCGAGAAGTTCTATCTGGAAGCCGCTGCCGCCGGGGACGAAGTGCTGGGCATCTTCCTGTCCCACGAGCTGTCCGGCACATGGCAGTGCGCAAAGCTGGCCGCAGACCTCGCCAATGTAGACAACGTGCTGTTTGTGGACAGTGCCACCGTGTGTCTGGGCGAATCGCTGCTGGTGCGTCTGGCCGTGCAGCTGCGTGACGCAGGCAAGACGCTGGTGCAGATCGCCACCGATCTGGAGCACGCCAAGGAGCACCTGCATCTGGTTGCCGCAATCGACGATCTGAAGTATCTGCGCAAGGGCGGCCGTCTGCCTGCCGCTGTGGCCGTCGCGGGCGGGATGCTGGGCATCAAGCCCCTCATCACCATCAAGGACGGTAAGGTAGCCATGGCCGGTAAGGCCCGCGGCCTGCCCGGTGCCTATGTGGCCCTGTTCAAGAAGATCGAAGAGCTGGGCGGCATCAGCCCGGACTTTGCCGCTGTTGCCGGTTATTCTTCCAGCCTGCGGGAAGTGCAGCCCATCGAGAACTACTTCCGTGAAAATCTGCACATGGGCGAACCGTTGGTGCGCCAGATCGGCTGCGTTATCGGCACCCACGCAGGCCCCGGTGCATTTGGTCTGGCATTCTTTGACAAAGGGCTGGTGCTGGAATAAGCGACCACCGAAAAAAGATCATCCGAGCAAAGTCGGGCAGCCTGCGGGCTGCCCGACTTGTTTTTTGCAGCGGGAAACGGGCGCAAACTCCCTCAGTCAAAACCTGACGGTTTTGCCAGCTCCCTCGGAGAGGGAGCCTCTGGCGCGCCCGGCGCTCACAGCACTGCGTCCGAGATGAGCTTGCCCAGCAGCAGCACCAACACCACCAGCATCATGGGACGGATAAAGCGCGCACCCTTTTTCAGGGCGAAATGGGACCCCAGCAGGTTGCCCAGAATGTTGCTGACGGCGCAGGGGATGCCGATGTGGAACACCACCAGACCGTTCATCAGATAGGTGAACAGGCTGGCGTAGTTGCTGGCAAGATTCAGCACCTTGCCGTTGCCGTTGGCGGTGCGTAGGTCAAAGCCCATCAGGGTGGTAAAGGCAATGATGGCAAAGGTACCGGTGCCCGGGCCCACGATGCCGTCGTACAGGCCGATGCCCAAGCCGATGCCCAGCGCCAGCAGGATCTTTTTCAGGTTCAGGGTGCCGTCGTCCCGGTTCTGGTCCGGCAGGTCGCGCTGCCACAAAATGACCACCGCCGCCACTGGCAGGATGAGGAACATCATGGTGCGCAGCAGTTCATCGCTGAGCAGCAGCACGATATGTGCCCCCAGGGCACTGCCCGCAAAGCTGCCAATGGCTGCAAGGATGCCCACCTTCAGGTTCATTGCACCGTTTTTGAAAAAGTTGGCTGTGGCAAAAGTGGTGCCGCAGGCGGCGCTGAATTTGTTGGTAGCATAGGTGTAGTGGGGCGGAAGCCCGGCAAACAGATAGGCCGGCAGGCTGATAAGACCGCCGCCTCCGGCTGCCGAATCCACAAAGCCTGCAAAGCCCGTCATCAGAACGAGAAACGCCATCATCCATGGCGAGAGCGTGATACCCATTGTTATAATTCCTTTTATTTTTCCAATTTTGTTCTTTGGGAGAACGTGCGTCTCAGGACAGGGACAGTCGGCCTTCACAGGCCAGCACCTGATCCAGGATCATCCGCGAGACGCGGGCACCATACACCATGGCGGGGTGTTCATTGTACTCGATGATATCGTGAAAGTCCTTGTTCATCAGCACGATGACATACTCGCCGTAGGGGGTGTGGACGATGCCGCCGTCGTTGCGGCAGGCGTTCATACTGCCGCTCTTGCTGGCTACCCAGATCAGCTCCGGCGCGCCGGTCTCCTCGCAGTCGAGGTAATACTGCGGGAAGTCGTGGGTCAGCATGGTGTTGTAGTGCTGCTGGCGCAGGATGGCAAGCATCTCCGCGCTGGCTTCCCGGCTGACAAGCTCCCCTTTTGCAATGCGGGCGAACAGCGCCGCGTAGTCGCGCGGCGTGGTGGTGCCAAGCCGGCGGTAGCGGTCAAAGTGCAGCGGATTGTGCAGCACAGTATGCGCAAAGCCCAGCTCCCGGATGCAGGCGTTGATGGTATCCAGTCCCAGATAGTCGATGATCATATTGGTGGCGATGTTGTCCGAGCAAATGATCATCATGGTGGCGGTGTCCTTCACCTTGAGCTTTGCGCCCACGCCCAGCGCGCGCAGCATACCGCTGCCGTCCACGAACTGGCTCTGCTCATAGGTGATCTCTTCGGCAAGGTCTGCTTTGCCGCGCTGCGCCTGCAAATACAATGCAGCGAGAATGAACGCCTTGATGGTGGATGCCGTCTCAAATTCTTCGTCCGCGCCCACCTCCACGGTATGGCCCTGCAGGTCGTCCACGAACACGCTCATTTTGCCCTGATAGCAGTACAGCTCCGCAGCAATGCGTTTTTCCAGCGTCATGTTTTTATCCATATCGGCATATTCTCCGTTGTTATTACAGGTTTTCCTCAAAAAAGCGCATGGCATTGCGGTAGTAGATGCCTTCCACCTCGTCCTCGGTAAAGCCCTCTTTGCGCAGGGCATCCGCCAGCAGCGGCAGGAAGGCAGCATTTTCCAGCTGGTGGGGACCATCGATGCCATCAAAATCGCTGCCAAGGGCAATCATCTGCGCACCGCCCACCTGTTTGTAGTGGCCCGCATGCTTCGCGATCAGCTCCACCGTGCTGCGGCAGTTTTCCGGGTGGGTGGGGTCGGTGTCCAGAAAGGGCGCATAGTAGTTCAGGCCCGCAATGCCGCCGCGCTCCGAAAGGGCGCGGATCATCTCATCGGTCAGGTTGCGGGTGTGGGGTGCCAGTGCGCGGCAGTTGGAGTGGCTGGCCGCAAAAGGCCGGGTACCGTGCTCCACGATATCCCAGAAGCCCTTGTCCGAAAGGTGGCTCACATCCACGATCATGTGCATCCGTTCCATCTCGGCCAGAAATTCAAAGCCCTTCCCGGTCAGGCCCTTTTCGGTCTGGGGCACCAGCACGCCGCCGGGGTTCCGCTGCGGGCTTGCCAGCTCGTTTTCGTGGTTCCATGTCAGGGTCATCATGCGCACGCCCATCTCATACATCCGGCGCAGCACCCCCACGCTGCCCTTGCAGCAGGCACCTTCCTCGATGGTGAGCATCCCGCTGATCTTTCCCGCCGCAGCATTCCGGCGGATGTCCGCCGCCGTGTACACCGGAGCAATTTTTTCCGGGTATGCCGCCATGATGCGCTTGAACTGGTCGATCTCTTCCAGCGCTGTCACCAGCGGGTCCGCTCCGGGCGTCTTATCACCCAGATTGACGAATGCTGCAAAGCACTGCAGCAGATAGTCGCCTTTTTGTAATTTTTCAAGGTCGATATGCAGATCGTTCTGCGCGAAGCTCTTGGGCCGGCCCGCATGTTCGGCTTTGCGCAGCTCGCTGAGGGTATCGCAGTGCAGATCCCAGACTTTCATGATGTTTTCTCCTCTTTATTCCTCTTGCAGCAGCTGCAGCAATTCCTCTGGTTTCATGGACAGGATCGCTCCGTCTGCCGAGCCGGTGACCGTCTCGGCAAGGTCCTGCTTTGCCTGCTGCAGCTCCACGATCTTTTCTTCAATGGTGTCCTGCGCAATGAGCTTGTACACCTGCACCGGATTGCGCTGGCCGATGCGGTAGGCGCGGTCGGTGGCCTGATTCTGCGCAGCCACGTTCCACCATGGGTCGTAGTGGATGACGATATCTGCCGCCGTCAGGTTCAGGCCGGTGCCGCCCGCCCGCAGCGAGATGAGGAACACGTCCGCTTCGCCGTTGTTGAACCGGCGCACAAGCTCTGCACGCACCGGCTTTGGGGTGGAGCCCTGCAGGGTAAAGTGGCTCACGCCCGCTTCGTCCAGCCGTTTTGCCAGCAGTTCCAGCATGGAGGTGAACTGGCTGAACAGCAGGATGCGGTGTCCGCCCTCCACAGCAGCCGTCACCAGCTCCATGCAGGCATCCAGCTTGGCACTGCCGCCGTCCCAGTTGTCTGCCACAAGGCGCGGGTCGCAGCAGATCTCCCGCAGGCGCATGAGCACTGCGAACACCGCCATTTTATCCTCCGGCTTTGCAGCGCGCAGCCTTTTCCCGCGCGTCCACCACAGCGGCAAGGTAGAGCTTGCGTTGCTGCTCGTCCAGCTCGATGCGGTGGAGATTCTCGGTCTTGGGGGGCAGCTCTTTGAGCACCTCGGACTTCATGCGCCGCAGGATGAACGGCCCGGTGAGCTGGTTCAAACGGCGCAGTGCGTCTTTGTCGTCCTCCTGCACGATAGGCTTTTCAAACCGGGCGCAGAAGGTCTTGTAGGGCGGCAGATACCCCGGCATCAGGAAGGAGAAGATGCTCCACAATTCGCCCAAGCGGTTCTCCACCGGGGTGCCGGTAAGGGCAAACCGCACTTTGCTGTTCACCCCGCACACCGCCTTGTACTTTTGGGTAGTGTGGTTCTTGATGGCCTGCGCTTCGTCCAGAATGCAGGCGTAGAATTGCTGCCCGCTGTAAAGCTCCTCGTCCCGGCGCATCAGGTCATAGCTGGTCACCACAAGGTCGGCTTCCGCCCACTGCTTTGCCAGCTCTGCCCGGTGAGCAGCGTCGCCGTCCACCGCCACGCAGGAAAGCTGCGGCGTGAACTTCTGGCATTCCTCCTGCCAGTTGAGCACCAGCGATGCCGGGCAGACGATGAGGCTGGGCAGGCGCTGGCCGCTTTCCTTCATGGCCAGCAGGTAGCTGAGCACCTGCACGGTCTTGCCAAGGCCCATATCGTCGGCCAGAATGCCGCCCATGCCGTAGCCGTCCAGCGTGCGCAGCCAGCGGTAGCCATCCCGCTGGTACTTGCGCAGCACATTGTGCAGGCTTTCCGGCGGAGTATACTCGCTGTCCTTCACGGCGTGAAAGCTGCGGCTGATGCGGCGGAACGCATCGTCGCGGTTGAAACGCAGGCCGTTCTGGCCCGAGAGCGCCCAGTCGAGACTGGGTGCACGGTAGAGCGGCAGCTCGGCGTGGCCGCTCTTGAGCTTGGCCCCGGAAAGTTCCAGTGTATCGTTCAGTTCGTCCAGCCCTTCCAGACTGTCGTCCAGCCGCAGCAGACGGCCGTCCCGCAGGCGGTGGTAGCGCTTTTTCTGGTGCAGGGAGCGCAGCAGGTCTTTCAGCTCTGCCACCGGGAACTCGCCGGTATCCACTTCCAGATCCAGCACACTGCCGTGCACCGAAACGCCCACCGTGATGCGGGGCGGCGCGGCCTGCAGGCTGCGGAAGGCATCCGTCAGGTATACTTCCCCCTCGGCCAGCAGGGCCGGCACGCCCTCCTCCAACATGCGGTAGATCTCGTCCTCGTCAGCGGTGCCGTACACTTCCTCTCTGCCGCCCACACCGGGCTGCAGATAAGAGGCCAGCAGCCGCTTTGCCCGGCTCTCGGCGCGCACATCCCGCAAAAGCCCTGCCGGAGACGGCACGAACGGCGTGACCTTATCCTCCCCGTACAAAAACTCCGCGTGTGCTTCGATGCGGAAGCTGTCCGGTGCGTCCAGATAGAACTGCACCACCGGTTCCAGCGGGATCTGGTTCAGCAGCAGACGTTCCGGGTCCACGATGTTCAGCTTGCTGCCCAGCTCCGGCAGCACATAGCTGCAAAAGGCCGTGGCATCTGCGCTGGTAAAGAACAGGCTTTTGCCGCCCAGCGCCTGCAATGCGGGCAGGATGCGGGTGCACCCGGGCCGCTGCAGCCGCCAGAGCGTATCCTCGCTGAACAGGTAATCATAGTCAAGGCCCTGCACAGCGGAAAGTGCGGGTTCGCCTTCCACCTGCACACCGCCGCGGCGGCGCTCCACGGTCATGGTAATGACGGGCAGACCTTCCCGCAGCTCGTACCCGCCCAAAAAACCGGTATGCTCGTACAGCTGCACAAGGTCATCAAAGATCTCGCCGGTCAGGATCATGCCTCCCGCCGGGCCTTGCTCGGCCCCGCCGTACACCCGCACGGCGGCTTTGTCCATGCTCTGCCTTGCGTTCACCTGACGGCGCAGCAGCTGCAAAAGTGCACGGGACTCTTCATCAAGGCATCCCACCGGTGCACAAAGCCAGTGCCTTGCCGTAGCTGACGCTTTTGCCCATCTCGACGGCTTCCATCAGGTTCGGGATGCTTTTACCACATACTGCCGCCCGCCGTCCGAGATGCGCAGCCGCAGCCATGGCTGTGCGCCGGGCACGAGGGTCAGCTCCGGTTCCAGATGGGCAAAGCCGGTGCGCTGGGCGGTCTCGTCCACACCAAGGTTTTCAAAGGGCTGCTTCCTTGTAGGTATCCAGCAGCCTGCGGGCCTCGTGATCCGACTCCGGCGTTTCGCCGTGCCACTTTTTGCCAAACAGCATTTCCAGCCCGGAGGCATAGCTGTCCCGCCGGGCCGGTTCCGGGGCAAGGCCCGCCGCGCCGCGCACAACACCGGGAATAGCATCCGGCTTTGCCGCCGGTGCAGGGGCATTCTTTTCGGCATCGTCCAGCAGCAATGCACCGATATGCTTGCAGTAGGTGCCCTCGCCGTTCTGGTTATACGGGCAGCTGCAGGACGCACTGACAAAGCTGCCGTTCTCCCGCAGCCATGCCTGCGTATAGTAATAGCTGCCGCCGCTGCCCTGTACCATGGCCGAAATATGCCGCACGCCATCGGCGTTCACGGTGCAGGTGCTCTGCTGGATGCGCTTGCGGTATTTCTTGGCCCGCTCAAAAATGTTATCGCCCAAAAGCGTGCGGATCTCGTCTGCATCCATGGCTGTTTCCTCCCGGTTTGGCTGTAAAACCTTCTTATCTTATAAGAATACCGCACCCGCACCCCGGATGCAAGAGGGATCTGCCGCCCAATTTCCATACAAAAAAATCCCGCTCCTTTTCAGGAACGGGATCATTTTACGATCTTGGAATGCTGCGGGGATCACTTGACAGTCTTGCCAAGCTCAGCATCCGTCTCAATGGCGCGCTCACGGATCTTTTCCAGCGTCTGCTCACTGAGGATATGCTCTGCCTTGCAGGCATCTTCGGCGGCGGTCTTTTCGTCCACGCCCAGCTGCATAAAGAAGTGGGTCAGCAGACGGTGACGGCTATAGATGCGCTCTGCGATCTCGCGGCCCGGTGCCAGCAGGGTCAGGTTGCCCTCGCCGTCCACCGCGATATAGCCGTTCTCGCGCAGCTTCTTCATGGCAATGCTGACGCTGGCTTTGGTAAAGCCCAGCTCATTGACAACGTCAATGGAGCGCACTTTGCCCATACGCTGACTCAGCATCAGGATCGTTTCAAGATAATCTTCTGCGGATTGGTGGATCTGCATGGTATGTTTGCCTCCTGTCTGTGCCGGGATGCAAAGCACCACGGTTTCATATAGTACAAGATATCACACTTTTTGCCGATGTGCAAGCAATTCGCGGAAGTTTGTTAAAACAAACTAAATTTATCCTGCGCAAATCTGCTGTTTTGCCGGTTTTTAGTCGGCCGCGTTTTGTGCAAAGGCGATAAATTATTTTGCTTCCAGATATGCCGCCGGGCCGGACTGGTACAGGTCGCCGCCGTGGGCATCCAGGATCACCGTCAGCGGCATATCCTTCACAATCAGGCGGCGCACGGCTTCACAGCCAAGGTCCGGCCATGCGATCACTTCCAGCGTCTGCACGCTTTTGGCCATCAGGGCACCGGCCCCGCCAAGCGCTGCCAGATACACAGCCCCGTTGCGCACAACAGCCGCCTTTACAGTATCGTCCCGCTTGCCCTTGCCGATCATGATCTTATTGCCAAGGTCCAGCAGACGCGGGCTCATGGCATCCATGCGGCCGCTGGTGGTGGGTCCCGCCGAGCCGATCACCTGGCCCGGGCGTTCCGGCGTGGGGCCAACGTAGTAGATGGCGCTGCCGGTCAGATCAAAGGGCAGCGGTTCGCCTTTTTCCAGTGCTTCGGTCATCCGCCTGTGGGCCTGATCGCGGGCGGTGTACACCACACCGGAAAGCAGCACGGTGTCGCCCGCCTTGAGCGGGGCAAGGTCCTTGGCCGTGCAGGGAGTCGTCAGTCTGTATTCCATCTTTGCCCCTCCTTACAGTTCCGCGCTTGCACGGCGGGTCACATGGCAGGAAACATTCACCGCCGCAGGCAGGCCCGCCACATGGGTAGGCATCTGCTCAATGGCAAGGCCCAGACAGGTGGTCCTGCCGCCAAAGCCCTGCGGGCCGATGCCCAGCTCGTTGATGGCGGCAAGCAGCTCCTGCTCCAGCTGTGCGTAATAGGGGTCTGGGTTTGGCACATCCAGCGGACGCAGCAGGGCCTTCTTCGCCAGATACGCCACCTTGTCAAAGCTGCCGCCCACGCCGATGCCCAGCACGATGGGCGGGCAGGGGTTGGAGCCTGCCAGCTTCACCGTGTCCAGCACGAACTTTTTGAAGCCCTCCACGCCGTCGGCGGGCTTGAGCATTTTGATCTGGCTCATGTTCTCGCTGCCAAAGCCCTTGGGTGCCACCGTGATGCGGCAGCCCTCGCCGTCCACCAGATGCACTGTGATGGCCGCCGGGGTGTTGTCGCCGGTATTGCCCCGGCGCAAAGGGTCTGCCACGATGCTCTTGCGCAGGTAGCCGTCGGTGTAACCCCGGCGCACGCCCTCATGGATGGCAGCTTCAAAGCTGCCGTCAATGTGCACATCGGTGCCAAGCTCCACAAACACGCAGGCCATGCCGGTATCCTGACAGATGGGCAGGTTTTCTTCTTTTGCGGCGGAAAGGTTCGACCACAAAAGGTCGAGAGTGCTCTTTGCCAGCGGCCACGGCTCTTCCTGCCGGGCCTTGTCCAGCGCCGCCTGCACGTCCTGCGGCAGGCGGGTGTTGGCTTCGATGCACAGCCGTGCAACGGTATCCGTGATCTCCTGTGCGGAAATGGTTCTCATAAACGCTTCCTCCGCTTACAGACGGGCAACGCCGGTCTCGCGGGCAGCCTTTGCCACGGCATTTGCCACAGCCTCGGCCACGCGGGGGTCGAACGCGCCGGGGATGATGTTCTCCTCGCTGCGGTCGGCATCGGTGATGAGGTCGGCGATGGCGTAGGCTGCAGCCAGCTTCATCTCATTGTTGATGTCACGGGCGCGCACACTCAGTGCGCCCTTGAACAGGCCGGGGAAGCACAACACGTTGTTCACCTGATTGGGGAAGTCGCTGCGGCCGGTGGCCATCACCCGCACGCCGCCGGCCTTGGCCTCGTCCGGCATGATCTCCGGGGTGGGGTTGGCCATGGCAAAGACGATGGCATCCTTATTCATGGTCCTGCACAGCTCAGTGGTCAGGATGCCGGGCTTGGAAACGCCGATGAACACATCGGCACCTTCCAGTGCTTCCTTCAGGCCGCCCTTGACCTGACGGGGATTGGTCACCTCACCCAGCCAGTTCTTGTGGGCTTCGGCGCTGTTGCAGCCCTTGTACAGGGTGCCGAACTGGTCCACTGCAATGATGTCCTTTGCACCGGCGGTCATGAGCATCTTGATGATGGCAGTACCGGCAGCACCGGGGCCGTTCAGCACGATGTGCACATCTTCCATCTTCTTGCCCACCACACGCAGGGCGTTGATGAGGGCAGCAGTAACGACGATAGCAGTGCCGTGCTGGTCATCGTGGAACACGGGGATGTCCAGCTCACGCTCCAGTGTTTCTTCGATCTCAAAGCATTCGGGGCTCTTGATATCCTCCAGATTGATGCCGCCAAAGGTGGGCGCAATGGCCTTGCAGGCAGCAATGACGCTGGCAGCGTCGTGGGCATCGATGCAGATGGGGAAGGCATCCACGCCGCCGAACTCCTTGAACAGCACCGCCTTGCCCTCCATGACCGGCAGACCGGCTTCCGGGCCGATATCGCCCAAGCCCAGCACGGCGGTGCCATTGGAAACGACCGCCACCATGTTGCCCTTGAAGGTGTACTTATACACGTCGTCGGGGTTTTCCTTGATCTTGCGGCAGGGTTCGGCCACACCGGGAGTGTAGGCGGTGGACAGGTCATCGCGGGTGGCGACCTCCACCTTGCTTACGATGCCCACCTTGCCCTTGTGGGTCTCGTGCATTTCCAGAGCAGCTTTATTGTAATCCATTTGAATTTCCTCCAATATCTTACCGTCCTCGCCCTCTCCATTGCACAGCGATGACGGAAGGAGGAACTCCTCCAGTCTCGCATACGCTCGACAGCCCCCTCAGGGAGGGGCCTTATGTTCCCGGGAAGGCTCACTTATTTTTATTGTAACAGAACCGCCCGCCCATTTCCACCGGTTTTGGTCACTTTTGCGCCTGTAGACGGGCAAAAGTGATACAAACCCGCCGCAGGATTTGTGGAAATTTTGCAAAGAACTTTCCTTTTGCCGTCAGAACGTATATAATAAATGGGTATCTGTTCTGCCTGTACCGGTCTTTTGCTGTGCATCAGGCCGATTTTTATGGAGGTATTTCTTTTGAAAAACAACACCAAAAAACTCCTGTGCATCCTGCTGGCCATCGCCGCAGCGGTGTGCGTCATTTTTGCCTGTTTCATGCTGACAAAGCACAAGCAGACCGACAGCGCTTCTTCGGCTGCCGCATCCGTCTCGCAGTTTGGCTCTGTTGCCGACTTCGACTACGAGGCCTTTGATTACAGCGATGGTCTGGACGAAAACGGCTATTGGAGCGGCATCAAAGCGCTGGACTATGTGACCCTGCCGGAGGACTTCGGCTCCATTGCCCTGAAGGAGAACGACCTGACCCCCACCGAAGATGAACTGCAGCAACAGGTGGACAACCTGCTGAACCAGTACACCTCTTCCCAGCCCGTTACCGGCCGTGCCGCCCAGAGCGGAGATGTTGCCAACATCGATTACACCGGCACCGTGGACGGCGTGGCCTTTACCGGCGGCACTGCCACCGGCTACGACCTGACCCTTGGCAGCGGTTCCTTCATCGATGGCTTTGAGGACCAGATCATCGGGCACAATGTGGGCGATACCTTTGACGTGACCGTCACCTTCCCGGACGGCTACGGTGATTCCACCGATGCCGAGGGCAACACGATCACCCTCAGCGGCAAGGAAGCCGTGTTCAGCGTGACGCTGAACTCCATTTCCGAAAGCGTGACCCCCGAGCTGACCGACGAGTGGGTGGACTCCAACTTTGGCACCAGCGATGATCTGCACACCGTCGATGCCCTGCGCAGCTACTTTAACGATGCGCTGTATGCCACCAACTACGAGAACGCCATCGTGGACTACCTGATGTCGAACTCCACCTTCAAGGAGCTGCCCGGCGAGATCACCAGCTATTACATCCGCATGTTCCTGAACTACTACAACCAGTACGCCACCGCCTACGGCATGGATCTGAATGCTTTTGCCCAGACGCAGGGCTACACCGATGCCGATGCCATGCTGGCCGCATCCGACGCTTACTTTGAGCATCTGGCAAAGCAGGACCTGATCCTTCAGGCCGTGGCCGAGACCAAGAGCCTTGCTCCCACGCAGGAAGAGCTGGACGATGCCGAGAGCACCTATGCCGACACCTACGGTGAGAACCGTGCGCACCTGAACGCCCTGCAGTCCTGTGTGCTGGACTGGCTGGAAGAGAATTCCACCGTAGCGTAAAAACACAAGAACCATTTAGAATGCCCTCCGCTTCGCTCTGGGCATATTCAGAGGATAATTTATCTTTAATTTGCAGCTCCGAAAAGCCTGCGGGCTTTTCGGAGCTGCTTTTTCACAGGAAGGGCCGGAGCTTTCAGATGCTGTTTTTCTTTGCGGCCCCTTCTGTGAAAAATGCAATACCGGACAGACCGCAGTCTGTCCGGTATTGCTCTAATAAAAATTAGTATTTCCGCTATTTATGCCCAGAGTGAAGCGGAGGGCATTTCAGATCGTTATGCTTTTTCTTTCTTCCCGCCGTTCAGCTTCCAGAGCAGCCAAGCATAGAAGTAATTCATCAGCAGGATGGCGATGCACCACAGCACCGACGCCTGCACGCTCTGGTCATACACCTTCATGAAGGGATATGGCCCATCTACCACGCGCTGGATGTTCAGCCACAAAATGATGCCGCCGTACAGCACCGTGGGCAGCAGCGCCCACTTGACCGTACTGCGGGGCAGGCGCGGTGAGCGCTCCAGCAGCACAAAGGAGAAGATGGCCGCCAGCGGGTTGAGCAGGTGATGGTACAACATGGAGCTGGTGCACAGCATGATGTACCAGCCGTTGCCGTCCTCATACATGGGACCCAGCACGAACACCACCGTGAGAAAGGTCATGGTCAGGCAGCAGGTGGCAATGTACTTGAGGGTGTGCAGCCAGCGCGGCAGTTCCCTGCCGGTAAAGATGCACACCAGCTGGCCCACCGCCACCATGGCGCAGATGCAGGCCGAAAGGATGTTGGAATCCTCGGTGTAAAAAATGAACATCTGCTCTTTGCCCCAATCCCAGCTCATGGGCAGGGCAATGGGCTCCGCCCAGACGATGAACAGGTTCAGTGCGATGGAGAGCAGGCGGCGCACTGTATCAGCAAATTTTTTCATGGAAAGCCTTTCCGTCTTGTAATATTTCCTCGAAAATTTGAAAAAGGGCAGGTCTCCCTGCCCTTTTTCAAAAAACGCTTTATTTTGCGGTGTTGATGAAGCTGCGGTTGTCCCACAGGTACTTGATGCCGGAAATGGCCGTCACGGCAGCCACCAGCCAGCACAGCACCACCGAGGCTCCCACAACCATGACCGTGGCATCCCAGGACACATTCGCCGCAATCGCCATGCCAAAGAAGTAGAAGATGATGCTCAGCATCTGCAGCACGGTCTTCACCTTGCCCCACATGTTGGCGGCAATCACCTTGCCGTCCTTGGCGCCGGCGGCCACCATTCGCAGGCCGGACACGGCAAATTCGCGGGCCAGAATGATGCACAGCACCACCGGGCTGCACACGCCGTCCCGCATCATGTAGATGAAGGCCACGGTGGTCAGCAGCTTGTCGGCCAGCGGGTCGGCAAACTTGCCGAAATCGGTCACCATGTTCCACTTGCGGGCCAGATGGCCGTCCAGAAAATCGGTAAAGCTGGCGGCAGCAAAGACGATGCCTGCGATCAGGTAATACGTCGGCTGGAAGGAGCCATCCGCGATGCCGCTCAGACCGGTCAGGGACGCAAAGATCATGAACACGGGCACCAGCAGGATGCGGGTCAGGGTAAGTTTATTGGGCAGATTCATACAGATTCCTCCAATTTGTTATTTTGCAACAGTACCATACAGATCGTAAAGGTCGCTGTCGTCCACCAGAACATCGTAGAACTGGCCGGGGTACAGCGGCTCCTCGCTGGAAACGCACACATTGCCGTCCACCTCAGGAGCATCGCCGGTGGTGCGGCACAGATACAGGCCGCTCTCCTCGTCGATGCCGTCGCAAAGTACATGCACGGTCTGGCCCACCTTTTCGGCCTGCTTCTGGGCCATGATGCCGGTCTGGATCTGCATCACCAGTTCGGCGCGCTTGTCCTTGGTCTCCTGATCGATCTGGCCGTCCATTTGGCAGCAACGGTGTTCTCCTCGGCAGAGTAGGCAAAGCAGCCCAGACGGTCAAACTTTACTTCCTTGACAAAATTGCACAGATCCTCGAACTGCTCCTCGGTCTCGCCGGGGAAGCCTGCGATCAGAGTGGTGCGCAGGGTGATGCCGGGGATCTCGCGGCGCAGCTTGCCGATCACCTCCAGCAGCTCGGTGCGGTTGGAGCGGCGGTTCATATTCTTGAGGATGGTGTCATTGCAGTGCTGGATGGGCAGATCGAGGTAGGGCACCACCTTCTCATTGCGCTTCATGGCGGCAATGAACTCATCCGTGATGCGCTCCGGGTAAGCGTACATAATGCGGATCCACTCGAGGCCCGGCACCTTGTTCAGCTTATCCAGCAGCTCGCAGATGCTGCCGGGCTTGCCCCAGTCCTCGCCGTAAGCGGTGGGGTCCTGTGCGACCACGATCAGCTCTTTCACGCCCTCACCGGCCAGCCAGCGGGCTTCGGCCACGCAGTCGGCCATATCGCGGCTGTGCAGCGGGCCGCGGATGCCGGGGATGGCGCAGTAGTGGCAGCGGTTGTTGCAGCCTTCAGCAATCTTTAAGTACGCATAGTGGGCAGGCGTGCCGATGACACGCTTGCCGCCCAGCGGAAAGTCCTTTTTGGCACCGTAGCTTTCCAGATGGTCCTCACCATGGAACAGGCGGGCCACGATGGTGTCGATGGCCTTGTTGGAGGCACAGCCCACCACCGCGTCCACCTCGGGGATCTCTTCCTCGATCTGGCTGCGGTAGCGCTCGGCAAGACAGCCGGTGACGATGACCTTCAGCTCCGGGTTCTGCTGCTTGTAGGAGCAGGCTTCCAGAATGTTTTCAATGGCTTCGGTCTTGGCGCTCTCGATGAAGCCGCAGGTGTTCACAAGGATCACATCTGCTTCGGCCAGATCGGCCACGGTCTCGTGGCCGGCAGACAGCAGGATGTGCACCATCACATCCAGATCGACCTGATTCTTGGGGCAGCCAAGGGAAATACACGCAATTTTCATAGGGGATGATACTCTCTTTCTCTTTTGAGGGGTGCTTTTTATTCTTCTTCCGCTCTTTTTATCGCTTCTTTTATGACCGAATACGCAAAGCCGCGGCGCTGCAGGGCGGCCACCACAAGGTCGCGGCGGCCATCGGCCAGCTTTTTCATGTAGCGGCTGCGCACCAGAGCGGCGGCAGCTTCCAGCTCCGGGCTTTCGCCGTCTACGTCCGGGGCATAGACGCTTTCCAGCGCCTGCTCGATCTGCGCGCCGGAAAGGCCCTTCTGCCGCAGGTTCTGGGCCGCCGCACGGCGGCTCTTGCGGGCGGCAAGCAGGCTGTGTGCCCGGGCTTCGGCATAGCGGTCATCGTTTACGTAATCCAGCTCCACCATCTCAGCCACAGCAGCCGCTGCAGCCTGCTCGGTAAAGCCATAGCACAGTCGTTCATACAGCTGTGCCGAGGACATCTCGCGCGAGGCCAGCGCATCCAGTGCGCGGGCGCGGGCCTTGGCCGGGTCGGCGCACTTTTCTTCTTCCTGCTTCGGGCGGCGGCGTTTATAAAAGGACATTTAGTCCTCCACCATGATATCCAGTTCGCTCTCGCTGCTGCGGGCAGGAGCCTTGACCACCGGCTCCTTGGCATCTGCAGCCTTGGCGGGTTCCTCGGCCTTGGCCGCAGCGCCCTTGCCTGCCGGGCGGCGGGATGCGTACAGCTTATCGGCATTGGCGCGGATCTGGCCCTCGATGTCGTTTGCGATCTCGGGATTGTCCTTCAGGAACTGCTTTGCGTTGTCGCGGCCCTGACCCAGACGGATATCGCCATAGTTGAACCATGCGCCGCTCTTCTGCACGATGCCCAGCTTCACGCCCACATCAATGAGTTCGCTCATCTTGGAAATGCCCTCGCCGAACATGATATCGAACTCTGCCTCACGGAACGGAGGGGCCACCTTGTTCTTGACGATCTTGGCGCGGGTGTGGTTGCCGATGAACTGGCCGGAAGAGTCCTTCAGGCCCTCCACGCGGCGGATGTCGATGCGCACCGAGGCGTAATATTTCAGGGCGCGGCCGCCGGTGGTGACCTCCGGGTTGCCGTACATCACGCCCACTTTTTCACGCAGCTGGTTGATGAAGACGCAGACCGTGTTGGTCTTGCCGATGACCGAAGTCAGCTTGCGCATGGCCTGACTCATCAGGCGGGCCTGCAGGCCCACATGGCTGTCGCCCATTTCGCCCTCGATCTCAGCCCTCGGCACCATGGCGGCAACCGAGTCCACCACGATGGCATCGATGGCACCGGAGCGCACCAGTGCTTCGCAGATCTCCATGGCCTGCTCGCCGGTGTCCGGCTGGCTGACCAGCAGATTGTTGATGTCCACGCCCAGCGCTTCGGCATAGGTGGGGTCCAGTGCGTGCTCCACGTCAATGAAGGCCACTTCGCCGCCCTGCTTCTGGGCTTCGGCCAGAATGTGCAGAGCCAGCGTGGTCTTACCACTGGATTCCGGGCCGTACACCTCAATGATGCGGCCGCGGGGCACACCGCCCACGCCCAGAGCCAGATCCAGACCCAGACTGCCGGTGGAAATGGCATCCACCTGCATGGAGGCGTTATCACCCAGCTTCATCACGGCACCCTTGCCGAACTGCTTTTCGATCTGGGCCAGCGCAGTGGCCAGCGCATCCTTTTTGGCCTCCGGCTCGGTCTTTTTGGTCGCCGGGGCAACGGTGTTGTTGTTCTGATTTTTTGCCATAGCGTGCTGCTCCTTTTCTTCCTGCTGCCCGCCGTGCGCGGGCTGTCCGTATACTTTCCAGTATAGTATACCACAAAATCAAAATATTACAACAAGAAGTTGTTTCTATTTTCACTTTTATTTTTCGGGTCTGTGGGCGATCATGCACCGGTCGTTGCCGCCAAAATCCTTGCGGCACTCAATGTCTGCCCAGCCGTTTGCAGCCAGCAGTGCCGCCACAGCCTGCCGCTGCTGCCAGCCGATCTCCAGCACCAGCGCTCCGCCGGGCCGCAGTGCATTCTGGTAATGCTCTGCAAGGGCACGGTAAAACATAAGGCCGTCCTTTCCTGCTTCCAGCGCCATGGCCGGTTCCTGCGCCACCTCCGGCTGCAGATGCCGCATCTCCTCGGCGGTGAGGTAGGGCGGGTTGGATACGATCAGATCAAGCTGCCCTTCCGGCAGGCCCTGCCAATAGGTGAACAGATCCCCCTGCACCGGCTCCACCGCATAGGCTGGCTTTGCCTTTGCGCGCAGAGCGTTCAGCGCCGGCCCCCAGTCAAAGGCCGGGGCATCTGCCTGCTCAAACGCGGTAGGCTCCAGCAAGTCCTCCGTCTGCCCGCCCTGCCCTTTCAGGGCGCAGCAGCAGTTCTTTTCCAGATAAACAAAGGCTTCCGGGCTTTTTTCCACGCAGGTCACCTGCGCCGCCGGGCAGAAGCGCTTGATGCCCAGCCCCAAACAGCCGGTCCCCGCGCAGAGATCCAGCACCCGGGGCGCTGCAATGCCCGTCAGGGTATTGGCAGCCGCTTCCGCTACCACCTCAGTGTCTGCCCGGGGGCAGAGCACACCGGGGCCAACGGCAAGGTCAAAATCCAGAAAGCTCCAGATTCCGCACAGGTATTGCAGCGGTTCCCGCTGCTCACGGCGCGTGCAGAGGGCTTCCAGCTTTTCCGCTTCCTCTGTGGTCAGCACCCGGTCGGAAAGGCGGGCATCCCGCCCGGCTGCCACGCGGAACAGCTCCCGTGCATCGTAATCGGCATCCGGACACCCTGCAGCGGAAAGCCGGGCTTCCACGGCCCGCACCGCTTCGCGCGGGGTCAAACCAGCAATTACCATCTGCCATCCTCCGGGTCCTCGGGCAGCACAGGGGTCACGGCGGCAATAGCCACCTCGATCATGCTGTCGTCCGGTTCAAACACGGTCAGGTGCTGCACCCAGATGCCGGGCTGGCGGATGATGCGGGTGGCAATGTTATCGGACCGGCCGCACCACTTGAGCAGCTCATAGCTGATGCCCATGACCAGCGGCAGAAGCAGCAGCTTGAACAGCACCCGCAGGCCGATGCTGCCCCACGGCAGCACGCTGTAGAGGAACACGCTGACGATGACCACCAGAATGAGGAAGCTGGTGCCGCAGCGCGGATGGAACCGAGTGTACTTGCGCACATTCTCCACGGTCAGCTCATCACCGGCCTCATAGCAGGCAATGGTCTTGTGCTCGGCACCGTGGTACTCAAACACGCGGTGGATCTCCTTCATCTTGGAGATGGCCACCATATAGGTGAGGAAGATGCCAACTTTCAGCACCGCTTCCAACACCACCTTGGCCCAGCGGCCCAATGTTACAAAGTGGTTCACGCCGCCCACGATGAGGGTGGGCAGCACGGTGAACAGCAAAATCGCCAGCAGGCCGCCCAGTACGGCGGCACAGGCCAGCAGTGCGTCCTCTGCCTTTTTGCCCAAGTGGTCGCCCACCCATTTTTCAAAGGCAGTCTCTTCCTCTTCAGGGTCGTAGTCGTCACCCATGCTCACCTGAGCCGAGTACATCATGTAGCGGTAGCCCACGATCAGGCTTTCGATCATGGAGATGGCACCGCGCACCAGCGGGATCTTTGTCCAGATGCCGTGGTTCTTCACAGGGTCGATCTTGGTCTCAATGGTGCCGTCCGGCTTGCGCACGGCGCAGCAGATGAGCTTCGGGCCGCGCATCATGATGCCTTCCATCAGCGCCTGCCCGCCGACGCTGGTCTTAAACGTTCCTTTTTGGGTTGATTCATTGGGTTCTCCTATCGGATCATATTTTTCCCGGTTATTTTACCACAGAATTGTGACAAAATCTTCACGCCTTATGGTACAGCGGCAAGCCCAGTGTGACCACTGTGCCGCGGCCCAGCGTGCTCTTGATGTCCATGGTGCCGTCCAGTGCAGTCATGATGGAATCCACCAGCGCAAGGCCGATGCCGCTGCCCCGCACCGAATTGCTGCCCTTGTAGAACTTGGTCTTGACGTTTTCAAGGTCTTCCGGCGGGATGCCGCGGCCCTGATCGATGATCTCCGCAAAAGCCTTGTATTCGCCCGCCCACAGCTTGACCGTGATGCGCCCGCCGGGGCCGAGTACTTGATGGCGTTGTCCATGATGTTGATGAACACCTGCCGCAGACGGTCCGGGTCGGCATAGACCGGGATCATCTCCTCCGGCTCGGTGTAGCTGAGCACAAGGCCCTCGCGCTGGATGCGTGCTTCACAGAACAGCACCGCATCGGTCAGCTCTGCCACAAGGTCCAGCGGGCGGCAGTCCATACGGATGCGGCCGTTCTGCAGACGGCTGAAATCCAGCAGCTCTTCCACCATGTTGTACAGGCGGCCCGTCTCATTGTTGATGATCTCAAGGCCCTTGCGGTAGTTCTCGTCTGCCGGGTCGTCCAGTGTGCGCAGGGTCTCCACCCAGCCCCGGATGGAGGTGAGCGGCGTGCGCAGCTCGTGAGAGACGGAACTGATGAACTCGTTCTTCATCTTCTCGGTCTCTTCCAGCCCTTCGGCCATCTGGTTGATGGTGCCGCGCAGGCGGTCCACCTCGTCGTGTTCGTTGCCAGTGACCGGCAGGCGCACATCCAGCTCACCCCGGGCGATGCTGGCTGCGGTGCGCTCCACCTGTCCCAGCGGCACCACGATGCTGCGGATGAAGTACAGGCCGGACATCACGGTGAAAGCAAGGATCACCGCCGCGATCACAACACTTACCGCGATGGCGTTCTTGATCTGCGCTCCCACAAGGGTCAGGCTGGTGACAAGACGCATCGCCGCCACATCCTCGGCGGCATAGGGCACCAGATAGCAGGCCGCCATCACCAGCTCGCCGGACTGGGTGCGGTAGACCGCCACACCAAGGCCGTCAGAAGCCTCCTGCGCCTGCTCAAAGTCGATGCCGGTCACAATGCCGTCCGCATTTGTGCCGCTGGAGGACGCAATGACCCCGCCATAGCTGTCCAGCAGCATGAACTCGTATTTGTCCTTATCGGCAAACTGCTCCACCATGCGGCGCAAGGCCACGCTGCGGGTAGCCGCCGTGCTCTGCACCGTATCGCCGGTGTACATTTTCAGCTGGCCGGACACCGAAGAGAACCGTCGGTACATGGTCTGCTGCACGCTGTTATAATAGCTGCGTGTGTAGTTGTACAGGAACATGGTTTCGGCCAGCAGCACCAGCAGCACAGTGATGAGCAGGTTGCCCCGCAGCCACCGGCGGGTGATCCCGCTTCTCATTCTTCCCATCTGTAACCGTAGCCCCACACAGTAAGGATATGGGTGGGATGGCTGGGTTCATCCTCCACCTTCATGCGCAGACGGCGGATGTTCACATCCACGATCTTCACGTCACCAAAATAGTTCTCGCCCCAGACACCCTTCAAGATCTTCTCGCGCACCAGCGCAATGCCGGGGTTGCGGAAGAACAGCTCCATGATCTGGAATTCCACCTGCGTCAGCTCAATAGGCTGGCCTGCCTTGAGCAGCACGCGGCGGTTCTCGTCCAGCACAAATTCGCCGCTGGTGAGCATCCCCAGCGGGTTTTCCTTTTCTTTTTCGTCCCCGCCTGCAGTACGGCCGACGCGGCGGCACAGCGCTTTCACACGGGCCAGCAGTTCGCTTACGCTGAAAGGCTTGGTCATATAGTCATCGGCACCAATAGAAAGGCCGCGGATCTTGTCCTGCTCCTGTCCCTTGGCGCTGAGGATGATAATGCCGATCTTCTGATCGGTGCGGCGGATGGTCTCGCACAGGGAGAAGCCGTTCATGCCCGGCAGCATCACATCCAGAATGGCCGCATCGCAGCCCGGCTTCTTCTCCAGCAGCGGCAGAGCCGCCTCGGCGCTTTCGGCCTCCACAGCCTCCATGCCCGCAAGGCGCAGGTTCAGCGCGATCATCTCGCGGATGTTGGCTTCATCTTCAACGACAAGCACTCGTACCATGAACTGTTCCTCCGTTCTTTAGTTGAGCAGATACAGCGCCTTGGACAGGCGGTAATTTTTATCACGGATCTCCACATCCGGGGCAAGCTTCGCCTGCATCTGGCGGGATGCCACGATGCCAAGGCGGGTCCAGCCCTTCAGGCTGGAGGTGGTGCGCACCAGACGCAGGGTCATTACCAGCTGGTCTTCGTCCACCGTGCGCAGCTCCACTGCACCATCATATTGTTCACTGTCGGTCAGTTTGAGGTTGCCCTCCCACTCCATGGGCAGCTCGATATAACAGTTGGTCTCTTCGTCCAGCAGCCCGAAGCTTTTTTCCGGGTGCGGGCTGGTATAGTCCATCCACACGATAAAATCCATGCGGCGGCTCTGGCTCATGTTCAGCAGGCCCGCTTCGTCCGGCTGGGTGGGGATCTCCACGATGCCGTCGCCGTCCAGATCCTGACTGACCAGACTGGGCACATTGCGCAGGGATGCGGTGTAAAGCTTTTCGGTGCTGATCTGATCGGCAGGCACCATCTGCTGCGTGTCCTCGTCAAAGCGCAGCAGCACGCTGGCCAGATTGTTGCCGGAAATGCCGGTCCAGCCATCCAGCACCAGATAATGCCTGCCGTCCGCACCCACACCCGCCGCCACCGAGGCGCAGCCGGCGAACCGATTGGCGGAAAGGCCCATAACAGCCACCTGCTGGAAGCTGCCCTCTTTATCCACGGTCAGCAGTTCGATCTGCACGCCGCCGTCCTCCAGCGTGGACATCAGGATCAGGTCCTGATTGCCGCCGCCGGTGATATCCTCCACCAGATACTGCTGGTACTGCTGCTCCAGGATCGTGGAAAGCACGCCGTCGGTGTAGGAATACACAGCCAGATAATGGTCGCCCTGTGCCGCTGTATAACCCACCACCAGTTGGGTGGCATCGCCGGGCTGCAGCTGGGCCAGCCCCACCGACTCTACCGTGTCTGCAAGGCCCTCTACGTTCTGGCGCACATGCCAGATGTCGGCATCATCCTTCTGCAGGATGGCAATGCACACGTTGGAGCTTTGGGCGGTGGTGTAAAGCACGGCGGCATCCTGCCTGCCGTCACCGTCCAGATCCTGCAGCAGGAAAGGCGAAAGCAGGTCGCCCTGCATGGGATATTTGAGCTGTGCGCTCTCCCCCAGCCAGTCGTTCAGGGCAGTCTGCACATCGCCGTAATCGCCGGAAAGCTTGGGCGCACGCAGAAGCTCTTCCACCTGCACCTGTTCACCGGGCATGCTGCAGCCTGCCAGAAGCAGGCACAGCAGCACGCAAGCCAACCACCGGCCAAAATGATTCGGATGTTTCAACCGCTGCGCCTCCTCTGTGTGGAAAACTTGTCCGGCCAAAGGCCGAAAACATGCTATTGTCAGTATACCACGGGCCGGGCGCAATTCCAACACCCGAAAACGAGAAAAGGGGCTGCCGCACCACATTTGGTGCAGCAGCCCTTTCGGGGTCCTGATTTTTATTCTTCGGTCTTGTCAAACAAGCCTTTTTCTTTTGCGGCGTTCCAGGTCAGGCAGGTGCGCAGCTTGCTGACGGGGAAGGCCGGGTGGAATTTATTGTTGTCCGCATCGTCCTTCATCAGATCCTGCTCCACTGCCCAGCGGGCGGCCTTTTGTGCGTCGGTATCGCCCTCGTCGATGTCGCTGTAGAGGGCGGTGCTTACAGGCTCAGGCTTCCCGGCGTGCTCCCACAGCAGCTCGGCCAGCTCGATGCGGTTGGAGGGCATGGGGATGCCGGGCATATTGATGACGCGGTAGATGCCGGTGCCGGCTTCATAGATAATAGCACCTGCGGCAGCACCGATCACCACAGCAGAGATCGCGCCCTGAATGTTGCCGGTATCGCTGGGTCCAACCGGGTCGGGTTCAGGAATGGGGTCCTCCGCGAAGGTTGCCGTCACCTCTACATTAGCATCCGGCATGGTAAAGGTCACCTTGGTGGGGTCGCTCTCGTCCGGGGTCGTCAGGAAGGTGTCTGCTTTCTGTTCCTCACCGCCTACCAGCACCGTCCAGCTGATGAAGTGCTGTCCATCCGGCACATTGGCTGTCAGGTGCACAATTTTATTCTTTGGCACGGGCACAGCGCTGCCGCTCGGTACGGACGCATCGCTGCCTTCAATGGTCGCCGTCACATGGTCGCCGACCCTCAGAGTGGGGTTCAGAGTGGGGTTGCTCGCAAAGTTTGCCGTCACTTCCACATTCTTACTCGGCATCGTAAAGGTCGCCTTGGTGGGGTCGTTCTTGTCCGGGGTCAGGAAGGTGTCTGCTTTCTGTTCCTCATCGCCTACCTTCACCGTCCAGCCGATGAAGTGCTGTCCCTCCGGCACAGTGGCTGTCAGGTGCACTTTGGTGTCTGCGGCCACAGGGGCATCCAGCACTTCGTCCTCAAGTTTTGCGGTAACATTCTCACCGGTAGTCACAGTGTACAGCGGACGCACATAACCGCAGGTGTTGCAGTCAGGATCTGTTGCATCGGTGTAATCATGGGTAGTTTTCGCCACCTGTTCAGCCGTCAGGCCCGGGCAGTTTGCAGTAGTGCACTCCCTCCAGTGTTTGGTACCGTCATGGTTCCACTTGTAATTATGCCAATGCACATTCAGTACGACATTCATTTTTTTGTTGTTTTGTCCGATATCATAATCGTAGCGGAACGTCTTGGAATTGGGATCAACCGTAAGGATATTTCCATTGATTGTGCCGTTACCTGTAGCAGTTGCTTTGCTTGCGTCAAATTTTCCCGGCAAAGTGGTAAGGTCAAACTTTCCATCACCTTCAACTGCAATATTATAGCTGCAGTCCTTCCCAACAAACGTCGCCAAAGCCGTATTGTTCGTTGCATCCAGCGACGTCAGATTTGTATTAGAAACAAACAACTTCTTCAGCTTCGTGTTCGCACTTACATTCAATGCACTCAGTGGATTTTTCCAGCATTTTAACACTTCCAATTCTGTCTGATTCCTCAGATCCAGATTGCTCAATTTACTCTCATAACACGAGAGCTCTTTAAGTTTTTTATTTTCCCTGACATCCAATTCCGTCAGATTGTTGGTTCCGCAGCTTAATTTCACTAATTCCTTGTTTTGACTTACATTCAATGTATCCAGGTGGTTATCTTGACAATCAAAATCTTCCAGCTTCTCATTTTTGCTCACGTCGATCGACGGTAACGCATTGTACCCACAGTAGAATGTTTTCAATAGCGGCAACCCGCTTACATCCAGCTCTTTCAATTGGTTATGATGACAGTTAATATATGACAGCTTTTTGTTATTGCTCAAATCTATCGTTTTCAGATTATTATAATAGCACTCGAGCAACCAGATTTCCGTAAAAAACTGGATTCCCTCTAAGCTATCTATTTCACGATTATCACAAGAAATCCACGTTGCTTTCGCGATCTCACTTGGGCTGAAACAGTTGTCGTGATTTTTATCCCATTCTCCCGCCACATAGTCTCTAAAATTTTTGTCCGGAAAGTTTTTCTCGTTGATTGCAATATACCCCTCCGCACAGCAGCATCCGCCTGCGCACTTACGCCATTGCCATTCTCCGGTTCTGTGCCCGGCTCCGCCGCAAACGCGCCCACTGGCAGAACCGACAGCATCATACACGCCGCAAGCGCTGCACTGAGAAGTCTCGTACTCTTTTTTCTCATGTTCTCTTCCTCTTTTCGTTTGTTATTTTGCAGGCACCCACCCAAAGGCACCGTCTGCATTTTAAGTTTACCCCCCCATACAACATATCAAGAGGCATTTTGCTAGAAAATAGGTTCGAGTTTTTTAGTGGAATTGTTGAAATGTTTACGGCTTGGCCTGATATTCCCGGGAACATTCAGAAGCAATGAAAATGCCACGCAAAAAAAAGCCCTCTCCCATTGCTGGGAAAGGGCTTTTGAACACTGTATCAAACAGTCAGAGCAGATCAGACGAGCTCCAGAACTGCCATCTCAGCAGCGTCGCCGCGGCGAGCGCCGATCTTGATGATGCGGGTGTAGCCGCCGTTGCGGTCAGCGTACTTGGGGCTGATCTCATCAAACAGCTTCTTTGCAACATCTTCCTTGGTGATGTAGGCATAAACCTGACGCTTGGTGTGCAGGTCGCTTGCCTTGCCAAGGCTGATCATCTTCTCGGCCATGGAACGAACGTCCTTAGCGCGAGTGACAGTGGTCTCAATCTTGCCATTCTCTAACAGGTAGGTAACCATAGCGCGCATCATAGCGTTGCGGCTGTCGCTGGTTCTACCGAGCTTTCTGGTACCGGGCATCCCGTTTCACTCCTTAATTATTTTTAGTTATCGTCATCCGTGTTCAGCTTGAAGCCCAGAGAATCCAGCTTTGCCATGACCTCTTCCAGGCTCTTGCGACCGAGGTTGCGGACCTTCATCATCTCGTCCTCGCTCTTGCTGACCAGATCTTCCACCGTGTTGATGCCTGCGCGCTTCAGGCAGTTGAAGGAACGCACGCTCAGATCCAGCTCTTCAATGGTCATTTCCAGAGCCTTTTCCTTGTCGTCGTTGGTCTTCTCCACCATGATCTCAGCGCCGGCTGCCTCATCGGACAGGTTGACGAACAGGTTCAGGTGCTCGGTCAGCACACGGGCAGCCAGAGAAACGGCTTCCTGCGCATTGATCGTGCCATCGGTCCAAACCTCAATGGTCAGCTTGTCATAATCGATCGCCTGGCCAACACGGGTGCTCTCGACGTTGTAGTTCACCTTGAGCACAGGGGTGTAAATGCTGTCAACGGGAAGAGTGTTGATATCGTTCTTCTCGATGATAGCCTGTTTGTTGCGCTCTGCGGGCACATAGCCGCGGCCCTTATCGAAGGTCAGCTCCATGACGAGCTTGCCGCCCTCGCCCAGGGTTGCGATGTGCCACTCAGGGTTCAGAATTTCGATGTCGTCGCCCTGCTTGATGTTGTCAGCGGTGACCTCACAGGGGCCGACTGCCTCAACACGCACTGTCTTCGGACCATCGGTGTACAGCTTTGCAGCAATACCCTTCAGGTTCAGGACAATTTCGGTAACGTCTTCCTTGACGCCCTCAATGGTGGAGAACTCGTGAACCACGCCATCAATCTTGACGCTGGTCACGGCGACACCGGGCAGAGAGGAAAGAAGCACACGACGCAGGCTATTGCCCAGTGTGATGCCAAAGCCACGCTCCAGCGGTTCTGCCACGAATTTGCCGTAGCGGCCGTCCGGGGACAGGCTTGCCGTTTCGATTTTGGGACGTTCAATCTCCATCATATCTATGCCCTCCTTGTCAAACCGGCGCTGCCGCCGGCCCATTATTAAATTCTTTCAAAGAAAAGAATGCGAAAAGTGAGCCGATCCACGGGGAAGGCCCAGCCTTCTTAATGGATTACTTGGAGTACAGCTCGACGATGAGGTGCTCTGCGACTTCGTAGTCGATATCGCTGCGCTCGGGCAGCTTTGCGACAACACCCTTCAGAGAACCGGTCTCACGGTTCAGCCATGCGGGCAGAGCAACAACGGGAGCCTCGGGGCCGGTCAGCTTTGCAAACTTTGCAGAGCTGCGGCTGGACTCGCGCACTTCGATCACGTCGCCAGCCTTCACCTGGTAAGAAGGAATGTTGACCTTCTTGCCGTTGACGGTGAAGTGAGCGTGGGACACCAGCTGACGAGCGTCGCGGCGGGTCTGAGCAAAGCCCAGACGGAACACGACGTTGTCCAGACGGCACTCCATGATCTGCAGCAGGTTCTCACCAGTCTTGCCGGGGCGGGCCTCAGCACGCAGGTAAGCATTGTGGAACTGCTTTTCCAGAACGCCGTAGATAAACTTGACCTTCTGCTTCTCCTTCAGCTGAGATGCGTACTCAGACTGCTTCTTGCGCATGTTGCCATTGGAGTTGCGGGTGGTATTCTTCTTTGCATAGCCCATGACCGCAGGAGAAATGCCCAGGGCCTTGCAACGCTTTGCGATAGGCTGCGTATTCTTTGCCATAATTCAATTTCCTCCTTCGATCAGACACGACGGCGCTTCGGGGGACGGCAGCCATTGTGGGGGATGGGAGTCACGTCCTTGATCAGGGTGACTTCCAGGCCGGTAGCCTGCAGCGCACGAATAGCGGACTCACGGCCAGCGCCGGGGCCCTTGACGTAGACCTCAACGGTCTTCATGCCATGCTCGATAGCAACCTTGGCTGCGGTCTCAGCAGCAGACTGGGCTGCGAACGGAGTGCTCTTACGGCTGCCGCGGAAGTTCAGGGAGCCGGAGGAGCACCAAGACACTGCATTACCCTGCAGGTCGGTGATGGTGACAACAGTATTGTTGAAGGTAGACTGGATATGAGCCTGACCAGCAGCAATGTTCTTGCGCTCTTTGCGCTTCATGCGGACATTAGCGCCCTTCTTGGCATTATTTGCACTTGCCATTTCTCAAATCCTCCTTACTTCTTCTTGTTAGCGACAGTGCGCTTGGGACCCTTGCAGGTACGTGCATTGGTCTTGGTACGCTGGCCGCGGCAGGGCAGATTCTTGCGATGGCGGGTGCCACGGAAGGACTGGATCTCAACCAGGCGCTTGATGTCCAGAGCAACGTTGCGGCGCAGGTCGCCTTCAACGATGATGTTAGCCTGATCGATGTAGTCACGGATCTTAGCCTCTTCTTCCAGAGTCAGGTCCTTGACGCGGGTATCGGGGTTGATGCCAGTTGCTTCCAGGATCTTGTTAGCAGTGGTCTGGCCGATACCATAAACGTAGGTGAGACCCACCTGAACGCGCTTCTCGCGGGCAGGTCAACGCCGGCAATACGTGCCATAGTAGTTTCCTCCAAAAATCATCCCATGTCAGTGTCGGGGTCTGCGCCGGGACTCTACGCACTTGACCCCCAGGCGCCCGAATTAGCCCTGGCGCTGCTTATGCTTGGGGTTCTGGCAGATGACCATCACGCGGCCTTTGCGGCGGATGACCTTGCACTTTTCGCAGATGGGTTTCACGGAAGGCTTGACCTTCATGATGTTGAACCTCCTTTTGGTTGATACCCTGGTGCTTATTTGGAGCGCCAGGTGATGCGGCCCTTAGAAAGATCATAGGGCGACATTTCCACGGTAACCTTGTCCCCGGGCAGGATACGGATGAAATTGGTCCGCAGCTTGCCGGAGATGTGCGCTAAGAGGATGTGACCGCTGGGAGTGAGCTTCCCGGTGTTCTTATCCTCGCTCAACATTTCCACCTTAAAGATGGCGTTGGGCATGGCTTCACGCACAATGCCTTCGATCTCGATAACGTCTTCCTTAGACAAGCTATTTGCCTCCTCATTGGATCTGCTCAGTTTGTCGTTGAACCTGAACCGGTGCCTTTGCCTTGGAACCCTGAAAGCGCCGCGGTTTTCACGTGCCTGCGCCCGTTTGACTGCAGCTTGCCGCTTCAGCGTTCTCCAGTTCCAGTGCCGGTCCACAGACGGACAGGCGGCGATGATCGCCACATACTTCATCTTTCGCGGCACAAAATCCGCAAAACGGGCAGAAAATCCCTGTCCGCCGAGGAAGTATCTGGCTTCCACAGCCATTTATAGATTATACACCTTTTGTTGTCAATTTGCAAGAGGTTTTTTCCGTATTTCCGATAAAAAATTCTCGAAATTCAAAAGCTGTCCTTTCTCTCCCCGGTCTTGGTTTTTCTCCACCGCAAAGATGAAACTTTTTCACCAAAAGTTGTCATAATTGCACAAACAGCAGGTCTGTCCCTGCAAAAACGCCGCCTGCGGCGGAGCATTTCTGCTCTTCACAGGCGGCGCTTCTCATATTTCAGGGATCAGCTTACTTCAGGCTGAACTTTTCCGGGTCAAAATCCGGGTCATCCCAGAAGCGGGTCATGATCTCAGTGTGATCCTTCAGGATCGCATTGGAGTGCTCAAAGTGCGCAGCCAGACCACCGTCCTTGGTCTTGACGGTCCAGCCGTCCTTGGACTGGGTAATCTTGCAGTCGTACTGGCAGATCATGGGCTCAATGGCAATGGTCATGCCGGGCACAAGGCGCGGGCCGCGGCCCTGATGGCCGTAGTTGGGCACTTCCGGGTCCTCGTGCAGCTCACGGCCGGTGCCGTGGCCCACGAACTCGCGGACGACCGAGAAACCGGCATCCTCGCAGTAGCTCTGCACGGCATAGCCAATGTCGCCGATGCGGTTGCCGGCCTTGGCCTGCTCGATACCCTTATACAGAGCAGCCTTGGTCACGTCCAGCAGACGCTGTGCTTCCAGATCGACCTTGCCCACCGCATAGGTGCAGGCATTGTCGCCGTTGAAGCCATCGATCTTTGCGCCGGTGTCGATGCTGACGATATCACCGGGACGAATGACGATGTCATGCGAAGGGATACCATGGATGATGGTATCGTTCAGGCTGATGCAGGCCGTGCCCGGAAAGCCATACAGACCCTTGAAATTGGGGGTGCCGCCGTGCTTCACGATGAAGTCATAGATCAGCTTATCCAATTCCCATGTGGTCATACCTGCTTCGATATGCTCACCGCCGTACTTCAGGGCAGCTGCGCTCAGGGCATTTGCCTTGCGCATGCCGTCCAGCTCTTTCGCATTTTTGATCTGAATCACGATTATGCCTCCAAAGCTTTCATGACTTCAGCCGTGGTCTCCTCGATGGAGGGGCAGAACTTGATCTCTGCCAGCTTGCCGCGGGTACGGTAGAACTCCACCAGCGGCTCGGTCTGCTCATGATATGCTTTCAGACGATCCAGCACGGTGGCAGGCTGGTCGTCCTTGCGGATGACGGTCTTGCCGCCGCACAGGTCGCATACACCCTCGACCTTGCTCTTCTTGTTGACGATGTGGTAGCTTGCGCCGCACTTCTCGCAGACGCGGCGGCCGCTCATGCGGTCAACGATCACATTGTCCTCGACCTGCAGCTCCAGCACCTTGTCGATGCGGATGCCCATGGTCTCGATGGCCTCGGCCTGAGCGATGGTGCGGGGCACACCGTCCAGGATAAAGCCGTTTGCGCAGTCCGGCTGAGCCAGACGCTCTTTCAGGATGCCGATGATGACCTCATCGGGCACCAGAGCGCCAGCGTCCATAAAGCTCTTTGCCTTCAGGCCCATCTCGGTGCCTTCCTTGACAGCAGCGCGCAGAATGTTGCCGGTGCTGATGGAGGGGATGTTCAGCTTGGCGCAGATGATCTCGGCCTGAGTGCCCTTACCAGCACCAGGTGCGCCCAACAGGATCAGATTCATAGGATCATTCCTTTCCTTTGTTAGAGGATGTAAACTCCAAAAAAGTAAAAAAGCACTGAAAAGTTCGAGCGTACTCTCCTTTCCAGTGCTTTCTCACATCTTAATTATTGTGGATCAACCAAGGAAGCCCTTGTGGTTGCGCATCGTCATGAAGCTGTCGAGGCTGCGGGTGGTATCAAGTGCCACACCGACCACGATCAGCAGGCTGGTACCGCCCAGCTGGATGCTCATACCGGTCAGGTTGCCCAGAATGATCGGCAGCACAGCCACCGCAGCCAGGAAGATGGCACCGATGAGGGTGATCTTGTTCAGGGTGCGGGTGATGAAATCGCTGGTCGGCTTGCCGGGACGGAAGCCGGGGATCGAGCCGTTGTTGCGGCGCAGATTGTTGGCGATCTCAACGGGGTTGTACTGGATGGCCACATAGAAGTAGTTGAATGCCAGAATCAGCAGCAGGTAAATCACAACGTACAGCCAGGAGGTGTAGTTGAAGGTGTGGAAGAATGCATACCACACCGGGTGTGCCTGCTGGTCGATCTGCAGGAAGCTGCCGATGGTGCCCGGGATGGACACCAGAGCCGAAGCGAAGATGATGGGCATAACGCCGCTCATATTCAGCTTCAGGGGCAGATAGCTGTTCTGACCGCCCATCTGCTTGCGGCCTACCACGCGCTTTGCGTACTGAATGGTGATGCGGCGCTCTGCGTTGGTCATGACGACCACGAAGACCACAGCCACCAGTGCCAGCACGATCAGCAGCGGCAGGAAGAAGTAGTACTGGGGCTTGCCGGACGCTGCCTGGGTCAGCAGACCCTTGACAGAGGTGTACAGCGAAGACCAGTTGGAGACGATCGAAGCAAAGATGATGAGCGAGACACCGTTGCCGATGCCCTTGTCATCGATCTGCTCACCGCACCATGTGATCAGCTGTGCGCCAGCCACAAAGGTTGCGATGATGACGATGGCGGCAAAGATGCCGGCACCGCCGGAAACGTACTTCAGTGCGCCCATATTGCGGATCACGAAGTAGTAGCCGATGCTCATGATCAGAGCGACCACAGCACCTGCGTACCGGTTGATCTGCTGCAGCTTCTGCTGGCCGTCGGCTTCCTTTGCCAGATTTTCCAGCGCGGGAATTGCCACGGTGAGCAGCTGCACAATAATGGAGGCGTTGATATAGGGTGTCACACCTAACGCGAAGAGCGTGCAACGGGCCAGAGCACCACCGCTCATCATGTTCAGATAGGAGAGCATGTCGCCGTTTGCGAACATCTGCGTCAGCGCAGAGCCGGAAACGAACGGAACGGGGATGGCACAGCCCAGACGGTACACCACGAGGATCGCCAGCGTGAACAGGAGACGATTTTTAAGCTCGGGGATCTTCCATGCGTTACGGAATGTCTGGAACACCTTACATCACCTCAGCCTTTCCGCCTGCCTTCTCGATTTTCTCTTTGGCAGAAGCGGAATAGGCTGCGGCCTTCACGGTCAGAGCCTTGGTCAGCTCGCCGTTGCCCAGAACCTTAACGCCGTCCAGAGTCTTCTTGACCAGACCCTTTGCCTTCAGAGCCTCGGTATCGACGACATCGCCGGCATTGAAAGCAGCTTCCAGATCAGCCACGTTGACGATGGCGTACTGGGTAGCAAAGATGTTGTTAAAGCCAACCTTGGGCAGGCGGCGTGCCAGAGGCATCTGGCCGCCCTCGAAACCAGCGTGCTTCACGCCGGAACGGGCCTTCTGGCCCTTACTGCCGAAGCCGGCAGTCTTGCCATTGCCGGAGCCAATGCCGCGGCCCTTGCGGGTCACAGCCTTGTTTGCGCCGGGAATCGCGTGCAATTCATGAAGTTTCATTATGCGTATACCCCCTGCTATTAGGCTTCGGTGACGCTGAGCATAAAGCCGATCTTTGCGATCTTGCCCTGCGTAGCGGCATTGTCAGGCTGAACGGTAACGTCGCCCGGCTTCTTCAGGCCCAGAGCCTCAGCGGTAGCGATCTGCTTAGCGCCGCGGCCAATCAGGCTCTTCTTCAGCTCGATCTTGAGCATCTTATCTGCCATGGTTTGTTACCTCCTTAACCCAGAATTTCTTTCACGGTCTTGCCGCGCTTCTCAGCGACAGACTCAGCGCTGACCAGGCCGCACAGACCTGCGAAGGTAGCAGAAACAACGTTGATGGGGTTGTTGGAACGCATAGACTTCGCACGGATGTCCTTGATGCCAGCAGCCTCAATGACGGCACGCACAGGGCCGCCGGCGATCATACCGGTACCAGGTGCAGCCGGCTTGAGCAGAACGGCGCCTGCGCCGTACTTGCCGACGATCTCGTGGGGGATGGTGGTGCCCTTCAGGGCAACCTTGTGCATGTTCTTCTTAGCAGCAGCTTCGCCCTTGCGGATTGCCTCAGGCACTTCGCCGGACTTGCCGATGCCGTAACCAATGGTGCCCTTGCCGTCGCCTACGACAACCAGAGCGGCAAACTTCATGATGCGGCCGCCCTTGACAGTCTTGGAAACGCGGTTGATGGAGACAACCTTGGTGATCATGCCGTCGTCTTCACGGTTTCTCATAGCCATAATGTGTTTCCTCCTCTCATTACAGCTTCAGGCCGCCCTCACGGGCGCCATCAGCCAGGGCCTTAACACGGCCATGATAAACGTAGCCACCACGGTCGAACACGACCTCGGTGATGCCCTTTTCCAGAGCCTTTGCTGCGATCTTCTTGCCGATCTCAGCAGCGGCCTCGACGTTGCCGCCGTTGCCGTTGAAGTCCTTGTCCATAGTAGAAGCCGACACCAGAGTCACGCCCTGCTCATCATCGATGATCTGAGCGTAAATGTGCTTGGCGGAGCGGAAAACATCCAGGCGAGGACGTGCTGCGGTGCCGCTGATCTTGTTACGAACGCGGCGATGACGACGAAGACGAGCTTCGTTCTTGTCGATCTGCTTAACCATTGTCTTTCACTCCTTACCTTATTTCTTGCCCTTGCCGGCCTTGCCTTCTTTGTGCTTGACAACCTCGCCCTCGTAGCGGATGCCCTTGCCCTTGTAAGGCTCGGGCGGCTTCTTGGCGCGGATCTCGGCAGCATACTGGCCGACCTCTGCTTGTCAATACCGGTAACGGTGAAGTGGTTGGGATCCTGCCACACGATGGTGCAGTCCTCAGTATCAGGAATGTTCACCTGATGAGAGAAGCCCAGGTTCATAACCAGGTTGGAGCCCTGCTTCTGGCAGCGCAGACCAACGCCCACGATCTCCAGCTTCTTCTCGTAGCCGTTCACAACACCGTTCACCATGTTGGCGATGTTGGTACGGGTCAGGCCGTGCAGGCTGCGGGCCTGGGGTTCGTCATTGGGGCGGGTAACCAGAACTTCATTGCCCTCGACCTTGACGGTCATCAGGGGATGATAGTTGGAATTCAGGCTGCCCTTGGGGCCCTTGACGGCGACGTGATGTGCTGCCTCATCGACAGTGACAGTAACGCCGGCAGGAATGACGATGGGTTTTCTTCCAATTCTCGACATTGTCTTTTACCCCTTTCTTACCACACGTAGGCCAGGACTTCGCCGCCGACGTGTGCAGCACGTGCAGCCTTATCAGTCATGATGCCCTTAGAGGTGGAAATGATTGCGGTGCCCAGGCCCTTCATGACCTTGGGCATATCCTCGCAGTTGGTGTAGATGCGCAGGCCGGGCTTGGACACGCGGCGCAGACCAGCGATAACGGGCTCGCCGTTAGCCTGATACTTCAGGGTGACAACGATGGTGCCCTGAACGGTGTCGTTCTTGACCTGCATGCCCTTGATGTAGCCCTCGTCAACCAGAATCTGGCAGATAGCCTTCTTCATGTTGGAAGCGGGGATCTCCACAGAAGGGTGTTTGGCAGTGCTAGCGTTGCGGATGCGAGTCAGCAGGTCCGCGATAGGATCAGTAATCTGCATTTGCCACTAACCTCCTTAGATTAGCTCTCGTTTGTTTTATAATGATACCGCCCCGAAACATCGTTGCCCCGGGGCGGATATCCGACAAATTATCCGGCCCTCTGGCTTGATTACCAGGAAGCCTTCTTCACGCCCGGGATCTCGCCCTTGTAGGCCAGCTCACGGAAGCACACACGGCACACACCGTACTTGCGCAGCACGGAGTGGGGACGGCCGCAGATGCGGCAGCGGGTGTATGCACGGGTAGAGAACTTAGCAGGACGAGACTGCTTCAGCTTCATAGACAGTTTAGCCATTGTAGAAATCTCCTCCCTTAGTTGTTCTCTGCGAACGGAGCGCCCAGAGCCTTCAGCAGCTCCTTGCCCTCTTCGTCAGTCTTGGCAGTGGTGACAAAGCAGACATCCATGCCGCGGACTGCATCGACCTTCTCGAAGTCGATCTCGGGGAAGATGATCTGCTCCTTGATGCCGCATGCAAAGTTGCCGCGGCCATCAAAACCGTTGCCGTTGATGCCGCGGAAGTCGCGGACACGGGGCAGTGCGATGTTGAAGAAGCGATCGACGAACTCATACATACGCTCACCGCGCAGGGTGACCTTGCAGCCGATGGGAGTGCCCTGGCGCAGCTTGAAGTTAGCAACGCTCTTCTTGGCACGGCACACAACTGCCTTCTGGCCAGTGATCTGGCCCAGATCCTTCATAACAGCTTCCAGGATCTTCTCGTTGTCCTTGGCTTCGCCGCAGGCAACGTTGATGACGACCTTGTCCAGCTTGGGGATCTGCATAACGCTCTTGTAACCGAACTTGGAGTTCAGAGCAGGAGCAATTTCATTGACATACTGTTCTTTCAAACGAGCCATTGTTCCTTACTCCTTTCTTACAGCTCAGCGCCGCACTTCTTGCAGACGCGAACCATCTTGCCGTCCTTCTCGACGTGGCCCACACGCACGGCCTTGCCGCACTTGGGGCAGATGGGCATGACCTTGGATGCGTACATAGCACCCTCAGCCTTGACGATGCCGCCCTGCTCGCCCTGACGACGAGGCTTGACGTGCTTGGTAACCATGTTCTGGCCCTCAACGATGACCTTGTTCTCAGAGGGGCTGACCTGCAGGACCTTACCAGTGTGGCCCTTGTCCTTGCCGCTGATGATCATAACGTTGTCGCCGGTTTTAACATGAAGATTATTCATTTTTAAAACCTCCTTACAGCGATTCCGGAGCCAGGCTCAGGATCTTGGTGTAGCCGGCATCACGCAGCTCGCGAGCAACGGGTCCAAAGATACGGGTACCCTTGGGGCTCTTGTCGGCCATGACGATAACGGCGGCGTTCTCATCGAAACGGATGTAGGAGCCGTCGTCGCGGCGCACGCCATGCTTGCTGCGCACGATGACAGCCTTCACAACGTCGCCCTTCTTAACGGAGCCGCCGGGGGCTGCCTTCTTGACAGAGCAGACCACGACGTCACCAATGTTTGCGTATCTCTTGCGGGTGCCGCCCAGCACGCGGAAGCACATCAGCTCCTTGGCACCGGTGTTGTCGGCAACTTTGAGATAAGTTTGCATCTGAACCATATCAGATATCTCCTTTCAAACTGTTCAAAGCAGCGGGCAAATTACTTTGCCTTCTCAACGATACGGACCAGGCGCCAGCGCACATCCTTGGACAGGGGGCGGCACTCCATGATCTCAACACGGTCACCGATGCCGCACTCGTTCTGCTCATCACGAGCCTTGAACTTGGCGGTACGCTTCAGGATCTTCTTGTACAGGGGGTGCTGCACGCTATCCTTAACGGCAACCACGATGGTCTTATCCATCTTGTCGGACACGACGACGCCGACGCGGGTCTTTCTCAGATTACGTTCTTCCATCGTTTAACCTCCTTACTGCTTCTCAGCCAGAACGGTCATCACGCGGGCGATGTCCTTCTTGACTGCTTCGATGCGGCCGGGGTTCTCCAGCTGGTTGATGGCATGCTGGAAGCGCAGGTTAAACAGCTCGGCCTTCAGGTCTGCCAGCTTGCTGGTCAGCTCTGCGGTCTGCATTTCGCGGAGTTCATTAGCCTTCATTGGTGCCATCCTCCTTCACGGAGTCCTCACGGACAACAAATTTGCACTTGATGGGCAGCTTGTGCATAGCCAGGCGCAGTGCCTCACGAGCAGTTGCCTCATCGACATCTGCCAGCTCGAACAGAACGCGGCCGGGCTTCACAACAGCGACCCAGTATTCGGGAGAGCCTTTACCGGAACCCATGCGGGTCTCAGCGGGCTTTTCAGTCACGGGCTTATCGGGGAAGATCTTGATCCACACCTTGCCGCCACGCTTGATGTAACGAGTCATGGCAACACGAGCAGCCTCGATCTGGGTGGAAGAGATCCATGCCGGCTCCAGAGCAACAAGGCCGTACTGGCCCTGGCACACCACGTTGCCGCGGGTAGCCTTGCCGGTCATGCGGCCGCGCTGGACGCGGCGGTACTTAACACGCTTAGGCAGTAACATTACTTGTTGCCTCCTTCCTTCTTCTGAGCGGTCTTAGCGCTCTTCAGGACTTCGCCCTTGTAGACCCACACCTTGACGCCGATGCGGCCGTAGGTGGTAGCAGCCTCTGCAAAGCCGTAGTCAATGTCAGCACGCAGGGTCTGCAGGGGGATGGTGCCCTCGTGATAGCTCTCGGTACGAGCGATATCAGCGCCGCCCAGACGGCCGGAGCACATTGCCTTGATGCCCTTTGCGGGAACGGTTGCGCGATCGCGGGGGCTCATGGCATTGCGCATGCACTGCTTCATGGCGCGGCGGAAGGTCACGCGGTTCTCCAGCTGACGAGCGATATCCTCAGCAACCAGCTGAGCGTTGGTAGCAGCGCTCTTGACCTCGATGACGTTGACGATGACAGTCTTGCCATACTCCTTGGTCAGCTTGTTCTGCAGAGCAACGCGCTCTTCGCCGCCCTTGCCGATGACCATGCCGGGCTTAGCGCAGTAGATGTTGACAGTTACGCGAGGAGCGGAAGTGGACGGGTCCACAGTACGCTCGATCTCGATCTTGGGCACACCAGCATCCTTCAGCTGAGCCTTCAGCTCAGTGCGGATCTTGTGGTCCTCGACGAGGTTATCGCTGAAATCCTTCTTGGAGGCAAACCAGCGGCTGTCCCAGTCTTTAATAACGCCGACACGAATGCCGTGCGGATTTACTTTCTGGCCCATTGTTTTCCCTCCTTACTCTTTCTCTTTCAGAACAACGGTCATGTGGCTGGTGCGCTTCAGGATGCGGTAGCCGCGGCCCTGTGCACGAGGCATCATGCGCTTCAGCGTCGGGCCGGGGCAGACGTAGCACTCGGCGACGTAGAGGTTGTTCTTGTCCATATTGAAGTTGTTTTCCGCATTAGCGGCTGCAGACTTCACCAGCTTCAGAAGGGGCTCACAAGCTGCCTTCGGGGTGTACTGCAGGATTGCCAGCGCTTCGTCCAGGGGCTTGTTACGGATCAGATCCATAACGATAGACACCTTACGAGGACTAATGCGGGCATAACGAAGAATTGCCCGAGCTTCCATGTTGTGTTCCTCCCTCTATTACTTAGAATTACCAGTGTGGCCCTTGAAGGTACGGGTGGGAACGAACTCACCCAGCTTGTGGCCAACCATGTCCTCAGTCACATACACAGGCACATGCTTGCGGCCGTCGTGAACGGCAAAGGTGTGACCAACGAATTCGGGGAAGATCGTGGAGGCGCGGCTCCAGGTCTTGATGACCTGCTTCTTGCCGGAAGCGTTCATCGCTTCAACGTGCTTCATAAGAGCAGCCTGGACGAAAGGTCCTTTTTTAATGCTTCTACCCATTGTCTTAAACTCCTCTCTTACTTACCTGCACGCTTCACGATCAGCTTATCGGAGCGCTTATGATGCTTGCGAGTCTTGAGACCCAGAGCGGGCTTGCCCCAGGGAGTCATAGGACCGGAGTGACCAACAGGTGCGCGGCCCTCGCCACCACCGTGGGGATGGTCGCAGGGGTTCATGACGGTACCACGGCTGCCGGGACGGACGCCCATGTGGCGCTTGCGGCCAGCCTTGCCCAGGTTGACGTTCTCGTGGTCGATGTTGGAAACCTGACCGATGACTGCGGTGCAGTTCACGGGCACGTTGCGCATCTCACCGGAGGGCAGACGAACCAGAGCGTAGCCATTCTCCTTAGCCATCAGCTGAGCCATGTTGCCAGCGGAACGAACCAGCTGAGCGCCGCGGCCGGGATACAGCTCGATGTTGTGGATGATGGTACCGACGGGGATGTTCTCGAAGGGCAGGCAGTTGCCGGGCTTGATGTCGGCAGACTTGCTGCTGATGACCACATCGCCCACCTTCAGGCCATCGGGAGCAATGATGTAGCTCTTGACGCCATCGGTGTACTCGACCAGAGCGATGAATGCGCTGCGGTTCGGATCGTACTCGAGAGTCTTGACGGTAGCGGGCATATCGGTCTTCTGACGCTTGAAGTCAATGACACGATACTTGGTGCGGTTGCCGCCGCCCTGATGACGGACGGTGATGCGACCGGTGTTGTTGCGGCCGCTGTGCTTCTTCATGGGCTCCAGCAGGCTGCGCTCGGGAGCGACCTTAGACAGGACGCTGTAATCCGTGACGGTCATGCCGCGGCGGCCCGGAGTAGTGGGGCCATACTTCTTGATAGCCATAGTGCTATTCTCCTTTGTTTATCTTATGAATTATTATCGGGGTCATATCCCCATAGAGGAACCCTCGGCGGGTTCGGCTTAGACCATGCTGTTGAAGAACTCGATTTCCTTGGAGTCCTTGGTCAGGGTCACGATAGCCTTCTTGGATGCAGCGGTGTAACCGGCGTGCATGCCCTGGCGGCGGAAACGGCCGCGCACAGAGATGGTGTTGACCTTTGCGACCTTAGCGCCCGGGAACAGGACCTCAACGGCCTGAGCGATCTCGACCTTGGTAGCATCGGTAGCGACCTTGAAGGTGTACTTCTTGTCAGCGATGCCAGCCATGGAGTTCTCGGTAATGACCGGCTTCAGGATGATATCATGTGCGGTTTTCATTAGCCAAGCACCTCCTCGAGCTTCTTAGCTGCGTCGACGCTGATGATCAGCTTGTCGGCATTCAGCACATCGTAGGTGTTCACGCTGCCTGCGAAGGTGGTCTTCACACCGGCAATGTTGCCAGCGCTCTTGACGAACTTTGCATCGACAGTCTCGTTGACCAGCAGGTTCTTCTTGCCGGCACCAACAGCGTTCAGCATTGCAACCACGGTCTTGGTCTTGTACTCATCGCAAGCGAACTTGTCAACAACGACCATGTTGCCATTGGCAGCCTTGTCGGACAACACGCTCAGCAGAGCCAGGCGCTTGACCTTGTTGTTGATGTGGTAGTTGTAGCTGCGGGGCTTGGGGCCCAGAGCGACGCCGCCGTGAGTCCACTGCGGTGCACGGATGGAACCCTGACGAGCGTGGCCGGTGCCCTTCTGACGCCAGGGCTTCTTGCCGCCGCCGGAAACTTCCATGCGGATCTTGGTGTTCTGGGTGCCCTGACGCTGGTTGGCCAGGAAGTTCACCACAGCAATGTGGACAGCCTTCTCGTTCGGGGTGATACCGAACACGGCGTCGGAAAGCTCGATCTCGCTAACATGCTGACCGTTCATATCGACTACGTTAAACTTTGCCATTGTAGCTTTCCTCCTTACGCCTTCACGCTGTTGGCCAGAGTGATGATGGTACCCTTGGAACCGGGGACCGCACCCTTGACAGCGATCAGATTGTTCTCGGTGTCAACCTTGACAACAGTCAGGTTCTGCACGGTGACGCGCACAAAGCCCATGTGGCCGGGCAGGCGCTTGCCGGGGAACACGCGAGCAGGGGTAGAAGTGGAACCGTTAGAACCTGCATGACGAGCAACAGGACCGGTGCCGTGGCTCTCACGCAGACGGTGCTGACCGTAGCGCTTGATAACGCCCTGGTAGCCCTTGCCCTTGGAAACGCCCACAACGTCCACCTTGTCGCCCTCTGCGAAGACATCAGCCTTCAGCACGTCGCCAACGTTCATTGCGGAAACATCTTCCAGACGGAACTCGCGCAGGGTCTTCTTGGGGGCAACGTTTGCCTTCTTGAAGTGGCCTGCAGCTGCCTTGTTGACCTTCTTGGCGGAAACCTCGCCGAAGCCCAGCTGAACAGCCTGGTAGCCATCGTTCTCGACGGTCTTCTTCTGCACGACGGTGCAGGGACCAGCCTCGATGACGGTGACGGGAACGACCTTGCCGTTCGCGTCGAACAGCTGGGTCATACCGACTTTCTTGCCGATAATGCCTTTAACCATTTTCTTTTCCTCCTGTAAAGGTTATTGGTTGGCAGCGCACGTCACTGCCAACATGACCCCTCGGGAAACGAGGGCATCGAATTTGATCGAGTGTCTTTTACAGCTTGATCTCGATGTCCACGCCAGCGGGGAGCTGGAGGCTCATCAGAGCCTCGACCGTCTTGTTGGACGGCTTCAGAATGTCGATCAGACGCTTATGAGTGCGGCTCTCGAACTGCTCGCGGCTATCCTTGTACTTGTGGGTAGCGCGCAGAACGGTAACGATCTCACGATCGGTGGGCAGGGGGATGGGGCCGGACACGCGTGCACCGGTGTGCTTTGCGGTCTCCACGATCTTCTCTGCTGCGGCATCGATCAGCTGAGCATCATAGCTCTGCAGACGGATTCTGATTTTCTCTTTGACTGCCATTGCTTACGCCTCCTGAAAAAATTGATTTTGCCCTAGGCGAGCCGATAAATTGCTCTACACAGTTCCGGGTGTTCCTCGATTTGGCACTATAAAAACCGGTGAACCGCATGGCAGTTCTCCCGGAAACATATTAGCAAATCAAATCCGAACATTGGTTCCGCCCGTTTCGCAGAGGAGTAACTTCTCTGCCGAGGGAACGTATTCCATCGCTGTCAGTAATTCTTTCGCCCGGTTCTAAGATCGGACATACTCCGCGGAAATAACCCATCGCAGCTATCGCCGGATGACAACCTCCCGCATCTACGCATATCGCTGGCCTGCACGACTTGTATCGCACAAGCCCTTTGCAGCCGAGAGTTATTCTATCACACCTTCGTGCATTTGGCAAGTGTTTTTTAGAAAAAAGAACGAATTTTCTTTTTATTTTCTCCGTTTTGTCAAAGAGCGCATTTTCTGTGCAAGATGCACAATCCGCAGACTTTTCTGCCGGTGGAAAACTCCCCTACCCTGCTTTTGCAGAGGTAGTATGGACGGTTTTGCTGCGGATTATACCTATTATATAATTAGGGAAGCGGCCTCACCCTCTCAGTCACTTCGTGACAGCTCTCCCAAAGGAAGAGCCCTTGGCAAAGAGGGAAACTTTTCCGTACTGCCAAGGGCTCCCTCCGTGAGGGAGCTGGCGCGTAAGCGCCTGAAGGAGTTCGTTTTTTATCTCTTCTTCAGCTGTTCCGCCAGCTCATCCCGGGGCGTGATGTAGACCGTGGTGTACACCTCGTACAGCACCATGCCGGGTTTGGCACCGCTGGCTTTCCAGATGTTTTTCACCTCGGTGGTGTCCACCGCCACCTTGGCACCGGTGCCCGCCTTGTAGGTGCTGGAGTAGATGACTGCCAGCTCCGCGGCCTCCTGCCTGGTGGTGTCCGGGATCTCCTCGCCCCGGCTCATGACCACAACGTGGCTGCCGGGGGCCTTCTGCACATGGAACCACAGGTCTTTGCCCCGGGCGGTGTGCAGGGTGAGCTTGTCGTTCTGGGCGTTGTTGCGGCCCACCAGGATCTCAAAGCCATCGGTGGAAGTGAACCGCAGGAAGTCTGCAGGCTTCTGGCGCTTATCCCGCTGCTTGTAGTATTTCAGGTAGCCCTGACTCTTCAGCTCTGCCCGGATCTCGTTAAGGGCCGCTTCACCGGAAGCGGACTCCACCTCGTAGAGCACCGTTTCCAGATAGGCGATCTCCTTTTCACCCTCTGCCAGCAGATCCACCAGCATCCGGGCGGCGGTTTGCTTCTTTTTATAGTTTTTGAAGAAGTTCTGAGCGTTCTGGCTGGGGGTGAAGCGCAGGTCCAGCGGGATGGTCACCTCTTTGCCCTCGTCGTACCAGTTGGGCACCGTGATGCTCTTCATGCCCTTCTGGGCCAGATAGAGGTTTGCCGAGAGCAGCTCGCCGTACAGCCGCAGCTTTTCGCTCTTGCCGCTGGCAGCAAGCTCTTCCTGACGGGCGGCCTGCTTGCGCACGGCGCGCTCGTACATATTGTGCACGGCCTTGTGCAGCTCCTTGCTTTTGGTGCGCAGGCGTTCCGCGCGGTCCTTCTCAGCGTAGTAGCCCTCCAGCATGGCGTTGAAGGAGGGCCATTCCTTTATTATATACTTTTCGCCGTACTGCTGCGGGCGGAAGAAGGTATACTCGATGGGCTTTCCGCTGGGGTCGGTGACGCTGCAGGGCGTACCGCCGGTTGCGTGCTCTTCCTTCAGCTCGTCGATGGCAGCCATAAGCTTGCGCTTCTGTTCCTCGGTCAGCTCATTGGCGGGCAGATGTTCGCCGTCAAAGGCACGCCATGCAGCTTCGCGGCAGACCACCGGGCCAACACCGGCCACGGTCTTGTTGAGGGCATCTGCCACCGGCAGATCTCTCTGGCAGGCTGCTGCCACGATGGACGCACTGCTCACCAGCAGGAAGTCCGGTCTTGCAGGCTTGGGCGGCGTGGTGTAGGGCAGGCCCGGCAGCAGCTGGCGCACATCGCTGTCCTCAAAATCCACGCGCTTGAGTGCGTCAATGATCTTGCCGTTCTGCACCAGAACCAGATTGGAGTAGCGGCCCATCAATTCGGCACACAGGGTGTTGCGCACAAGGTCGCCCATCTCGTTGGTGCACTGAAAATCAAAATACACGATGCGGTCTCCCGGCTCCATGTGCACGTCCAGCAGCCTGCCGCCGGTGAGATGCTTGCGCATCAGCATACAGAAGGAGGGCGGCGTTTCCGGGTTTTCAAAGCTTTCTTCGGTCAGGCACACGCGGGCGGAACCGCTGCGGGCCGAAAGCAGCAGCGCATAGGTATCCGTGCGGGTACGCAGGGTGAGCACCAGCTCATCACGGGTGGGTTCAAATAGTTTTGCGATCTTGGCGTCGGTCAGCGTTGCTTTGAGCTCTGCTGCCGTAAGGGCCAGTGTCGCGGCATCCAATGCCATAGTGTTTACCTCATTTAACGATTTTAAATGGCCGTCGCATTCGCTTTGGCCATAATCAGCAGAATTTTTATTTGTATTTGTAACTCGGCCAAGCCTACGGGCTTTGCCGAATTACTCTTTCACAGAAGAGGCTGCAGCGGCAATCTTCATCTCAGCCGGAAAATCGCTGCAAGAAAAAGGCAGCAGCTTTCCCTTATAAATACGTATACGGGTCCCGGTTCTCGGTGCTCACCAGCACTTCCAGCTCCGGCAGGGCGGCGCGCAGCTTTGCAGCCACGGCGGCAGTCACCGGAAATTCGGTGGCATAGTGGCCCGCCGCAATAAGCGAAAGGCCCAGCCGCTTGGCATCGATGGCGTGGTGGTGGTTGGCTTCACCGGTCAGCAGGCAGTCCGCGCCCATAGCAATGGCATCTGCAAACAGGCTTCCGCCCGCACCGCTGATGACCGCCAAGCGCTTGACCGGCTTACCCGCATCCACAAACTTCACCTGCACCGCCGGGCCGTTCTTCGGCTGGTTGCAGCGCGCAGCAAGCTCCTGCTGTGCCTTGCGGGCAAGCTCTGGAACCGCGATCTCCTCAATGGCTCCCACACGGCCGCAGCCCTCGGCAAAGGTTTCCATATTCTTCATGTCAAAGATGCCTGCCAGCACTTCGTTCACGCCGCCCTCGGCAGCATCCAGATTGGTGTGCATACAGATGGCAGAAATGCCTGCCTGCACCAGCTGGAAAGGCACATCCTGCGGGCCGATCTTTTTGAGCGGATCAAAAATGACCGGGTGGTGGGACACGATCATCTCACACTGCTTTGCGGCGGCTTCGGCCACCACCTCGGGGGTGATGTCCAGTGCTGCCAGCACCCGGTGCATCTGCCCGCCGCAGTCCACCAGCAGGCCGGGATTATCCCAGTGTTCCGCCAGCTCCAGCGGCGCGATGGCCTGCATTGCTTCGTATACCTGCCGTACTGTTGTCATCCTTCTGTCCCCTCTTTTAAAATTGCATCGATCTCAGCGGCAAGCGGACTGCCATCCGGCACGCCAAGGCGCATCCGGGGCAGCTTTGCCTTCTGCCAGTCGGCGTAGCCTTTTCCCTCGGGCCACTCTCCCGTACTGCCAAACAGGCACTCGGCAAAGGTGGGCGCATACACCCTGCCGGTGTACTCCGCCGCCATCACCGCGTACCAGCGGCCCGCCGCCTGCACCGGGCGGTCGGCTGCAAAGGAGAAGCCATGCTCCCACAACCAGCGGCGCAGCGCGTCGTGGCGGGTGGCCGGGATCATGATGATCCGCGGCCCTCCCACGGTGAACACCCACGGGGCTTTCTCTAAAATTTCCCAAGTGGTCTGGGCGGAAACGCCCGCCAGCACGATGCTGCCTACTTCGTTCTCCGTAAGCACAGAAAGACCGTCGCCAAGCCGAAGCTCAGCGCGGTCTTTACAGCCTGCATGTTCCAGCGTCTGCTCTGCCTTTGCCAGCGGGCCGGGCCGCAGGTCGGCACCGATCACCTTCGGGTATTTTCCCGAAGCCGCCAGCACCGCCGTCAGCTTGCCGTGGTCGCAGCCGATGTCCGCCACCGGCTCTCCCGGCCGCACAAGCTCTGCGGCGGCAGCCAGACGCGCATCCAGTGTGGGCAGCAATTTATGCCTTCTTTGCGGCCAGATGCTCGTTCAGCTTCTCGATCAGCTCATCGCAGTCCACGCCGTGGACAGCACAGGCCTCCTCGATGCTCTCGCCGCGGGATGCAGGGCAGCCCAGGCAGTGCATGCCGATCTCCATGAAGTAGGGAGCGGTGGTCTGGTCCATATCCAGGATATCGCCGATGATGGTCTCGCGGGTCACCTGCTTTGCGTCCTTGTGTTCTTCCTTCTTGAGCATATTGAAAATATCAAACATGATGGTTTTCCTTTCCTGTTGGGTAAAATCACGGCATAACCTACCGTTCTTCTATACTATACCCTAAACCGGTACTGTTTTTCAAGTATCTGCTGGGATTTTCAGCGTTTACTGGTAATTCTTATCCAGCGAGAAGCCGCGCCCGCTCACCTCGGTCACATGGCTCACGATCATAAAGCAGGTGGGGTCGATGGCATGGGCCAGCTTTTCCAGCTTCGGCAGCTGGCGGTTGCTCACGATGCTCAGCAGCACCTGCTCCGGCTCGTGGCTGTAGCCTCCCTCGCCATGCAGCACGGTCACACCGCGGTCCAGCTGGGTGAAGATGGCCTCGCGGATATCATCGGCGTGCTGGCTGATGATCTTTACCTCGGTGCGGGTAGTGCCGAAGATGAGCACCTTGTCCAGCACCACCGTATACACGATCACCATCACGATGCCGTACAGACACTGCTGCAGCGGGCTGAACGCCGCCTGCAGGCAGAGGATGAGCATATCGAACACCAGCATACTGGCCGACACCGGGATGTGGAAATATTTGTTCAGCACCAGCGGAGGGATGTCCATGCCGCCGGTGGATGCGCCTGCCCGAATGGTGATGCCCAGCGAAACGCCTACGCCGAGGCCTGCAAAAATGGTGTTGAGCACCAGATCATCGGTGAGCACAAAGCCTGCGAACACCCGCTCCCACAGGGCCAGAAACAGGGGGCTGAGCACGGTGCTGGCAATGGTGGTGATGGCAAAGCGCCGCCCCAGCAGCACCCAGCCCACCGTAAGCATGGTCATGTTGATGACGAACAGCACACCGGACACCGGCAGTCCCAATGCACGGTTGATGCCCAGTGCGATGCCGGTGGCACCGCCGGTGATCAGGCCTGACGGCACAAGAAACAGCACCACCGTGAGCGCATACAGTGCATTGCCCACGATGATGGACAGCGAATTGAATGCGATCTGCTGCTCATATGAAAGCTTTATCATCTTTTGTCCCTCGTTCTTGAATTTCTTTCTTCTATGATAACGAAAAAATCCGCATTTATCAAGCGTTTCGCCCATAAATGCGGAATAATCCCGGAATAAATTACATTTTGTTGTTTACTGCGCAGAGGTTTCCTGCACCGGTTCCTCGTCCTCCAGCAGACGCAGACCGGCGGTATCCGTCACCGGCAGCGAGAACACGATCGCGCCCGCCTTTGGCCCGGCACCGTCCATGATGGCTTTCATGATGCGGTTCTTTTCCGGCGTGTGGGCCACGATGAGCACCAGCTCCTTTTCGTTCACCAGCTCCATGCCAAGGAACTGGGCTGCGCCTTCCATGCCAGTACCCTTGGCGTGGATCACCGTGCCACCGCCGGCACCTGCTGCGCGGGCGGCATCCATAATGGTGCCGGTGTGGCCCTGATTGGCGATCACCAGCAGCAGTTCGTAACGGGTATCCTTCAAGGTGCTCTCCTCCTTTAATGTCAGCGGCTGGTGCTGGGTGAGGAACATCAGCGCCCTTCTGCCGCCGATGCTGCTCATCGGCACCGTGAATGCAATACCGGTGCCCGGCACGTCGATGCGCATTTTGCGGCGCAGGTCTGTCCGGACGGCCTTCCATGTATCCTCTGTCACCACCGCCAGCAGCACCGCCTTCTCGGTCTTTTCCAGACCCAGCGTGGCCAGAGTCTCCCGCACCGCTGTGCCGCTGCCCACCGTGCGCAGGTTCACATCCACGCCGCGCTGCTGGTACAGCTGCAAAAAGGCATCGGTGGAGCGGCGGTCGGTGATGGTCACCATCAAAAACAACGAACTCATGCCGCGCCCTCCTTACAGTTCAATGATATCATCGTCCGGCAGTCCGGCAAAGGCCGCACCCATGGCCGCAGGCTGCAGCCGCCGGGCCTTGCGGGTGCGCAGCTGTGCCACAAGGCCCATCAGCTGCACCGTAATGAGCGGGGTCATGGCCACCATGGCCACCACGCCGAAAGCGTCGGTGACGATATTGCCGCCCACGGCCACGCAGGCACCCTGTGCCAGCGGCAGCAGGAAGGTGGCTGTCATGGGGCCGGATGCCACGCCGCCCGCGTCAAACGCAATGGCGGTGAACAGCTTTGGCACCACAAAGGAGATGCCGATGGCAAACACATAGCCCGGCACGAGGAACCACAGGATGGAAACGCCGGTGAGCACTCGCACCATGGCAAGGCCCACCGAGATGGAAACACCTGCCGAGAGTGCCATGCCCATGGCCTTGGCCGAAATGGCACCGTCGGTCACCTCTTCCACCTGCTTGTTCAGCACATAGACGGCCGGCTCGGCCTTGACGATGAAGTAACCGATGAGCATTCCAATGGGAATGATGATCCAGCGGAAGCTCTGCCCGGCCAGCACCTGACCCAGATAATTACCGGCGGGCATAAAGCCCACATTTGCGCCGGTGAGGAACAACACAAGGCCCACGTAGGTATACGCAAGACCCACCGCAATGCGGCCCAGCGACCGGCGGTCCATGTGCAGAGCCACAAATTGAAAAATGCCGAACATCACGATGATGGGCAGCAGCGAGACAGCGATCTCTTCCAGATACGTAGGCAGGCTGACATGGAACAGCTGCCACAGCTCCACCGAGTCTCTCACCTCCGGCAGCACCGGCGGGATATAGGTGCTGTCCGAGGCGCGGAACACGATGCCCAGAATGAGCACGGCCAGAATGGGGCCGATGGAGCACATGGCCACCAGACCAAAGCTGTCGTCCGCCGCGTGGCGGTCGCCGCGGATGGACGAAACACCCACGCCCAGCGCCATGATAAAGGGCACAGTCATGGGGCCGGTGGTCACACCGCCGGAATCAAAGGCCACAGCAAGAAATTCCTTGGGCACAAACGCCGCCAGAAGAAAGATCATGCCGTAGAACAGCACCAGCAGCTTTGGCAGCGAGATGCCAATGAGCATACGCAGGAAGGCAAACACCAGAAACAGGCCCACGCCCGCCGCCACCGATAAAATAAGGGTGCGGTTCGGGATGGAGGGCACCTGATTTGCCAGCACCTGCAGGTCCGGCTCCGAAATGGTGATGAGGAAGCCCAGCAGAAAGCCGATGCCCAAGATCACCGGCAGCTTCCGACTTTTGGTGATCACTGCACCCATGCGCTCGCCCATGGGGTCATGCTCATCTCCGCGCCCAGTGTGAAGAACATGATGCCCACCACGATCATGGCGGCCCCCAGCAAAAAGCACAGCAGGATGCTGGGCGACACCGGCGCAATGGTAAAGCAGAGCACCAGCACGATGGCTGCAATGGGCAGCACTGCCTGCAGCGCTTCCAATAGTTTTTCCCGCAGTTTCGGGAGGGATGCTTTCAGGATAGCGTCCACCGCCTTTCACCGTTTTATATCCAGTTTGTACAAATCATAAACAAGTATATGAATAGTATACAAGGCAAAAGCCGCCCCGTCAACAAACGGAGCGGCAAAGATCGGCAAAGACGCAAAAGCTTTACAGTTTCTTCCAAGTTTGTCTTTATTTCGTCAGATCTCCTGCTTTGCCAGCACGTCCGAGGTGGGGTCTGGAACACCGGGATATTGGCATAGGGGTCAGCCACTTCTTCTGCAGGCAGGCTCTTCATGTAGGCATCCATGCTCTCGGCCACCTTCTTGGCCACAGCCACCGCCTCCACCACGGTGCGTGCGCCCATCACGGCATCGCCGCCGGCAAATACGCCCTCGCGGGTGGTGCTGCCGTCCTCGCTGACGGTGAGCAGACCCTTCTGGTTGGTCTCGATGCCGGTAGTGGTCTTGACGAGGTTGCTCTCCGAGCCCTGGCTGACCGACACGATCACGCCGGTGTGGGGGTAGAAAGTCTCACTGCCCTCCACCTGAGTGAACCTGCCATCTTCGCCCTTGACGGTATCGCGGCAGATCAGGCCGTTCTCGCGGATCTCCACCGGTGCTTTGCAGAAGCGGAAGCCCACGCCCTCCAGCTTTGCATAGCTCACCTCGTACTCGGAGGCGCTGATGCAGCTCTCGTCGCGGCGGGCATAGCAGGTGACGTGGCGGGCACCGTTGCGGATGGCGGTGCGGGCGCAGTCCATGGCAGAGTTGCCCACGCCGATCACGGCAATATCGCTGCCCAGACGGAACGCCTTGGAGTTTGCCAGATAATCGATGCCAAAGGCTACATTTCCCAAAGTTTCGCCCTTGATATGCATGGCGTTGGCCTTCCACAGACCGGCACCGATGAACACGCTCTTGTAGCCGTCGCGGAACAGATCATCGATGGTGATGGTCTTGCCGATGGTGGTGTTGGGCCGCACCTTGATGCCCTTCAGCTCCAGATGGCGGTACTGGAAATCGTCCAGCACGCTGTCCGGCAGGCGATAGTTGGGGATGCCGTAGCGCATGACACCGCCAATTTTATCGCGGGCATCAAAGATGGTCACATCGTAGCCCCAGCGTGCCAGCAGCACCGCAATGGTCAGGCCCGCCGGGCCGAGCACGACTGCCGCCTTCATGCCGTTTTGGGGGCAGGGCCGGCGGTCATTTTGTTGGCGTAGGTCGTGGAAATGTAGTCCTCAATAATGGAGAAGTGCACCGGGTCGTGGCTGGGCATCCGGTTGCGCACGCAGTGGCCCTCGCACTGGTTCTCGTGGTTGCACACCAACGCACAAACGGTGGTCAGCGGGTTATTCTCAAACGAGCATCCTGCCAGCTTCGTCCATCTGG
>ENA-OQDA01000042-OQDA01000042.1-human-gut-metagenome-genome-assembly--contig:-NODE-42-length-52654-cov-6.236716_pt1 | contig 52654 bp, 47 predicted proteins | sample MGYA00242771_ERZ504603 | MGnify/ENA primary metagenome ERZ504603 (study PRJEB26092, sample SAMD00036328) | human gut metagenome | host: Homo sapiens | study: EMG produced TPA metagenomics assembly of...
TGTGCCATTGCTATCCGTTAGCGAGTTTTGACGGCAGGTCGCCCCTCATCAGTCAGCGGGCGTGGCCGCTGACAGCTTCCCCCGAGGGGGAAGCCATATAGGCAAGCAGCCCGTGCTTCGATTGGGAAGCACGGGCTGTTGTTATGTCTTATTCAATCCCTTTCAATAAACTCAGGGTCCTTATTTATACAGTTCGACCAGATTCAGCAAAATTTCGACGCCCTGATCCATCTTCTCGGCGGTGATCACTGCCGCAGGGGCCGTGGAAGATTGAAGCCGCCGGTGCCGAGGTTCGGGCAGGGCAGGCCCATATAGCTCAGGGTCGCGCCGTCGGTGCCGCCGCGGACCGGGGTCTCGATGGGTTCAAGGCCCGCCGCGCGGATGGCCTTGCGGGCGTTCTCGACCAGATGGAAGTGGGGCTGAATTTTCTCCAACATATTATAATAGCTGTCCTTGATGTCCAGCTCCACCGTGCCCGCGCCGTAGCGGTCATTCAGGCAGGCGGCAATATGCTGCATCTGGGCCTTGCGGGCGGCAAACTTGGCGGCATCATGGTCGCGCACGATGTAGCCCAGGTGCGCGGTGGTCACGTCACCCTGCATACTCGTCAGGTGGAAGAAGCCCTCACGGCCCTCGGTGTGCTCGGGGCGGGAGAAGGCGGGCAGCGCGGCGTGGAACTCCATGGCCACGTTCTGCGCATTGATCATCGAGTTCTTGGCGCTGCCGGGGTGGACGCTGAAGCCGTGCACGGTCACGACGGCAGCGGCGGCATTGAAGTTCTCATAGCTGATTTCGCCGACGTCCTCGCCGTCAACGGTGTAGGCGTAGGCCGCGCCGAAGCCCTCGACGTCAAACAGGCTCGCGCCCTCGCCAATCTCCTCATCGGGGGTGAAGCCGATGCAGAGCTTGCCGTGGGGGCGATTTTCGGCAATGATGCGCTCCAGCGCGGTCATGATCTCGGCCACACCGGCCTTATCGTCCGCGCCCAGCAGCGTCGAACCGTCGGTGGTGATGAGAGTCTGGCCCTTCATCTCGCGCAGGAACGGGAACACCTTGGGGTCCAGCACCGTGCCGGTGGCGGGCAGCGTGACAGCCTCGCCGTCGTAGTTTTCGTGGATCTGTGGCCGGACGTTCTCACCGCTGGCGTCGTCCGCCGTGTCCATGTGGGCGATAAGGCCCAGCGGCGCGGCGCTCTCCTGCCCCGGGGTGGCGGGCAGCGTGGCGTAGACATAGCAGTGCTCGTCCACATGGGCATCGGTCAGGCCCAGCTCCTTCAGCTCCTCAACGAGGATCTTCGCCAGGTCAAACTGGCGCAGCGTGCTGGGGTGGGTGCCGCTGTTGGGGTCAGAGGTCGTGTGGATCTTTACATATTTTAAAAGACGTTCGTAGGCGCGCATGGGCGTGTCCTCCTTGTAAAAAGCATTTTGCTGTGATTTCTTAGCTATTATACCACAAAAAGCAGCAATTTCCAACCCTGTGCCCTTTTCAAGCAGCGATTTTTGTGCTAAAATGAATAAGATTATAAAGGATCACTGTGCCTTTTGCGCAGCCTATTATAAGGAGGATATTATGGCAGACAGCATTTTTAAGGACAAGACCCTTCTCATCACCGGCGGCACGGGCAGCTTCGGGCATACAGTGCTCAAGCATTTCCTGTCCACCGACATCGGCGAGATCCGCATCTTCTCCCGCGATGAGAAGAAGCAGGACGATATGCGCCACGAGCTGCAGGCCAACCACCCGCAGTATGCCGGCAAGGTCAAGTTCTACATCGGCGATGTGCGCAGCCCGCAGTCCATCCGGGACGCCATGCCCGGCGTCAACTACATCTTCCACGCGGCAGCGCTGAAACAGGTGCCCTCCTGCGAGTTCTTCCCGATGCAGGCCGTGCAGACGAACATCATCGGCACGGACAATGTCCTGCACGCCGCCATTGACGCGGGCGTGGAGCGCGTCGTCTGCCTGTCCACCGACAAGGCCGCCTATCCCATCAACGCCATGGGCATCTCCAAGGCGATGATGGAGCACGTCATCTTTGCCAACGCCCGCGTGGCCGCCGAGCGCGGCGGCACGACGATCTGCTGCACCCGCTACGGCAACGTCATGTGCAGCCGCGGCAGCGTCATTCCGCTGTTCATTGACCAGATCCGCGCCGGCAACCCCATCACGATCACCGACCCCAATATGACCCGCTTCCTGATGAACCTGGACGAGGCCGTTGACCTGGTCATGTTCGCGTTTGAGCATGCAAACCCGGGCGATTTGTTCATCCAGAAGTCCGACGCCTCCACCATCGGCGACCTGGCCAAGGCCGTGCAGCAGCTGTTCGGCGACACCGGCACGAACATTATCGGCACCCGCCACGGCGAGAAGCTGTTCGAGACCCTGATGACCCGCGAGGAGCGCCTGCGCAGTGAGGACATGGGCGGTTACTACCGCGTGGCCGCCGATAACCGCGACCTCAACTACGACAAGTTCGTCGTCAAGGGTGAGGTCCACACGATGGCCGACGACTCCTACACAAGCCACAACACGCACCGTCTGGACGTGGAGGGCACGGTTAAGAAAATTTTGACCACCGACTATGTCCGGAACGCCCTGAAAGAGATGGAGGCCGAGAAGGCATGAAGATCCTTGTGACCGGTGCCAAGGGCTTTGTGGGGCGCAATCTCTGCGAGAACCTGAAGGCTGTCCGCGACGGCAAGAACCGTACCCGCCCCGCCTTGCAGATCGAGGACGTGTTTGAGTATGACCTCGACACGCCCCCCGCAGCGCTGGACCACTTTTGTGCGGAAGCCGATTTTGTGTTCAATTTAGCGGGTGTCAACCGTCCCAAAAATAACGACGAGTTCATGCAGGGCAACTTTGGCTTCGCCTCTACCCTGCTGGACACGCTCAAATCTCACGCCAACCGCTGCCCGGTCATGCTGTCCAGCTCGATCCAAGCGACGCTGATCGGCCGCTACGGCGAGAGCGACTACGGAAAGAGCAAGCTGGCCGGTGAGGAGCTGTTCTTCACCTACGGGCAGGAGACCGGCGCGCCGGTGCTGGTCTACCGCTTCCCGAATCTGTTCGGCAAGTGGTGCCGCCCCAACTACAACAGCGCCGTGGCGACCTTCTGCAATAACACCGCCAACGACCTGCCCATCACGGTCAATGACCGCGCCACCGAGCTGGAGCTATTGTACATTGACGACCTGGTGGAGGAAATGCTCGACGCGCTGGAGGGCAAGCCTCACCGCTGCGATTACGACGGTCTGACGCCGGTTTTCCATGACAGTGGGCGCTACTGTGCCGCGCCGGTGACCCACAAAGTCACACTGGGCGAAATTGCGGACCTGCTGGAAAGGTTCAAGGCTCAGCCCGCAACGCTCGTACTGCCGGAGATTCCGGCGGGCAGCTTTGCAAAAAAGCTGTACTCGACGTATCTGTCCTATCTGCCCAAAGAGAAGGTCATCTTTGACCTGAAAAAGAATGAGGACGCCCGCGGCAGCTTTACCGAGCTGCTCAAAACCGAGAGCTGCGGCCAGTTCAGCGTCAACGTCTCGAAGCCCGGCATCACAAAGGGTCAGCACTGGCACAACACGAAGTGGGAGTTTTTCATCGTGGTTTCGGGCCACGGTCTGATTCAGGAGCGCCGCGTCGGCAGCGGCGAGGTGCTGGAATTTGAGGTGACCGGCGACAAGCCCCAGGCCATCCACATGCTGCCGGGGTACACCCACAACATCATCAATTTGAGCGAGACCGAGAACCTCGTCACCCTGATGTGGGCGAACGAGCAGTTCGACCCGGCCCACCCGGATACATTCTTTGAAAAGGTGTAAAACGGGCGCATTGTAGGGGCGAGCAGTGCTCGCCCGTGCCCGTGTGCGGCAGCGGCAAAGTTCCCGGGCGGATATGGAATCCGCCCCTGCGATGTAGGGGTCGATGCTCGCCATCGACCCGGAAGTTTGCCCCGGTCGTAACGTTTCTGCGGGCGAACGATGTTCGCCCCTACATCCCCTGCACATATTAGCTACTAAGGAGAAAAGTATGTCTGACTACAGCAGCATTTCTTTTAAAAACAACGGCAAGCTGAAATTGCTCATCATCGTCGGCACCCGCCCGGAGATCATCCGTCTGGCCGCCGTCATCAACAAAACTCGCAAATATTTTGATGTTATCCTGGCCCACACCGGCCAGAACTACGACTACAACCTGAACGGCGTGTTCTTCCACGACCTGCAGCTGGCCGACCCCGAGGTCTACATGAACGCCGTCGGCGCGGATCTGGGCGAGACGATGGGCAACATCATCTCGGAGAGCTACAAGCTCATGGCCGCCATCCAGCCCGATGCCGTGCTGGTGCTGGGCGACACAAACAGCTGCCTGTCCGTCATCGGGGCGAAGCGGCTGCACATCCCCATCTTCCACATGGAGGCCGGCAACCGCTGCAAGGACGAGTGCCTGCCCGAGGAGACGAACCGCCGCATCGTGGACATCATCTCCGATGTGAACATGGCTTACTCCGAGCATGCCCGCCGTTATCTGGCCGACACCGGCCTGCCGAAGGAGCGCACCTACGTGACCGGTTCCCCGATGGCCGAGGTGCTGCACCAGAATCTGGCCAAAATCGAGGCGTCCGATATCCACCAGCGTCTGGGTCTCGAGAAGGGCAAGTACATTCTGCTGTCTGCCCACCGCGAGGAGAATATCGACACCGAGAAGAACTTTACCTCGCTGTTCACCGCCATCAACAAGATGGCAGAAAAGTACGATATGCCGATCCTCTACTCCTGCCATCCGCGCAGCCGCAAGCGTCTGGAGCAGAGCGGCTTTAAGCTCGACAAGCGCGTCATTCAGCATGAGCCTCTGGGCTTCCATGACTACAACTGCCTGCAGATGAACGCCTTCTGCGTCGTGTCCGACTCCGGCACGCTGCCCGAGGAAAGCAGCTTCTTCACGAGCGTCGGCCATCCGTTCCCGGCGGTCTGCATCCGCACCTCCACCGAGCGCCCCGAGGCGCTGGACAAGGCCTGCTTCATTCTGGCGGGCATCGACGGCGACCACCTGCTGCAGGCCGTGGACGTGGCTGTGGAGATGAACCGGAACGGCGACCTCGGCCTGCCCGTGCCCAACTACGTGGACGAGAATGTCTCCGACAAGGTCGTCAAGATCATCCAGAGCTACACCGGTGTTGTCAACAAGATGGTGTGGCGCAAATACTAAGCGACAGGAACACGATATATTATGCGCATACTGGTAGTGACCCAGCATTTCTGGCCGGAAAATTTCCGCATCAACGATATTGTCGAAGGCTTCGTGCAGGACGGTCTCTCCGTGGACGTGCTCTGCGGTCTGCCCAACTACCCGAAGGGCGAATGGTTCGACGGCTACAGCGCCGACGGCCCGTTTGAGGAAGTCTACAAGGGTGCGCGGGTGTTCCGTGCACGGGAGATCCCCCGCAAGGCAACACCGGCAAGACGATTTTTCTCAACTACGTCAGCTGGCCGCTCTACGCGGCGGGGCGTTAAAGCGTCTGCCCGGCGGGTACGATGCGGTGTTCTGCTTCAACACCAGCCCCGTGCTGATGTGCTGGCCTGCCATCCGGTATGCAAAAAAGCACCATATACCGTTTACGAATTACGTCCTTGACCTCTGGCCGGAGAATCTGTACAGCGTGCTGCCTGTCAAAAACAGGTTTATGCGCTGGGTCGCGCAGTCGGTCAGCGACAGCCTGTACAGGCGCTGTGACCGGCTGATCGCCATGAGCGGGCCGCTGCAAGAGCGGCTGTGCGCCCGCACCGGCAAGAGCACGGCGGACGTGGCGGTCATTCCGCAGTACTGCGAGGATTTCTATGCCGTGCCGCAGCATGACGCAGCGCTGGAGGCACAGTTTGCGGGGCGGTTCAACGTAGTGTTCACCGGCACGTTCACCCCGGCGCAGAGCCTGGACATGGTGATCCGTGCCGTGCTGGACGCCCGCGCCGCCGGGGCGGAGCACCTGCATCTTCTTCTGGTCGGCGACGGCATGAGCCGCGAGGCTTTGCAGAAACAGGCTGCCGACCTGCACGCCGGGGACGCCGTGACGTTTTACGGCAGTGTGCCCGCCGCTGATGTGCCCCGGTTTACGGCGCTGGCCGACGCGCTGCTGATCTCGCTTTCCGACTCACCCGATCTGGGACTGACCGTTCCCGGCAAGCTGGCCAGCTACATGGCCGCGGCCAAGCCGGTGCTGGCCTCGATGAACGGCGCGGGCTATGCGGCAGTCCTGGAGAGCGGCGGCGGGCTTGTCAGCCCGGCCTGCGACCAAACGGCGCTGGCGGACAATATGCTGGCGCTGTACCGCATGACCGACGCCGAGCGGGCCTCACTGGGCGCGAAGGCAAAGGCGTATTACACCGCCCACTACCGCCGTGCCGAGCTGCTGAAGCGGCTGGAGGAGTTTACGGTCAAAGGCATTTGAGCGGAACCGCGTTGCAGGGGCGAGCATTGCTCACCCGCAGCCGTGTGCAGCAGCGGCAGGTTCCCCGGGCGGATATGGAATCCGCCCCTACGTTTCCTTTTGCAAATCGCTCTGCGGTTTTCTCCCTGCCTCCCTCTGGGAGGGAGGTGGCCCCGCAGGGCCGGAGGGAGAGAACCTTGCCACGGCCCGAAATGGTTCGGATAACCGCAAGGTTCTCTCCCCCACCGCCTGCGGGCGGAGCCCTTCGGGCCCGAGCCCCTCTGTCGCTACGCGACATCTCCCCACGCAGTGGGGAGTCACCCTCGCAGAGGGGGCCAAGAGATGTGACAACTATCCGATTGAGAGGTACACCCCTTTGGATAAAAAAGTTCTTGTTATCATCCCGTGCTACAATGAGGAGGATAACATCGTCAATACGGTGGAAAATCTGCGCGCGGAATGCCCGGAGGTGGATTTTCTCGTCGTGAACGACTGCTCTACCGACAGCAGCGCCGAGCTGCTTCGCAAGCATCATTACCCGTTCCTGGACCTGCCGGTCAATCTGGGCATCGGCGGCAACGTGCAGTGCGGCTACCTGTACGCCGTGCGCAACGGCTATGATGTGGCCGTGCAGATGGACGGCGACGGCCAGCACGACCCCGCCTACCTGATGGAGATCGTGCAGCCGGTGCTGGACGGCGAATGCGATATGTGCATCGGCAGCCGCTTTGTCAAAAAAGAGGGCTTCCAGACCAGCTTTATGCGCCGGGTCGGCATCCGGTTCTTGAGCGGGCTGATTTTCCTGCTGTCCGGGCATAGGGTGCTGGATGTGACCAGCGGCTTCCGCGCGACCAATGCGCGGATGACCGCCTATTTTGCCCGGCACTACGCCATTGACTACCCGGAGCCGGAGGCCGCGCTGGCCGCGATTTTGGCGGGCTTCAAGGTGGCCGAGGCCCCCGTCATCATGCGGGAGCGGCAGGGCGGCGTGTCCAGCATCCACAGCTTCAAGAGCGTCTACTACATGATCAAGGTCTCGCTGGCGCTCATCATTGACCGTCTGTCCATCCGCAAAAGCAAGGGGGGCCGCGCATGACCGCACAATTACAGCTGTTTATGATTCTGGGCGCGGTGGTGCTGCTGCTCATCATCTTTGCGTTTTTGAAGCGCGGGCTGATGAGCGTCAAGTACAGCCTGCTCTGGCTTGCGCTGGCCGTCGGGCTGGTCATTGCGGCGGCGTTCCCCTACGTGGTCTACGTGCTGCGCGACCTGTTGGACATTGAGATGCCGGTCAATCTGGTGTTTTTGTTAATGTTCTGCTTTGTGCTGGTGGTACTGCTCTCGCTGAGCATTGCCATCAGCCAGTTGGCCGACAAGTGCAAGCGGCTGACCCAGGCCAACGCCATGCTGGAAAAACGCGTGCGCGACCTGGAAGAAAAGAAATAATTGCGGAGAATAGGAATCATGACGATAACTTGGGAGCAGGTCCTCGCCTTCCTGTGCGAGGATCAGACCATGGCAATTACCTCGCTGTTGTTCCTCGCCTTTTTTGCGGCAGTGGCGCTCATCAACTATGCCCTGCCCCGTGTGCTGCGGCCCTACTTTCTGCTGGCCGCCAGCTACGGCTTCTTCTGCTATGACCCCGTCAACCGCCCGCTGGTCTGGGTGATCGCCGCCGCCACGGTGCTGACCTGGCTGTGCGGCCTCATCATCGGCAAGGTCAGGGCCAAGCCCGTGCGGGTGCTGGCACTGGCTGCGTCGGTGGGGTTCGGCATCGGCATCCTTGTCTACTACAAATACTGGAACCTGCTGGCAGACACGGTGGGCGGCAGCATCCTCTCCCACCGGGAGAATCTGCTGGCCCCGCTGGGGTTGAGCTACTTCACGTTTGCGGCGATGAGCTACACCATCGACGTCTACAAGCGCCGCTGCCGGGTCGAGACAAACCTGCTGCACTACGCGCTGTTTGTCAGCTTCTTCCCCACCCTCATCAACGGGCCCATTGAGCGCTACCCCCAGATGCGCCCGCAGATCCAGAAAAGCCGCCGGTTCAGCTATGGCCGCTGCGCGGGCGGCGCGTTCCGTATGCTGTGGGGCTACACGAAAAAGATGGTCCTTGCCGACAACCTGAGCCACTATGTCTCGCTGGTCTACGGCGATGTCGGCAGCATGAGCGGCCCGAACCTCGTGGCTGCCACGGTGCTGTTTGCCGTGCAGCTGTACATGGACTTTTCCGGCTGCTGCGACATTGCCCTGGGCGCGGCGCGCATTCTGGGCTATGACCTGATCGAGAACTTCCAGTCCCCGTTTGAGGCGCGGACCTTCAACGATTTCTGGCGGCGGTGGCATATCTCGATGACGAGCTGGTTCCGCGACTACGTCTATTTCAGCCTCGGCGGCAGCCGCTGCGCCCCGTGGCGGCACTACTTAAACATCGTCATCGTCTTTGTCTGCTCCGGCCTGTGGCACGGCGCGGACTGGCGGTATCTGGCGTGGGGCCTGTTCACGGGTCTGCTGGCCGCCTTCGGTGTCATGACCGCCAGGGCGCGGCAGAGAATCAACCTCTATAACCCGCTCTACCGCATGGGCTGGTTCAAGGTATTCTGGCAGTGTCTTTTCACCAATGCGCTGTTCTGCCTGACGCTCGTGTTCTTCGCGTCGGCTATCTACAACACCGACCCGTTTGCCGTGTACGGCTCGCTTTTACAGGGCTGGGACGGTCTGACAGGGTCGTGGGCGCAGGTGTCGAATCTCATCTACAGCAGCGGCATTGATGGCCGTTTGCCCGTCGTGCTGCTGTTTGGCTGCTTCGTTGTCTTTGCGGCGGAGCACAAGGGCCGCAGCGTTGCCCGCTGGATCCGCCAGCAGGTCTGGCCGCTGCGCTGGACGCTCTACTACGGCATGGCTGCAGCGATTCTGTTCTTCGCCGCCTTCGGCCAGTCGGCGTTCATCTACCAGCAGTATTGAGAAAGGCGGTGTATCATGGCGAAATCCCCTACCCCGATTCCCGCACCGCCGGTCAAGATCCACCGCGGTGCCCCCGGCAGCGCACCCGCCCGGCAGCGCCGCCGCAGAAAGAAAGTCAACCCGTTCGTGCTGTTCCTGCGCGGGCTGGCGCGGCGGCTCTACTTCGGCATCAAGACGGCGTTCAGGTTCCTGCTGTTTGTGCCGGTGCTGGTGTTCATGGTGGCGTTCAGCTACAATGTGGACCGCAGCGGTCTGTTCCAGGGCGCGCTGGCACCCCGCCGCATCGTCGACTTGATGCTCCAGGGCTACGACGTTACAAACTTCGAGCAGATGGACGAGCGCGAGGTGGTACAGTTATTTGCACAGGATGTGCCCGAGACGCCCGAGGCCATTCGGCCATCGGCTCGAGCCGTGTTCTGCAGTTCAACCGACGAAACACCGGCGTCGAGAGCTTCTTCAACATGGGCGTCACCGGCGCGGACGTGCGCGACAACATGACAAGCTACTACAAGATGGTCACCTACGGCAAGGCCCGAAGGTTCTTTTGTGGAGCATAGACCCGTGGGTGTTCTACGGCAGCGAGGCCGCGTTTGACGCGCGCGCCGACGCCGACCTGTACAACGAGTTCCTGACGAAGGTCCTGAACGTGCCCACCGATTACGAGGAGCCTGACAAGGTCGAGCTGTGGAAGGCGCTGGCCGACCCGGCGTACTTCCAGGGCAACGTAGACTACTACATAAAGAACCGCGGGCAGGCCACCGTCACCGACGACGAGGGCAACACGATAGAGTTTAACCCCGTCGAGGGCGACCCCTACAACCAGACCACGTCGATCAAGCGGTCCGACGGCAGCGTTTTGTACGATGTAGCGTTCCGCAATCAGACCGAGGACCAGATCCGCACGCTGGCCGCCGAGGCCTGTATGAGCTTTAACAGCGTACACATGGAGGGCTTTGACGAGCTGAGCCAGACTCAGATCCAGGCGTTCGACTCCTTCGTCAGATACGCCCAGTCGCAGGGCACAACGGTCATTCTTGTGCTGTCGCCGTGGCACCCGTATCTGTACGGCTACCTGCTGACCGAGCCGGAGAACCACAAGGGCTTCTTCCAGGTGGAAAACTGGCTGCGGCAGTACTGCGCCGACAACAACGTGCCGATTTACGGCAGCTACGACCCCGCGTGCATTGAAGGCTTGCAGGAGACAGACTTCTTTGACGGTCTGCACTGCGGCGGCACCGGCATTGCCCGGTTCTTCCCCGGCATACCCCAAGCCCTGAGCGACCTGCAGAACGGCACACTGGCCAATCCGCTGGACGTACACCCCCGTACCAGCCTGGAGGACCCCAACGCACAGCCCGCCGAGGGCGAGACCACCGACGGCGAAGTAACCCAACAGGAGGGATAACTATGGCATTCATTGAGATCGGTTTCAGCACAAAGCGCCCGCTGATCCTGGGCCGCGGCGGCTTTGGCACCCAACTGAACGACTGGATGATGGACGAGGGCTGGGGCAGCGCAGACTTTCTGGACGACAACGCCCCCGACGCCGTGGGCGGCCTGCGGGATTACGTTGACCCCGCGATCTTGAAGCGCGGACGCCCCGCCTTTGTGGCGCTGGGCGACAACAAGCTGCGCGTCGAGCTGCTGCAAAAGCTGGCAGCAGCGGGCTACAGCACGCCGGTTTTTATCAGTGACGCCGCGTCTGTCAGCCCCAGCGCCGTGCTGGAGCCTGGCTGCATCATCCTGCCGCAGGCGTATGTCGGTGCGGACGCCCATCTGGGCGTGGGCTGCATCGTCAACGCGGGAGCCATCGTAGACCACAACGCCCATCTGGGCCGCGGCGTGCATGTGGCTCCGGGCGGCATCGTCAAGGCCAGCGCAGAGGTCGCCGAGTTCGGCAAGGTCGATTCCGGCGAGATCGTGCGCTCCCCGTGGGAGAATCAATAATGCCTCAGCGCCGCGATTATATTGACGAGCTGAAGGGCCTTGGCATCCTGCTGGTTGTGCTCGGCCATTTTATCGAGCAGTACCGCATGGGGTATTCCTTCGTCAGTGCGTCGTTTTTCTGCATCTATGCGTTCCACATGGCGCTGTTCTGCATCTGCAGCGGGCTGGTAGCACGGTTCAATCCGCGCAAGCTGGTCACACAGCAGCTGTGGCTGTACCTTGTGGGGCAGACGCTGATGCTGGCGTTCCGTGCCGCCGTTCTGCGGGAAAATTTTGCCGAGACGGGCGGCCTGCTGGCCGCGTGGCTGCTGCCGTGGCGGCATATATGGTATCTGTACGCGCTGATCTTCTGGCATCTGACACTGCCGGTTCTGTGCCGACTGCGGGACAGGCTGGGGCTGGCCGGTTCCTGCCTTGGCATGGCGCTGGCCGTGGGGCTGGCGCTGGCTGCCGGGCTGGTGGACTGGCCCTTCACGCTGGTGCGGGTATTTGCATTCTACCCATTTTATGCATGCGGAGTGCTGCTCCGCCCGCAGCTGGACAGGCTGGCCGCGTTTGCGGCGGAGCACCGCCCGGTGCGGCTTGTGGCTGCGGCGGGGCTGGTGCTTGGCTATGGAGCGTATTTTCTCTGGGTGCTGCAAGCTGACCCGATCATGGACCACAGCGCGGAGCTGTTCCACGATGTGAGCTATGCGGGCGGCGACAGGGTGCAGTACCGGGTCGTGTTCTACCTCGTGGGCATCGCGACCACGGCGGCGCTGACTGTGCTGGCCAGCCGTCGGCATCTGCTGGCCGGGCTGGGGCGGCACACGCTGGCGATCTATCTGCTGCATCTGCCGGTGCAGGCGCTGCTGGTCGAGCTGGGTCTGTACGACCTTATGCGCGGGAAGGCGACGATTGTCGTTGTGCTTTGGTCCGTGCTGCTGGCCGCGGTGACGCTGGCCGTGCTGAACCTTAGCCCGGTGCAGCGGGCGTGTGACGCGGTGACGAATTGCTGGTACAAACGAAAATAACCTCTGCGGGCGGCAGTCTCTTGAAAAAGGGACTGCCGCTTTTGTCTATTCTACACAAAAATACGGGTGGGATTTCTGCTTGACATTCCCACTACTTTGCAATACAATATAGTCAGAGAATATGGTAATGCAAGGTAGTCAGAGGAGGTGAGCCGGTGTTTGACCAGGCACAGCTGCGCAAGGGCACGCTGGAAGGCTGCATTTTAAAGATCATTGACCGGGAACCGACCTACGGCTATGCCATTGCCACCACCCTGCGGGACAGCGGCTTTGCCGACCTGACCGAGGGCACACTCTATCCCCTGCTGCTGCGGCTCGAGCGCAAGGGGCTGATTGCCGCCGAGTACCGCGCGGGTTCCGGCGGGCCGAGCCGCAAATATTACCGCCTGACCCCCGACGGGGTGCAGTACCTTAACGAATTTACGGAGGCATGGCAGAACGCCAGCGACACTGTGAACCGCATTTTGCACGACAAGGAGGGCTGAACCATGAAAACAATGCGCAACGAATACCGCGACTTGAAAAAAGAGAACGACCTGATTTTTTCAACGCTGGCAGAGTACGACCGCGACACCATCACGGAAATCATCAGCGTGGTGGACAACACACGCGGCATCGGGTACGAGATCGAGCTGATCCGCAAGGACTTGATTGCGATGGCGGCACAGGCCGAGGCCCGGCGCGACTATCTGCCGTCAGTCATCGGGGATGTAGACGTTTTTAAGCGTAATCTGCTGGCAAGCATGCCCAAGCCGAAGTTTGCGGATTACATGGCAGACAGCCTTGTGTGGCTATGCACGTTTGCGTTGGTTTCCACCGCAACCTATACGGTGTTGGGCCGCCCGTGGGACTGCCATTATGACGCGGTCTGGCTTGTGCTCTGCATTGCCATTATGATGCCCAGTGCGTGGCTGCTGCAGCGCATTGTCCCCGCCGAGTGGGCGGCCTCTACCGAAAAAGGTGTGCGGTACGGCGCCATTACAGCCGCCATGATGCTTTTGTGGTTCGTGGAGTTTTGGTTCGTCGACAAATGGATCACGCCGCTGCTCCCTGCGGTGGGCCTGCCCAACCTTGCGGCAGTTATCCTGTTCGGCGCGGCACTGGCAGCGCTGCTTATCTGGCGCAACCATCGCCGCAACGAGCTTGCCGAAAAACGGCCCTGGCGGGATGTGATGGAGAAATAAAAACGTCCCCCGATGGTGCGGAACCATCGGGGGACGCTTTGCCTTCCCCTGCGGGGGAAGTTGGCCGAACGCAGTGAGGTCGGATGAGGGGCGAGCTTTCCGCAATTGCCCATAAACGGGTTGCTGCGGGAAGGTCGCCCCTCATCAGTCACCTTCGGTGACAGCTTCAGTCTACGCGCCAAGTGCCGCCTACGGCGGTTGCGCTTCGACACGCGCCTGCGGGCGCAGCCCCTCGGGGGAAGCCTTTTAAATGTGCTCCAAAATCTTGTTGCCCATCTCGGTGCAGCCTACCCTGGTGCAGCCGGGAGCCATCATGTCGGCGGTGCGGTAGCCCTCGTCGAGAACAGCGTTGACAGCCGCCTCGATTTCGTCAGCCTCGGCGGGCATATCGAAGCTGTAGCGCAGCATCATGGCCGCGGAGAGGATGCAGGCAATCGGGTTGACGACGTCCTGCCCGGCAATATCGGGCGCAGAGCCGTGGATCGGCTCATACAGTCCGCAGGTGCCCTCGCCCAGCGAGGAGGACGGCACCATGCCGATGCTGCCGGTGATCTCACTGGCCTCGTCGGAGAGAATGTCGCCGAACATATTTTCCGTCACAATGACGTCAAACTGCGCAGGGTTTTTGCAGATCTGCATGGCACAGTTGTCCACGAACATCTCGCTGTACTCGACCTCGGGGTACTCGGCCTGCAGGCGGTGCATGACGGCGCGCCACAGGCGGCTGGTGTCCAGCACGTTGGCCTTATCCACACAGGTCAGCTTTTTGCGGCGCTTCATCGCCGTCTCAAAGCCGATACGGCCAATGCGCTCGATCTCGTGCTCGGAGTAGGGCATCGTGTCGATGGCGACCTTCTCGCCGTTCTGCTCGATGGTCTTATGCTCGCCGAAGTAGACGCCGCCGATCAGCTCACGCACGACGATAAAGTCAATGCCCTGGTCAACGATGGACTTTTTCAGCGGGGAGGCGTCCGCCAGCTGCGGCCAGATCTTGGCCGGGCGGTTGTTGGCGTAGAGGCCCATGCCCGCGCGCAGGCGCAGCAGTCCCTTCTCGGGGCGCCGGTCGCCGGGCAGACCCTCCCACTTGGGGCCGCCGATGGCACCGAGCAGGACGCTGTCAGAGCTTTTGCACTTTTCCAGCTCCGACGCGGGGAGCGGGTCGCCGAACTTGTCGATGGCCTCGCCGCCCATGTAGGCGCGGGTGTAGGTGAAGGTGTGGCCATGCCTGGCCGCGATCTTATCCAGGACGCGCACCGCCTGGGTCACGATCTCGGGGCTGGAGCAGTCGCCGTAGATCAGAGTGATGTTTTTCTGCATAGTTCTGTTCTCCCTCTCGTTGCTATTGTAGGGGCGGGACATGTCCCGCCCTCAGCCTTTCCATCACAGCACTTTTGCCGTAAAGCCGCGGGCCGGGCATGCCCGGCCCCTACAGGACATCAGTCCTTCAAGCTGTTCATCAGGCCACCTTTGGCGATGATGTTCTGGATGAACGGTGGGAACGGGGCGGCCTGGAAGGTCCGGCCCGTCGTCTCGTCGGTGATGACGCCGGTGTCGAAGTCGATGCTGACCGTGTCGCCCTCAGCAATTGCCTCACTGGCGGCGGGGCACTCCAGAATCGGCAGACCGATGTTAATGGCATTGCGGTAGAAGATGCGGGCAAAGCTCTTGGCGATGACGCAGCTGATGCCGGATGCCTTGATGGCGACGGGCGCGTGCTCACGGGAGGAGCCGCAGCCGAAGTTCTCGCCGCCGACCATGATGTCACCGACCTTGACGCGGGTGACAAAGGTCTTGTCGATGTCCTCCATGCAGTGGCTGGCCAACTCTGCCTCGCTCTGGGTGTTCAGGTAGCGGGCCGGGATGATGACGTCGGTGTCAATGTTGTCGCCGTATTTGAAAACAGGACCTTTTGCGTTCATAGCTCAAACCTCCCTCGGGTCAGTGATGTAGCCGGTCAGTGCGCTGGCCGCCGCGGTGGCGGGGCTGGCGAGGTAGACCTCGGAATCCACATGGCCCATGCGGCCCACGAAGTTGCGGTTGGTGGTGGAGACGCAGCGCTCCCCCGCCGCCAGAATGCCCATGTAGCCGCCCAGGCAGGGGCCGCAGGTGGGCGTCGAGACGATGCATCCCGCGTCGATGAACGCCTCGGTGTAGCCGCGCAGGATGCACTCCTTGTAGACGGCCATCGTGGCGGGGATGATGATGCCGCGCACGCCCTTAGCAATGTGTCTGCCCTTCAGAATCTCGTAGGCGGCCTCCATGTCCTCAATGCGTCCGTTCGTGCAGGAGCCGATGACGATCTGGTCGATCTTGATGTCTTTGCCCTCTTTCGCAAGGTGGGTGTTCTCCGGCAGGTGCGGGTAGCTGACCGTCGGCTCGAGCGCGTCAAGGTCGATGACGATGCTGCGCTCATACTCGGCGTCGGGGTCGGTCTCGTACTTGACCCACGGGCGCTGGCTGCGGCCCTTCAAATATGCCTCGGTGATTTCATCCACCGGGAAGATGCCGTTCTTGGCACCGGCCTCGATGGCCATATTGCAGATGCAGAGGCGGTCCTCCATCGTCAGGGACTTCACACCGTCACCGACGAATTCCAGGCTCTTGTACAGCGCGCCGGAAACGCCGATCTCACCGATCAGATGCAGAATGACGTCCTTGCCTGTGACAGGCTTGTGCAGCTGACCCTTGAGTTCGACCTTGATGGCGGCGGGGACCTTGAACCAAGCCATGCCCTTTGCCATACCGGCAGCCATATCCGTGGAGCCGACGCCGGTGGAGAACGCGCCCACCGCGCCGTAGGTGCAGGTGTGGCTGTCCGCGCCGATGATGCAGTCGCCCGCGGTCACGATGCCCTTTTCGGGCAGGAGCGCGTGCTCAACGCCCATCTGGCCGACGTCGTAGAAGTTGAGGATGTCGTACTTGTCTGCGAACTCACGGCACTGCTTGGACTGGGTCGCGCTCTTGATGTCCTTGTTGGGGACAAAGTGGTCGAGCACGATGTTGACGCGGGTCTTGTCAAAGACGGAATCAAAGCCCGCCTTGTTGAACTCATTGATGGCCACCGGGGTCGTAATATCGTTGCCGAGCACGATGTCGAGCCTGGCGTTGATGAGCTGGCCCGCCGTAACGGCTGCTTCCCCGCAGTGGGCCGCTAAGATTTTCTGGGTCATGGTCATGCCCATGGTCGTGTACCTCCGTTTTGTTGGGATAAGGGCGATTGTTTAAATAATAAAGAATAAATAAGAAATAATAAATATGGTGGAGTTTTTGCCCTTATGGGCAAAAACAAATTTCGTAGGGGCGGATTCCATATCCGCCCGTGCCCGTTCGCGGCGGAGCATACTTCCGCGGGCGCATATAGAATGCGCCCCTACGGGAGTCTTTGTTTGAGCGGAGCGCAGCGACGCGGTCCACAAAATTTATTATTTATTATTTCTTATTTTTTATTTGCTGTCTGCTCACTTATTGTTAATAGCGCTGACTAAAGCCTTAATGCCCGCCACGATAATATCGGTGTGGGTACCGCAGCCCCAGGTCTCCTCGCCGGAGGCCCATTTCAGGCCGACGTAGGAGCAGGCGCGGGAGTTCGTGTCGGAATCCAGAGCGTGCTCACTGTAGTGTACGAGCGTAAAGTGCATCCCGGTCTGCTGCTCGATGGCCGTGGCAACGGCATCCAGGCGGCCATTGCCGGTGGCCGTGCACTTGACTGTGCTGCCGCCGCCGGTGACGACGACATTTGCCGTAATGCTGCCGTCCGAGTTCTGGATGAAGTGCGCGTCCGGCACATTGAGCGGCTGGGTGTGGTTGAGGTAGCTGTTCTCAAAGACGCCCAGCACCTCTTTCACGCTCAGCTCGCGGTGCTCGTGGTCGCTGACGTCCTTGACGCGGTAGCCGAGGTCCTCGCGCATCTTCGGCGGCGGATTGTAGCCGTAGTTCTGCTGCAGCAGGAAGCCGATGCCGCCCTTGCCGCTCTGGGAGTTGATGCGGATGACGTCGGCATCGTAGGTACGGCCAATGTCGTGCGGGTCAATGGGGATGTACGGGCAGGTCCACTGGTGGAGCTGCTTTTCTCTGCGCCAGGTCATGCCCTTGGCGATGGCGTCCTGATGGCTGCCGCTGAACGCCGCGAACACCAGTGCGCCCGCATAGGGCGTGCGCTCATAGACGTGCATCCGGGTCACGCGCTCATAGACCTCGCAGATGGCGGGCATATTGCTGAAATCGAGATGCGGGTCTACGCCGTGGCTGTACATGTTCATGGCCAGCGTAATGGCATCGACGTTGCCGGTGCGTTCGCCGTTGCCGAACAGGCAGCACTCGATGCGCTGGGCACCGGCCAGGACGGCCAGCTCGGCGTCGGCAACGCCGCAGCCGCGGTCATTGTGCGGATGGGTAGACAAAATAACGCTGTCACGATATTTCAGGTGTTTGGAACACCACTCGATCTGGTTGGCGTAGATGTGCGGCATGCTCATCTCCACCGTGACCGGCAGGTTGATGATCATGGGGCGGTCCGGCGTGGGCTGCATGACGTCGAGAACGGCGTTGCAGACCTCGACGGCGTATTCCGGCTCGGTGCCGGTGAAGCTCTCGGGGCTGTACTCGAACAGGAAGTTGCCCTCGTACTCCTCGCTCAGCTGCTTGACGAGCTTGGCACCATCGACGGCGATCTTTTTGATCTCCTCCTTCGACTTTTTGAATACCTGCTCACGCTGGGCGACGCTGGTGGAGTTGTAGAAGTGGATGATGGCACGGGGCGCACCCTTGACGGCCTCAAACGTCTTGCGGATGATGTGGTCGCGGCACTGGGTCAGGACCTGCACGGTCACGTCCTGCGGGATGCGGTTGCCGTCGATCAGGGTGCGCAGGAACTCATACTCGGTCTCGCTGGCAGCGGGGAAGCCGACCTCGATCTCCTTGAAGCCGATTTTGACCAGCATATCGTAAAATTCGAGCTTTTCCTCCAGGCTCATCGGCACGATGAGGCTCTGGTTGCCGTCGCGCAGATCCACGCTGCACCAGGCCGGGGCCTGCTCGATATGGTCCTTCTGGGGCCACTCATAGACATGGCCGGGCTCTACCGGCGGTGGATAATACCCTACACTGTACTTGGTTGCGTCCATCATAATAAAACTGCCTCCTTCAAAGCGTTCGGTTCGCGCTTTGAAGGAGGCATACATAAAACCGTCCCCCAAAGGCGAAAGACCTTTGAGAGACGGGAGCAAGATCAACGTTGCTGTACCCGCGGTACCACTCTCATTGCTGTAAAACAGCCGCTCTGTACGATCAGCCCGTGGGCGAATCGCGCCTGCATGATAACGGTCAGGTTCCGTCCGCGCCTACCTGTCAGCGCGGCTGCTCCGGGGCCAGTATACAGCGCCTACCATACCGCCTTGCACCGTCCGGCGGCTCTCTGAAATGGGATGAGTGCTGCTTTCTCCCCTTCACTGCATTTGGAATGGTTTTATTTTAGCGGATTTTGGGGGGAATGTCAAGAGATTTTTGCTGTTTTTTCAAGGATGTGTTTTGGTTGGAGCAACAATGTTTGTAGGGGGGCGGCGTCCTCGACGCCCCGCGGGCGCATATGGAATGCGCCCCTACTTTTCTTTTTTATTATGTATGCTATAATGTTTTCACTTGATTTGAAAGGATTCATCTATGCTTTACCATAAATACAAGCCGCTGGCGTCGCGGGTCTACTGCACGGGGCTGGCGCTGTTGCTGGTGCTGAGCGAGGTGTTCAGCTCCAACGTACAGGATACGCTGCCGGGTTTCAGCCGCATCATGCGGCTGGGGCTGACCGGGTGCGCCGTGCTGCTTCTGGCCGGGAAAATTATCCTGCTGACCGGGTACGAGGCCCGCTGGCAGAAGGTGCTGATTGCCGTTGTGCTGGTCTACACGGCGTTTTCGTCGTGGTATGGCGGCGATCTGTGGTTCTTTTTGGCCGCACTTATCGGGCTGGGGGCCAAGGATGTGGATTTGGAGACCGCCCTGCGCGTCTATCTCGCCACGGCGGTGGCCGGGCTGGTGCTGGTGCAAGCGCTACACTTTGCCACGCCGCTGATGCCCTACAAATTCTACTGCCGCAACTGGGATTTCGGCTACGGCCACTACAACGGCTTTGGCGCGCGGCTTGTCGGCGTGTTTTTTGCGTGGGGCTGGCTGCGGCATGACCGGCTGCGTGCCTTTGACTGGGCGGGGCTGGCCGCGCTGGCGATCTTCACCTACAAGGTTCCCGGCAGCCGCGGGGCGTTTGGCGGCATGGCGGTGCTGTTTGTGCTGTTCTTTGTCCAAAAATTTCTGCCGAAGTTGTTCGACAGCAAAATCTTTTACGGGCTGGCGCTGGCGCTGCCCGTCGCGCTGGCAGTGTTCAGTCTCTACGCCGGGTATGTCTACAACCCCGAGTGGCCCTATGAGCGGATGGCGCTGCTGCTGTTGAGCATTGCGTTGTCGGGGCGTTTTGAGATCTGGCACAACGTATTCTGGAGCGCGCCGCTTTCTTTATTGGGCGGCCTGCCCACCGATGGTGACGAGCACCACGCCATCGACAACACCTTTTTGGCCGTGCCTATGAACAAGGGTCTGCTGGGCGCGATCCTGGTTGCAGCGGTCTTTCTGCTGCTGCTGTGGCGGCTGGCAAAAAAGCATCGCTCCACCGAGGTCATCTGCCTGGTAGCGTTGACGCTGTATCTCTTTATGGAGAATAAGCCGTTTTTGCTCTCCGCCAACCCGTTTTTGCTGATGCTGCCTGTGGTGTTTTTTAACGCAGAGACCGGCAAAGCACAATCCGAATCGTAAAAAAGCCGCCGACCGGTTTTGTCCGGTCGGCGGCGATTTTTATTATGGTTTAGCGGTTCTGCGGGCCGTTTTTCAGGATGACGTCATGGCTGCCGCCCTCGACAATGGAGGTGGAAGAAACGACGGTCAGGCGGGCTTTTTCCTGCAGCTCGGGGATGGAGAGCGCACCGCAGTTGCACATGGTAGAGCGCACCTTGTACAGCGTCGTCTGCACGCCGTCGGCCAAGGGGCCGGCGTAGGGCACGTAGGAATCGACGCCCTCCTCAAAGCTCAGCTTCTGGGCGCCGCCCAGGTCGTAGCGCTGCCAGTTGCGGGCGCGGTTGGAGCCCTCGCCCCAGTACTCCTTGACGTAGTTGCCGCCGACGCGCAGCTTGTTCGTCGGGGACTCGTCGAAGCGGGCGAAGTAGCGGCCCAGCATAACGAAGTCCGCACCCATGGCCAGCGCCAGCGTGATGTGGTAATCCTGCACGATGCCGCCGTCGGAGCAGATGGGGATGTAAACGCCGGTCTCCTTGTAGTACTCGTCGCGGGCCTTGGCGACCTCAATGACCGCCGTAGCCTGACCGCGTCCGATGCCCTTAGTCTCGCGGGTGATGCAGATGGAGCCGCCGCCGATGCCGATCTTGATGAAGTCTGCGCCGGCCTTGGCCAGGAACAGGAAGCCCTCGCGGTCAACGACGTTGCCTGCGCCGACCTTCACCTTGTCGCCGTAGTTCTCGCGGATCCAGGCGATGGTGCGGGACTGCCACTCGCTGAAGCCCTCGGAGGAGTCGATGCAGAGCACATCCACACCGGCCTCTACCAGCGCGGGCACGCGCTCGGCGAAGTCGCGGGTGTTGATGCCCGCGCCGACAATGTAGCTCTTGTTCTCGTCGAGCAGCTCGTTGACGTTCTCCTTGTGGGAGTCATAGTCCTTGCGGAAAACCATATACTGCAGATGGCCTTCCTCATCGACGAGCGGCAGGGAGTTGATCTTGTTGTCCCAGATGATGTCGTTGCAGTCATGCAGGCTGGTGGTGGCGGGGGCCGTGACCAGCTTGTCCAGCGGGGTCATGAACTCGGTGACCTTGAGGTCCATCGTCATGCGGGACAGGCGGTAGTCGCGGCTGGCCACGATGCCCAGCAGCTTGCCGTGGGCGGTGCCGTCGTCGGTGATAGCGACGGTGGAGTGACCGGTGCGGGTCTTGAGGTCGAGCACATCGCCCAAGGTAGCCTCCGGGGGCAGGTTGGAGTCGGAGGTGACAAAGCCCTTCTTGTAGGCCTTGACGCGGCGGACCATATCGGCCTCCTGCTCAATGGTCTGGGAGCCGTAGATGAAGGAGACACCGCCCTGCTTGGCCAGGGCAATCGCCAGCTTCTCACCGGAGACGGACTGCATGATGGCGGAGACCATCGGGATGTTCATTTCCAGCGGGCAGGCTTCCTCGCCCTTGCGGTACTTGACCAGCGGGGTTTTCAGGCTGACAGCCGTAGGGACACACTCCGAGGAGGAGTAGCCGGGGACCAGCAGATATTCACCAAAGGTACGGGACGGCTCGGAAAAATAATATGCCATAATACACGCTCCTGACTTTCCTGTTTCGATGTTATTTGCTTATTAAGGAGATTGTACCACAACCGCGGACAAAATACAAAGTTTTCTGCGGAAATCTTTCTTGCACTGTCAAAACGAAAGTTGTGGATTTTGAACAATGGATTGGGTGTGTAGTATGACTTTGGGACGGTCGGGCGGGCCGCTGCGAGCATCGGCCCCTACAAGAGCGGCAGCTATGGCGAGGCGGCAAAGCCCCTCAGGCCTTGCTGCGCTCGGCCAGCTCCCCACTTCGTGAGGAGCCTTTTTGCGCGGGCAAAGCCCGCGTGAAAGCCTCCTCGCTTTGCGGGGAGCTGGTCGAGCGTCAGCGATGACCGGAGGGGCTCTGGCCGTTTGCTATACGCGGGCGGGATTACTGCGTCGTCGTCAGCACTACATCGCCCATCGGCGCGGTAAGGGTCACGCTGCGGGGCGCGGCGGCTGTTTGGGTGTAGATGCTGCTCATCGTCCTGCCGTTGAACATCACATTCCCCATGGACGTTTGCAGGTCAAGTGCGTAATCGTCGGGCCTGCCGTCCACCGTCAGGCCAATATCGCCCATGGCAGCTTCGACTTTAGCGGTTTCAACGCCCGCCAGCAGCCCCAAATCAAAATCGCCCATTGAGATATTCGCCGTAAACTGCTCTGCCTGCACGGTGCTACCGGTAAAGTTGCCCATCGCCAGGTCTAAGTCGATGCTGTCGGCGGCGATGGTATTGCTGTTGTCAAATTCTGCATCGCCCATAGCGACAGTGATGGAGAGCCTTTTAAAATGGAAGGTATTCGCATCCGGCACGGACAGGACAAACTCAGGCTCGGGCCCCAGCCCTTTGCCGAGGTTGTAGTTGGCGGGCACCTTGTAGCTGACACACACCGGGCTTGTGTTGTCGCCCGTGTTGGTAAAGGTGAACCAGTCCTGACGCAGGTTCGTGCAGGAAAGGGTCGGCTCCGCCGCACCACTGTCCACAACGACTGTGACCGCGCCGTAGTCGATGTCGAAGGTTATATTTTTGGCGTCGGCCAGACCGGTGGTGAAATACATCTTCTCCAATGGGCTGCCGCTGTCCGCGTCCTCGGTGGCGGCGATCCCGTTGTAAAAGTCCTCGGTGCGGACAAGACCGGATGCAGCAGTTTCTTCCTCCGTCGGCGCAACAACCATCGACGCTGTGCCGCCGCCGGGCTTTTGCAAGGCCCAGCACAAGGACGCCCAGCTGAATGAGAAGCGCCGCAACAATGACAACGGCGAAAATCATCCACATGGTTTTTGCCCCGGGACCGTGCTTTTGGGGCCGGGCGGGCTGTGGGTCAGCGGCGGGCGGCTCCGGGGCGGCGGGCGGCACAGCACCGCCGCATGCGCTCTCGGGTGCGGCAGGGTCGGCCTCCGGCGTCAGCCCCTCCCCTTCCAGAATCTTGCGGGCGGCCTCGGCAGGGTCGCCCAGCTCGGCGGCGGTGGCGTCCTCGTTGTCGGGGCCTGCGGCGTCGAAGTATTCCTCATAATAATTCAGTGCGTCGCGGCGCGCATCAGCAGGCAGGGCAGACAGCCGCTTTTCCAGCTCGGATAAGTACTCGTATTTTTTCATTGCTGCTCCCCCTTAAAGAGCTTGTTGATCTTTGTGGTGTAGGCTTCCCACTCGGCGGTAAACTCTGCCAGCCGTGCGCGGCCTGCGGGCGTGATTTGATAGTAGCGGCGGTTGCGGCCATTGAAGGCTTCGTCATGGACGGTCAGGCAGCCGTCCTTTTGCAGGCGGCGCAGCACCGGGTACAGTGTTGATTCCGACAGGTCCAGCACCGTGCGGACCTCCTGCGTGATCTTATAGCCGTAGGTGCCCGTTTCCTCCCGCCCGACGACAGCCAGCACAATGGTATCCAGCAGCCCCGCCGTGGTGTTGATGGCCATAGGGTGCCCCCTTTCCGGGTGTATGGTGTATAGGGTTATATATTATATAGCATATAATATTGTAGATTGCAATAGGCTGCCGCAACAAAATTATGTAGGGGCGGATTCCACATCCGCCCGTGGACGTTTATCTTGCTGCAAGTTCCCCGGACGCATATAGAATGCGTCCCTACGATTCCGCCTTCACTTCTCTATTTCCTTATATAAATACCCCAGCGCGTCTCTCAGGCCGCCCAGCTCGTCTATGAGTCCCTCCTCCACGGCCTGCCGGCCATCCAGGACCGTGCCCATGTCCATGACCAGTTCCCCCGTATTGTGCATGAGCTGGGTGAACCGCCGGGCCGTTATTTTGGAGTGCTCCGTCACAAAGCTGACAATGCGTTCCTGCATCTGCTCAAAATAGCGCAGCGTCTGCGGCACGCCCAGCACCATGCCGGAGTGACGCACCGGATGGACCGTCATTGTCGCGGTGGGCACAATAAAGCTGTGCCGCGCCGCGACGGCCAGCGGGATGCCGATGGAGTGCCCGCCGCCCAGCACCAGCGTGGCGCTCGGCTTGCTGACTCCCGCGATCAGCTCTGCCAGCGCAGCCCGGCCTCCACGTCGCCGCCGACAGTGTTCAAGATGACCAGCAGTCCCTCGATCTCGGGGTCCTCCTCAATGTCCACCAGCTGCGGGATGACGTGCTCATATTTTGTCGTCTTTTGCGCATCAGGCGAAAGGGTGTGCCCCTCGATCGTGCCGATGACCGTCAGGCAGTGGATGGCGTGGCGGCCCTTCGTCGCAGGCACAATGCCATCGTCGGTGATCAAATCGTGCTCCAGACGCTTCAGCGCGGCGTTTTCGGTGGGGTTTAGCTTGGGGCGGGCCTTGGCTTTGGGCTTTTTTGCGTTCGCTTCCATTCCTGCTCTCCTTATAACAAAAGTAGCTGCACAGACTAAGTCTGCGCAGCGGCAATGCAAAATATGCGCGGTTTCGGGTGACGGGTCAATGGTGTTTGTCGATGTTGTCAAAAAGTTTCCGGTTATTTTTGTACAACCGTCTAATATTTGGGAAATCAGCCAAAAACTTAGACAAAAAATTGACAATTGGGGCGGCGCATTTTATAATAGTCATAAATGAGTATTGTAGATATGAGGTAATCGAGCATGGCTGTTCAGAACAAGGTGTCGCTTCCGGTCATTAAGCGGCTGCCGAAATATTATCGTTATCTGACCAATCTTTCTGCCGACGGCAAGGACAAGATTTCGTCCAGCGAGCTGGCCCACATGATGGGCACCACCGCCAGCCAGGTGCGGCAGGATTTCAACTGCTTTGGCGGGTTCGGCCAGCAGGGCATCGGCTACAAGGTCGATGTGCTGCGCGCCGAGATCGGCAATCTGCTGTTTGGGGACGGCGAAAAGCTGCCTACCATTTTGGTCGGTGCCGGCCGTCTGGGTTCTGCGGTGTCCAGCTTCATCAGCCGCGACGCCAACGGCTACAAGCTGCTGGGCGTCTTTGATGTCAACCCCGACCTGATCGGGAAAGAAATGTGCGGCGTGCCTATTCTGCCGCTGAGTGACCTGGACAAATTCTGTGCGGAGCATCACCCCGAGGTGGCCGTGCTCTGCGTGCCGCGCCAGAGCGCCATGGATCTGGCCGGGGAACTGGTGAACCAGGGCATCAAGGGCTTCTGGAATTTCAGCCACTACGATCTGTCCGTGGAGTATCCCGACGTCACAGTGGAGAACGTCCACCTTGGCGACAGCCTGATGAGCCTTGGATACCGGCTGCGGAATCAGGAGAAGTAATATCTGTATAAAAAGACCGCCTTGTAGGGGCCGCACATGTGCGGCCCTCAGCCTACTGGTTGACGCGCGATTGCGGGAAGGTTGAGGGCCGGGCATGCCCGGCCCCTACGGTTATCAATAAACCGATAAGGAGTCATCATGGCAAAGCTATATTTCCGATACGGCGCAATGAACAGCGGCAAGACTACCGCACTCATGCAGGTCGCCTACAATTATAAGGAGCGCGGCATGCGCGTGCTGATCCTGAAGCCTGCCATTGACACCAAGGGGCAGGACTCCATCATCTCCCGCCTGGGCATCAGCTGCAAGGTCGATCAACTGGTCACCCCCGAGATGGACGTTGTTGAGCTGGTCAGGGCCAACGAGGCCGCCCATGGCAAAATTGCCTGTGTGCTCTGCGACGAGAGCCAGTTCTTCACGCCCGAGCAGGCCGACCAGCTGTTTCTGGTCACGGTGGACCTGGGTATTCCCGTTATCTGCTACGGTCTGCGGGCTGATTTCATGATGCGCGGCTTTCCCGGCTCGACGCGGCTTCTGGAAATTGCGCACACGATTGAGGAACTCAAAACGATTTGTGCCTGCGGACGCAAGGCCATCTGCAACGGGCGCAAGGTCAACGGCGAGTTTGTCTTTGAAGGTGCGCAGGTCGCCATCGACACGGTGGACGATGTGGAATACCAGAGCCTCTGCCCCCAGTGCTGGTACCGCGAGTACCGCGCATTTCTGGCACGGCATCCCAAAAAGTAAATATTTTGCGCTGATTTTCCCGCCGGGTGCTGCCCGGTGGGATTTTTTGTGTGGTTCGCATCATTTTTCTGCAAATATCGCACTTATTTTGCACCGTACAGATTCAGATGCAATAATATTTGCAAAAACGCATGTTTTTTGCAACGATACTGCATATTTTGCGGTTTCCGGCGTATTCCAGTGTATTTTGCAAGGTAAAGATAGTTGCGTTTGCTGCGGTGCCCGCGCGGCGCGCAGGGTTGTACCTATCAATATGCACAAACACCCTTTATAGTATTCGTAAGTTTTGACGGTGATGTCAAATTGGTTACAGCCAACATAGCAATAATTGTACGTTTCCCTGCCGTAACGAGCCAAAAAAGCTGTTTATTTTCTGTGAATGATTTGTTATCATATAGGCAAGCGAACAGCAGATGGTGTGGTACGGTATCCCGCACACAACGGTCTGCAAGAATAAATCGCACAGCAATTTTAGGAGGACAAAAACATGAAAAAGGCAATCTCTCTCGGTGTTGCCGCCGCCATGGCCGCCACGCTGCTGGCTGGCTGCGGCACGGCAGCCAGCAGCGCCGCTGCTTCCAGCGAGACCGCAAGCACTGCGGACAGCACCACTGCCGAGTCTACTGCTGCTTCCGAAGCCGCTCCCAGCGAGGCCCACGAGATCAACACCACCGATCCCATTGAGCTGACCATCAGCTGGTGGGGCGGCGACTCCCGCCATGAGGCTTACCAGAAGGCTCTGGAAGCTTTCCATGAGAAGTACCCCAACATCACCGTTTCCCCCACCTACGGCGCATGGTCCGGCTGGGAGGAGAAGCAGTCCACCGCACTGGCTGCCGATCAGGGTTCTGACGTCATGCAGGTCAACTGGAACTGGCTGTACCAGTACAGCCCCACGGGCGATAAGTTCGTCGATCTGCGCGAGTACAGTGACATCATCGACCTGAGCCAGTGGAGCGACACCGCCAAGAACGCCTGCACCGTTGCCGACAGCCTGCAGGCAGTGCCCATCTCGATGACCGGCCGTATCTTCTACTGGAACATGAACACCTTCAAGCAGGCCGGCATCGAGGCGGTTCCCGCCTCTTATGATGATCTGATCGCCGCCGGCAAGGCCTTCCAGGAGAAGCTGGGCAATGATTACTATCCTCTGGCCATCGGTCAGTATGACCGCATGATCCTGATGACCTTCTACCTTGAGTCCAAGTACGGCAAGGCCTGGGTCGAGAACAACGAGTGCCAGTACAGCGAGGAAGAGATCGTTGACGGCCTGAACTTCATCGACTCCCTCGAGGACAACCACGTCATCCCCACCCGTCCGACCATGATCGCTGCAGGCTTCGACTCCATCGATAAGTCTCAGGAATGGATTGACGGCAAGTACGCCGGCATCTTCGAGTGGGATTCTTCCGCCAACAAGTACCAGTCTGCTCTGGCTGACAACTCCGGCTTCACCGTCGGTGAGGAGATCAAGTTCGGCGACAAGGCCAACGGCGGCTTCTCCAAGGTCTCCATGGGCATGGCCATCACCAAGTCCTGCCAGCATCCCGTTGAGGCTGCTGCCCTGATCGACTTCCTGTGGAACGGCGAGGGCGCTGCCATCATGGGCTCCGAGTGCGGCATCCCCGCCTCCACCGCCGGTCTGGCTGCTGCTCAGGCTGCTGACGCTGTGAAGCCTCTGGTCCTCGAGGCCAACACCAAGGTCCTGGCCTTCGTTGACATGCCGCTCGATCCTTACTTCGAGTCCAGCAAGCTGAAGGACACCACCGATGGCGTTTACACCGATGTCTTTGATGGTCTGAGCTACGACGAGTACGACCCGCAGGAGGCTGCCGAGATCCTGCTGGACGGCGTTTCCTCCGTTCTGAGCGCTAACGCCTGATTGCAATCGTCCTTATAAAATGTAAGATTTAGCCGGCTCCTGCCCCGTTATCACGCATGGCGGGGCCGGCTATTTATGTTAAAACGCAATACAGCAATTTGTCGATAGGAGGTTTTTGGATGAGCTCTGCAGCCCCCAAAACGGTTCAGCGCACCCCGTTCAAGCGCTGGTGCGACGAAAACACCGGTCTTTTCTTCCTGATTCCCTGGATCCTCGGTTTCCTGATTTTCAAGGCTTATCCGTTCGCCAGCTCTCTGGTGTACAGCTTTACTGACCTGAACTTCTTCAAGGGCATCAGCCAGTACGGCCTCATGAACTACGTCGAGATCTTTACCAGCCGCAAGACGGTCTCCGTCCTGCTGACCACCGTGAAGTATGCTTTCATCACGGTGCCCCTCAAGCTGGTCTTTGCGTTGTTCATCGCCTACATTCTGAACTTCAAGATCAAGTTCGTCAACCTGTTCCGTACCGTCTACTACATCCCGTCCATCCTGGGCGGCTCTGTGGCCATTGCCGTTCTGTGGCGTGCCCTGTTCAAGGATACCGGCGTCGTCAACACGATCCTCGGCTTCTTCGGCATTGCCGGTCCCGACTGGCTGGCTGACAAGACCTGGGCGCTGTTCGTCATCTGCCTGCTGCGTGTGTGGCAGTTCGGTTCTGCCATGGTTCTATTCCTGGCTGCCCTGAAGGGTGTGCCTGCCGACCTGTACGAGGCCGCCACCATTGACGGTGCTACCAAGACCCGCCAGTTCTTCTCGATCACCGTTCCGATGATCACCCCCGTTATCTTCTACAACCTCGTTACCCAGATCGCACAGGCGTTCCAGGAATTCAACGGCCCCTACATCATCACCCAGGGCGGCCCGCGCAATGCTACGACGCTTGTCTCCCTGCTGGTCTACAACTACGCCTTCAGGTCCAACGAGATGGGCATGGCGTGTGCGCTGGCCTGGGTCATGTTCATTGCCGTTGCTCTGCTGACTGTGATTGCCTTCACCAGCCAGAAGCACTGGGTCTACTACGCTGATTAAGGAGGAATGAAAAATGAAACTTTCTACCGCCCATAAAATCGGCCGTTTCTTCCAGTACTTTGTGCTGATCCTTGTCGGCGTCATCATGATCTACCCGCTGGTCTGGATGGTGGGTGCCACCTTCAAGTCCAACGCCGAGATCTTCGCCGGCATCGGCTTCCTGACCACGAACCCCACGCTGCAGGGCTACATTGACGCCGTCACCCAGAACTACGGCGGCGACATCAGCATCTGGCGCGCCTTCATCAACACCTACAGCTTCGTTATCCCCAAGGTCATCTTCACCGTTATCAGCTCGGTCATTGCCGCTTACGGCTTCAGCCGCTTTAAGTTCAAGGGCCGCGATATGCTGTTCGGCATCATGATCTCCACCCTGTTCCTGCCGCAGGTCGTTCTGAACGTTCCCCAGTACCTGATGTACAACTCCTTCGGCTGGATCAACAGCCCGTTCTACCTGCCCCTGTGGGTGCCCACCCTGTTTGCGACGGAGACCTACTTCGTCTATCAGCTGGTGCAGTTTATGCGCAGCATCCCCCACGATCTGGACGAGGCTGCCGCCATCGACGGCTGCGGCCCGGTCAAGATCCTGTACAAGATCATCGCCCCGATGCTGAGCCCCTCTCTGGTGGCCTGCGGTCTGTTCCAGTTCATGTGGAGCTGCAACGACTACATGGGTCCCCTGCTTTACGTCCAGACCCCCAGCAAGTACCCGATGTCCATCTTCGTCAAGCTGTCCATGGACGCCGACAGCGGTTTCAACTGGAACCGTATCCTGGCACTGTCCCTGATCTCCATCATCCCGCAGTTGGTCGTTTTCTTCTGCGCACAGGATGCCTTCATCGACGGCATTTCCGCCGGTGCCGTGAAGGGCTAAACGCCGCTTTGGCAGTCCAAAATCTATTGTAGCACACGGCTGCCCCGTACCACAGGAATGGGGTACGGGGCAGCCTTTATTTTGAAAACCGGACTCCCCTGCTCTGGCGGGCGGAGGGGTTGTATGATAGAGAGCCTTCCCCGGAGGGGAAGGTGGCCGAGGCCCCGCCCGAGGCCGGATGAGGCGAGACTGTACCGCTATTACCCGTGTACGGGCTGCGGCTGCAAGGTTTGCCCTCATCAGTCCGCTGCGCGGACAGCTTCCCCCGATGGGGAAGCCTGAAAAAGCGCCCCTTGCGGAGCGCTTCCCTGTTCTTACTTATTCACTCTCTTATAATACTGCCGGTACTGCTGGGGCGAAAGGCCCGTGGCATCTTTAAAGACGCGGCGGAAATGCGCCGTCGTCATAAAGCCGGTCTTTTCCGCAATGTCCGAGATGCTCTCGTTCGACTTTTCAATGAGGTTCTGCGCGGCCTTGATGCGCACGCCGTTGATATACTCGATGAGCGAGAGGTTGATGGACTTCTTGAAAAGGCGGCTCAGATAATACGGGCTGATATAGAACTGACTGGCGATGCCGGTCAGGGTCAGCTTCTCGGCGTAGTGCTCGGCGATATAGGCCTGGATCTGATCCACAATGTGGTTGCTGACGCGGCCATTCTCGCCGCCCTGCTCCTGCTGCTGGCGGCAGAGGTCCTTGAGTTCCAGCAAAAGCGTAGCCAGCAGCATCTTGCGCAGTGCATCGGATTCCGGGGAGGTTTCCTCCTGCAGGGCCAGCAACTGCTGCAGCAGGCCCTGGATGTGGTTCTGCTGCTTGACTGTGATATTTGACAGCAGGTGGTTATGCTCCTCACTCAAGAAGGAGAAGAAGTCCACCTCCGGGAAGATGTCCATAATTTTGTCGAGGTACTCGCGGCTGAAATTCACCACGATACGGCTCGAGGCTGTGTCGCCGAGCGAGGCAGTCTTGTGGAACTGGTTTTCACCGATCAGCACCACACATCCCGCGTTGACGATATAGGCGGCATCCTCAATAAAATAGCGGCGGCTGCCCTCTATCTCATAATAGACCTCGTATTTATGATGGATATGGAAGCTGGCCATCTCATACCCGGAGTCACGGTCCACGCGGTCAATAAAAAAGTCAACGTGGGGCGAGTAGACATATTCCGAAACCATAACACTGCTCCTCACTGCCGTGGTGCGGGGCACCCGGCGATTGGTTATTGTTGTCTTTTTTAGAATAGCACATTTTTTGCTGTTTTTCAAACTATTTTTATACTATTTTTGAACACTTGGGGGTTCACACATGAAAATCACGCTTGTACGTTCTATGGCGCGCAGCGCAGTGTTTGAGCTGGTCAACTCCGGCTGCTACCGCGCCCCGGCTCCTTATACAGTCTCATTGGACGGCGCCACAGTCTGTGAGGGCGATACGAATGTGTTCTCACTCTATTCGCTGGAACCGGGCCGCAGCTACACGCTGGCCGTCACCCTTGACGGCGTGACCGATACGCTGAACTTCACCACCGCGGAGGAGAGCTTCTTTGTGGATGCCTCCCGCTACGGCCTCGTCGCCGACGGCGTGACCGACAACACGGCCAAGCTGCAGGCGGCGCTGTCCACCTGCCCCGCGGGCGGCACGGTCTACGTGCCCGCCGGCACCTACCGCACCCAAAGCCTGTTTTTGCAGAGCAGCACGACGCTGTATCTCGAAAAGGGCTGCACGCTGCTGGGCGGCACCAACCGCACTGACTACCCCATTCTGCCCGGTGTTCTCCCCTGCCATAACGAGAAGGACGAGCACTACCTCGGTCTGTGGGAGGGCAACCCGCTGGACAGCTTTGCGGGTCTTATCAACGTCATCAACGCCGAGAACGTGACGATCACCGGCGAGGGCACGATTGACGCCAACGCCCAGAACGGCGACTGGTACCAGAACCCGAAGAAAAATACTATTGCCTGGCGTCCGCGCCTGTTCTTCACCAGCGGTGCCAAAAACGTCGTGCTGCACGGCGTTCAGGTCTGCAACAGCTATTCCTGGACCATCCACCCGACCTACTCCGAGAATGTGGACATCCTGAACATCCGCATCCGCAACAGCTCCACGAGCCCCAACACCGACGGCATCGACCCCGAGAGCTGCAAGAATGTCAACATCATCGGTAACCATGTGCACGTCGGTGACGACTGCATCGCGCTGAAATCCGGTAAGCTGTTCTTAGGCATGAAGCTGCATGTTCCCTGTGAGAACGTTATCATCCGCAACTGCTGCCTGAGCCGCGGCCACGGCGGCCTTGTCATCGGCAGCGAGATGAGCGGCGGCGTCAAGAACGTCACCGTGACCCAGTGCCTGATGGACCATACGGACCGGGGTCTGCGTGTCAAGACCCGCCGCGGGCGCGGCAAGTACGCCATCATCGACGGGCTGGTATTCCGTGACGTCGTTATGGATGGCGTGCTGGCGCCGTTTGTCATCAACATGTTCTATTTCTGCGACCCCGATGGCCGCAGCGACTATGTGCAGACCCACGAGGCCCTGCCTGTCGACGAGATGACCCCGACACTGGGCACGCTGGAGATGGAAAACATCACGGCCACCGACGCCCAGTACGCAGGCTGCTGGTTCAGCGGCCTGCCCGAGCACCCGATCGAGGGTGTCAAGATGCACAACGTAAAAATCAGCTTTGCGCCGGACGCTAAAGCCGGTCAGGCCGCCATGATGTGCGGCGCGGATGCCTCCTGCAAGGTGGGCGTCCATGCCGAGAACGTGCATAAAATTGAGCTGCACAACGTTGCGATCACCGGCTACGAGGGGGAGCGCCTGCAGCTGACAAACGTAGATAGCTTTGAGGAGGACTGAACCATGACCCATGAAGAGATTCTGACCACGCTGGGCCATTACGTAGACTACCTGATCGCAGGCTCCACCGCCGAGGCACCGCTCTGGAACATCGAGAAGGTCCGCAGCGGCAAGCCCAACAAGTGGAATTACATCGACGGCTGCATGATCACTGCCTGCCTGAGCCTGTACAAGACCACCGGCGACGAGAAGTTTTTGGACTTCTCCAAGAAGTTTCTGGACTACTTTGTCAAGGACAACGGCGTCATTGAGACCTACGACCCCGCCGAGTACAACCTGGACAACGTCAACCAGGGCAAAAACCTGTTTACGCTGTACGACCTGACCGGCGACCAGCGCTACCGCGACGCCATTGAGACGATCCGCGGCCAGCTGGAGACCCAGCCCCGCACGAAGGAGGGCAACTTCTGGCACAAGAAGATCTATCCCAACCAGGTCTGGCTGGACGGCACTTACATGGCCCAGCCCTTCTATATGGAGTATGAGACACGCTGCAACGGAATGCACGGCTGCATTGACAGCTACAAGCAGTTCATGAACATCCAGAAGCACATGAAGGACGCCAAGACCGGCCTGTACTACCACGGCTACGACGAGAGCCGCGAGATGTACTGGGCGAACCCCGAGACCGGCTGCAGCGCCAACTTCTGGCTGCGCGCCATGGGCTGGTTCCTGGTGGCCATGGTAGATACGTTGGAGCGGATGGACAACCAGCTTTACTACGAGTACCGCGCCATCATGGCAATGCTGAAGGACGCGGTGGACGCGATGATCGCCTTCCAGGATGCCGAGAGCGGCATGTTCTGGCAGGTCGTAGATAAAGCCGGGGTCGAAGGCAACTACCTTGAGACCTCCGGCAGCGCACTGTTCGCCTACGCCGTGCTCAAGGGCGTGCGTCTGGGCTACCTGCCCAAGCGCTACACGGCCTACGGCGAGAAGGCGTTCTACGGCACCTGTGACCGCCATCTGGGCGTGGACGCGGACGGCGCTTTGCAGCTGGGCGGCATCTGTCTGGTGGCCGGTCTCGGCGGCGCGACCCGCCGCGATGGCAGTCTGGCGTACTATTTCAGTGAGCCCATCGTCGAGAACGACGCCAAGGGCGTGGGCCCGCTGCTGCTGGCCTACACGGAAATTCTGGCCGCACAAAAGCAGTAAGGAGGGCACACTATGCCGAAATTTATCGTCGGTGCCCGCCTGCACGACTACGGCAAGGGCAGCCCGGACGAGCTGTTCGGGCGCGTTGCCGCCGACGGCTTTGCCGCTGTGCAGCTGGCCTATAAAAAGTGTGTGCCGTCCGTCAGGAGCTATGCGGACGTGACCGACGCACTGGTCGCCGAGACCGTCGCCGCCGAAAAGGTGCACAGCATTCAGGTGGCCGTGCTGGGAACCTACGTGGAGCTGGCCATCAACGATGAGAGCCGTTTGAAGAATGCGGCGGACTTCAAGAGCCAACTGGCCGTCTGCAAGGCGCTGGGTGCCGGGTGCATCGGCACCGAGACGACCAGCATGGAAAAGCAGCCTGCCGGTACGACCCGCGAGGAAGCGCAGGAGCTGCTCTGCCGCAGTCTGGCGGACATTCTGCCCGCCGCCGAGGCGCTGGGTGTGACCGTCGCCGTAGAGCCTGTGACCTACCACAGCATGAACTCCGCCGCCGCGACGCGGCATATTTTGGACACGATGCGCAGCCCGAACCTGAAGGTCATCTTTGACATGAGCAATCTGGTGGATGCCGGGAACGTCGGCGCGCAGGACCGCATCTGGAACGACGTGGGCGAGCTGCTGGGCGACCAGATCGTGGCCGTCCACTTCAAGGGGCAGGCCTTTGCGCCGGACGGCGGGCTGCTCCACACGAGCCTGGAGGACAGCCTGACCGACTACGCGGGCGCGTTCGCCATGCTGCGGCAGCTGCCGCAGGACGCTCTGCCCGTGCTGCGTGAGGAGGCTGTGCCAGCCCGCGCTGCCAGCGATATTGCATTTATGAGAGGATTTTTTGCATGACCGAAACAAAACGCAAAACATGGATCGTTGACGAGAGCGGTGCGGGCGACTACCGCACGCTGACCGAGGCCGTTGCTGCCTGTGCGGCCACGCCGGACGAGCCGGTGCGGTTCTACATCAGGCACGGCATCTACGAGGAACGGCCCTTCATTGAGCTGGCGGACTATGTCATCGAGGGCGAGTACCGCAACGCGACAGTCATCACGGCGTCTGTGGGCGGGCGTGACCCGTGGCCGGGCGAGGTCAAGACCGGCACCTTCCGCAGCGCAACGCTGTTTCTGGGCGGCGGCAAGGCCGTTGTGCGCAACCTGACCGTGCAGAACAACGCCGGGGACGGCGCAAAGGCCGGTCAGGCGCTGGCCGTCTACGCCGACGCAAGCCGCGTGCTGATGGAGAATGTGAACCTCTACGGCAACCAGGACACGCTGTTCACCGCTCCCCTGCCCCTGCAGGAGCGCGAGCAGAACGGCTTCCGCGGCCCGCGGGAGAACGCGCCCCGGCTGGACACCGTGCAGTACTACAAAAACTGCACGATCCGCGGCAACATCGACTTTATCTTTGGCGGTGCAAACGCTGTGTTCGACACCTGCCGCCTTGAACCGTGGCACCACATCAGCGGCATCTGCTATATCACGGCTCCCAGCACGCCCGCAGGCAAGCCCGGCTACCTGTTTGTGAACTGCACCGTACAGGGCAGCTGTGCGCCCGGCAGCGTCTATCTGGGCCGCCCCTGGCGCGCGGACGCGGCCTGCTACTGGCTGGACTGCGCGTTGAGCGACGAGGTCTGCGCCGACGGCTGGGACAACTGGCGTGACCCCGAGAACGAAAAGACCGCCCGCTTTGGTGAGCACGGCTCCACCGGCCCCGGCAGCGCCGCCAAGCGCGCCTTTGGCAGCGTAGATGACGATAACGAAGCGAACGCTCAGCGGAAGATGTACGCGCGGGTAAAGGCGGAATTTGGCGTGGAATAAGGCATAGAAAAGGCGGCAGACCGTTTGTGGTCTGCCGCTTTTGCTTTCCTAAGCCTTCCCCTTTTACTGTGCGCTCGTCTCGCCGCCCTCGACCACGAGGCTGTCCTCATAGTCAGTGCCGTAGGTGTCAACGAGAGTGGCCTCATAGTCGGCGTGGAAGAAATTCTCCTTGCCCAAAGCCTTGATCTCGTCGTTGATAGCATTCAGCAGCGTCTCATTGCCCTTGCTGACGGCGGGGGCAATCGCGTCCTGGCTGCCCAGGGACGGGATGCCGACCGTGTAGCCGGGGTTCTGGCTGGCAAACGCGATGACCTCGGTGTTGTCGTTGGCCCAGGCCACACCGCCGTTCTCCATCGCGCTCTTGGCCGTGGCGTAGGAGTCATACTTCTGCAGCGGGATGTCAGGGTAGTTCTGGGTCAGGTAGGTCTCTGCGGTAGTGCCGGAGATGACGATCATCTGGTCATCGGCGTTCCAGCTGTCCAGCGACGTGATGACGTTGGAGTCCGGGGAAACGACGCCCAGTGCCACGTTCATGTAGGGCAGCGCAAAATCGACCCCCTCGGCGCGCTCCGGCGTGACCGTGAAGTTGGCCAGAATGACATCGACCTTGCCGGTCTGCAGGTACTCGATGCGGTTGGCGGCCTCGGTGGAGACGTAGTTCACCTTGACGCCCAGATCCTCGGCCAGGCGGTTGGCAAAGTAGATGTCATAGCCCTGATACTCGCCGTTTTCGTCGACGTAGCCGAACGGGTTCTTGTCAGAGAAAACGCCGATGTTGATCGTGCCGTCCGCCTTGATTTCGTCCAGCGTGCGGTAAACAACACCGTCGGCGGATGCCGAGGTCGAGGCTGTGCCCGTGGAGGCGCTGCTGCCGCAGGCGGCCAGAGACAGGCTCAGGGTTGCGGCCAGGGCCGCGGCGGTCAATTTGATTGCTTTTTTCATGGTGATATCCTCCTTTTTCGTCTTTCGTGTTCCTCTATGTATTTCTTTCCACAAAAGGGAATCTATGGTATGCCCCGCGAAGCGGGCGCTTGCCTCCCCTAGCAGGGGAGGTGGCTCGAAGAGCCGGAAGGGTTGAACTTTGCCACAGTTCTAAATGTTTTGGGTAATGGCGAGGTTCTCTCCCCCACCCGCTTCGCGGGAGCCCCCTCGCAGAGGGGGCCAAGTCCATTACTTCACACTGTCAAAGGTGAAGGTGCGCAGGAACTTCTGCGCGCGCTCTGTCTTGGGATGGTCGAAGAACGCCTCCGGCGTGCTCTCCTCGACGATTTTGCCGCCGTCCAGGAAGATGACACGATCCGCAATCGCGCGAGCAAACTGCATCTCGTGGGTGACAATGATCATCGTGCGGCCCTGCTTCGCCAAATCGAGCATAACGTCCAGCACCTCGCGGACCATTTCGGGGTCAAGGGCTGCAGTCACTTCATCGAACAACAAAATTTCAGGGTGCATCGCCAGTGCGCGGACGATAGCAACGCGCTGTTTCTGGCCGCCGGACAGCTCCCGCGGGTAGCTCCTGGCCTTGTTCAGCAGGTTCACGCGGTCCAGCAGGGCCTCGGCTTCTTTCTGTACCTCATCTTTGGGACGCTTGGCCACCTTGAGCGGAGCCAGCATAACGTTGTCCAGCACGGTCAGATGCGGGAACAGCTCATAGCTCTGGAATACCATGCCGATGCGCTGGCGCAGACTCGTCAGCCCCTTGCCGCCGTAGGCGACAGTCTCATTGCCCAGGCGGACGCGCCCGCTCTGGGTGGGTTCCAGCGCGTTGATGCAGCGCAGCAGCGTGCTCTTGCCGCAGCCGCTGGGGCCTACCACCACGACGACCTCGCCGGGGCGGACGGAAAAGCTGACGTCATCCAGCACGGTATTTTCCCCATAGCCCTTGACCAGATGCTCTACGGTCAAAATCGGTTCTGCCATGGTTCCTTACCTCCATTTTTTCTCTAAGTACGATGCCAGCAGGCTGATGGGCCAGCAGGCTAGGAAATACAGCAGGAACACGACCAGATAGATGCCGAATGCAGCGTTCGGGCTGGCCATGCGGTTGGCCTCAATGATCTGCTGCGCGACCTTCAGCACCTCGACGACGCCGATCATCAGCACAAGGCTGGTGGTCTTGATCATGCGGGTGATCAGGTTGATGCTCAACGGGATCAGGCGGCGCACCGTCTGCGGAATGATGATGTACCAATAGGTCTGCGCCTTCGTCAGGCCCAGCGCCTCGCTGCTCTCATACTGGTGCTTCGGGATGGAGATCAGCGCGCCTCTCACAAGGTCACTCATCTCTGCCGTGCCCCACAGCACAAACACGATGACGGATGCCGTCTCGCCCGAGAGGTCCCAGCCCCACGCACGGGTCGTGCCGAAAAACACAAGGAACAGCAGCACCATCTGCGGCATAATGCGGATGATTTCGAGATAAACCCGCAGGATGGCTTTTACAACGGGATTTTTGCCGCTCATCAGCACGCCCAGCAGGATGCCCAGCGGGATGCTGATGGCGACGGAAAGCAGGCTGATGCGCAGGGCCACCCACAGGCCGCCCAGCAGGCGGGCCATGTTTTTGCCCTTGAGCAGTACGTTAAGCCCCAAATCCGGCATAGCGCAGCCTCCTTTCCAGCAGAGACCCCAGCAGCGAAACCGGGAGCAGGATCAGCAGGTAAAAGACCACAAGAAGGAACAGGCTCTCGGTGGTTTTGTAGTACAGGCCGATGAGGTCCTTCGCCGTGAACATCAGGTCCATCAGGCTGATAGCGCTGAACACGCTGGTTTCCTTTAAAAGGAAAATAACATTGGTGACGAACGCCGGGACGCTGGTGGACATGGCCTGCGGCAGGATGACGTAGCGCATCGTCTGCATCCGGTCCATGCCGAGGCTGTAGGCGCTCTCGGTCTGGATCGGCTCGATGGATTCCAGCCCGCTGCGGAACGCCTCCGCCATGTAGCTGCCGCCCAGAAACGCCAGACCTGCAATGCCGCAGACCGCAGCGTCAGTCCTGATGCCGATCTTCGGCAAGCCATAATAGATGAAAAACAACTGGACCAGGAGCGGCGTGTTGCGGCTGAGCTGGATGTAAAAGCCGACGACGCGGCGCAGCACAGGCATCTTATAATACTGGACCAGTGCGCAGACCAGCCCGATGACAATAGCCAGCGCGATACCTGCCAGCCCCAGACGCAGGGTCAGCCACGCCGCTTTTTCAAACAGCGGCAGGTACTGTGCGACCACATTCCAATCCACAAAAGTCTCCCCTTCCCTATCGGGTCACGAACAAATTTAGGTACAAAAAAATCCGGGCCTTCTCTGCGAAGGTTCCCGGACAAAGGTCAGGTTCAACACATAGGGGTTCTGGTAGGCCCCACAGACCATGCCCGGTGACAGCGCATACGACAACAACACATAGCGGACATAGCGGTATTCCCCTTTCCTGTTTTTGGTTTGCATTGTTCAAACCCGATGCCAGTATAATATACCCATTTACCTAGAATGTCAATGGGTTATATGCTTTTTATTTGACTTTTTCTGCAAAATAATTGCGCCGCGTTTGTGTAGAGTGCACAAACGCGGCGCAATGTGTTTTATGACGTAGGGGCGCACCAAAAAAGGGCGCTGCCCTTGCGGACAGCGCTCTTTGTATTGCTTTTCAGAGCAAGAAATTACTTCTCGATCTTGGAAACAACGCCGGAACCAACGGTGTGACCGCCCTCGCGGATAGCGAAACGCAGGCCCTCTTCCATGGCAACGGGGGTGATCAGCTCAACATGCATATCGACGTTGTCGCCGGGCATGCACATCTCGGTGCCCTCGGGCAGGGTGATGATGCCGGTAACGTCGGTGGTGCGGAAGTAGAACTGAGGACGATAGTTGTTGAAGAACGGGGTATGACGGCCGCCCTCTTCCTTCTTCAGGACGTAAACGTGGCCGTCGAAGGTGGTGTGGGGATGAACAGAGCCGGGCTGGCAGAGGCACTGGCCACGCTCGATCTGGTCACGGTCAACGCCACGCAGCAGGGCACCGATGTTATCGCCAGCCTGAGCGAACTCCAAGCTCTTGCGGAACATCTCGAGGCCGGTGATGGTGGTGGTCATCTTCTCTTCCTTGAGACCGACGATCTCCATCTGGTCGCCGACGTGGGCAGTACCACGCTCGACACGACCGGTGGCGACGGTGCCACGGCCAGAAATGGTCATGACGTCCTCAACGGGCATCAGGAAGGGCTTGTCAGCAGCACGATCAGGAGTGGGGATGTAGCTGTCAACAGCGTCCATCAGCTCCCAAATGCACTTGTACTCGGGGGCGTTGGGATCGGTGCTGGTGGACTCCAGAGCCTTCAGAGCAGAACCACGGATGATGGGGGTGTTGTCGCCATCGAAGTCGTACTCGTTCAGCAGCTCACGGATCTCCATCTCGACCAGATCCAGCAGCTCCTCGTCGTCGACCATGTCGCACTTGTTCATGAAGACAACGATCTTGGGCACGCCAACCTGACGGGCGAGCAGGATGTGCTCACGGGTCTGGGGCATGGGACCATCGGTAGCAGCGACGACCAGAATAGCGCCGTCCATCTGAGCAGCACCGGTGATCATGTTCTTGATGTAGTCAGCATGGCCCGGGCAGTCAACATGGGCGTAGTGACGCTTCTCGGTGTGGTACTCAACGTGAGCGGTGTTGATCGTGATACCACGAGCCTTCTCCTCGGGAGCCTTGTCGATGCTGGAGTAATCCATGAAGTCGGCATCGCCCTTCAGAGCCAGAGTCTTGGTGATGGCAGCGGTCAGAGTGGTTTTGCCGTGGTCAACGTGACCGATGGTGCCAATGTTGACGTGCTCCAAAGAGCGGTCAAATTTTTCCTTTTCAGCCATTGGAAGTGTCCTCCTTTAATTAAAACATATCGGTAGTCTTGCGTAAGACTATCATACAAAATTTAAAGAGAAATTGCAAGTCTATTTTATGAAGTATGACTTAAAAAATCAGACTTTGTGAGCGCGCTCGGCCATGATCTTGTCGGCAACGCTCTTGGGAACCTGCTGATACTCATCAGGCTCCATGGAATACTGGCCACGGCCCTGGGTCTTGGAACGCAGGTCGGTGGCGTAGCCGAACATCTCGGACAGAGGAACCATAGCAGTCACGCGGGCGGTACCGTCCTGAGACTCCTGGTTGGTGATCTGGCCGCGGCGGCTGTTCAGGTCGCCGATAACGTTGCCCATGTACTCATCGGGCACGATAACATTGACCTTCATGATGGGCTCCATGATGACGGGATCGCACTTCTTCATGGCATCCTTGAATGCCATAGAACCAGCGATGGAGAACGCCATTTCAGAGGAGTCGACCTCATGATAAGAACCATCCCACAGGGTGACCTTGACATCAACGACGGGATAGCCGGCGAGAACACCGGACTTCATCGCGCCCTGGATACCATTGTCAACAGCGGGGATATATTCCTTCGGGATAGCGCCGCCAACGACACCGTTGACGAACTCATAACCCTTGCCGGGGTTGGGCTCCAGCTTGATCTTAACGTGACCATACTGGCCCTTACCGCCGGACTGGCGGGCGTACTTGGTCTCCTGGTTGGCTTCCTTGCGAATGGTCTCGCGGTAAGCAACCTGGGGAGCACCAACGTTGGCCTCGACCTTGAACTCACGGAGCAGACGGTCAACGATGATCTCCAGATGGAGCTCGCCCATGCCGGCGATGATCGTCTGGCCGGTCTCCTCATCGGTCCAAGTGCGGAAGGTCGGGTCTTCTTCAGCGAGCTTTGCCAGCGCAATGCCCATCTTCTCAGAGCCGGCCTTGGTCTTGGGCTCGATGGCAACGCGGATAACGGGCTCCGGGAAGTTCATGGACTCCAGAATGATGGGGTGCTTCTCGTCGCACAGCGTGTCACCGGTGGTGGTATTCTTCAGACCGACAGCAGCCGCAATATCGCCCGCGTAAACGGTGTCGATGTCCTTACGGTTGTTGGCGTGCATCTGCAGGATACGGCCGATACGCTCGTTGTTATCCTTGACAGAGTTGTAGACGGTGGTGCCTGCATCCAGTGTACCGGAGTACACACGGAAGAAGCAGAGCTTACCGACATACGGGTCAGTCATGATCTTGAAGGCCAGAGCTGCGAACGGCTGGTCGTCGGAGGAGATACGATCCTCCTCCTCGCCGGTCTCGGGGTTGGTGCCCTTGATGGCTGCAACGTCGGTAGGAGCCGGCATATAGTCAACAATGGCATCCAACAGCTTCTGAACGCCGCGGTTCTTGTAGGAGGAGCCGCAGACAACGGGAACGATCTCGTTAGAGATGGTAGCCTTACGCAGAGCCGCCTTGATTTCATCCTTGGTCAGCTCTTCGCCTTCCAGGTACTTCATCATGAGCTCTTCGTCGGTCTCGGCAACAGCCTCGATCAGCTTGTCATGGTACTCCTGAGCCTTCTCCAGCATATCCTCGGGGATAGGCTCAACGCGGACGTCATTGCCCATGTCATCATAGTAGATGTCAGCCTGCATATCGATCAGGTCGATAATACCCTTGAAGGTATCCTCCTGACCGACGGGCAGCTGGATGGGCACACCGTTGGCGTGCAGACGATCATGGAGCATCTGAACGCAGCGGTAGAAATCGGCACCCATGGTGTCCATCTTGTTGACGTACACCATGCGGGGAACCTTGTACTCGTCAGCCTGACGCCAAACGGTCTCAGACTGCGGCTCAACACCGCCCTTAGCGGCCAGAACGGTAACGGAACCGTCCAGAACGCGCAGAGAACGCTGAACCTCAACAGTGAAGTCAACGTGACCCGGGGTGTCGATGATGTTGATACGATGGCGGTTCTTCTTGAAGAGAGCCGGATCGTGCTGGGTCTCGGTATGGCTCCAATAGCAGGTGGTAGCAGCGGAAGTGATGGTGATACCACGCTCCTGCTCCTGTTCCATCCAGTCCATCGTAGCAGCGCCGTCATGAACCTCACCGATCTTATGATTGATACCGGTGTAGTACAGGATGCGCTCGGTGGTGGTGGTCTTACCTGCGTCGATGTGGGCCATGATACCGATGTTACGGGTCATTTGCAGAGATACATCTCTCGGCGTAGCCATGGCTTATACCTCCTCGACAGCGAATCAATAACGATAGTGGGCAAAAGCCTTGTTGGCCTCGGCCATCTTGTGCGTATCCTCGCGCTTCTTGACAGAGCCGCCGACACCGTTGGTGGCGTCGATGATCTCAGCAGCCAGACGAGCAGACATGGTCTTCTCGCCACGGGCGCGGCTGTAAGCGGTCAGCCAGCGCAGGCCGAGGGTCTCGCGGCGGGCAGGGCTAACTTCCAGAGGAACCTGATAGTTAGCGCCGCCGACACGGCGGGTCTTGCACTCGAGGTTAGGCATGATGTTCTCCATTGCCTTCTCGAACATCTCGAGCGGGTCGTTGCCGGTCTTTTCCTTCACGATGTCGAATGCATCGTAAACGATCTCCTGCGCAACACCTTTCTTGCCATCCAGCATGATGTAGTTAACCAGGCGGGTGACAACCTTGGAATTGTAAATAGGATCGGCCAGAACTTCGCGTTTCGCGACATTACCTCTTCTGGGCATCTTTCTTCCCTCCTTCACATAAATGATATCATCGGTACTCGAAAGTTAAGAAACTCCCGTTGTGCCACAAAAAAGGCGTCGGCCTATTTTATGGCGAAAAGATGTTTCCTTACTTCTTGGCACCGGCCTTGGGGCGCTTAGCACCGTATTTGCTGCGGGCCTGATTACGGTTCGCAACACCCTGGGTATCCAGAGTACCACGGATGATGTGGTAACGGACGCCGGGCAGATCCTTGACACGACCGCCGCGGATCAGAACAACGCTGTGCTCCTGCAGGTTATGGCCGATACCGGGAATGTAAGAGGTGACCTCGATACCATTCGTGAGGCGGACACGGGCAACTTTACGCAGAGCAGAGTTAGGCTTTTTGGGGGTCATGGTACGCACGGCAGTGCAGACACCACGCTTCTGCGGGCTGTTGAGGTTGGTGTACTCCTTTTTCTGGGAGTTGTAGCTCTTCAGAAGGGCAGGCGCGGTGCTCTTTTTGACCAGAACCTCACGGCCTTTGCGCACGAGCTGGTTAAAAGTAGGCATTTCTTTTCTCCTTTCTTCACTTATTCACGCGCTTTTTGCGGGTCGTCCGGCCAGATGGCCGCACTATACCCCGCATCTCACGCAATGATTATATTACAGCATCCCGGCCGGAATGTCAAGAGTATTGCCAAAAAAATCTTGAAAAAATCGTGCAATACGGAGAATTTTTCATTTCTGAAGCAAAATGTGCAAATCTTGCGCCGGTTTGGGCGGCAGCGTCGCATTTTGGTAAGTCCGCGCATAGAATGAAGCGGACCGTCTCCCCCCGCCGCCGCGCGTCCGGCTGCCTTCCGTGCGCGTTTTGTCTATTTAACGGAGACAAATATACATTTTGCACAAAAACAGGCCGCCAGATTCATGGACTTGACGAGTCGATTTCTGTTGCATTGTGTACCCCGTTTTGCTATAATGAAGATACAGACAAAACCGGAACAGTTCCGGCCATGCAAGTTCTGACGCTACATTTTTGAGGAGGTCTTGACAATGAAGAAACTGCTTGCTATCCTGATTTCCCTGTGCATGGTATCCGCCTTCGCTGTACCTGTTTTTGCAGATGCCAACAGCGATTACATCGCCGCCGTCAAGGCCTACCAGGCTCAGATCGCCGCGAAGGAAGCTGCCTACACTGCAGCGGTGGATGCTTATTCCAAGAATGCAAAGGCCAAGGCAGACGCCGACAGCGCCGCAATTCTGAAGGCCGCCAAGGCTGCCCAGGCGAAGGCCGATGCAGACTGTCTGGCCGTCATCGCTGCGGGCAAGGCTGCTCAGTCCCAGGCTGACGCGCGCGTCGCCGCGGTAATTGCTGCAGGCAAGGCCACGCAGGCCAAAGCTGATGCACGCGAGGCCGCCTATGCGAAGGCCGTGAAGGCGTATCAGGATCAGATCGCCGCACGTGAGGCCGCCTACATCAAGGCCGTGCTGGGCAAGTAATTCTACCTTATTATAATAGGAGCGGAGCGCCGGGAAAGGCGCTCCGCTTTTTTGTTGCTATTTTCTTACCTCCCTCTGCGAGGGAGGCGGTCCCGCAGGGCCGGTGGGAGAGAGCTTTGCGGCGGCCCTAACTATTTCGGGCGACCACAAAGTTCTCTCCCCCACCGCCTGCGGGCGGAGCCCCCTCGCAGAGGGGGCCAGGGGGGCAGGGGCAACGGGCAAATGGGGTTTACTGCAGCTTTGCCAGCGTGGCCTCGGCATCGTCGAGGATGTGCTCGAACTTCTCGAGGGCGGCGTCCACGGGGGCCGGGGTGGCCAGGTCAACACCGGCGTGGCGCAGCTCGTCCAGCGGGTAAGCACTGCCGCCCATGGAGAGGAACTCCTTGTAGCGCTTGACGGCGGGCTCGCCCTCTTTCAGGATGCCCTCGGACAGGGCGACAGCGGTGGAGTAGCCGGTGGCATACTTGTAAACGTAGAACGGGCGGTAGAAGTGCGGGATGCGCGCCCACTCATACTGGATCTCGTCGTCGATGACCATATCGTTGCCGAAATAGTCGGTGACAAGGCGCTTGTACAGGGCGTTCAGGGCGGCGGCGTTCAGGGCTTCGCCGCGCTCGACCATGGCGTGGGCCTCGCGCTCGAACTCGGCAAACATCGTCTGGCGGTAGACTGTGCCCTTGAAGTTTTCCAGATACTGGTTCAGCAGATAGAGGCGGGTCTGGGGATCGTTCTCGTTGGCAAGCAGCTGCTCGATGAGCAGATTCTCGTTGACGGTGGACGCGACCTCGGCGACAAACAGCGTGTAGTCCGCGTACTGCGGCGGCTGATGCTGGCGGGAGCGCCAGCTGTGGATCGTGTGGCCCATCTCATGTGCCAGCGTCGAGACACTGTCCAGCGTGCCGCTGAAATTCAGCAGGATATAGGGTTTGGAGTCATAGCAGCCGCCGGAGTACGCGCCGCCGCGCTTGCCGCGGTTGGGGTAAACGTCGATCCAGCGCTCGGCATAGGCCTTGCGGACGGTTGCCTGGTAGTCCTCGCCCAAGGGCGCAACGGCCTTCAGGACCATCTCCTGTGCGGTCTCGTAGCTGTAGGATTTTTTCAGATCGCCGACCAGCGGAGCGTAGACGTCATAGAAGTGCAGCGCGTCAACGCCCAGCATCTTTTTGCGCAGGCGGACATAGCGGTGCATGGCGGGAATATGCTTGCGGACCGTGGCGACGAGGTTGTCGTAGACCTCGGCGGGCACATTCTCCCCCGCCATGGCCATCGCGCGGGAGGACGGGTAATTGCGGGCGGCGGCCTCGGCGGTGGCAGCCTTGATGGCACCGGCGTAGGACGCGGCGAAGGTGTTGATGTGCTCACGGTAGCTCTTGTAGTAGCTGTGGAAGGCGTTCTCTCGCAGGGTGCGGTCCGTGCTCATCTCCAGCGGCACAAAGTTGGAGCCGGTGACCTCGACGGTCTCGCCGCTGCCGTCCTTGACGGCATCAAACAGCAGGTCGGCGTCCTCCAGATTGTGGTAGATCTCGGACGGCGCAGACATGACCTCGCCGAAGCTGGCCAGCAGCTTTTCCTCGGCCTTGGTCAGGGTGTGGGGCTTGCCGCGCAGCAGATCCTCTAGGTTGAATTTGTAGTCCGCGACGGCGGGATCGTTGACGATGGCGGTCAGCGTCTCCTCAGGCAGGGACAGGATCTCCGGCTGGGCAAAGGACAGCGCGGCAGCCATCTTGACGTACTTGCTGCCGATGCGGGCGTACATGCTCTGGGCCTTGTCGTCGCGGGTGTCCTCGTCATGGCGCTGGGAGGCATAGCAGTAGAGGCGCTCGACCTTGCGGCCCACCTCGGTGGAAGCGTCGAGGTATGCGCCAATCGTGACGGCATCGGTCAGCTTACCGGCGAAGGCTGCCAGGCTTTCAATGTCCGCGTCGAGGCTGTCCAGCGCGGTCTCCCACGCGGCGTCGCTCTCGAACATCGGGGTCAGGTCCCACTGAAATTGCGGGTCCAGTTCACTGCGTTCTTTTAGAATTTCGGACATAGTTTTCTCCTTATTATAAAATATTTTGCTATGCTGAGGATGCAGAGGCGGACATCGGCCTCCCGTGCCAGTTCGCGGCAGCGGAATCTTCCACGGGCGGATATGGAATCCGCCTCTACAGGTTACAAAAGAGCGTTTTCCCACTCGGCCTGCTTAAAGCCTGGCAGGACAAAATCGTCGCCCACCAGCAGCGGGCGCTTGACGAGCATACCGTCCGACGCCAGCAGGGCGAGCTGCTCGTCCTCGGTCATGGTCGGCAGCTTGTCCTTCAGGCCCAGATTTTTGTAGACTAGGCCGATCGTGTTGAAGAACCGCTTGAGGGGCAGGCCGCTGCGGGCGACCCATTCGCGCAGCTCGTCGGCGGTGGGGTTGTCCTCTTTAATGTGGCGGGCGGTGTACTCAATGCCGTGGTCGTCAAGCCACTTTTTAGCCTTTTGGCAGGTGGAGCACGGCGGGTATTGCAGAAACAGCATGGTGTCACTTCCCTTCGCTTTTTTCATTCATTATAACCCGCCTGCGTGTGTGTGTCAATCACGGACGGTATGCAAAAAAGGATTCCCGCCGTGGCGGCGGGAATCCTTTGCGGTTTATTTAGTGGTCGTAGGCTGCCTCGGCGGCGTCGCGGGCGATCTCGGCCTGGACGAGCTCCTCCTCGACCTCCGGCAGACCAGTACCGGCAGGGATGAGCTTACCGATGATGACGTTCTCCTTCAGGCCGGCCAGCGGGTCGACCTTGCCCTTGATAGCGGCCTCGGTCAGGACACGGGTGGTCTCCTGGAAGGACGCAGCGGACAGGAAGGAGTCGGTAGCCAGACTGGACTTGGTGATGCCAAGCAGGACCTGGCTGGCCTGAACGAGCTTCAGATCAGTCTCACCGGCATCAATGCGGGCCTGGATCTCCTCGTTCTTGATCATGACATCGCGGCGGTTCACGATGCTGCCCATGATAAAGTCGCTGGAGCCGGAATCCTCAATGCGGACCTTACGCATCATCTGGCGGACGATGACCTCGATATGCTTATCGTTGATGTCAACGCCCTGCAGACGGTAGACCTTCTGGACCTCGCTGATCAGGTAGTTCTGGGTGGCGATGGGGCCCTGGATGGCGAGGATGTCCTGCGGGTAAGCATGACCCTCGGTCAGCAGTGCGCCCTTGGCGACCTCGTCGCCTTCCATGACCTTGAGGCGCTGGCCGAACGGGATCAGGTAGCTCTTGGTAACCGGAGCGCCGTTCTCGTCCGTGCCGGTGATCTCGGCATGGCGGCTCTTTTTGGTATCGTCGATGTGGACCGTGCCGGCGATCTCGGACATGATGGCCATTGCCTTCGGGCGGCGGCTCTCAAACAATTCCTCAACGCGGGGAAGACCCTGGGTGATGTCTTCGGCAGATGCGATACCGCCGGTATGGAAGGTACGCATGGTCAGCTGGGTACCGGGCTCACCGATGGACTCTGCGGCAATGATACCGACAGACTCACCGACCTTGACGCATTCACCGTTGGACATATTGGAACCGTAGCAGTGGGCGCAGACGCCGACGTGCGCACGGCAGGTCATGACGGAGCGGATCTCCAGCTCGGTAATACCGGCGTTGACGATCTTCTCGGCGTCGAACATATCCATCATCTTTTCCTTGCTGACGAGCAACTCACCCGTGGCGGGATCGTGCACATCATGCAGGGAGTAGCGGCCGTTCAGACGCTCCTTGAAGCTCTCGACAACAGAGTTGCCCTCGCTGATCTCGCGGACCCAGATGCCCTCGGTAGCGTGGCAGTCCTCCTCGCGGATGATGACTTCCTGAGAGACATCGACCAGACGGCGGGTCAGGTAGCCGGAGTCAGCGGTACGCAGAGCGGTATCGGCCAGACCCTTACGAGCGCCTCGGGAGGAGATGAAGTATTCCAGAATATTCAGACCCTCACGGTAGTTGGCGCGGATAGGCATCTCCAGCGTCTTACCGGCAGTATTGGCCAGCAGGCCGCGCATACCGGCCAGCTGCTTGATCTGGTCCATAGAACCACGGGCGCGATCGGACATCATATAGATGGGGTTGCGCTGGTGGTTCTTCTTCAGGTTGTCGCTCAGAGCCTCGGAGACCTCCTCCGTGGCGGCCTGCCAGATCTCAACCGTCTTGCGGTAGCGCTCCTCATCGGAGATCAGGCCGCGGTTGAAGTTCTTCATGACCTTCTCGATCTTCTTATCGGCGGCAGCCAGAATTTCCGGCTTCTCGTCAGGCATAATAGCATCGGGAACAGCGACGGTGATGGCAGACAGGGTGGAGTACTTGTAGCCCTGAGCCTTGATGGCATCCAGCATCATGGCACAGGTCTTGGTGCCATGCTTGGTCAGGCAGCGGCTGATGATGTCGGGCAGGCCCTTCTTCGTCAGCTTGTCGCTCTTGCCGCCGGATGCGATCTTGAGGGTGCGGGGGTTCATCTCGTAGTCGAACTTGGTGGCGGGATTGGTGCGGTCCACGTAGCCCAGATCCTGCGGGATGGGGGTGTTGAAGATGATCTGGCCCATCGTGGTATCGACCAGGCCGGTCTCCGCAACGCCGTCAAAGACCATCGTGCGGCGCACCTTGATGGGTGCCTGCAGCGTGATGAGGCCCTCGGAATAGGCCATCATGGCCTCGTCCTCGTCACGGAAGATTTTGCCGTGGCCCTTATCGTCGGGGTTGACGAGGGTCAGGTAGTAGCTGCCCAGGATCATATCCTGCGTGGGCACGGTGACGGGCTCACCGTCAGAGGGCTTCAGCAGGTTGCCGGAGGCCAGCATCAGCATCTTGGCCTCGCGCTGGGCCTCGGTGGACAGCGGCAGGTGGACAGCCATCTGGTCGCCGTCGAAGTCAGCGTTGAAGGGGGTGCAGACCAGGGGGTGCAGCTTGATGGCACGGCCCTCGACCAGGACAGGCTCAAAGGCCTGAATGCCCAGACGGTGCAGCGTAGGTGCACGGTTCAGCAGGACGGGGTGGCCCTTGATGACGGTCTCGAGGGAATCCCAGACCTCGGGGCGGGCGCGCTCGACCATCTTGCGGGCAGACTTGATGTTGTTGGCCTTCTCCTTCTCGACCAGGTCCTTCATGACGAAGGGCTTGAACAGCTCGAGGGCCATCTCCTTGGGCAGGCCGCACTGATACATCTTCAGCTCGGGGCCGACGACGATAACGGAACGGCCGGAGTAGTCAACACGCTTGCCCAGCAGGTTCTGGCGGAAGCGGCCCTGCTTGCCCTTCAGCATATCGGACAGGGACTTCAGTGCGCGGTTGTTCGCGCCGGTGACCGGGCGGCCGCGGCGGCCATTGTCGATCAGGGCGTCAACGGCCTCCTGCAGCATACGCTTCTCGTTGCGGACGATGATGTCGGGTGCACCGAGCTCCAGCAGACGCTTCAGGCGGTTGTTGCGGTTGATGACGCGGCGGTACAGATCGTTCAGGTCGGAGGTCGCAAAGCGGCCGCCGTCCAGCTGCAGCAGGGGGCGCAGATCCGGCGGAATGACGGGGATGACCGTCATGATCATCCACTCGGGGCGCTGGTTGCTCTCGAGGAAGCTCTCAACGCACTCAAGGCGCTTCAGCAGGCGGACGCGCTTCTGGCCGTTGGCATGCTCGAGCTCCTCACGCAGCTCCTTGCTCAGCTTGTCGAGGTCGATCTCAGCCAGCAGCTTCTGGATGGCTTCGGCACCCATACCGGCTTCAAACGTATCCTCGTACTTTTCGCGCATCTCCTTGTACTCGCGCTCGGTCAGCAGCTGCTTTTTCTCCAGCGGCGTGAAGCCGGGGTCGGTGACAATGTAGTTGGCGAAATACAGGACCTTGTCCAGCTGACGGGGGCTGATGTCCAGCATCAGGCCGATGCGGCTGGGAATGCCCTTGAAATACCAGATGTGCGAGACAGGCGCGGCCAGCTCGATGTGGCCCATGCGCTCACGGCGGACCTTGGCGCGGGTGACCTCGACGCCGCACTTGTCGCAGATCTTACCCTTGTAGCGGATGCGCTTATACTTGCCGCAGTGGCATTCCCAGTCCTTGGTAGGTCCAAAAATGCGCTCGCAGTACAGGCCGTCGCGCTCCGGCTTCAGGGTGCGGTAATTGATGGTTTCGGGCTTGGTGACCTCGCCGTAGCTCCAGGCACGGATCTGGTCCGGGGAGGCAAGGCCGATCTTAATCGAATCGAATTCTTTATTTTCCATTCAGCGAACCCTCTCAAATTCAATATGACACACGATGCAATTCGATCAATCGTCGAAGGAATCAGACTCGATGGCGGCGAGGTCGTCAGCCGTGGGGCCGGCATCCTCATCCAGATCATCGTCAAAGCCTTCGTCGGCGTCCTTGACGCTGTAATCGTCCTGCAGCTCACTCTCGACCATGACGTTATCGCCCAGGTCGTAGTCATTGTTCTCAAAGCTGCTGTCATCGTCGTCAAACTCCTGACGCATATCGACGGCGTTGCCTTCCTTATCCTGCACAACAATATCCAGGCCAAGGCTCTGCAGCTCTTTGAGCATAACGCGGAAGCTCTCGGGGATACCGGGGCGCGGGATCGGCTCGCCCTTGACGATGGCCTCGTAGGTCTTGACACGGCCCACGACGTCGTCGGACTTGATGGTCAGGATCTCCTGCAGGGTGTAAGCGGCGCCGTAGGCTTCCAGCGCCCAGACTTCCATCTCGCCGAAGCGCTGGCCGCCGAACTGGGCCTTGCCGCCCAGAGGCTGCTGGGTGACCATGGAGTAGGGGCCGGTGGAACGGGCATGGATCTTATCGTCGACCAGGTGATGCAGTTTCAGGTAGTACATATAGCCTACCGTGACCTTGCTGGGGAACTGTTCACCGGTACGGCCATCATACAGGGTGGTCTTGCCGTCATCGGTCAGATCGATCTTGGAGAAGTCGATGACATGGCCTTTCTCGCCCATCAGGCGGTCCAGGTGGGTCGGGTACTCGGGCGCATTTTCGCCGTGCCACTTCTCGCGGGCCTCGGCGAAGCAGTCGCGCAGGTCGGACTCGTGCGCACCGTCAAAGACGGGGGTCTGGACCTTCCAGCCCAGTGCCTTGGCAACGTAGCCCAGGTTGACCTCCAGGACCTGACCGATGTTCATACGGGAGGGAACGCCCAGGGGGTTCAGCACGATGTCCAGCGGGGTGCCGTCGGGCAGGAAGGGCATATCCTCCTGCGGCAGAATGCGGGAAACAACACCCTTGTTGCCGTGACGGCCTGCCATCTTATCGCCGACGCTGATCTTACGCTTCTGGGCGATGTAGCAGCGCACGCACATACGCACGCCGGGCTGCAGCTCGTCGCTGTTCTCGGGGGTAAAGACCTTGACGTCGACAACGATGCCGTAGGCGCCATGGGGCACACGCAGGGAGGTGTCGCGGACCTCGCGGGCCTTCTCGCCGAAGATGGCGCGCAGCAGGCGCTCCTCGGCGTCAGCTCGGTCTCGCCTCGGGTGGACCTTGCCGACAAGGATGTCGCCGGTCTTGACCTCGGCACCGATGCGGATGATGCCGCGGTCATCGAGGTCCTCAGCGCGTCATCGCCGACGTTCGGGATGTCGCGGGTGATCTCCTCGGGTCCGAGCTTCTGTCGCGGGCCGTCGGTCGTCAT
>ENA-OQDA01000045-OQDA01000045.1-human-gut-metagenome-genome-assembly--contig:-NODE-45-length-50991-cov-5.635518_pt1 | contig 50991 bp, 55 predicted proteins | sample MGYA00242771_ERZ504603 | MGnify/ENA primary metagenome ERZ504603 (study PRJEB26092, sample SAMD00036328) | human gut metagenome | host: Homo sapiens | study: EMG produced TPA metagenomics assembly of...
GTTTTTCAGCGTAAGGGATGCGCCTCCCGCAGAGAACAGACGAATTTCTCCTGGATGTAGATTTTGCAGGTTTGTCATCCGCACGCCTGTGCAAACTGGTTCTCCTGCACAGGGGAGCAACATCACCTGCGCGCCTTGGCATGGGATAGCGCTTAAGCCTGCGGGTGCGTAGAGCGGAACGTTTTGCTGCCGCATGGAGCCGGTGGTGGAGAGCTCCAGGTTTTGAAAGGCGACCGCCCTCCCGTTTTCGGCTGCGGTTTCCCGCAGGGGTTGTGTTATTTTTTGCGTGATCCACAAGATCAATCGCCTCCTGACTAAAAATGGGTTTTGGGACGCAGCGTTACCGTGCAGCCGATGTCGGAGGGCCGCCAGTGATAGCATAGCGACCAAATGCACCAATCCTTCCGGACCGGCGCACAAAGCCCATCCGGAGCACTTGCCGCGTCGCCGAGCTCCCGGCAAAAGAGAACGGTGCTTCGAGCACCAGCTCCTCACTGCCTGAGAGAGAGCGCTGGAGCAGCAGCTCCGCCTCCCGGCGGCCGCGCCATGCGGGGGATTGGGCAAGGTTTAAAAACCGCCTTGCCGTCGCAGTGGAGGGTTCAGGCTGTTGCATGGCATAGGCATAGCCGCTTTCCCGATCCGGCCGGTAGCGAACTTCATGAATCACACCGTATGGACGATGAATTCTTTTCAGAGAAGAATAACGGATTCCACCATATTGCTCATTTGAAAATAGGTGGCACGCATCCTGCCCCGGAGGACAGGCCTCCAGGATGCCATCTTTCGTTACCCGCGGCTGCCATCCGCATACATAAGCGCAGAAATCGGTGAGCACTTCCCATTCGCTTTGTCCCTTCCCCACTTGATAAACGCCGGGGCAGCGCCCCTCTCCACGCACAGAGGAGAGGCCATAAGGGGCTGCGTGCAGCAAAAAAATCGCCTGAAGGTCGGGTTGGTTGTAGCTAGCGGGCAGCGCCTCGTAATCCAGCAGCGCACCTCCTGGGGAGCGGGCGCTGAGCATCACGCGGGGCCGGATTGGCCGCAGGAAAAAACCTGTTCGTCTATTGCGCCGGAAAAGAGGGGCGTGCGCCTTGCGTACTGTTCGATTTGAAGTTGCGCCAGCAGCGGCAAGGGCGTCTCTATCCGAAGGTTAGCGTTGCCTGGCGGGCGGGGGAGGAGCAGGTGCATTTGAGCTCCAGCCCAACGGGCTGCGGTAGCGTGATGCGCCTTCCATCCTCCGCCCGGATAGCTGTGCAATTCATTGTATCCTCACCTCTGTGCCGGCCTTTGCGCTCCATGGCTCTGGAATCTTAGGATTGAGCGTGAGAAGCTGCTCAATGGGGATGGCAAGGCGCGCCGCGAGGTGCCAGAGCGTTTCGCCTTCTTGGAGCATGGTCGTCTGCTCCCTACAGGGGGAAGAGGCGCTCTCCATCGGGCTTTCTCGGAAGGCGAAGGTGTATTCCACCATGCGCATGCTTCCGCGCAGGAGGATGAGCTCCGTTAAGATGGCCCGCAGGGGGCCGTATTCCGGCACGGTTAGAATCTCCGCGCCGCCGGTTTCCAAAAGCGCGTGCAGGGCGGAGAATTGCGCCGCGGCATCCGGGCCGGTAAAAACACCGCGGCCGGTCACGCGGCGAAGCTTTTCCCCTTCTTCTTGAAGAGAAGGGGAGGGGAACAGTGCCTCCCGGGTGCTCCTGCCACCCTCCACCCGGATTTCTGTTGGGTTCACCGGCCATACAAAGGGGCCGAAGCGCATCGTTGTCATCGTTTTCCTCCTTTCCGCTACCCCTGCATCGGCGCAGGGTAGAGGCGTGCGTCGCGCTCTAAGGCGCTGGATATGAGCCCGAGCAGCGCTTCACCGCCTGACGGCAGCTCCGTTTGCAGCTCCGGGGAAAAAGATTCTTCCATGATTTGATACATCCTTTCAGCTTGTGTGCCGTGACAGCGCGAGCAAGGTCGCTCTTTCCACCGCATAGTCGCGGGGAGAGAGCGTCTCGATAATAGAGAGCCACTCGCAGCCTTCGTAGGTGACTGTTTGGCTTGTTTTTTTTACCACCAAGGAAAAGCTGTTCAATGAGAACAGATCAATTTCCCCATCCTCCGGCGAGAGTCTGGTGAGCGCAATTGTATGTTGCATTGGGCCAAGCTCTGCGGCTGCGCCTTCCAATGCACCGAATGGAATGAGCGGAACTCCCTCCCGCCGGGCTTGTATTTCGCAGCTTCCTACTGCTGCAATTCGTCTCCCAGCCGCTGCCAGATATATTTCTCCTCCTGTGATACGTGGAACTTGCTGAAGTGTGCTCATGCTCCATCCTCCTGTTCAAAACGGGCAAGAATAACGCTGTATTCCACCCAGGCGTCGAGCTCCAGCGAGCCGGTTTCCCTGCGCGCGCTGACAGGGCCGCATCCGGCGGCGGTAACAGGGAAGGGCGCGTCAAAATAGAGCGCTTCCCAAATGCGCGAGAAGGCTTTTCGGCATGCCGCTCCCCCCAGGCGGTTTGGCGCATGGATTTGCAGGCGGATGCGCAGCTTCCATGGAGCGCCGGTTAGAGTGCCGCCTGCCGAATCCCCCCAAAAATGCCCAAGTGCATCCGGCACGCAGTCCGCCTGCTCAAGCCCGACTGCCACCGTGATGCGGCGCAAGGGAGATTCTTTTGCAGCGGCGGGGAAATCCTCACAGAAGGTGAGATCGGCCAATTCCTCCCGTGAGGAGAGGAACCGCAGCGTTTCCCGCGCCACCTCCCATAAGCCGCTCATTGCTCCGCCTCCGTCACGCTGCGCAGGATCGCCCAGATATAGAGCGCCTCCTCGCCGAGATAAACCCGTTCTGCCCGGTCGATCTGATAGCGCTCCCCGCCGGAGGCGTTGAGCCACACCTCTTCCCCCATGCTGCCGAGCTTTGTCACATCGTGTGCGGCAGGGCCGATATAGAGGTAATAGCCCGGGTCGTGGATGCCAATCGGGGTATGCACCCCTTCCAGATACATTTTGTTTTTATACCGCAGCGGCTGAATCAGCGCCCTGAATTGAGGAGAATGCCAACCATCCTCCATGGAGAGGCTGACACTGCGACCATAGCGCTCTATCAGTGCCTGAAGCTTCTCTTGCATCAATTGCTTCCTCCTTTCACATGCCCAATGTCGTCTACTACATGCCTCTTCAGATGACTCCAATCTGCCAAAATGCAAAGCTGTCATCCTTCAGCAGGGGGGCCGCCTGTTGCATCGCATCCTCCAGGAGCAGGGCAAGGCTATTTTTGCCCTCTGATTTTTGCGGCTGCGTGATGCTGACGTCGCCCGCGCGAAAGGAGACTTGGCGCGTTTCATCAGCTGCGCAGCATTGTGTCAGCCAGCTGCCGGCAAGCGCGGCGGCCGCAAAGGTTGCCCGTGTATCCTGCCCGAATTCCGGCTGGGCGAGCCTGCCTGAAATTGCCTGTGCGGCCTGCTCGCAGAGCAGCTGTGCGGCTGGTTCCATTTGCTGGGCGAGCGGTAGCAAAAGCTTCAATTTTTCTAAGACAACGGAAGAATCGATCATTTTATCGCCTCCTGAGGCACAAAGGGTTGTAAAATAAGCTTGAATTTTGTATAAATCTTAGATTTCAAGCACCTTGGAGGCGTCTGTGAAGATCTTGGCAAAGCCTGTGATCGTCGTGATGGCGGCGCGCTCCAGCTGGCGATCAATGAGTTTATCATAATCCGTCATCACGTCTTGCGCTTGCACCATTTCGAGTGCGCAGCCCCGGTCGAGCGCAATGAGCTTGCCCTCTTCCACAGCGGCGGATTTGACGAGATCTGCGCCGAGTGGGGTGACCATGCTGCCCGTCGCATGAAAGTTGAGCCCGGCCGCTGCGTCACGAAATTCGGAAAGGGACAGCAGCTTTTCCATCACACCGGGGGAGGCGATTAGTGTGTTGAGCGCATAGGGGTCGAAGCTGTTCCAAAGCCGGACAAGATCGCTGTAAGCGAGCGTACCTGCCTGCGCAACAGAAACAGTTTCTGCGGCGTTTTCATTCCCATCGCCGTTTACCAAAACGTCTACAGCGTCTTTGAGCTGTGCGCGGGCGATGTAGCTGCCAATTTGGCGCAGGGTAACGGTAAACAGATCCAGCCGCTGAAAACGGATCGCCTCATAGGAAGCAACGAGCATTCTGCCTCGCTTGTACAGGCGCACGAGGTTTTCCTGCGTTTTCACGGTTGTCTGCGGGATGAAAGCGCCTTCCGCCACGCGCTTTAGCGAGCGGTCATCCTCCTCCGGCACGGAGGTAATCGTGCGATAATCCATGCCGTCGATTTTGGTGGTGGAGGCGATGATGCGGGGCAATACATTTGCCTCCTCCAACCCCTGCCGCACGGCGCGGGAGACATATTCCGGGAACAGCGCGGCGGAATCTGAGGTTTGAAAAAATTTTTCCACCGCATCGCTGCCCACGCCGCTGACATGGATGTCAAAGCGCTTGAGCTGCCGCTGGTAGGCGTCCAGCCCTTCCAGCGCAGTGCCCCGGTAGTTTTCAGAAGGGTCGAGCTCCTCCAGCGTATGGGTAAGGGATTTTCCGCCTGCATACATGCCCTTTTCGAGGCGGATGGTATCGTAATTGCTCATGGGTTAAGCTCCTTTCCGTTTTATAGGCAAAATCCAACGGTTTTCTTTGTGGTATCCAGTTCCAGCACAAGGCGCAGGGGTCCGCTGGAGGCGGCTTTCACACCGCCGTTTCCATCCGCGGCGAGGGCGGTGTAGCCGAGCGCGGGTGCTGTGCCGCTGTAAGGCGTTTTCACAAAGCCCTTGACCTGCACGCCCGCATAGCCGCCCTTGGGGCTTGCGGTGAGCAGGCCTGCAAACACGCCGTCCGCCTGGCTGGGCGCGGCGGTCAGGCTGGCGCTGATGGATACGGGTGTGCCTTTGGCGGCGGTTCCCGCCATTTTTAAGGTGATGCTTTCTTCGGCAAAGCCGTTTAGGGATATGCTCATGGTTGCTTCCTCCTGTTACTTCAATTTAAATGAGAAACGCCTGATGCTCCTGCCGGTGCTGCTCTGCTTCCGGCGCTGTGAGTTGAGCGGCGGGCGGATTTGCTTGTGCTTCGCTGAGCATGGCTTTTAAGGCTGCCAGCTCCTGCGTGCTGCATTTTTGCAGGAGCTCCGGGCACTGGCTGAGGTCGAGCTGTGGAAGGTGCAATGCGCACAGCCGGATCACCTCCTGCGAAAGTGCGTTGCGGTACTGCTTGCCTTCCTGCGCGAGCGCTTCCAGCGCATGGATGTGGGAGAGCAGATCACCCGCCTGTTCCTGGGTCAGGGTAATACCGTTTCCCGTGTTTTTTAAAATGCTGTGCCAGTCCTTCATCGATGGATTCCCTCCTTCCCAAGTGGAATAGGCTTTTGTCACGCCCGCTTTTGGCTGAGCGGGGATTGCCACAAATGACCATTCGTATGCGTCTTTTGCCCCGCTGAGCAGGGTGTGGCAGAGCTTGCCATCATAAAAGCGCCCCGGCAGATGCGCGCAGGGCTCTGTGTGGCGGTTTGCTCCGCAGATAGAGCAGGCCTTTGTGGCAATCGCACAGCCAACGCTGACCTCCTTTTTGATGCCCGCGTCAATTTCCGCAATCAACGATTGGTTTTCCGGCGTGCGCACCATATAGGCTCGCGCACGCAGGGCGGTATAGGGTTCGTTTAGGCTGTTAAGTTTGGTTTCATCCCGTTCCACCCAGGCACGGTAGGTGCGGGCGGTCTGGTCGCGGCCCTTCATGCTGTGATCAAACAGACCGGGCTTGCCGGGATAAAGCGCGGCAAGCTGTTCCAACGTTTCGACGGTGAAGCGCTCTCCATCGCGGTCGATCTCGTTGTCACAGAGGGTAGCGGTGAAGGCGTAAATCTCCTCCCGCTTAAGAGAAGAGCGGGCATAGCGGCTGATTTCTGCGAGCTCACTTTCCGGCGGAACGCCCCCGTCGGTGATTTTGGAATCATCCATCCCTTTTTGGCTCCTTTCCTGTGGTTTGCTGCGTTTCTAGCAAGGCGGCCTGTGCATGGTAGAGGCGTGCCCGTGCAAGCTCTACCTCATCCTGTAGTGTGATATCGTCCCATATCACCCGTAGGCCGCTCAGGCAGCCGTTCAGACGCAGATAGGTTCGGCAAACGGTTTCGATCACCGGGGTTAAGATGCGGCGATAGCTTTCCAGCTCGCTGGTGAGCACATCCGCCTGCTGGGAGGACATCCGCTCCGTAGACGACCAGTTCAGCCCCAGCAGAAAGGGCGGCAATCCTGTTTTGGCTACAATCTGCTCCAGCATCTGGCGCACGGGTACTTCGCTATCTAAAATTTGATTATCCGCGCCGATCACGCGGATGTCCACATCGCCTACAGCCACAAAATCTTTTACGCGCCCGCCTGCATTCATCGCTTCGCCCCATTCCTTCGCCACTTGAAGGGCGCGCTCTTTGGCGAAGGCACGATCCATTGCGTCATTGTGGGGCTTGTAGGTCACGGCGAAGCGCACATTTCCCACGCGCTCCCAGTTAAGGCCGATTGTTTGGTAGATTTGTAGCAGGATTTTGCTGATAAAGGGAAGCCCCTTCAAAATGGAATTGCCGCTGAGCTGCCCGGCGTGCGGGTTGAGTACGGATAGAAGCACGCGTTCCGGGTGTGGGACTGGTATGGCCTCGCCGCTCGGCCCCCTGCGGCAGATCGTCGTTTGCAATGCGCTCTGGCCACGCCTGAGCTCTAGCGCGCAGAGCGGCGCGTTATAAAGCGCCATTCTCCCTGTGGCAAGCGGCACCATCTCCCCTGCGGCAGTGCCGAAAGTGAGCAGCTGGTCAAAATAAGTATCCAGAAACGCCGCTATTCCTTTTTGGCAGCCTCCAACGGGAACGTTCGTCAAGAATTCATCCAGCAGCCTCTGTGCCTGCCCATCCGTACAGGAGACAGTGAATCCCCCAGTTAGCCGGATGAGCTTCACAATTGCCGCGTCGATGATTGGCACCGCTTCGCGCAGCATTTCATAAAGCCGCCCCTCAAGGGGTGCGAGGGGCGTATACCGCATCAACTCCCCGTAGGGCTGCTGTGGCGCTGTCTGCGGCACTGACGCGGCCCCTGCGGGCGAAAGCGTTTGCTTGCGTTTTCGGAAGATCATTTGCTTCCTCCTTTCTTGATGGAAGGGCTTACCGCCGCTCGGTAGCAAGCGCATAAAAGCCCTCCTCCTCCCTGCACAGGATGGTGGTTACAAAATAGCGGATATCATCCATTGCATGGTCATGCTCTTTGCGCGGCGCGTCTTTGGCGGCGCGGATGTCCCAGCGATAGAGGCCGAATTCCCGGATGGTATCTCGACAGGCGGGGGAGATGCGCAGCTTGCCCTCTTTCAAGGCATCCGACACCCGCCGGATGCCGTCCAGCACCTCATTTTGCGCCGGAATCGCACGATAGGTTTGATGGCGGCGGATGCAGGCGATAAAACTTGCTGCGGAAGGGTCCACGATGACGGCATGTATGGGCAATCCGCTGACCAGTGTTTCCAGCTCGGCATAGTATTCCTCGTCCGTTTTTTGCCGTCCCTCTCTGCGGGAATCATAATAATACTCCCGCAGGCGGTACCAGGTGCCCTCTCGTTCCCCCCACAGGCCACAGGAGAATGGGTTTACCGTGCCATAGTCGCAGGAGAGATAGTAGCTGCCGCAGTCTTGCGGTGGTTCGGCAACCAGATGGCTGCCGAACATAGGATAAACCAGCCCCTGCGCCGCCACCCATTTTCCTTCAACGAAGCGTTCATAAAACGCGCCGCTGTAAAGCGTTTCATAGCGTTTCAAGATTGCGGGTGTCAGCGAGGGATTATCCCGCATGGTGAAATGCAGGTAGAGGCAATTTTTTTCTTTCGCCTTCAACACCCATTCTTCATGAAACCAATGCTGCGGATGCTCCGGGTTACAGTTGAACCAAAATCTTGAGCCCTCCAGCGAGCAGCGCGCGAGCGCCTGCTCCACAAAGGAGCGCGGCATGAGCGCTACTTCATCGAGCAATACACCGCCAAGCGTCATGCCCTGGATGAGCGAAGCGGAGGATTCATCCCGTCCACCAAAAAGATAGAAGTGGTTTTGCCTGCCTGCGCGGCTGATTTCGATCATATTGCGGGAGAGCTTCTCCGTGCAGGTAAAGCCCAGTTCACGCAGGGCAGGCAGCAGCGGCTGCACCACATTGCGCCGCAGTGAGGCGACCGTTTTGCCGCAGATGGCAAAAGAGGCGTCGGAAAACTGGTAAAACGCCCACGCGAGAAATGAAAGGGACATACATATTGTTTTGCCGCTGCGCACTGCGCCGTCGCAGAGAATGCTATCACAGCGGGAATAGGGGCTCCCCCGGCACCACCAGGTCAGCACGGTGAGCTGTTTTTTGGAAAAAGGCTGAAATCTCATATTTTCCGGCATGGTTTCACCTCTCTCCCCGCAAGGCGCGCGCGCCGCTTTCCAGCGCTTGATAGAAGGAAGCTCCGTTTTCCTGCGTTTCCTGTGCTTCCAGCTGTGCCAGCTTTTCGAGCGCCTTGAGCCGGTCGCAAAATTTCATTTCAATGCCGCCGGTGCGCGGGCGTTTGATCTCTGTGATCGGGAAAAGATCCATTTCCTCCAACTGGCCGGGTGATGGCGCCTCTTCCAGAAATAAAAGCTTCACCGCATCTGTGACCGGCCCAAAGGCGAGCCTGCGGTAGCCATCCCGAATTTCCTGCTCGGTGTGAAGGCGCTGCTCCAGCCGCTCAATCTCCACGCGTACGCTTTCCTTTTCCAACAGGCGGATGCCGTTGAGCTCCGGCTTGCGGCGGAATCCGGCCCGTGCCGCCGCCTCTCGCACGCTGTGCGTTCGGCTGTAATAGGCGCAAAAAAGGAGCTCGCGTTCACTTAAGGATTCCATTGCTTCATCCCTTCCTGAAAAATGATTTCACCCATATGCAAAACTCCCCGTTTTGTTGCATCAAACCGTGCAACAAAACGGGGGTAAAAAAATATTTTTTTAATGTGTTTTAAAACAATCTGAATTTGGCTGATTTTGAACTTGAAAGGAGCGATTTAACCCAAAATTTGTGACTGGCATTCATTCTTGCGCGTTCTGTTCTTTTTTTGCGCTTTCGCTTGACTTTACACGAAAAAACGATTAGACTAAAAAAGAACTGGGAATGCAGAATTCAAAACAAACGGAGGTGGGCCGCACTTGGACAGTACAGGCGCGCATAGACCGCGTGTTCCCGATCGATATTATACCACAGCCGGAGGAGCCCGGCGCGGCCTTTCCTGTGTGATCAACCGGTAGCATCTGGCTTCCGGGCACGGGTTTTGCCGTGCCTGCCCTTTCGCGCTGTGCGCAAAGAAGGTGTTACCATTGGAAACCAACTACAATTTTGAGGCGTTGTACCATCTGCTGCAAACAAACCAGCTCTCCGCCCTACGTGATGAGCTGGCGGAGATGAACGTGGTTGATATTGCGGATTTTTTGCAGGAGCTTTCAAATGAAGGCATGGCGATTGCATTCCGAATTCTTCCGAAGGATATCTCTGCGGATGTATTCTCTTATCTTGATCCGGACCGTCAGTCCCACATCGTGGGGACGATTACGGATAACGAGCTGTCCAGCCTGCTGGACGATCTGTTCCTTGACGACACGGTCGATTTCCTGGAGGAGGTTCCCGCAAACGTTGTCACACGCGTGCTTGCCAATTCCGATCCGGAAACACGCAAGCTGATTAATCGCTTTTTGCAGTACCCTGACAATTCGGCCGGCAGCATCATGACCATTGAGATGGTGCAGCTGCACGATCGCCTAACGGCGGCGGAGGCGATCGATCGGATTCGCTCCAGTGGCATCGACGATGAAACCGTATATACGGCCTACTGCATTGATAATGCCCGGCATCTGGTCGGCACGTTGCCGCTGCACAGGCTTTTGTTTGCCAAAGCGGATTCGCTGGTGCGTGATTTGATGGATGATGATCAGCAGCTCATCTTTGTATCCACGCTCGAGGATGAGGAGGATGTGGCGGATCTTGCCCGAAAATATGATCTTTTGAGCGTTCCGGTCGTCGATAACGAAAAGCGGCTGGTAGGCGTGATTACGATTGACGATATCGTTGACGTTATCGAGGAAAAAAACACAGAGGATTTTGAAAAGATGGCCCTTATGCATCCCTCCGGGACGGGAAACGAATACCTCAAAACCGGCGTTTTTCGCTTGGCTGGGAATCGTATCGTCTGGCTGCTGGTGCTGATGATTTCTGGCACGTTTACCGGGAAGATCATTGAGAACTATCAAAGCATGCTTTCCGTCGTAGTAGGCCTGACCGCCGCGATCCCTATGCTGATGGATACGGGCGGAAATTCCGGCAATCAGACCTCTACATTGATTATCCGCGGCCTTGCCCTGGGCGAAATCACCATTAAGGATTATTTTATCGTCCTGTTCAAGGAGCTGCGTGTGTCGCTCATCTGCGGCACGGTCCTTGCAGTTGTTAATTTCCTGCGGCTGTTGATTTTTGGAGGGGCGACTTTGCCGGTCTACCTCGTCATCTGCGCGGCATTGTTCTGCGCGGTGGTTGCGGCAAAATGCATCGGCTGTACGTTGCCTATTTTTGCAAAGCTCATCCATTTGGACCCGGCGCTTATGGCCGGGCCGATGATTACGACAATTGTGGATGCGCTGACACTTGCGATTTATTTTGCGCTTGCGCATGCGTTTCTGTTGTAAAGTATCCCTATGCAGGCAAGTGAAACGCCCTGTGCCCTTCCACCGAAAATGGAGGAGCGCGGGGCGTTTTTGCTTAAAAAATCGTCTGTCGGTTATTCTCTGCATTTCAGCAGCTTCGCTGCATCCACTTCAAGTGCGTCGGAAATTTTAAAACAGTTTATCCAAGGAAAAGCCCGCGCCGCGCCGTTTTGCGCATTGCGGGCGATTTATTTAGTTTTTGCTTCCTGCAAGGCGGTCTGTTAGGGATAGATCAATCCGTTTGGAGATAATGGAAGTTTTTGTCACAGTGTTTCCGGCATCGTCGATATAGGTTTTATCTGGATCAAACTTCCCGTAGGAGCTGGTTACGATCGTGCCATCGTCCAGCACAACGTTGCCGCAATAGCCGGTGTCCGCACCCGCTGTAATCTGCGGTTGCGTTTGATCATCCAGATAGGTGTGGGCGAGCTTGAGGCGGTACTGGCCCTCCATGTTGTTTTTCAGATCCTCATAGGTTCCCACCCAAGCGATCCAGCCCTCGCTATACCAGCCGCGCTCTGCATTATCGGAATAGAGGCTGTTTTTGACGGGATCGCGTTCAATGGAGCGGAAGGTGATGAAGAGACGGCCATCTTTTGTCCATTCGGCTTTATGCCGCTCGCCGTTGAGCGCGGCGGGCGCCTCCACGGGTTTCGACCAGGTTTTGCCCTCATCCTGGGAAAAGGAGATCAGCGAATTGCACTTTTTCGTATTGCTCCGGGTAATCAGGCACAGTTCATCGCCTTGCCCGCCATCGGAGCGGATGATCTCCACCTCGCACATATTGGTGGCATATTGCCGCACCCAATGCTGCACAAAGTACGGCTCCGGCATCGACCAGCGCATATTGCCCTGCTCGTCAAAGGTCAGAATGGTTTTAAAATTGGTGAACTTCGCATCGTGGAAAATGCCCATCCATTTGTCGACAAACCGGCCGTTTTCCTTGAGCTGCGTCAAGGAACTCATCGCAACGATCGGGATGACCTTCGGAAACTGCCCTTCCCCGTAGAAGGTTTGGAATTCCGTCCAAGTTTGCCCCTCATCGGAGGAGAGAGAGCAGTTGAAGCCGCCGGTCGAGCCGCTCCCCCAGTCGGGGTTGGCGGAGATCATAATGAGCTTATCCTGCATCTGCTCGTCTGTGAACTGGAGCCTGTAAACCGTGGGGGTTTCCTGTGAGTTCACCCAACTCGCGGGGGTGTTTGCGATGGTAGAGGAATAACTCCGGCCGCCATCGGTGCTCACTTTATTAAGAACAGCGCCTTTGCCGTGCCCGGCGGGATACATTGTTAGGATATTTCCGTTTTTGAGCAGGATGGAATCTGGGTGAGCCAGATAGTTCCGGCTGTCGTCCACCACAGTCTGCTCGTAGAGCTCTGCAAATTCGGCGGATACGCCCGCCGGCGCGGCGCTCAGGTCAATCTGTGGGATTGTGTAATTTGATCCTGTGGTATAGCTTCCGATTAGCGCCGGAATAAAGCAGAACAGAGCGGCCATAAATTGCGCTACGATGCGGAAAATAGTCGTAATCATTTTTCTTCCCCTTTATTTTGCTGCCAGGCGGTCTGTCACAGCCAGATTGATCCGCCGGGAAGCGATGTAGGTGCGCAAAGCGCTTTTCCCTTCCTGATTTTGATAGGTATCTCCGAAGCGACCGTAGGTGCAGGTGAAGATCGTGCCGTCCTCAAGCACAATGTTGCCGCAGTAGCCTGTGTCGCCGTTGGCGACGGGTTCGGGAGCTGTTTGACCGTCTAAATAGGTGTGCGCGATTTTAATGCGATATTGGCCCTCACGGCCCTGTTTCAAATCGTCGTAGGTGCCGACCCAGGCGATCCAACCCTCGCTGTACCAGCCGCGTTTTTCATGGCCTTTTTCCTGATGGATGCGGTTTTTATCCGGGCTGCGCTCAATGGAGCGGAAGGTGATGAAGAGCCGCCCGTCTTTCGTCCATTCCGCCTTGTGCCGCTCGCCGTTGAGCGCAGCAGGCAGTTCACGCGGGGTAGACCAGGTTTTTCCCTCATCCTGGGAAAAGGAGATCAACGAATTGACCTTTTTTGTTTGGCTGCGGGTAATCAGGCAAAGTTCATCGCCCTGTCCACCGTCTGACCGGATCATCTCCACTTCGCACATTTTCGAGCCTTTTTCGATCGCCCGATAGGTTGAAAAATAGGGCTCAGGAGGACTCCAATGCATACGGCCGCCACCGTCGAAGGTGAGGATCGTTCTGTAATTGATAAAATGTTTATCATGGAAAATGCCCAACCATCGATCCACAAACCGGCCATTTTCCTTGAGCCTTGTTAATGCGCTCATCGCAACGATGGGCACAACGGGATGGGCGGAGTTTTTTTCATAGAAGCATTCAAATTCGCTCCAGGTTTTTCCTTCGTCCGCGGAGAGGGAGCAGTTGAAGCCGCCCGGCCCCTTGTCCCCAGGCCAGTCCGTATTGGCGGAGATCAGGATGAGCTGATCGGGCCTTTGCGCATCCGCAAATTCCAGGCGGTAGACAGTGGGCGTTTCGCGGGATTTTTCCCAGCTCTTGGGCGTATTTTCGAGGGAGTGCCAGTTTCGTCCCTCATCTGCGCTTATGCGGCCAAGCACCGCGCCGCGCCCATGCCCGGCGGGGAAGAAGGTGAGGATTTCCCCTGTTTTGGTGAGAATGGAATCCGGATGGCCGAGGTATGGACGACTGCCGTCCACCGTGATAAGCGGCTGGATTCCGTCCGGCTCCGCGCTTAGGTCAACCTGCGGGATGGTGTAATCACGGCCTATGCCGCGCACAATGGGAAAACCGAAAAGGCTTCGTACGCTTACCGGTTGCTTGTTCATAAGAAACTGCCTTTCTGGATTAGATTACGCCTGCGCGGCGCGCGCCGCGTCAAGCTCGAAGAGATGGATGCATTTGGAGGGGCAGACTTCCGCGCATTTACCACAGGCCACGCATTTTTCGCCATCAATCACGGCAAGGTTGTTTTTGACGGTGACCGCTCCGTATTCGCATGCCTTCACGCACCGCATGCAGCCGATGCATGCCGCCTTGCAGGCCTTGCGGGCGGGGCCGCCCTTATCCATGTTATGGCACATGACGGCAGCCTTCCTCTCGTGCAGGGGCATCAGCGTAATGAGCCGCTTGGGGCAGGTGGCTACGCATAGCTTGCAGGCGCGGCACAGGAGCGGGTCCACCTGCGCAACGCCCTCGCAGATTTTGATGGCGTCATAGGGGCAAGCCTCGGCACAGTCCCCATAGCCGAGGCAGCCATAGCTGCATGTGGAGGAGCCGCCGAAGAGCTGCGCGGCCATCTTGCAGCTCTGCACGCCGGCATATTCAAATTTTTTGCCTGTGTTTGTGTTGTTGCCACGGCACAGCACTGTTGCGGCCATGGGAATCACATTCCCGGCGGAGAGGCCGAGAATCGCCGCGATTTCCTTTGCCGCCGCGTTGCCCCCGGGCGCGCAGAGCGCGGTCTCCCGGGTTTTTCCCTCAGAGAGTGCCTTTGCGTAGCCCGCGCAGCCGGAGAACCCGCACGCGCCGCAGTTTGCACCAGGCAACACGGCCTCCAGCGCTTCCGCTTTCTCATCCACAGGCACCGCCATCACGATCGACGCGACCGCGAGGCCGAGGCCCGCCAACAGGCCGATGGCGGAAACAATCAAAACAGAGAGTAAAATTGGGTTCATTTGTTTCCCATCCTTATAACCATTCTTTTTTTGCGCCGGGTCAATGGAACATGCCTTCCACGATGCCTGTAAACCCCAGGAAGGAGACGGATACGAGGGAGGCTGCAATCAGGGTGATCGGAAGCCCCTGCAAAAATTTAGGAACTTCGCAGGATTCGAGCCGTTCACGCACGCCTGCGAAGAGCACCATCGCAAGCATGAAGCCAAGGCCCGCGCCAAGGGAATTCACAATGGATTGCCAAAAGCTGTAGCTCTTATCGATGTTGAGCAGCACCACGCCCAGCACGGCGCAGTTCGTCGTGATCAGCGGCAGATAAATGCCAAGGGAATTGTAAAGCGCGGGCAGAAATTTTTTTAGCGCAATTTCCACCAGCTGTACGAGCGCCGCGATGACGAGGATGAAGACGAGCGTTTGCAAATATTCGAGCCCGTTTTTTACTAAAAGGAACTGATTGATTGGGTAGGTTACAGCTGTGGAAAGCACCATTACGAAAATGACCGCCGCGCTCATACCCACGGCTGTATTGAGCTTTTTGGATACGCCGAGGAAAGGGCAGATGCCGAGGAATTTTGAGAGAACGAAGTTCTCCGTTAAAATTCCGGTGAGCAGGATGGCTAAAAATAGCTTCATTTTGCATCAGCCTCCTTTGTTTCCGCCTTTTCACAATTGACGCGCGAGCATGCGTCCGCCATCGGGCAAGAGCCGCAGTTGAGCGTTGCCTTCGGCTTTCCTCTGCGCTCTGCGAGCCGGTTTGCGCAGGCGATGAGCATGCCGAATACGAAGAAGCCGCCGGGGGGCAGGATGAAAATAATCATCGGCGCTATACTGCCAGGGATGATCTGGTAGCCTAGCAGCGTGCCTGCGCCGAACAGCTCGCGGATTGCGCCCATTGCGAGCAGAGCGGCCATGAAGCCGATGCCCATGCCTAATCCGTCGAGTGCAGAGGCGAGAACGGGGCTTTTGCCCGCAAAGGCCTCCGCCCGGCCTAAAATGATGCAGTTAACAACGATCAGTGGGAGATACACGCCCAATTGCTCGTCGATCTGCGGCAAAAACGCCTTCACAAGCATCTGCACGATCGTCACAAACGAAGCGATTACAACAATATAGCAAGGGATACGCACTTTTGAAGGGATCACCTTGCGCAGTGCGGAGATCACAATGTTGGAGCATACTAGCACGATCATCGCCGCAGCGCCCATGCCTAGGGCGCTTTCAACAGAGGTGGTCACCGCCAGCGTCGGGCAGGTGCCGAGCACCAGCCGCAACACCGGATTCTCTTTGATCAGGCCCTTGGTAAATTCTTTGCCGAGGCTTTTTTTCTCAGCCATTTGCCGCACCTCCTGCCACTTGCGTATAGAGCTCGAGCGCGAGATTGACCGCATCCGTCACCGCTTTAGAGGTGATCGTCGCGCCGGTTAGCGCCTGAATCTCATCTTCGCCCGGGCTATTTTTGGCAACACTAATCCTGCCGCTTTTCCCCTTGAACTGATCGCGGAAGGCATCGTTTTTCGCATTCATGCCGAGGCCCGCCGTTTCATTGAGCGTGAGCGTCTGAATGCCGGTCACACGCCCGTTCAGGTCGATGCCGGTCATGATCTCCACCGCGCCGCCGTAGCCCTTGCTCTGCGTGGTGAAAACGTAGCCCACCGGCGTATCTCCGTCGAAGCCTTCGTAATAGGTGTATTGCGCTTTGGCCATGGTTACGGTTTTCGGATCGCTAAAGCGTTTGGCCGCGCTGAGCACTGTCTGGCGGGTTTCAGCGGCCGTTTTAGCCGCAAGGTCTTCGATCATCGGGGCTGTTACACTGTTGGTCACGGCGAGCAGCACCGTGGAAACAACGCAGATGAGAAAGAGGGATACGGTGGGGATCAAGATTGCCTTCCACAGCTTCTGCTTCTGATTCATGCGCCCGCCTCCTTTTTTCGGCTTTGCTTTTTCTTTGGTGTTTTGGCGCTTCCAAAGGGCTTGGGGGTGGTTAGCCGCTCAATGTGCGGCACAAGGATATTCATAATAATAATCGAGAAGGATACGCCCTCTGGAAGGCTGCCGAAGAGCCGGATTAGTGCGGTTAGGATGCCGCAGCCCACGCCGTAGATCAGCTTGCCCTTGAAGTTGATCGGGGAGGTAGTGTAATCGGTAGCCATGAAAATTGCACCGAGCAGCAAGCCGCCGCCAAGGATCTCATAGGCGACGAAGGAGAGGCTCCCTTTCCCGGCAATCAGCATGATGACGGCCACCGTGCCGATGTAGGTCAATGGAATCACGGGCGTGATCACGCGCCGGATGAGCAGATAGGCAAAGCCGAGCAGGAGCGCTAGCGCGCACACTTCGCCGAGCGAGCCCTGACGCTGGCCGATGAGCATCTGCCACAGCGAGGGGAGGGCCGGATTGGAAGCTGTCGCGGCGGCGGAGACGTCCCCCGCCGTAAACATGGAGGAAATGGAAGCGAGCGGAGAAGCTGTGGTGACAACCTGCACGCCACGCCATGCAAAGGGCTGAACCCACGTGGACATCATCGTGGGGAAGGAGGCCATCAGCACGATGCGGCCAACCAGGGCCGGATTGACAAAATTTTGCCCAATGCCGCCAAAAAATTGCTTGACCACAACGATCGCCACAACGCTGCCGATCGCCGCAACCCACAGCGGGATAGTGGCTGGCAGGTTGAAGGCGAGGAGGATGCCCGTTACAATGGCGCTCAGGTCTCCAAGCGTGCCCTGCCGCTTCATGATTTTGCGGCTGAAAAATTCACTGAGCATGCAAGATAGAACAGTGGTGGCGGTTACAAGCAGCGTGCGCGGCCCGAAGAGCCAGACGCTCGCCGCAAGGGCTGGGATCAGCGAGATGATCACATCCAGCATAATGCCCGTGGTGGTTTCCGGCGAGCGCACATGCGGCGACGCGCTGACGGTCAGCTTTTCTTTCAAACTCATTTCTTCTGGTCACCTGCTTCCCTGACGACTGATTTGGCAAGCCTCATATACTGTACGAGCGGCCGCCCGGAGGGGCAGGCATATGCGCAGCTGCCGCACTCCATGCAGACATTAACGCCGATGCGGCTAAGGTTTTCCGCATCCTTCACGCGGGCATAGCGCTCGATGAGGGTCGGCATCAAGCTCATTGGGCAGACTTGCACGCACCGCCCGCACCGAATGCAGGCGCGTTCTTTTTTGATATGATAGGAGTTCTTTGCAAAGGCGAGGATCGCATTGTTTTGCTTAAGGATCGGTAAACTGTCATCCGCCAGGGCGATGCCCATCATCGGCCCGCCCATGAGGAGCTTGTAAACATCCGTTTTGTATCCGCCGCAATAGTCGATCACGTCCGTGATCCGGGTGCCGATGGGTAGGCGGATATTTTTCGGCTCGCTGATGGCGGAGCCGTCTACCGTGATCGAGCGGGAGACAAACGGCTTGCCTGATTTTAAGTATCGGGATACAAACGCCGCGCTGCCCACATTCATTACAATGCAGCCAACGTCCGCCGGAAGCTTCCCGGGCGGCACGCGGCGGCCGGTTGCAGACTGCACCATCATTTTCTCCGCGCCTTGGGGATAGAGAGATTTTAAAGCCATGAGCTTCACATGGTCGCCGATGTCATTGCTGTTTTCTGCAATCCGATTGAGCACTTCAAAGGCTGCCGGCTTATTATCCTCCACGGCGATCACCACATTGTCGATACCAAGAATCTCCTTGATGGTGAAGATGCCGGACATAATATCCCAGGAGTTGTCGATGCATTCTCGGTAATCGACTGTGATATAGGGCTCGCACTCCGCAGCGTTAATCACGAGCGTGTCAATGTGTTTATCCGGCATCACGCGCAGCTTTGCATGTGTGGGGAAACCCGCGCCGCCCATTCCCACCAGGCCGGAGGCCCGCACGGCGCGCAAAAAATCTTCGCGGTTGTTCACCTTTGGCGGCTCAACCCCATCGAACAGGCGCATTTCCCCATCGGATTCAATCGTCACGCTCTGCACACGCGCGCCGGAGGGCAGGGTGCATTCCCCAATGGCAGATACCTTGCCGGAAATAGAGGCGTGGATCGGCGCACTGATGAACTTGTCGCTGTCTCCAATGACCTGGCCCACCGAGACAGAATCGCCCACTTTAACCGTTGGCGTACATGGTGCGCCGATGTGCTGTTGCATAGGCAAAATGACGCGCTCCGGCGAGGGCATACGCACCGGCTCCATATCGGCGGTGTTTTTATTGTGCGAAACACTCACGCCACCGCGAGGCCTGCGCACCGCCGTGAGCACGCCCTTCATTTTTTCTGGTTTCATCTGGTCAACCCCTTGTTTTCAAGCTATAATTTATTTGAAGTGGGAGGGAAAAATCCGGTTGAGAGAAGGAGCGATCGCTCCATATACGGCGCCGGTAGCAAGCCCTGTCAGCAAGGCAAACAGCAGCAGCAGCGGCGCGTAGCCGAAAATAGCCTTTGTGCCCGTCAGCGCCCAGGAGGCCAGCAGCTGGCCGAGGTTGTGCATGACGGCGCACAGAATTCCCGTGCCCACCGCGCCGAATGGGTTGCGCTTTCCGTGCAGCAGGGGCAGCATGACAAGCATGCTAAGCACACCGCCTGCTGTGCTCATGAAAAAGGCGGTTGCCCCGCGGGTCAGCCCCGCAAAGCCCGCCTTGAGCAGCGTAATTGGAAATGCGCCTGCGAAGCCGAGTTGAGCAGCCGCGGCCATCGTGGCGATATTGGAAAAGCCGGGCTTTGCCCCGGGGGCAGGCCTGGAAGGCCGGGAATAAGATTTTCAAGAAAAGAGAGCGCCAGCGCGGCGGCGGCGAGCATACCGAGCAGCGCCGTTTTCCGAGTGCGCGGGCTGAGGTTTGGCCTGCCGTTCATGCTTTGTTCCCGCCTTTCGCCCTGCTTAATAGGTTTGCACATCTACCCCGCCCGCCGGACGAATGCCTTCAATGGCAATTACGGTACGCGCGGGCAGGCAGGCGGCGGTATCCCCCGGCTGTGAAAGCCAGCCGGATTTGACGCACAGCCCATCCGGGCATTCGGCGGAGAGGTAACGGATACGGCCCCTTTCTACCTGGATGACAGCCTGTGGCTGTTTGCCTAGCGTGAGTGTATAGGGCAGCGTTACTTCGTTTAAGGAGATGCGGTCGATTTCCACACCGCCGCTATAGAGTACGGCTTGTACGTCTTGCGGTGATGCGTGGGGTGATTGCTTAGATAGAAAAAGAAAAATACATACGGCGGCAATCACAGCGATCAACAACAGATCGGCCCGCCGAAAAAAGGCTTGCTTTTTCATAAATTTATGTATCCTGTATGAGGTGATATGCATTGTTTGTCAATTGAAAAGTCTGTTTCAGGCCGGGTGTTGTGATCACCTGCTTTTCCTTGGTGACAAAAATTGCCTCTGCGCCGAAAGCATCCAGCAGGGGAAGGCTCTTTTCATAGCCGAGAATGAAACACGCGGTGGAGAGTGCATCGCTTAGAAGGCCGGAGGGGGCGGTCACTGTCACACTGATCAGCCCTGCGTCTGCCGGGTAGCCGGTTTTGGGGTCCAGAATATGGTGATAGGTTTTTCCGTCCGCCGTTAGAGTGCGTTCATAATCGCCGCTGGTGGAAACAAAACCTTCTGCCAGCGTAAACACGCCAAGCTGATCTGAGGTTTCGCCGCGCGGGTCGCGCACGCCAACCTTCCAATCTCCTCCGCCGGGGCGGCTGCCCCAGAGCAGGAGGCTGCCACCGACGGAAATCACCGCGCCGCTTAGGTGTGTATCGTCTAAGATACGCTTGGCTTCGTCGCAGGCGATCCCTTTGCCGATTGCGCCTAAATCAAGCGCCTGCCCGCTTTTGAGCTTAGCCTGCCTGGCCTCTAGAGAAACCTGTTGCCAGCCGACCGTTTGCAGGGCGGCCGCAATTTCCCCCGGGGAGGGCACGCGGGCACGTTCACCGCCAATATCCCAAAGCTTTGTTAGCGCGCCCACGGTGCAGTCCAACGCGCCACCGCTCCTTTCACTTACCTCAGCGGCTCTTCGCAGGTAGGAAGCGGTTTGCTCGCTGATGGGCACGGCGGATCCGGAAGAGGCGTTAATTTTGGCAATTTCTGAGGACTCCACACGCCAGGAAATTCGCTCCCTTTCCAGTGTATCGAATGCGGAAAAGAGCGCGGCGGACGCATTTTCCCCCCTTGGGCCATATAGCTGCGCGGTGACAACGGTGCCCATGGAAAGCCCGCTATGCGCAAAGGCTGCCTCCTTTTGGCTTTTCCACACATCCAGGCCGACCAGAAAGAGCAGCAAGGCCAGAACGGCGGCTATAAGGAACGCGGCCAAGATCGTTCTTTTTTTGTGGATATCCTGCAAAAATAGCGCTCCTTCCGCCTGTTTTTCCAATTCTATTTTACTGGATATCACAAGAATATTCAATCGTTTCTGGATTAAATAAAAAATTAACAAGCAAATATCGTTTATATCCGTGTAGAACAGCGGAGAGCGCTCCGGTGCTTTGCCGTAGAATGGATTTGTGATATAATAACCTCACGAAACACTTGCAAAATCAATTTTGAGCGTTTCGGAGAATTGAATCATTGATTCGGGCTAACGCCCTGCGGCTGCGCCGCTCATTGCGCCTTGCGCAATGGAATCATGGTAAAATAGCTTCAAACAGAGTTTGAAGCATTGGAAAAATGCCTGTCGGCGCGAAACGCCTCCTGCCGCAAAGCGGCAACGCCATTTTTCACAAAGGTTGGCCTTGCGTGTATGGTAAATAGCTTCAAACAGAGTTTGAAGCATTGGAAAAATGCCTGTCGGCGCGAAACGCCTCCTGCCGCAAAGCGGCAACGCCATTTTTCACAAAGGTTGGCCTTGCGTGTATGGTATAATAGCTTCAAACAGAGTTTGAAGCATTGGAAAAATGCCTGTCGGCGTGAAACGCCTCCTGCCGCGATGCGGCAACGTCATTTTTGACCAGATATAAACCATGGAGGGATTCAGAATGGATTTTAACTTTCATATGCCCGTGCATGTTGTCAGTGGAGAAGGAGCGGTTGCGCGCAATTCCACGCTGCTGCGCACGCTCGGCAGGCGGTGCCTGATTATCACCGGAGGCTCTTCCGCAAAGCGCAGCGGCGCTTTGGCCGATGTGACGGCGGCGCTGGATCTTTGGGAGATCGGCTGGGCGGTCTATGACGCAGTCGGCCCGAATCCGCTTGTTTCTGCCTGCCATGAGGCGGGGGTAGTCGCGCGCAGCGTCCGCGCGGAGTTTATCATTGGCATCGGGGGCGGTTCGCCGCTCGACGCGGCCAAGGCAGCCGCCATTTTTGCTGCCAATGAAGAGCTTGCTCCCATGGATATCTTTCAAAGGGAGGGTGCAAATCCGCCGCTGCCTCTGGCACTCGTTGGCACAACGGCGGGCACAGGCAGTGAGGTTTCTCCCGTGGCTGTGCTGACGATCGATGAGAGCGGGCGTAAAAAAAGCATATCCGGCGCCGATTGCTATGCGCGCATTGCCTTTGCAGACCCTATTTATACGCACAGCGCACCATTCAGCGTAACGGTTTCCACAGCCCTGGATGCCCTTGCCCATGCAACGGAGGGCTGGTTTAACCCACAACTCAGCGATCCGGTGAAGCTTTTTGCCGTGAAGGGACTGCCGCTGTTGTGGAATAGCCTTGTTTGGCTGGATCGAAATGCGCGCTTGCCGGAGCAGAAGATGCGCGAGGAGCTTTATTATGGCTCTCTTTATGCAGGCATTGTGCTCAGTGCCTGCGGCACGGCGTTTCCCCATCCGCTTGGCTATGTGCTAACGGAGGATTTTAGCATCCCGCATGGGCGCGCCTGCACGGCTTTTCTGCCGGCATTCCTGGAGCGTGGAGAGCAGTTTGAAGCAGAACGCGCGGCGGAGTATTATCAGCTTCTGGGCACTGATTTTGGGCAACTGTGCAGCGTCGTGGAGAGGCTGACGGATACGGCGTCCGTGCGGATGACCCTGGAGCAAGTGGAGCGGTATGCTTCCCGTTGGGGAGATGTGAAAAATTTTCGCGTTTCTCCCGGCGGCTTTACAGCGGAGGACGCCAAGGCCTTGCTGACGCGGCTGTTCGTCCGTTGATCGTTTCATCTGAATATTCGGATAGCTTAGAAAACCCGGCAGAGGGCGTGCTGTGAAGTGCCCCCCAAAAGTTAGACGATATTTTTGAGAAAAAATCGTTCAAGCAACTGAAAGGGCTTGTTGTCTGTAACCCGCAGGCGGCAAGCCTTTTAGTTTTGCATGGATCCTGCGGGCGTTGTAATCCTCAAGATAGTCCACCAGTTCCTGTTTGAAGTGTTCCATGGACTTACAGATAAAGCAGCTCGCTTTTAAGCAGCTCGAAAAAGTTTTCCATCACCGCATTGTCCAAGCAATTGCCTTTGCGGCTCATATTCTGCCGGATGCCCTTTTTGCTGAGCACACGCTGGTACTCCTTATGCTGCTGGTACTGCCAGCCTTGGTCAGAGTGAAGGATCAGATCCGTTCCATCTGGTATTGTTTCAAAAGCATTGTCCAACATAGTAGTTACTATGTTCAAGACAGGCCGGTCAGAGATCGCATAGCTTACCAGATAGCTGTCGTGCAGATCCAGGATCGGTGAGAGATATAGCTTCTGGCCAAACAAGCTGAACTCTGTTACATCGGTGACCCACTTCTGGTTTGGCTTTTCCGCATGGAAGTCTCGGTTCAGCAGGTTGGGAGCAATTTTGCCCACTTCTCCTTTGTAAGAACGATATTTTTTAATTCTGACACGGTAAACCAACCCTAATTCCTTCATAAGCCGCTGGACTGTCTTGTGATTAAAGGGAAATCCACGGCTATGCAATTCTGCTGTGATGCGGCGATAGCCGTACCGCCCTCTGTATTCATGATAGACAGCGGTAATCTCTGCTTTGACGGCTTGATATTTATCTGTGGCTCCTATTCTCTTCAACTGATAATAAAAGGTTGCACGAGGTAATTGAGCGATTGCGAGCAGAAGAGCCAGTGAGAATTCTTGCCTCAGTTTTTTTAGTAACCTACCTGCTGCTTTTGCGCCGGCGTCGCTCTTCTTCCAAAACCAAGGCTTGCAAGTTTTTTAGGTATTATTCTCCGCTCTTAGTTGCTGAACTTCGGCCAGCAGATCTTCTTCTATCTTTTGGGGCAGTTTCCCAAGGATGCACTTACTTCCACGTCCTCGCCGCTCAACCTGAAATCCTACCGATCCCTCTGCCAGATAGATTCGTTCCCATGCTGTGATCCTACTCCGTACAACACCAAACTGACGCGCCGTTTCACTGTAGTTCAGTCTTTCGTTGAGCTTTGTTTCAACGACCAGTGTCTTGAATTCTGGCGTATATCTTTTGTTTGGCACTCCTTTTGGCATAACAAACACCCCATTTGTTAGTTAGTATATCACACTGTCTAACAAATGGGGTGCAGTTTAATCCCTGATTGCCCCCTCCTGGGAGGTTTCAGGCAATCCCTTTTTTGCAGCAAACCGTGTCGGCCCGATACAAGGGCTGCCGGAGGGGACCGCTAGGCGAAAAAAGCTGTCTGTGAAATTTGTTGCATCAATATGAATCGACAATGCGCCCCAATGGCGAATCCGCATACCGATACGGATTCGCCATTGGGGCGCATTCTATTTTTGCGATTCCCTTGTTGGTTCAGAAAGCTGTGGCCTAGCGCATTGCTCCAGCCGATTGCACTGTGGGCGCTGGGGAGCCAATCGTGTATTCATAGGCAGGATACGGCCGGTCTAGCTTATAACCCAGCTTTTCCGCCAGGGAGAGGGAGGCGCGGCTATGCGCATCCCAGCTTGGATACAGGCCGCGTTCCAAACAATTTAGAATCAGCCGTGCGCCGCATGCCGTGGCAAGGCCCTGCCTGCGGAAATCCACCCGTGTGTCAATTTCAATTTCAATGCCGCCCCGGTAAACGGTATAGGAGGAAGCGCCGGCAACCGGCGTACCCTGATAGAGCGCTGCCACACCGATCCCCCGCCGCTCATAATCGGCATAATCCGCGAATTGGGAGCAGAGATCGTGCGACCATTCACCTTTCTGCAAAAGGCGGAATAGCAGCTCATCAATGCTCCGGAGCTGAAAGTCGGGATTAGATAAAGCGGCGAATCGCTCCAAATCGCCGCAGTCAAATGCGGCAGGATCTTTCCGGGTTGCATAGCGCGTAATCCGCCGGGCATGATTGCCGAGAGCTTGCTCAATCTCCCGGCTCCAAGCTTCATTTTGCGGCACAAGGATGAAACAGCCCGTTCTCTTCCCTTTCGGCCGATGGAGGATCAGATCGACATTCGGTTTTCCTGCAAACAGGCAGAAATCTCCGGCCATTATTTTGGCAGAGCGCGGCGAGCAGGGGTGATCCGCCCAGGCAAATCCCATATAGCCTTGTAGAAAAGACCAAATGAAGGTCTCGGGCCAGCCCGCATACAGTGCTTCGATTCGGCTTGGGTCGGCAATTTCAAAGATACCCACGCGGCGCACCTCTCTTTTGTGGTGATTATGACGCCTGATTTCTCGAATGTATAGAAAAAGCTATTGAAATTGAATCTGCTCAATCAGCGAAGGAAAATCCGCCGCATTGAAATCCGCCCATCCAATCGCCCAGCAGGTGATGAGGTAGGTTTTTTGATTTTGATTGAGGCAGTAAAAAGCTTTTACCGTCCCTTCTTTGGCGACAGTGTCCTCAAATTGGAAATAGGCGGCGCCCACTCCTCCAATCGACACGGTTTCCACATCCGAAAGGTTTTTCCCAAGCCCTCCGTCCCGGTAGGTGTCATGAAATTTTTGCAGGTAGGCAACAGGATTCGCCTCCAGGCTGCCGAGCGTTACAATATCCATCTGTGCGGTTGAATTCTTTTGTTTTATGGCGTTTTGGCTTCCGCCTTCTTCCCAGCCGGAAGCCCTTTCCATCGCAAAATGTTCCCCGCTCATGAGCTCCGCGGCAGTGGTTTGCACTTTAGCGGTAACAGATGCGGCGGAGCTTGTGTTTTCCGGCCCTTTTTCTTCTTTGGAGCAGGCTGTCAGCAGCCCGGCCAATAGGGCGGCGGCCAGCAGCAAACCAAGGCTTCGTTTCATAACAGAACAACTCCTTTTCTGAATCATCTCAATAGGTGGTTTTATAATTGCACAACAATTTTGGATGCTTTCTGGATTTTTAATTTCATTATATCAACACTTTGCCTCCGCCGCAAGCATAGCCGCAACTGGTCAAACCGAAGAAAAAAGCACGCATGGAAAGTTTTGTTTCCAGTGCGTGCTTTTTGATTTGTAAAGCTTCTTATTTAAATTGAATGCTGTTGTTGAAGATTGTGTCGAAATCAGCTGACTGAAACTCGTTTTCGCTTTTTGCCGTGCCGGAGAGTACGTAAATTTTACCGTTATTTTCCACAATGTAGAAAACGGAAAAGAGCTTTGTGTCATCATCCTTTTGAACGGAGGAAGTGAATTTGCTGGCCGAATTCCCTGCAATGGTGGTTTCCGTGATTTCACTGGGCGTATTGCCAACCTGCATCAAGCTGTTGCGGGCGGTTTCGGCATATTCTTTCCGATTCTTGGCAACGGCACTTTTATCCATAATAGAGATCTGGAGCGTTTCCTCTTTGTTTTCTAAAATTGGATCGGCTGCGCTGGATTTCATCTCCCAGTCTTTCGGAATGTCCACACGGTAACCTGGGGATTCAATCGTTTTGCCGGACGAGGCAAGATACGGGATGGTAAGGCTCTGTGTGGCGTCCTCCTGTTCATTTCCGGATGCATCCGTCCCTTTTGGGGCGATTACAACCAGGTTGCCGGATGGATCGGTAACAGGGTTGCCATCCTTGTCGACCACTTGCTCATAGGTTGCGCCGTCGTTCCCCATAATCGTGGGCCCATTCTTTTTGCAGGCGGTCAGGGCGCAGAGTGCGAACAGGAATACCATAATTAGGCAGATGATTCGTTTCATAAATAGGGCCTCCCGTCAGATTTGATTGAAAAATGTCGCATGCTTTATTTACTATAACATCAATGTATGAAAAAGTCAATTTATACGATTTATTTTTTTGATTTCTTTTATTTTTGTTTTGAACGCTATCTTTTAGGATGTGAATCGAAGCTCCGCGAATAAAAAACGAAATGCTTGCGAAAGCTTATAGTGGAAGAGCTGTAGATACCTCTTGCATATTGAGCAGCTTGCAGCCAATGTGAATAGAGTATGAATGGTTTTTAAATTTTGTATCCAGCAATTGACTTCACGGAAAATCATGGTATGATAAAGATAACATAAAGATCACTTTTCCGGCCGGGCCGGTGAAGGGGAGTAGCTTGGCAATCGCATGTCAACACACGGCGCAGATGCGTCTGGCTGCGATCCATGAAAATGGAAGCAAGACCTTCAGCAGATTTCTCTCTGCTGAAGGATTTTTGATTTTTTTGGGCACAATCCGTCTTAGAAGGACGGTTGATTAATAGATAGCTGTTGGAACACAATAGAAGGAAGGCAGAAGAACAGTGAAAAAATACTATCTGGAAAACATCTCGGATGTATTTTCAGCAGTGGAAAGCACACCGAACGGCCTCAGTGGCGCTCAGGCCTCGCAGCGCCTTGCGCGCGACGGTAAAAACAGGCTGGAGGAGGCGAAAAAGAAATCCATCCTGCGCCGGTTTATCGAGCAGCTTCTCAACCCAATGATTCTCGTGCTGATCGGCGCTGCGGTCGTTTCCGCTGTTACGGCAGCGCTCGGCCATGAGAAGGAAGGCTATGCGGACGTCGTCATCATTCTGGTGGTCGTTATCCTGAACGCTGTGTTGGGCGTATATCAGGAGAGTAAGGCTGAAAAGGCAATCGAAGCCCTTCAGAAAATGGCGGCGGCCACCAGCAAGGTGCTGCGGGATGGCGAGCTGATCACCGTAAAAAGTGAAGAAATCGCCGTGGGCGATGTGCTTGTGCTAGAGGCGGGCGACGCGGTTCCGGCGGATTGCCGCCTGTTTGAATGCGCAAGCATGAAGGTTGAGGAATCCGCGCTGACTGGCGAGAGTGTTCCGGTGAGCAAGCTTGTGGATAGGCTTGTTCCCAAGGGGCAGGATGTGGCGCTTGGCGATCGTAAGAATATGGCCTACATGGGCAGCACGGTTGCCTATGGCCGCGGCAAGGCGGTCGTTACGGCGACCGGGATGCACACGGAGATGGGCAAGATCGCAACGGCTATCACCCAGGCGGAGGATGGTGAAACGCCGCTTCAGAAAAAGCTGACGCAGCTGAGTAAAATTCTGACTTGGCTGGTGCTCGGCATCTGTGTGTTCATCTTTGCCTTCGGTTTGCTGCGCGGGCATGATTTCCACCTGCAAGCGATTCTCGATACCTTTCTGATCGCGGTCAGCCTGGCGGTTGCGGCGATTCCGGAGGGGTTGGCAGCCGTTGTGACGATCGTGCTCTCCATTGGCGTGACCAATATGTCAAAGCGCAACGCCGTCATCCGCAAGCTCACCGCTGTGGAAACGTTGGGCTGCGCACAGATCATCTGCTCGGATAAAACGGGGACGCTCACGCAGAATAAAATGACTGTCGTCGAGCATTTCGGCGCAGAGGAACCTTTGCTTGCACAGGCGATGGCACTTTGCACGGATGCAGAGGTAAAGGACGATGGGAGCGTGGTAGGGGAGCCAACGGAGGCGGCGCTCGTCTCCTATGGCCTCTCATTATCGCTCAACAAAAAGGAACTGAAAAAAGCTCTTCCGCGCGTGGGAGAAGCGCCGTTTGACTCCATGCGGAAGATGATGTCCACTGTCCATGAGGCGCAGGAGGGGCAATATATTCAGTATACCAAGGGCGCTCCCGATGTGGTGCTCAGCCGCTGCACAAAGATATGGGAAGGCGGCGAGGCAATCCCGCTGACGCAGGAGAAGCGCGAAGAAATCCTGCAACAGAATAAAGCGATGGCGGATAAAGCCTTGCGCGTGCTGGCAGCGGCCTACCGTGCCTATGGCAGCCTGCCGGATTCCTTTGAGCCGGAGCAGCTGGAGCAGGAGCTTATTTTTATCGGCCTGACCGGCATGATCGATCCGGTTCGGCCGGAGGTGAAGGCTGCCGTGGCGGAATGCCGCGAGGCGGGTATCCGGCCGATTATGATTACGGGCGACCACCGCGATACGGCCGTGGCAATTGCAAAGGAGCTCGGCATCATTGAGGATGCCAGCGGGGCCATCACCGGCGCAGAGCTCAGCGAGATGGATGACGAGACGTTTGAGCGCCAAGTGGATCAGTATTCCGTTTATGCCCGTGTGCAGCCGGAGCATAAGGTGCGCATCGTCAGCGCATGGAAAAAACGCGGCATGGTCACAGCAATGACGGGCGACGGCGTGAACGATGCCCCGGCGATTAAAACAGCCGATATTGGAATCGGCATGGGCATTACAGGCACGGACGTGACGAAAAACGTGGCCGATATGGTGCTGGCAGATGATAATTTTGCCACCATTGTCTCCGCTGTGGAGGAGGGCCGGCGGATTTATGATAATATCCGCAAAACCATCCAGTTCCTGCTCTCCTCCAACCTTAGTGAGGTTGTATGTATCCTGGTGGCTACCATCGGGCTCGGCGCGCTGACAGGCGGTCCATTTACGATCCTGCTTCCGGTTCACCTGTTGTGGATCAACCTGATTACGGATAGCATCCCCGCCATTGGCCTTGGCATGGAGCGCGGCGAGCGCGATTTGATGAAGCGAAAGCCGCGCAGCTCTACAGACGGCATTTTTGCGGGCGGCCTTGGGCCGGAGCTCTTATATCAGGGCATTTTAATTGCGGCGCAGACAATTTTCGCCTATGCGCTCGGTTACAATAATGTGGACGATGTAACCGGCCTTCACAACCATGCGATCACGATGGCGTTCCTGACGCTTTCCATGTGCGAGGTGTTCCACGCTTTCAACATGCGCTCGCAGCATGGCTCCGTATTGGCCATGGGCCTGCGCGGAAGCCACAACTGGGTGCTCTATGGCGCAATGGTGCTCTCCGTGCTGCTGACGACAACGGTGATCTATGTGCCATTTTTGGCCGATGCTTTCCGTCTCGTTCCGCTGACGGCAATGGAGTATTTTGAGGCGATGCTGTTGGCGTTTCTAGTTATTCCAATCGTGGAGGTCGTCAAAGCGTTCCAACGGATATATTACAAGAAGAAGGGGCAATAACAGGGAAGTGTGATATAAAAAATACGCCGCGGGTTCGCGGCGTATTTTTATTTTGCAATGAATACATAGAATAGATAAATAATATTATATATATTGACAAATTATAGAATGATATATATAATAAGGTTGTCCCCAATTATGGATATATTAATGGAAGGGAGACAAAGAAATGAAAAAGAGAAGAGCTTTTGGAGTTGTAGCAACGGTACTTGTCGCTGTTCTGGCGGTCACACAGGCGTCTGCTTTAGGCTCGGCAAGTGAGGGCGGTCTGATGCCCTCGGAGATTGGCCAAACCAATGATGAGATTCTAATGGAAGCGCTTGCAAATCCAGATCTAACGCCGGAACAGAAAGAGCAAGTGAAAGAAAAATGGGATTTGACAGATCGGTTGGCATCAGAAGGGCAGCCGAGTACGCGTGCGGGCAGTACCGCCGTTTTAAATGTTGATGCCGTTATGCAAGAGGATAATACCAAATGCGCTCCGGCTACGGTTCAACAGATTTTAAAGTATATTAAAAAAGCACACTCGTCGCAAACGGTACCTTCTCAAACCACCATTCAAAATGCGGTTGGGCGAGGGCCGGCTATGCAGACGGTATTGAATTATTTAAACAAAATGCAAAGCAGAAATACTTACGTTCGCCGCCTTGTTTCTGGCGAAGCGGATTTTCTAAACTGTGTTCGCACGATGTATAGTAAAATAAATGCACCGATTATTTTCACATTAGCCTCTTATGATACTGTTTACTGGCCCTATAAAACGGATGGACATTACACAAATTTAGTGGGATATTCAAATCCCAATCGCGATAATCCAGATCCGGCTCGAAATTCTTATTATATTGTAGATCCTTACTACTTCCCTAAGTATGGACATGGAATTTATGCCGACGGAAAATTTACGAGAAGTTTTACTCAACTTTGGAAAGTAAATACGAATAAAATGGGTGTAGGTCAGAATGCGATTGGGTATTAACGAATGAAAGGGTGACAGGGCATGCATGCCAAGGGGCTTGCCGCTTTCCTATCTTTTCTGATGTTGTTCCTTCTGCTCCTTACAGGCTGCGGCGGCACGCAGCGGAGTGATCCGGAGCAGACGACAGGCTCGGAGCAGGAGCCAAGCTCCCTGCGTTCGGCTTCCTCGGAAACGCTCCCATTCTCCCTCAAAAATCCCTCTGCGCCGAAGCGGATTTCCAACCAGCAGGCCCAATTGCTGTTTGATTCATCTTCCGCAAAGGGTGAGGCAAAAAAAATCCGCTACCTGAGCAATTTCTGCGGGGATCTTTTTTGTATGAGCTATGCAGGGCTGGATGGAGAGCAGGATTCCAACATTACCAGTTTTGCGATTTATGATGGCAAAACGCAGAAGGCCACACAGGTCGGCCAGATCGCCAATACGACCGCCTCCAGCGGGGATGCGGTTTTCATGGACGGGCGATATTTTTACACTTGGTATGGCAGTGCGGATGCTGGCGGCGCCGATATCAACAATTTGATTCGGATTGATACGAAGGATAAAAAGTTTAGCGTTGTGGCGAAGCGGAAAAACGTGGCCGCGCTGATCAACCTCAGCAAGCTGTCGGCAACGGAATTCATTGGCTACGTCCCCCGCCAAGAGGAAGATTCTATCGTCACGGAGATCGAGAAATACGATGGAAAAACCGGACAGCGCAAAACGATCCTGAAAAAATGAATTTTTCTATCAGGGGGGCGAGCAGAACAGCCGGGGCACGGTTCTCGAGGTTGCCTGCGCCGCTGACGGCAAGATCTATGGCCTGGGCAGGCAGAAAAAAAACGGGGAGGATCACTGCTACCTTTACACCTACGATGGCAATGGGAAACTACTCTCCCAAACGGAGGAGGCGGAGATCGGTAAAGAAATTGGCGCCCCGCTGCACATGGATATTGTCGGCAACCTGTTGGTCGTGAAGGATTATAGCAGCTTGCGCGCTTCGCTTTTTATCCGGAGGGGGGAACATTATGAGCTGTTATTTGGAACAGATCAGGAGTATGATTTTGCAGGGAATTTAGAGAGCCTGTATAACAGTGAAAAAACGCCCTATCTGTATTTTCAAAAAAATAGTCTTGCCCGGTCAGCGGAGGCTGGAAAGCCCGTTATCTATGCAGTACATACGCAGACGGGGGAGATTACCCGGCTCCAGATGGACAGTGATTCAGAATATCCATTTCTTGACCGGATCAATATGGATGAGGGCGGGAATCTTCTGTTGCTATACCGGAAAGACGCGTACGGGCAGGAATTCAGAGCATATCGGGTAGACGGATCGTCCCTACAAAAAATCCTTTCCGAATAAAAGTGCCTATCAAAAATCTGTTGCGAAGTGTTTCACATTTCGCAACAGATTTTTCTCAACGAGGAGGCGGCTTCTAAGGCGCCACGAGAGAACGTCTTCATAACCACACAGGGTTCAAGCCTTGTAAACCTATCAGCAGGGCAGCGGTTACCCCAAGGCTGGCGTGTGCGTCTTTATCAAACCGGCCGTTGCAGAACGCATCTGCAACGGCCGGTTTGTAAAGCTTTAATTTTGCGGCTACCGCTCCTCCCGGAAATAATTTATCCCACAGCCTGCGGGTTGGGTGTTCTCTTTGCTCTTCCGGATAGAGGTGACGATCAGCACGATGGCTGTCACGAGGAAGGGCAGCATGTCGAAAATTGCCTCCGGGATGGTGACGATGTTTTTTGGAATATAAAATTTTAGGATGTTGAACGCGCCAAAGATAAAGGAGCCGAGAATCGCCTTGAATGGGTTCCAGCTTGCAAAGATCACGAGCGCTACGGCGATCCATCCAAGGCCGTTGACGCTGTCGGTTACCCAAATGCCGCCGCAGAGCACCAGCGAGATGTAGGCGCCGCCAATGCCGCAGACCCCGCCGCCGAGCAGGATATTGAAATATTTCACACGGGTGACGTTAACGCCCGCCGCATCGGCCGCGCCGGGATTTTCACCAACCGCGCAGAGGTTGAGGCCTTTGCGCGTGTGCAGGATGTATATGCCCATCAAAATGCATAGAAGAATCCCAAAATAAACGAAGGGGTTATATTGAAAAAAGAGCTTTCCAACATAGGGGATGTCGCTGAGCACGGGAATATGAATCGCCTGCACAGTGTTAGTGATTTTATCCGATAGCTTCAGCACGTCGATTCCGGCCGATTCGCGCAGAAAATCCCCGAAAAAATTGGCGAAACCCACGCCAAAAATCGTCAAGGTAAGGCCTGTCACGTTTTGGTTTGCTTTGAGCGTAACAGTCAAAAACGCATAGATGAGGGCGGAGAGGAGGCCTGCGAGAAATGCGCCAAGCACAGCGAGCACAATGTTTTGTGTGGTAAAGCCCACATAAAACCCTGCGATGGCGCCAATGGACATCATACCCTCCACGCCAAGATTCAGGTTGCCCGCTTTTTCCGTGACAATTTCGCCGAGCGTGCCAAACATCAGGGGCGTGCCAGCCAAAAGCGCGGCGTGCAGAAAGTTAACAAAGGTGTTCATTTGGCGTTGCCCCCTTTCTTGCGAAACGCAAAGGAGTAGCGAATGAAAAATTCACATCCCAGAATGAAAAACAGGATCACGCCCTGTAAAATATCCGCGGCATAGGAGGAAAGGCCGAATGCGGTTTGAATCACGCCGCTGCCCTTTTCCAGAATGCTAAAAAACGCTGTAAAAACAAGAATCACAAAGGGATTGAGCTGGCCAAGCCAGGCGACAATAATTGCCGTAAAGCCCACACCGCTCGCAACGCCTGTGGAGAGTGTAAAATCGGTGCCGGTAACCTGGAGCATGCCGGCAATGCCGGAGATTGCCCCGCTGAGAACCATCGTTACGATCATCACGCGCTTCACGTTGATGCCGGCATACCGGGCCGTGGCCTGGCTTTCGCCCACCACGCTGATTTCATAGCCGCTTTTGGTATAGCGCAGGTAAACGAATACAAGCACCACAAGCAGGAGACCGATGATCCATCCGAACTGCACGCCGAAAATTTTGCCGAGGTAGGCGTTCGGATCAAAAGTAGCGATTTTAGGGAAGCCGCGCGCCTCCGGATCCTGCCACGGCCCTTGGCGCAGGTAATCGACGATATAATAGGCAATATAGTTAAGCATCAGCGTCAACAGTGTTTCATTGGTGTTGAAGCGCGCCTTAAATACAGCGGGGATCAGCCCCCAGAGGCCGCCCCCGATTATACCGGCCAGGAAACAGGCCAGCATCAGCAAAAGGTGCGGCCAATCGCTGTGAAACAGCGCAAAATATGTGGCGAACACCGCGCCCATAATCAGCTGCCCCTCCGCGCCGATATTCCAAAACTTCATTTTGAAGGCAAGGGTCACGCCGAGAGAAGTGACCAACAGAGGAATGCCGATTTTCACCGTGGACTGAATGGCAATTTTGCTGCGGAAGCAGCCGCGGATCATCTCGGCATAAACGTTCAGCGGGTTTTGCCCCAGCATCAGGATGAATAGCGCCCCTGCGGCGATGGCAAGGAGAAATGCACCCACGCGGAGCAGTGAGGCCTGCCATGGTGGGAGCTCTGGCTTTTTTACCACACGGAGCAGCGGTTCCGGCGAACTGCGCCGGGTCGCCAAAGAGGATGGGGTAGGCTTACTCATTGGGCGTCTGCCTCCTTTTTGATCGTTTCTCCGGCCATGAGGAGGCCGATTTGCTCTTTGGTGGCGCTCTGTGCCTCTAGAATGCCGGTGACCGCTCCATGGCACAGCACCATGATCCGGTCGCACAGCTCCAGCAGCACATCGAGATCTTCTCCGATGAAGAGCACTGCCACGCCTTTTTTCTTCTGCTCATTGAGTAGGTCGTAAATCGTGTAGGAGGAGTTGATATCCAACCCGCGCACTGGGTAAGCCGTGATCAGTAGCTGCGGCTCGGATTCAATTTCGCGCCCAAGCAACACCTTTTGCACATTGCCGCCAGAAAGGCGGGAAACCGGGGTCGTCACGCCGGGCGTGACGATTTCGAGCGTATCAATCAGCCGCAGGGCGAGCTCCCTTGCCGGTTTTTTATTGATAAAAGGGGATTTTCCGTTTTTGTAGGATTTGAGCAGCATGTTATCCGTCATACCCATGGAGGCAACCAGGCCCATGCCCAGCCTATCCTCTGGTATAAAGCTCATGCTGATGCCCATCTTTATAATTTCACGGGGCGATTTGCCCACGATATTTTCTTTTTTATAAAGGATCGCACCCTTTTCCGCGTGCATCAGGCCGGCGACGGTTTCGCACAGCTCCTTCTGTCCGCTGCCTGCAACGCCCGCAACGCCGAGAATTTCGCCGCCGTTTAAGTCGAAGGAGATATCGTTGAGCGCATAGACGCCGTCTTCATTGCGCACGGAGAGATGATGCACTTCAAACAGGGCCTTTTCCTGTTTCACACAGGGCCTTTCAATTTGTAGGGATACCTTTTTGCCAACCATCAGTTCTGTGAGCTCCTGAGCGTTGGTTTCCGCCGTTGCCACCGTGGCAACGCTTTTCCCCTTGCGCAGGATGGTTACGCGGTCGCTGATGGCGAGCACTTCGTTCAATTTATGCGTAATAATGATCACGGCGCAGCCCTGGTCACGCATGCTGCGCAGGATGGAGAAGAGCTTGTCCGTTTCCTGTGGCGTGAGCACAGCCGTCGGCTCATCGAGGATCAAGATGTCCGCGCCTCGGTAAAGCACCTTGAGAATCTCAACCGTTTGCTTTTCACTAACGGACATGTTGTAGGTTTTTTTCAGTGGGTCAATTTCCAAACCATATTTTTGACAGAGGGAAGTGATTTCTCCTGCCAGCGCTTTTTTTCGCAGGCGGCGATCTTTTTCCGTGCCCATGACAATGTTGTCCTGCGCAGTGAAAACATCCACCAGCTTGAAATGCTGGTGGATCATGCCGATGCCGAGCGACAGCGCATCATGGGGGGAAGCGATCGTGCGCCGCTCGCCCCGAACGTAGATTGTGCCGCTATCCGGATGGTAAATGCCGGATAGCATATTCATCAGCGTTGTCTTACCGGACCCATTTTCGCCAAGCAGGGCGAGAATCTCGCCCTGCTTGACGGACAGGCTGATATCATCATTGGCGACAACCGGGCCAAAGGTCTTTGTAATGTGTTTGAGTTCAATCGCAAAGTTTTGTTCAACCGTATCCAAATGAGATACCACCCATCTTCTTAAAGATTGCTGTTTTTATTTCGCTTCCACGTTATCAACATACCAGTTGAGCTTGCCGGCGATATAGTCATCCTTGAGATAGTCGCCGCTCTTGACCTGCTCTTTGCCGGTGTTATCCTTCAGCGGGCCGGCAAAAACTTTCAGGGTGCCGTCAACAATCGAAGCTCTTGCTTTCTCAATCGCTTCTTTTGTTCCGTCCGCACAGTTGGCGGACAGCGGGGAAATATCTACGAGGCCTTCCTTCATGCCGTCGAAATAGTTGGTCGGCGTCCAGGTGCCGTCGATGACCTGCTTTACGGCTTGCGTGTAGTACACGCCCCAATTCCAAACCGTGGCGGTCAAATGCGCCTTGGGAGCTTCAGCAGTCATATCCGAGTTGTAGCCGCAGCCCCAAACGCCTCTTTCCTCAGCGGCGATCTGCGGCTGAGCGGTATCCTGATGCTGAGCGATGACGTCGCAGCCAAGATCAAGCAGGGCGATGGCGGCGCTCTTTTCCTTATTCAAGTCAAACCAAGTGTTGGTTACTTTTACATAGACTTTGGCGTCTTTATTCACGCTCTTAACACCGAGGGCAAATGCGTCGATACCACCGGTGACCTCGGGGTTGCTGCTTCCCTGTGCGGCAACATAGCCGATCTTGTTGCTTTTGGTTTTCAGGCCGGCTGCAATGCCGGTGAGATAACGAGCCTCATAGATGCGGCCGAAATAATTGTTGAGGTTTTTACCATTATTCTTGTAGCCGGAGCAGTGGGAGAAGATGACCTCCGGATACTCCGCAGCGAGCTGCTCCATTGTATCCATATAGCCGTAGCTTGTGCCAAAGATGATATTGCAGCCCTCTTCTATACATTCCCTAATGGCAGTTTCAATCGCTTTTTTATCCTGGTCGTCAATGTTATTCTTGCGAATAATCTGGTTGTCTTGCAGGCCGAGCGTTTTCTGCATGTCCACAATTCCTTGGTCATGCGCGTGGGTGTAGCCGGAGGTGTCCTCGGATTTCCAATGTGGATAACGCCGACTTTGATCTGCCCTTTTGCAACAGGAGCGAACGTGCTTTTTGGAGCCTCAGATGCATTGTTGTTGGATGATTCTCCCGTGTCGCCGCCGCCAGAACAGGCCGCAAGGGCGAAAACCATTGCAAGAGCCATCAGCAGGGCGAGCGCCTTGGTGAACTTCTTCATTTTTGATTCCTCCAAAATATTTTTATGTTACGGAAAAGCGCCGGAAGCCCGGCCCCTTTCCTAACAGTCCTGTGATGTAAATACGACCGTGCCGTTTTTCATGGATTCTACGATGGCCAGAGATTCCAGATGGATACCCATCCCTCGAATGAGCGCTCCGCCCGGCTGGAAGCCCTTTTCAATCACGATTCCGATCCCCTCCAGCGTAGATCCTGCCTGATCGAGAATGTCCTTGAGCCCGATGAGCGCGCGCCCATTTGCCAAGAAATCATCGATAACGAGCACATGATCGTCCGGCCCAAGATAATCTTTTGAAACCCCGATCAGATAGGCTTTATTTTTTGTGAAGGAGAAAACCTCGCTGGTATAGAGGTTTTCGCCCACATTGCGGTGCGCCCCTTTTTTGGCAAAAACAACAGGCACAGAGAAATATTGCGCCGCAATGCACGCGATCCCTATACCTGATGCCTCGATCGTTAAAATTTTATTGATGGGTGCGGATTGGAATAAGCGGTGGAATTCCTTCCCGATCTCATTGAGCAGAGTAACGTCGATTTGATGGTTTAAAAACATATCGACTTTTAAAATGTCATCGCCCAAAACTTTGCCGTCCCGCAAAATTCGCTCTTCCAGAAGCTTCATAAACGCTTGCCCATCCCTCTCAGTTCATCTGAAGGCCTGTTCCCTCGATGATCTGCCATAATAAAGGCCTTGGCAACATTTCCTGAATGAAACCGAAAAAGCAGCCGATGGATTACCAGCTGCTATCCTGCTCCAATTTTCCTCATGCCGCAATCGCCTTATGATATCAAAGATAGTTTATAATAATCTCGGATAGAAATCAAGTCTATGCTGCTCTTTTTTCGGAGAAAGAGGACATTTTTACGCTTTTTTGGGACGCGGTATCAGAAAGAAAAGCATGGTCAGGGGATATGCGTCCTCTTTACTGCGGCCGATCAATGCTTGCTGCCGGAAATTAGGCTCATTTGCGTGCTACATGAACCATAGAAACGCCTGCCGGATTGGTCCGACAGGGCGTTTTGCAATCAATCCAGAAAATCCTTGAGTTTTTTGCTGCGGCTCGGATGGCGCAATTTTCGCAGCGCCTTCGCCTCGATCTGACGGATGCGCTCACGGGTGACGTTGAATTCTTTGCCGACCTCCTCTAGCGTGCGCGGGTGGCCATCCTCCAGCCCGAAGCGCAGGGAGAGCACCTTTTCCTCCCGCGGCGTGAGCGTTTTGAGCACGTCGCCGAGCTGCTCCTTGAGCAGGAGCATGGAGGCCGCGTCCGCCGGGGCGAGCGCGTCGTCATCCGGAATGAAATCGCCCAGGTGGCTATCCTCCTCCTCGCCGATGGGCGTTTCAAGGGAGACGGGCTCCTGTGCGACGCGCAGAATCTCGCGCACCTTGTCAACCGGCATATCAAGCTCCGCGGCGATTTCCTCCGCCGTCGGGTCACGCCCGTTTTTGTGCAGAAGCTGGCTGTTGGTTTTCTTCACCTTGTTGATGGTTTCCACCATATGCACGGGGATACGGATGGTGCGCGCCTGATCCGCGATCGCGCGGGTGATGGCTTGGCGAATCCACCAGGTCGCGTAGGTAGAAAATTTGAATCCCTTGGTGTAGTCAAACTTATCCACCGCCTTGATCAGGCCGAGGTTGCCCTCCTGGATCAGGTCGAGGAACTGCATGCCGCGCCCCACATAGCGCTTTGCAATGCTGACGACCAGGCGCAGATTTGCCTCCGCCAGCCGCTGCTTAGCGACCGGATCGTTTTCACTGATGCGGATGGCAAGGTCAATTTCTTCCTCACTGCTCAACAGGGGAACGCGGCCGATCTCTTTGAGATAGACCTTGACAGGATCGTCCATTGCTACATTTTTGTTATCGACCCCAATGGAAAGGTCGGGATCCGCTGCCTTTGGCATATCCGGCGTGTCAAACGTAATCACATCCAGGGAAGCGTCTCCGAGATCGTCGATAATTTCAATATTTTGGCTTTCAATCGTGTCGTAGAGCTTGTCCAGCTCCTCCACGTCCATATCCATTTCTACGATGGCCGCATCAATCTCATGCGTCGTCAGGCGGCCGCTTGCTTTGCCTTTATCCAACAAGCTTTTGACCGACTGCTTTTTCTCCGTGTTTTCCATATCCATACCATCCTTTCATGCGCGTTTGAGGCAAAGGCTTTGCGCCTGCAAACGGCACCCTACACCCTATGTATTTTGCGTTTCCCCTGTCAGGCGGCCTACGGGGAGTCGCTCTTCTTTTGAAAAAGCGCGCGGAACTCATCGTCGCTGGCCGAAGCGGGATCCGCTGTTTCAAGCTTAGCTTTTTCCTCAAAGAGCACTTTTATACAATCGCCGCATTCTGCGACGGTATTGCTGATTGCCGCGCCCTGTGCGAGAATGCCCGCAATGGCGCCCATTTCCACGGGGGTAAAGCGTGCGGAGAGTAGAGCGAGCTCCGGTGTGTGCCCCTCCTGGATCACGGCGCACACGGCTGCGAAAACGCGGCGGTTGAAATCCGTGAGAAAATTCTCCGGCGTTATCTGGCTTTCGATTTTTGTCAAAAAATCCGGATTGCGCATCAATGTGGCGATCAGCGTTTCTTCCGCCTTCGCTGCGCGCAGGTGACGGGTGCGCTCCGGGTTGGCTGCGCTTTGCGGAGAAGCATCCATTTGCTGCACGGCACGCATCGCTGTTTTTTCCTGCGTCCGGCGGCGGGAGCGGAGCGCCCGTTCCAGCTGGGAGAGAATAGCCTCCTTGCCGACCTCCAGCTCGGAGGCGAGCTTGCCCGCATATACGTCCCGCTCAATAGGGCTGTCCACCTGTGCAAGCACGCCTATGGCGGCGGTGAGAAAGCTGACCTTGCCGTCCGGGATGGAAACGTCAAACTTTTCCCGTTCCCGCAGCAGGCGGTATTCCACGTCGTTAGCCGCTCCTTCAAGGAGGTCGCGTAGCCTGTCAGGCCCGTATTGACGCAAGATTTCATCCGGATCCTTACCGCCCGACAGGCGCAGCACACGCAGCTTCATCCCAATCTCGTTGAAAATGCCAATTGCCCGGCGGGTAGCCTCTTGGCCCGCGCCGTCCGCATCGTAGGAGAGGATGACCTCATCTGCATAGCGGGCAAGCAGCCGCGCCTGTTCGCGGGTGAGTGCCGTGCCCAGGCAGGCTACCGCATTGGTAAAGCCGGCCTGATGGTAGGCAATCACGTCCATATATCCTTCTGCTAAGATCAATTTACCCTGATTGGCGCTTTTGGCAAAATTGAGCGCAAAAATTGCCTGGCTTTTTTTATAGACGAGCGTGTCCGAGGTGTTGACGTATTTCGGCTTGGCATCATCGAGCACGCGGCCGCCGAAAGCAATCACATTACCGCGCAGGTCAATGATGGGGATCATCATCCGGTTGCGGAAGTTGTCATAGCAGGAAGTGCGGCCGTTTTTATCGCTGCGGCGCGCAAGGTTGGCGTTTACAAGTTCCGCTTCGGAATAGCCCTTCTGCCGCATGTGACGCAGGAGCCCATCCCATCGGTTCGGCGCACAGCCAAGCCCAAAATGGCGGATTATTTTCGCGTTGAGGCCCCGGCCCTGTAGATAGGAGAGCGCTGCCGCCCCCCTCGGGCGTGAAGAGCGTTTCATGAAAATAGCGGGCTGCCTCCCGGTTTGCCTCCAGCATGCGGCGGCGTTGCTTCATCAGGGTGTCGTCATAGCCATCCTGCGGCAGGGCAAGGCCCGCACGGTCTGCCAAGCTTTTTACGGCCTCCATATAGTCAAGGTTGTCCATCCGGCGCACGAAGGTGATCGCGTCGCCCCCTGCGCCACAACCAAAGCAGTAGAAGGATTGGGTTTCTGGATAAACCGTGAAGGAGGGCGTTTTCTCGTTGTGAAAGGGGCACAGCCCCGTATAAGTTCGCCCGCGCCGCCTGAGGTTCACATACGGCGCAATAATCTCTTCAATATCAATTTTGGAGCGCAGCTCCTGTAAAAATTCATCGCTGAGCAAAGCGGGCCTTCCCCCCAATCAGGCTGGTGCTCCAGGCATCAGACTCGCCAGGAGCGCGGGATAAACAGCGCGTCAAATACGCGCAGGGCGTAGGAGTCGGACATGCCGGCAATATAGTCGCACGCGGCGCGCTCAGCACCCTCCTCCTCGCAAATAAGGGCATATTCTTCAGGCAGATCATCAGGATGGCGGACGAAATGCTCATACATATGCTTTAAAATATCGATGGCCTTTCCTTCTTCCCCTTTGCAGCGGGGGTTGGTATATACCTTCTCAAACATGAAGCTGTGCAGCTCGTCAAACGGCTTTTTAATTTCCGGCGCAAGGCAGATCGTATCGGCTTTTTCACTGGTGAGGATCGCGGAGATCACCAGCGTGTTGATGCGCCGAGATTTGGTATTACCCAGTATAGCGCAGGCGCTGTCCGGCAGATCTTCCTGCCGGAGCACGCCGCCGCGCATCGCATCGTCGATATCGTGGTTGATGTAGGCGATCCGATCAGCCAGGCGGACAATCTTGCCCTCCAGCGTCCCGGCTTCCTCGCCGGAGGTGTGGCAGCGAATGCCGTCGCGCACTTCCTGCGTAAGGTTCAAGCCTCGTCCGTTTTTTTCCAGCCTGTCCACCACGCGGAGGCTCTGGTTGTAATGATGGAAGCCGCCGGGGAAAACTGCGTTTAGCGCTCGCTCGCCGGCATGGCCAAAGGGCGTGTGACCCAGATCATGCCCTAACGCCGCCGCTTCGGTGAGATCTTCGTTGAGCCGCAGCCCCCGCGCGATCGTGCGGGCGATCTGAGCCACCTCCAGCGTGTGGGTCAGGCGCGTGCGGTAATGGTCGCCTTCCGGAGCGAGGAATACCTGCGTTTTGTGCTTCAATCGGCGGAAGGCGGTTGAGTGGATGATTCTGTCCCGGTCGCGCTGATATACTGTGCGCACTGGGCATTCCACCTCCGGGCGTAAGCGTCCGCGCGAATGCTCGCTTAATGCGGCGCGGGGAGAGAGCGTTTCGCGCTCAACGGCCTGTGTGCGTGCACGGATCTCCATATCCATCGGCGGCACCTGCCTTTCGCAAATTCACAAGAAAGCCCTTTTTCTATGTTTCTATCTATTAACATATACGCCGTTTTTTCCGTTTTCCCTCTTTTTTTCTGAATCTATGCAAAAAGTTTTTTCATCGCGTTTCCAGGGTGTTAAATCAATCGGCGGCCGCAAAGCATTCTCCGGTTTGCACAGCCTGAAAGCGGCCGTTGCTCGCATCCGTCAGCTTTGCGCAGAATGAATCGACCAGCGTGGCGTGGATGCGCACCCGCACGGTAACCGCCCCGCCGAACTGCGTGTCCTCCACAATCCCGCCCCATTCCGGGATGCAGACGGCAAGCTTGCCATAAAAGCTGTAATCGCAGGCAATGTCTAAAATTGCGCAGTGCGCCATGGTAACGATCCCCGCTTTGCCGAGCGCAATTGCCGCAGCGTGGGAATACGCCCGCACCAGCCCGCCTGCGCCGAGCAGAATTCCTCCGAAATAGCGCGTGACCACCACGGCGCAGTTGGTAACGCCCTGCTTGCGTAACACATCAAGCACCGGGATGCCGGCAGTGCCCTGCGGCTCGCCGTCATCCGAATAGCGCTCCAATTGCCCTTCGCGTAAAAGGTAAGCGAACACATTGTGGGTGGCGTCGTGGTGCTGTTTTTTAATCCGCTCGATGAAAGCGGCGGCTTCTACCTGCGTGGAGACAGGCTGTGCGTAGCCGATAAATCGGGAGCGTTTTTCTGTAAATTCGTCGCTGGCAGGCGCGCGCAGGGTTTTATATTCTTCCATTGAGACTCACCTTTTTAAAACAAAAAGCGACGCTCATGAAGCGCCGCTCTGCTGGTAACCTTAATTATTCGCCCTTTTTGTCCATATTGTAACGCTTCTTGAAGCGGTCGACGCGTCCGCCTGTATCAACAAGCTTTTGCTTGCCGGTAAAGAACGGATGGCACTTGGAGCAAATATCGACGCGTATATCCTGCTTGGTCGAAGAGGTTTCAATGACCTCGCCGCAAGCGCACTTGATCGTCGTAGGCTTATAATTTGGATGGATGCCCTCTTTCATTCTTGTCACCTCTTTCGATTACAAACACTGGTATAGCATTAGAATTCTATCACACATGCGCCCAAAAAGCAACACCCATTTTTATTTTTTTTGCTTTTCGGCGCTTTTTAGTTTTTCATTTTTGCACAATCACGAAATAGGCGGAGTGTCCGCTTGATTTCGTGCCCGGCAGACCACTTTTCCCGCCGGTAGAGGAAACTGTTTTTCTCTAAGCGCACCTCAACGCGTGTGTAGTGAATGAGAGCCAGATATAGCTGCATCAGTAGGGTGCGGAGCTGGAGATTCCGGTTCCATTCGAGCGCATGGCCGGCGGCTTGGTATCCCTCCCAGAAAGCGGATTGCTGATCAAATAAAAGAAAATCCCCGGCGGGATCGCCCCAATAGGCGCAGTCCGGGTCGATCACCGCGCTGAACAGAGGCGCTCCGGCCTCCTGCCGGACGAAAATATGCTCCGGGCGCAGATCAAAATGCACGAGGCAGGGCGTTTTGACCACATCCAGCTCCCGTTCAAAGTGCCGCAGTGTTTCCCGTACCTCACGCACACAGGGGATTTCTGCCCCGAGCCGCTTCGCATCGGCAATGATATGGTGCGTCATTTCCAGGTATGCATCCCGCCAACTGCCGCGCAGACCCCATTGCTCGTAACCGAAGCCCTCGCCCAAAATGGCGTGGAGCTGTGCGGTAGCCTCGCCTAAGGCGCGCATTAGATCGGGAGATTGGCGGACGTCACGCGGCATTTGGGCGAGCGGGCAGCCTTCCAATTCCTCCATAAGAAACCAGTCGCAGGGCATACATTTACCGCTGAAATCGCTGAATATTACACGGGGAACGCGGATGCTGGTATGGCTTCGGATCAGGTCATAGGCAGTCAGCTCCGTGTGCATCATATTGCGCTCATGCGTGAGCACCGGCGCGCCGTATCGCGGCGACATCTTCAGGATGAAGATGCCATGTGCGGCGGTGCTCACGCGATACACAGAGTTGAAACCGCCGCTGTCCGCCGGAAAGAACTCCTGCGCATCGCTGATGCCGGCGCGTGAACACATCTGCGCCAGCTCCCGGTTGGAGGGGAGCAGCTTTGTTTTGCTTTGTATCATAAAAATCGGCTCTTTTCCTTGGGATCAATGCGGTGCTTTTGCTTGTATGCGCAATGGCACCCTGCAATTGCCTGTTAATCTAGGGACTTTTTTCATTATACCGCTCTTTGCTAGAAAAAGAAACGGGAAAATTGCGCCAAGCTGCTGGGAAAACGGCCGAATCTGCAAGAAGGCTTGAAGATTGCCGATTTATGATGTATGATAGATACGCTTTGCGGCTGCCAGGGGGAAGGATATCTGGCAGCCGCCGAAAACATCCGGCCTGCTGGCCGCTGCTAGGAAAGAGAAGTGGCAATGAAAATAGTAATTGTAGGCGACGGAAAAATGGGCTTTACCCTGACGCGTCACCTCTCCGAAGAAGGACACGACGTAACCGTTATCGACCATAACGCCGAGATTTTGGAGCGCACGGGGGACATCCTCGACGTGGCCTGTCTGCGAGGGGATGGCATCAGCCTGGCGGTGCTGGCCGAGGCGGGCGCGGATGAGTGCGACCTTCTCATCGCCGTTACGTCGAGAGACGAGGTTAACATTATTTGCTGTATGTTGGCGCGCAAGCTCGGCGCACGCCATACCATCGCGCGCGTGCGCAACCCGGAATATGCCAAAAGCCTATTTTTCATCCGGGAAGAATTGGGATTAAGCATGTTGATTAATCCGGAGATGGATGCGGCAACCGAAATTTTTCGTTTGTTGCGTTTCCCAACCGCTTTAAAAATTGATTTCCTTGCCAAAGGCAGGGTTGAATTGCTGACGTTCCGCCTAACGGCGGACAGCCCTTTGGCGGGCAAGGCGTTGCATGCGCTGAAATCCCGTGTGCTGGTCTGTACGGTGCAGCGTGACGGCGCGGTCTATATTCCGGACGGGGATTTTGTGCTGCAAGGAGGCGACACGATTTCGGTGACCGCCTCTCCGAAGGATGTCGCCGCGTTTTTTCACACAACGGGCATCCGGGGGCAGAAGATCAAATCTGTGATGATCGTCGGAGGCGGAAAAATCAGCTTCTATCTTGCCCGCCTGCTCTGTGAAAGCGGTTTGCAGGTAAAAATTCTGGAAAAGGATAAAGAGCGCTGCGACCTGCTTTCTGAGCTGCTGCCGCGCGCAATGGTGATCTGCGGAGACGGCTCCGATCAAACGCTTTTAATGGAAGAGGATCTCGACCGCACGGACGCTCTCGTTGCCTTAACGAATATGGATGAGGAAAACGTAATCATTTCCATGTTTGCCACGCTTCATGAGGTGGGTAAGGTAATTGCAAAGATCAATCATATTAGCTTAGATAAAATTCTTGAAAAATCAGGTGTGGACTGCACGGTCACGCCACACCTGATTTCTTCTAATCAGATTGTGCAATATGTCCGCGCGATGCAGAATTCGCGCGGCAATGGCGTAGAATCGATGGTAAGGCTTGGCAGCGGTGCGGTGGAAGCCTTGGAATTCCACGTGAAGGAGAGCTTTGAGGCCTGCGATGTATCGCTGAAAACGTTGGCGCTGAAAAAAGAGCTGCTCATTGCTTCAATCATTCGTGGCGGAAAGGTGATTTACCCCACGGGCAGCGACTGCATCCGGGCCGGTGATAACGTGATTGTGATCACCATGCGGCAGCGGCTGGAGGATCTGAACGATATCCTGCTGTAGGCGCCCTGCTGCCCGCTGGAAAGAAATCGACAAGGAAGGTTTTTCATGAACCGCAAGCTTGTATTGAAAATGCTGGGCTATGTCTTGGCTTTAGAGGCCGGCCTTCTAATGCTTCCGCTGATGGTAGGCCTGTATTACCGGGAGAGGTGTGTGCTCTCCCTGCTGGCGACGATCGTTTTGCTTTTGGCGGCAGGCATTCCATTACTTTGCCTGAAGGTGACGAACAAAAGCATGTATGCGCGGGAGGGCTACATTATCGTAGCGTTCTCATGGATTTTACTATCCCTGTTCGGTGCGCTGCCCTTTTATCTGAGCGGCGCGATTCCATCCTATATCGACAGCCTGTTTGAAACGGTTTCAGGCTTTACCACCACTGGCGCGAGCATTCTGACCAATGTGGAGGCCATACCGAAAAGCCTGCTGTTCTGGCGCAGCTTTACGCACTGGGTCGGCGGCATGGGGATCCTTGTATTTGCGCTGGCAATTCTGCCCGGGGTGAACGAACGCTCCATCTATGTGATGCGCGCGGAGGTGCCCGGCCCTTCGGTTGGAAAGCTCGTTCCCAAAACCCACAAGACGGCTACGGTGCTTTATTTGATCTATTTTGCGATGACGGTTGTGGAAATTGTGCTTCTGCTTTTCCGTATGCCGCTGTTTGACAGCCTAATTACAGCCTTCGGCACTGCCGGCACAGGCGGTTTTTCCAATCGCAATGCCAGCATCGGCGCCTATAACAGCGCGTATGTAGATGGTGTGGTCACGGTATTCATGCTGCTGTTTGGCGTTAATTTTAATATTTATTACCTCTTTTTGCGCAAGCAATTTCGTCAGGGGATCAAGAGCGAGGAGCTGCGTTGGTATGTGTGCCTATCGGGGCTTTCCATGCTGGTAATCACTCTGAATATCCTACCGCAGTCGCCTTCTTTGGGCCGTGCGTTCCGGGAGGCGTCCTTTCAGGTCGGCTCGATTATCACAACGACCGGCTACGCCACGGCTGATTATAACCTGTGGCCGGAGCTGTCGCGCATGATCCTATTTCTGCTGATGATCGTCGGCGCGTGCGGCGGTTCCACCGGGGGCGGCGTGAAGGTATCCCGCCTGGTAATCGTGTTGAAGAAGCTCTATTATGATGTTATCCGTATGCTGCACCCGCGCAGCGTGCATCCAATCCGGTTGGAAGGAAAGCGGTTGGATGATGAAACGGTCAATCGAGCAAGTGTGTTTTTGCTCTCTTACCTGTTTATTATTTTTATCCTCTCATTGCTGGTTTCAGCGGACGGCTACGATTTTGAAACAACGTTGAGCTCCGTTACCGCCTGCATGGGAAATATCGGCCCGGGCCTTGGCATGGTGGGGCCGACAGGGAACTTCAGCCATTTTTCCGGTTTCTCCAAAATGATCCTGTCGTTGGCGATGCTGCTGGGCAGGCTTGAAATTTTTCCGCTGTTTTTAATGGCCTCTCCGGAGCTTTACCGCAGGCATAAAAAAACGTGCGGCTGGGCTCGATGCCCTGCGCTGAAAAGGCCAGGCAAGTTTTTTGACCCTTTTCAGAGAAAGGATGGTGATGGCGATGCGTCTTTTGGTGATCGATGGGCAGGGCGGCGGCGTTGGTAGCCGCTTGGTCGCCTCCCTGCGTGAAAAGGAGCTGCCCAATGTGGAGGTGATCTGCGTGGGCACCAATGTGCTGGCCACGAATGCGATGCTCAAGGCCGGTGCGGATGCGGGCGCAACAGGGGAAAACGCCGTGGTTTACAATGCCGCGCGCGCGGATGTGATTTTGGGCCCGATCGGCCTGCTGCTGGCCAACGCGATGCTGGGCGAAATCACGCCCCAAATGGCGCGCGCCATCTCGGAAAGCAGCGCACAGAAGCTATTGATCCCTGTTTCCAAATGTGCGGTTAGCGTGATGGGGGTAGAGAATCAGCCCCTCTCCGCCTATATCGCACAGGCGGCGGATACGGTTTGCCGGATTTGTATGCACAGGCCGGGGGAAAGTGAGCCCCAGCGCGTGTGACCATGTTTGAACCGTTATCCTGCGGATGCCACAAGAGATATTCCAACAGAGGGGGCGCCCTACCGGTGTGAAAGGCCGCAACACCCTTCTTGCAAACTGCTTGACGCAGGAACAGAATCCTCATTAAGGATGGCAATATGAAACTTTACTATGATCTTCATCTGCATTCCTGTCTCTCCCCCTGCGGAGATAACGATATGACCCCCTACAACCTTGTCCACATGGCGGCGTTACAGGGGATGCAGATGATTGCGCTGACGGATCATAATTCCTGCCTGAACTGTCCCGCCGCGATGGAGGTGGGTATGCAGACGGGCCTGTTGGTGATCCCCGGCATGGAATTGTGTACGGCGGAGGAGGCACATGTCGTCTTGCCTTTTCCGCGCTCGAACCGGCGATGTTTTTTTCCGAATTTATTAAAACGCATATTCCACCCGTTCAAAATCGTACGGAGATTTTCGGCGAGCAGCGCGTGATGAATGCGGAGGACGGCATCCTTGGCATGGAATCTACTCTGCTGACGACGGCTTCAGAAATTCGAGTGGATCGTGTTGCGCCGCTTGTGCGCGAATATGGCGGCGTTTGCTTCCCCGCGCATCTGGATCGGCCCTCCTACAGCGTGATTTCCAGCCTCGGCACATTTGAGGCGGCATGGGGGTTCCATGCGGCGGAGCTGACGCGCGCTGCGGAGGCGGCGGATTATACGGCGCGGTATCCGGCGCTTGAGGGCCTGCCGCTTCTGTGCGATTCGGATGCGCATTATTTGGAAAACATTCCCGAGGCGGCGGCTTGGCTCGATTTGGAGGAATGCACAATCCCCGCGCTTTTTGCTGTGCTGAAGGGGGAAAAAGCCTGCGCTTGGGGCCGGGATTGATAAACGGTATTAAAAAATCAATCGGGACGGATGTTCTTAATGCGAGAAAGAGGTGTGTGCGATGGGGTTTATCTGTGCGGTCTGCGGCGAGAAAAAGAGCGGCTTTTCTATGCCCTATCAAATTTTTGGAAAAGACGGCAGGGAGTATCCCGCATGTATTGCGTGCAGCAAGATATATGATGCACTGGGCTCGAAGGATTGCGGCGAGTTGGAGCGGGCACAGGCCGATTTGCAGGAGAAGTTGCGTGCGAACCCGCAGATGGAGCTTTCCTTGCGGGATCTGCTGCAAAAACGGCTGCTTGCATCCAGGGAGCGTCTCCAACAAATTGGAGAGCGCCAAAAGGTGCGTGATAACCTGGCAACGCTTCAAAATGACCATGCCGCAGACCACCGGCTATTCCTTTGAAGGGTACCGAATCGAAGCATACTGCGGCGTTGTATGCGCGGAGGTTGTGATGGGCACGGGCTTTTTCAGCGAATGGAGCGCAAGCGTTTCTGATTTATTTGGCGAGCACAGCAATGCGTTTGAATCAAAATTGGAAGAAGCACGCAGGGCTGCAATGCGCCGTTTGGTTGAAAAGACCGCGCTGGCGGGAGGAAATGCATTGATCGGAATTGATTTTGATTACGTCAATTTTGTTGGAAACCTCATGGGCGTCATCGCGAGCGGGACTGCTGTTAAAATTGAGCCAAATGAGGTGGAAAACGAAAAATAGGATTGATCCAACGTGTTTTTCATATACTGTTATCGAAGTAGTTTTTTTGAGAGAAGGAGGGTTTTGCTTGCCCGATTGTCCCCACAATTCCCGCGATGTGCGGTATAAAAGCAAATTTGGAGCTGTCCCAGCGGGGGAAAGCGTGCGTTACCGCCTAATGCTCCCGCGCGGCATCCATTGTGTTGCGGCCTGGTTTGTCGTCCACAGGGATGACCGTGTCGAATGGGAATATCATCCCATGGAATGGGATGGGATGCAGGGCTCCTATTCAGAATGGTGGCGCACGGAATATGCAGCGCCGGAAAAAGGGTTGTATTGGTATCATTTTGAATATGACACTGATTGGGGCCGCGCGCGAGTGACGCATGCGGGCAACGGGTTGGGACAGGTCGCTTTTGAAGGGGAGGATTGGCAGCTCACCGTGACGGACCCCGCCTTTACCACCCCGGAATGGCTCAAAGGCGGAATCATCTATCAAATTTTTCCGGACCGGTTCTGTAAAGGCGGTTCGCGCCGGTCAACTGTGCCGGAGGGGCGTGTTCTGCGGGATGATTGGGGCGGTGAACCGGAATGGCGCCCCACGAGCGACGGTAAAGTGCTCAATAACGACTTCTTCGGCGGCAATTTGAACGGGATCATCGAAAAGCTTCCCATGCTTGCCGCCTTGGGCGTGACTTGTCTCTACCTTAACCCGGTGTTTGAGGCACAATCCAACCATCGGTACGATACGGCGGATTACTGTCAGATCGACCCCTTGCTCGGGTCGGAAGCAGATTTTTCCTCCCTATGCAAGGAGGCGGCCAAGCGCAAGATCCGCGTGATGCTCGACGGTGTTTTCAGCCATACGGGCAGCGACAGTGTCTATTTCAACCAGAACGGCCGCTATCCCGGCTTAGGAGCCTATCAATCGCAACAATCCCCCTATTATTCCTGGTATCAGTTTCGAACCTGGCCGGATGATTATGCCTCCTGGTGGGGCGTAAAGATCCTGCCGGAGGTGCACGAGGAGGATCCGGGGTTTTTAAAATTTATCACCGGGGAAAACGGCGTTGTGCGCAAGTGGCTACGGGCCGGCGCTTCCGGCTGGCGGCTGGATGTGGCGGATGAGCTGCCCGATGTGTTTCTCGATGCGCTGCGCCGGGCCGCAAAGGCGGAAAAAGCGGATGCCCTGGTGCTTGGCGAGGTTTGGGAGGACGCCTCCAATAAATACAGCTATGGCCTTCGCCGCCGCTATTTGCTGGGGGATCAGCTTGACAGTGTGATGAATTATCCCTTTGCCAACGCGGTGTTGTCGTTTTTGCGCAGCGGCTCTTCCGACGGCTTTTTTGATACGATTCTGTCAATCGTAGAGCACTATCCGCCGCAGGTGCTGCATCTCCTGATGAACCATATCGGCACACATGATACCCCGCGTGCATTGACGGCGCTGGCAGGCGAGGAGGCCAACGGCCGCGGGCGGGAATGGCAGAGCGGCAGAATGCTCTCCCCGGAACAGCGGGCGCGCGGCCTGAAGCTGATGCGCCTTGCAACGGCGATTCAATATACCCTGCCGGGCGTTCCCTCCATTTATTATGGGGATGAGGCCGGGATGGAGGGATACGGAGACCCCTTCAACCGCGGCTGTTAC
>ENA-OQDA01000046-OQDA01000046.1-human-gut-metagenome-genome-assembly--contig:-NODE-46-length-49988-cov-4.590201_pt1 | contig 49988 bp, 40 predicted proteins | sample MGYA00242771_ERZ504603 | MGnify/ENA primary metagenome ERZ504603 (study PRJEB26092, sample SAMD00036328) | human gut metagenome | host: Homo sapiens | study: EMG produced TPA metagenomics assembly of...
GTTCAGTCGTCCGATGAGGGACGCACGCTGGTTGTAAGTCTCGCTGCCCAACAGGCGTGCGGTCACGGCTGTCCCGATCGTTTCCGGATAGATGCTGGCGTTCTGGTTTTCGCCCGTCATGTATTGGTTGTGCGTCTGTTGGTAGTTGGCTACGAGCATGGCGCCTACGTCGTGTTTGGCGGCAAACGTACGGTTATAATTTATTCCGGCTTCATAAAGCTGGTTGTCTACGAAACGGTCGATTTGTTCGATGGAGACTTTGGCGGTCGGGTAGACCGTGTTCGGGTCGGTATCAAACTGTCCCGTTTGCTGGTCGTAGGTGTAAAGCGTAACGGGTTTGTCGAAGGTCTTCTCTATGCGGGTATTGTTGTCGAACGTAGCCCGGGCATAGACAGAGAGGCCTTTCACCCAAGGCAGCTCCCAACGCAAATTGGCCGTAATGGTGTTCATCTTTCCTGTGTCTTTGATGTAGCCTCCAAGGCCTTCCACGTTGATGAGCGGGTTGCTGCCGTCCACGCTGGCCAGATAGCCATTGTCGAACCGCAATACCTGGAGGGGAGAGGAGTTGTAGGCGTTGTCGATGGTCGTATAACTGGAATTCTTGCTGTTGGAGCGCGAACCGGTAATGTCGAGCGAGAGCACAAGTCCTTTGGTCAGTGTAGCATCCAGTTTGGCTGAATAGTTGAAACGGTCGCGGTTGACTCCGCTGTACAAACCTTTGGAATGGGTATATCCGCCCGAGATGTAGTATTTTACGTATTGGTTACCTCCGTTGGCCGATACGCTGTGCGTAGTGGTATAGCCCACGTTGTCCAGATAATCCAGCAGGTTTTCATCGCCGTACACGTTCGGATTGGAGTGCGTGCGTATCATTTCCAACTGTTCGGGAGTGTAGGCTGCGTTGGCCGTACCCGGCGTGTTCTCCACTGCACGGTTGTAGAGCTTGGCGTATTCGTAGGCATCGAGGAAGTCCGGCAATTGCGTGGCTTGCTGGATATTCATCTGGCCTCGGTAGTTGACCGACACTTTTTGATTGCCGGATGCCCGTTTGGTCTGTACTAAAATCACCCCGTTGGCGGCGCGGGCACCGTAGACCGCTGCGGCAGCGGCATCTTTCAGGATGGAGATGCTTTCTATGTCGTCAGGATTCAGGTCGGACAGACGCATTTCCCCGTCGCTGGTGGTCGTACCGAAACGCGGTACGCCGTCGATGACAAGTAAAGGAGAATTATTGATACCCCGGATATGCAGGTTGGCTTCCTTGGCACTACTCGGGTCACCGGTGGTTTGCATGACCTGCAGACCGGCCACCTGACCGTAAAGGGCTTCGTCGAGGTTGGCCGTCGGCAGGCTCAACAAGTCTTCGCTCTTGATGGTCTCGATGGAGCCGGTGAGCGAAGCTTTCTTTTGTGTACCGTATCCTACTACGACGAGTTCGTCCAGATCCTGTGCGTCGTCTTCCAACGTGACTACCAGGTTTTTCTGTCCGGGTTTGATTTTGATGGTCTGGGTTTTGTATCCGAGGAATGAGATGACCAGTTCCGTTCCTGTTTCCGGAATCGAAAAGTTACCGTCCAGATCGGTTACGGCTCCTCCCTGTGCATTCTTCCATTTGACGTGGGCTCCGATGACAGTCTCGCCTCCGCGGTCTATCACCTTGCCTTTCAATATGGGTTGTGGAGTTTGTGCCGCCAGTCCCCCGGCCAGACATAAGGCGCCGATAAACAGCGCAGTTATTCTTTTTCCCATGGTGTAATGCTTTTAATTGGCAAATGTCCGCTCGATGAGCAGAATCTGATAATCGTAGAAATCTTTAGTGGAACCGGTTGCAGCGGCACGGCGCGACTTATAAAGGCTGAGCACCTTGCGCAAGCGTCCGGTCATGAGAGCGCCGATTTGTTCCTTTGTCAGCGTGGGCAGTCCGAAGTTGATACGGGCAAACTCGTTGCCGTGACTCATGCCGCAAGAGCAAGGGAAGCTTGAAGTCATTTCGTCGAAAGCATCTTCCGGTGTCGTCGGTTGGCCGATGGCGCCTGTGTGGAGTGCGGCCGCATCTCCCGTGAGGCTTGTCGAGGCCTTTGCCGTAGGAGCCAGTCCCGTATTTTTCAACATGAGGGCGATGGCCGCGGCTTGCAAGCTCTGTTCGGCATCAGACAAACGGCCTCCGGTCGGGGCCTTGAAGAGGGCTGTGGTGACCTCGTTCAGATATTCGTCGAGCCGGAAATTGTGTACCGGATCCATGAGGCCGCCTTCTTGAATACGGTAAAGTGTGGCCGAGTTGATGAGTGAGCTGACAATCATGGTCTGCAATTTGTCGTTTACGTTCATGTTGATTTCAAATTTACCGATCAGCTCTTTCACTGTCAACCACTCGTTGTAGGTACGGGCTTGTTCCAACAACCAAAGCATGGCTTCACGCTGCCGGTCGCGGTCGATATAGTGTTTGGAGGTTTCCTTGCCGTCGCCTTGCCGTATCTCTTCGTAACGGATACCTCCGATATAAGGCATGACGTGGCGCAGGTAGCGGGTGTATTGGTTGACGATTTCACGGTACATGTTTTCCATCTCGTCGTAACGTTCGCCGCGTTCCATGTTCCATGTTTCGAGGTTTTGCATCAGAATCTTGAGGTTGCTGATGCCGTAGTCGCCGGCTTTGATATGGTCGTTGCCCAAGTCTTCCGTTTGGTCGGTCGGGTCCACGGTGCCGAAAAGCTGTTGTGCTCCGAATTCATACATGGGGTCTCCGGCCTTTTCGGCTATCCACTGGTCCAATGTCGGTTTTTCGGATTCGGGAGTCGAGGCACCGGGAATCAGACGGTAGCCCCAGTTGATGGCGTGGATGTCGTACACACCCAATACGGGCGGTGTCAGTTTCACCCCCCGTTCCACATCGCCCGGCTGGGCGACGAAGTTGTTGCGGGCGTAGTCCATGATACTCGGTGTCGTACCGTACTTCTGTGTGAAAGAGGGACTGCGTAACGAATCTACGGGGAAGGAGTAGCTTGCCCCCATATTGTGCATGAGGCCGAGCGTGTGACCGATTTCGTGGGCGGCTGCATAACGGATGGATTCGCGCATCACGTCGTCGTCGAATACCTGGCAACGTACTCTTGGGTCTACCGCTCCTGTCTGTACGAAACGCCAGTTGTGGAGCAGAGAAATGATGTTGTGGTACCAAATGACGTCACCGGTAAGGATTTCGCCCGTACGCGGGTCCACATGGCTGGGTCCCATGGCGTTGGCTGTGGCTGTTGCAGCGTATTTGAAGCAACTGTAACGCATGTCGTCCGGGTCGAAGTCCGGGTCGTTTTTAGGATAATCCACAGCTTTGATGGCGTTTTTGAAACCGGCGGTCTCGAAAGCTGTGTTCCAGTCTTCTATTCCCTGATGGATGGCCGTGCGCCACTTTTCGGGGAAAGCGGAATCTACGTAGAACACAATGGGTTTCTGCGGTTCCACCAGTTCGCCTTGGAAGTATTTGTCCAAATCCTCTTTCTTCGGTTCCAAACGCCAACGATGGATGAACGTGCGCCGGATGAGGCGGTCTTGTTCCGAAGTGTATATGCTCTTGTCGGAGTAGAAAAAACCTACGCGATTGTCTTGCAGGCGCATCGGCATCGGGTCGTCAGGCAATGCGAAGAGCGAACGGTGCATGATGACCGAGTAAGGTTGGCCGAGCGGGGTGAGGGTGAATGAAAGACGGCTCTTGATTTCGATGTTTTCCGGGAAACATTTCGAGCTGACGATACCGGAGGCATCCGGCACGAAAGTTCCTTTGAGCGAGTTGGCCCCTCCGAGCAATTTGCTTAACGGATTATCAGTCTTGATATGGACTGATGGCTTTTTCGTTGGCACCGAAGAAAGCCGTGACGTCGATCACCACGTTCTTTCCGTTTTGAGCCGCGATTTTAAACCCTTTCAATACGGGGTCATAAAAGTTCTTGTCGAAAGCCGACTCTATAGGGTCTGTCCCCGCTACGATGTCGCTGCTTTGTATTTGGTGTATGTACACGTTTCGTTCGTCCTTGCTGAAGCGAATCAATAAAGGCTGTGTGGCAATTTGTCCGGCTACGAAATCTCGCGTGTTGCTCGTAGCCGCTACACGGTTGGCCAGGATATAGGTGCGCCCGAAAGCGGAGTCCGGGATTTCGAAGTAAAGTTTTCCTTCTTTGGCATTGTATAAGGTGGTGAACAAGCCTTTCTGTACAGCGGCGTTTTTAGTCACTTTTTTATAATCGGCATTGACGGAGTCTTTTACCAGTGCTGCTATTGCATTCTTGTTCTTTTTGCTCTTTCTTTTGGCCTCAGTCGGCTGGCAAACAGCCAGGGTGGCCAACAAGACGAAAGCTATTCCTGTACCTTTTCTCATGATCGTCTTATTTTTGAATGATTGATTTGTAGACAGTAGAAGATAAGAGAGGAGGATGAGAACTTGTCTTACCCTCCTCTCCGGTATATGTGTTGTATTATTGAGCGTTTACTTTACATGAAATGTGATTCGCCTTTACAATATACAAGCCCGGTTCGAGACTGAAGTTTACGGCATTTCCGGTTGAAGTCTGTACGGCAATGGTCTGTCCGGACAGGTTGTAAACCTTCACATCGCAACCGTTTGCCAGTCCCGTTATCAGGACGTTGCCACGCGTGGCCGTAATGACAGGAGCATTGTGGCGTGTGCCTTCTATGCTGCTTCCGCCTTCTACGAGTGTGGTTGTGGTCTTGAACGTATTTGAACCGCTGAATTTCGGGAATGCGGCGGTGGTCATTTCGCAGTACACGGGCACGTCTTGTTTCACCAAGAACGTGAACACGCCCTCCTCTTCGGTGTAGTCTGTTCCGGCCACGAGAGCTTCGCCGTCTTCGGTCAACCAAGTATAAGTGGTTTTTACTTTGCAATCAAGCAGTCCGGAGATATTGTCCTGTGCCGAGAGGTCTACGGTTTCGCCCGCTTTTACTTCCGCTGCAATCTGCATGGCATTTTGTGGGGCGTAAGTATATGTCTTGCAAGGCAGTGCCGGGAGGGTAGCCAACGTGAAGTTGTTCTTGCTGCAATTTACGCTTTTGGTCACATTGTCAGCCTTGAGTTCCGTTAATTGGTTACCCATGCAGAACAAGGTGCCTAAAGCTTCGCTTGCTGTCACATCCAAAGAAGTCAGTTGGTTATTGTTCAGGTTGACATAGGTAAGAGCCGTGTTTTTACTCAGGTCTATGTCAGCGAGTTTACAGTTCAACAGATACAGGCTGGACAGTTTCGTGTTGTTCGATAAGTCGATGGCTTCTATCGGGCAGTTGTTGAGCGACAGGTAATCCAATTCCGTGTTTTGGGATAAGTCGATTTTGGCCAAAGGCGTGTCTTTGGCATCCAGACGGGTCAGTTTCTTGTTGCCTGTGAGGTCGAGTTCTTCCAAGCTGTTGTTGTAGCAGTTCAGCTTTTCCAGATTCGCGTTTTGGCTGAGATCTAATGTCTTCAGTGCGTTGGTATACACGTTCAGTTCACGGAGGTCGATGGCCGCTGATGTGTTGATGGCAGTCACTTGTGCGCCGTCCACACGTGAGTCGCAGCCGAAGACTGAGATTTCACGCGCGTAGATTTTGATGTGGCCCTCTCCTGCGGGTGTACCGGTTACGGTGGTAGTCGTACCGTATTCGTCTGCCATTGCGATAACCTCACTGGCCACCCGTTTGCCGTCGCCCCAGTCCACGATGATGCGGTTGGCTTCGGTCGTAGAAGCGAAAGTCAGGTTACGTTCGTTTCCGTCTACCTGTGCCGTGAGTGTCAAGTAGAGTTCCGGTTCGGTTTCCACGGTCACGTTTTCCGTCTTGAATATATTGGCGTCTGCGAAGTCCGGGAAAGCGGCTGTGGCCATTTCACAATAAACAGGTTCGTCGAAAGCTTTCAGGAACGTGAATACATTGTTTTCCACAGTGTAGTCCGTGCCTTCTTGCAGTTCGGTGTCGCCTGTCTTCCATACGAATGTGGTCTTTTGTGCTTCGGCGGCCAGTCCGGTGAGGTTGTCCTGTGCGGAAAGGTCTATCGTCTCACCGGGCCAGATACGCTGGGCGACGGGCATGCCTTTTTGCGGGGCATAAATGAAATATTTGCTTCCCGGCAATGGCAGGTTGGCGAGCGAGAGGCGGTTGTCGGAGCAATTCAATCTGGTTTTGACGCTTCCCACTTTGAGCGAGGTAATTTCGTTGCCGTTGCAGAAAAACTACGCTTAACTTATCGCACATAGACAAATCCAACGTGCTTAATTTGTTAGATTGTATATTGACTGTGGCCAAAGCTGTGTTTTGGCTCAGGTCTATCTCGCTCAGCAGGTTGTTGTTGATGTTGAGCGTGTTCAGTTCCGGGTTGGCCGAAAGGTCGATGGATTCAATCTGGTTGTCGTTCAGCATCAGTTTTTTGAGAGCCGTGTTCTTTGTCACGTCGATTTCCGTAAGCGACATGTTGGTTCCGTCGAGCGAGGTCAGTTGGGTATTGGCCGAAAGGTCGAGTGAGGTGATAGGATTATTGCTGCACACCAACTCTGTCAAATTCACATTCTTGCTCACATCGAGGGTCGTGATTTCATGAGTGTTGCAAGTCAACTTGGTCAAGTCCGTGGCTTTTGTTACGTCCAAGGCCGTAAGTTTGGTACCGTCATTGGCTGCATAACTACAGTCGAGCACCACAAGTTTTTCGCCATAAACACTGATTTTGCCTTCTCCTAAAGGAGTGCCTGTCACTGTGGTGGTAGTCCAACCATCGTCAACGGCTATTTCTTCAGTTTCAACCAAATTTCCGTCTCCCCAGTCTACTTTGAATTTGTGACCAGCTTCGGAAACGGCGAAGTTCAGAGTCAATGGCTTGCCTTCCACCTTGGCGGTAAGCGTGATGGCCGGTTCGTTTTGTGCATAAGTGATGATGCCGAACATGGCGAATAGAATAGAGAGTAGATACTTCTTCATAAACGTTTGTTTTTAATTAGAAAATAGTTTTTAGCCTCTTTTTGTCCGCTTTTATTCTTTCTGCGAACCGGTTGCTCTCTTAGTAAGAGAGCGATTGCATAATTATGCAATCCTATAACACCCTCAAAGATAAGCAAAAGGACGAAATCCGCAAAACAAAATGCCTGTTTTAATGCAACAAAGACTATAATTAAGTTCACCAAATAAGCATTTGACTCTTCATTTTGTAAGTGTAACTGCCCGTTGTAAATGAAATGTCGCTCTCTTACTAAGAGATAGACTTTCAATGTACTCTTAATCAACTTGTATGGTGAAAGGACAAAACTGTTCGAAATGTATCCGGTTTATGCGAATAAGGACTTTTGGAGCCGTTTTTACATCCCGGAATAGAAAAAAAGAAAGTAATTCACGGCATCGTATGGAAAAATGAATATCTTTGCGGATAGTATCAATCAAATGCCGAACGGTTATGGTGAAAGTTTATTCTTGTAGGTTTTTTCTTTTGTTTCTGGCTTTGTGTGGCCTGATTCCGGTCTGGGCGGAAAAGAACAAAGGAGATTTAAGTAATTTGGTTTGTTTCGTACGTTTCTTAGACGAAGATAACGACGAGATGTTCGAGCGTCCTTTTTCTGCGTACGAACAGTTGTTTAATGACGACACGCAGGGGGCGAACTCCGTATACAACTATTTCCGCGAGGCTTCTTACGGGCAACTTGCCTGGAAGAGCAGTTCTTCCCGGAAGCGGTGGACGGCCGGGTCATATCCTATCGTGCCAGCCGGGAGAGGGGATATTATAAGGAGAAAAGTTCGATTAATGAACTCGGTTATGAGGACGACGTGGACAAGGCGGCACGCGAGCAAGCCCTCATACGCGAAGTGGCGGCCTGGCTTTCCGATGCGCTTCCGGAGGACGCGTCGTTGGACGCGGACGGCGACGGCATCGTAGACAACATGTGTATCGTGTTGAGCGGACGTTCGGAGTTGAGCAACCGCCATTTGTTGTGGCCGCACCGTTCCGACCTGGCTTTGCCCGATGAAAAGGCCATATATATAAAAGGTAAGAAACTGGTCGGTTACCTGATGGTGTTCGATGATGCGAACGGTTGGGCGTCGCTGGAACCCGTGCCGTTGAACACCGGAGTGATTTGCCACGAAATGTCGCATTCCTTGGGGACGTACGACCTCTACCACGTGAACGACGACCTGAATCCCGTGGGTGTCTGGGATTTGATGTCCGACAACCTGCTTGTCCCCCAGCAGATGTCGGCTTATACGAAGTACCGCTATTGCGGCTGGATAGACGAGATTCCGGAGATTTCGGAACCGGGCACATACGTGTTGAATCCGGTCGGGGGAGAGAAGAAAGAGAATGTGGCTTATAAAATCAGGCCCATCGGTTCCGAAGAATATTTTGTGGTGGAATACCGCCGCAAGGAGGGCAGCACGTTCGATAGTGGGCTGCCGGAATCCGGCCTGTTGGTTTACCGTATCAATCCGGCTTATACGGGCGGTAACGTGAACTACAACGGGACAACCCGTCTGGACGAAGTATACGTTTTCCGGCCGGGCGGTACGGTTACGGCCGACGGGAACATAGAAAAAGCGGCTTTCAGCGAGGAGAGCGGGCGTACGGCTTTTGGAGGCGATGCAGAAGTGAAGCCTTTTTACAGCGACGGCACAGTGGCGCGCTTTGCCCTGACGCATATCTCATCGTGTGGCGAAACCCTTTCGTTCAATCTGGAGAACCTGGGACATCAGATCAAACTGTCCGAAGAAGCCGTAACGCTTGGCGGTGCGGCGGGCGACAAGCTCGAGCTTTCGGTGGAGGCTGATGTAGACTGGACTGTGTCTGGTTTACCCGATTGGTTGAAACTGGCACCGCAGCAGGGAGAAGCGGGAAAGACCACCGTCACGTTGGAAACCCTGACCGAAAACGCCACGGCACAGACGCGCAAGGCGGAACTGGCCTTCACTTCGCCTTCGGATGCCGGACTGAAAACCATATTGACCGTACATCAACAGTCTAATGTCATTCTGCCCCCGTCCGGCTTGTCCGCCCGCGTGACGGAGGACGGGAAGGTGGAATTGGCATGGACGGCTCCGCAAGAGGGTACTCCCGTGTTGTCAGACGGTTTTGAAGATACGGCCAATCCCAACGGTTGGGTCATTCAAAATGCCGGTGACAGGGGGTGGACGTGGCAGGAGGCTGCCAAGAACTATATGCCTTACAGCGGGAATTATTCCATGTACATGAAGAGTGCGTGGGAGGATGCGCATCAGGACGAACGTCTCATCTCTCCCGTGTTCGCTTATGGCCGTGAATTGTCATTCTGGAGTAAGTCTATTGCTCCGCAGAAAAACGTCAAGGAGCAATACTATTATGTGGAAGTGAGTACCGACGGTGGGGAAACATGGACACCGGTATACGACTTAATCAAAGACTGCGATGTGCTGAACCAATATGTGAAAATCACCATCGACCTTTCCGCATACCAGTCCGACCGCATGCGCGTGGCTTTCCATGCTTACGACACGAACGATGTCGGGTTGTCTTACTGGTGGCAAATCGACGACGTGGAGATTTATTCCGCTCCTTCGGAAACCATGGTAGAAGGATATGCCGTGTACCGCAACGGAGTAAAGTTGGGCGAAACACCGGACGTGACCTTTACGGATGCCGAACCGCTTGCCGGTGAAAACATTTATACCGTACGGGCTATCGGGCGTTTCGGCGAGACCTCCGATTCGGAAGCCGCCGTATTGATGTATGACCCCTCCGGCGTGGAAACGGCAGGGATGATACCAGACGTGACGGTCAGGACGGCACAAGGGCGCGTTGTGGTGCAGTCGTCCGCTCCGTTGGAACAGGTGCGTCTCGTGACGGTGGGAGGCATGCAGGCCGCCCTTGCCTATCCCAAAGGAAATGTATGTATTTTGATGTGTCCGGGATGAGCCGTGGCCTCTACCTTGTCGTCTGCGAGACCGAAGGGGACGGAACGCCTGTCGTGCGAAAGGTTATCTTGAAGTAAAAAGAGCAGGTTAAAGCCCCTCTTTTGAAGCACTTTTTCAAAAAAGGGGTGCTATTGATTACTCTCAGGAGAGAGGTAAATCAATCTCAGCCAAATGAAAAATCAATCTCAGGCGATTGAAATTTCGTTGGCTGAGATTCGTTTTACGTTCGGCTGAGAATGATTTATGACCCTCTGGAGAGGGCTATCGGTAGATGAGGAATGTCAAATTTCGGGACGGAAAAGATCCTGTGCCACGGCATGAAGGTCTTCCGCCGTCAACCCGTCTATCTTTTGGTACAGACGGTTTAGGTCGCGTGCCCGGTCATAATGCAGGAACGTCTTTCCCATGGCCAGCGCCACGTTTTCAAAGTTGTCGTAAGAGATGCCTATCTGGCCTTTGATTTGCCGTTTGTGGCTTCAATGGCAGCCTTGGTTTCACTGTCGCCCACAAACAGGTCGCCGGTGGCGATCTTGCCCACCAGAGCCTTCACACCCGCTTCGGCGCAGGCTTTTTCGGCGGCAGCGATCAGCTCCGGGTCGCCGGTGTATTCCTTGAGAAACGGCGGGTTCTGGCAGATCATATCCAGCTGTGCGTCGTGGTACAGCACGGTCTTGCCGATAACCACATCACCAATGCCGATCTTCGAGGTCATATTGCCTGCGATGCCGGAGAAGATGATCTTCTCCGCGCCGAATTTTGTGATGAGCACCTGCGTGGTGGCGGCGGCATTGGCCTTGCCCATGCCGGCACAGCACACCACCACCTGTTTGCCGGCCAGCGTGCCCTTGTGGTAATCCACGCCGCCGTAGGGCTCCACGGTGACGTTTTCCAGCTTTGCACACAGCTGATCGACTTCATCGGGCATTGCGCCCATAATACCGAAAATCATAGGAAACCTCTTTTACGATTTTAAATGGCCGACGCGTGCGCTCTGGCCATATATAGCGGAAAGTTATTTTTAATTTTGTAAGTTCCAAAAGCCTGCGGGCTTTTGGAACTTACTTTTTCACGGGAAGGGGCGAAACCGAAAGTGACATCTGGGCCTGAGATCAGACGTTGAACAGGAACTCGATCACATCGCCATCGTTGACAACGTATTCCTTGCCCTCGGTGCGCTGCAGACCCTTGGCCTTGACGGCGGCGTAATCGAAGTTGTTGGCTTCCAGATCGCTGTAGCCAATGACGCTGGCACGGATGAAGCCGCGCTCGAAATCGCTGTGGATCTTGCCGGCAGCCTGCGGTGCTTTGGTGCCCTTGCGGATGGTCCATGCGCGGCACTCCTTCTTGCCGTCGGTCAGGAAGGAAATCAGGCCCAGCAGATCATAGCTGGCAGTGATGAGGTTGTCCAGACCACTGGCTTCAATGCCCATTTCAGCCAGAAAAGCCTTCTTTTCCTCGGGAGAGTAGTCGGCGATATCCTCCTCGGTTTTGGCGCAGATGGGAATGTAGCGTGCGCCCTCTTCCTTGGCGCGTGCGGCCACCAGCGGGACATACTTGTTGTTTTCAATGCCCTCCATCAGGTCGTCCTCGCCCACATTGCAGGCGTACAGCACCGGCTTTGCGCTCAGCAGGCCCATTTCATGCAGAACAGCTTGCTGCTCGGCATCGCCCTCGTCAAAATCGAAGCTGCGGGCAGGCTTGCCGGCGCTCAGGTGGTCGGCCAGCTGCTGCAGCCATGCGGCTTCGGCGGCAGCACCCTTGTTGTTGCCGCTCTTGGCGGCCTTTGCCATGCGGCCTGCGCGGTTCTGCACCACCTCAAGGTCGGACAGGATCAGCTCGTAGTCGATGGCATCGATGTCAGCAATGGGGTCCACGGCCTCAGCCTTGGAAACATCCTCCACCACATGGATGATGTTGTCATCGTCAAAGCAGCGCACCACATGCACAATGGCGTCGCACTCGCGGATGTGGCCCAGGAACTTGTTGCCAAGGCCTGCACCCTGGCTGGCACCCTTCACAAGGCCCGCGATATCCACAAACTCCACGATGGCAGGGGTCTTTTTATTGGTCTGCCAGATCTCGGCCAGCTTGTCCAGACGCTTGTCCGGCACGGCTACGATGCCGCTGTTCGGCTCGATGGTGCAGAAGGGATAGTTTGCGGCTTCTGCATTCTTGGTGGAGGTGATGGCATTGAACAGAGTGGACTTGCCGACGTTCGGCAGGCCGACGATACCTAATTTCATTTTATTATACTCCTTGCGAAAAAGATTTTACGCTGCGGTAAAAAGCGATATTATAACAGGATAATTGTAGCACAATGGACGTTTTTTCTCAATACTCACTTAAGTGGAAACGAAAAGCCGCCCGTGGAAAAGCAGTGCTGCTTTTCCACGGGCAGTCCTTATTTCAGGTTGTACGGGTCTTACTTGCAGATGGCAAGGGTGCCGGATGCGGTCTCTTCAAAGTGGCTGGCGTAGAATTCCTCCATCAGCCGGATGAGAGAAACGATGTCCCGGGCACCGGCGGTCTCGTAGCAGGAGTGCATGGCCAGCTGGGGCAGGCCGATGTCCACGCAGTTCATGGATACCTGTGCCATGGCAAGGTTGCCCAGAGTGCTTCCGCCGACCTTATCGGAACGGTTGGCAAAATACTGCAGCGGGACACCGGCGCGGGCGGCAAGTTCCTTTGCCACGGCCATGCTCATGCCGTCGCTGGTATACTTCTGGCCGGCGTGCACCTTGACCACAACGCCCTCGTTCATGTAGGTGCAGTTGTTCACATCGGTGTATTCCGGGTGGTTGGGGTGCACGGCGTGGGCGTTGTCGGCGCTGAACATGAAGCTGGAGGCCACCGCACGGTGGAAGTCCTCATCGCCGGGGCAGACGTTCTGCGCGATGCGGTGCAGTACATCGTACAGGAAGGTGGAAGCTGCGCCCTGCTTGGTGCCGGAGCCCACTTCTTCGTTGTCGAAAAAGGCGGCAACATTGATGGACTGGGCGCTGTGTGCTTTCAGGAAACCCTTCAGGATGCCGAACACACACTGCTGGTCATCCAGACGGCCGGAGGAGATGAACTCCTCATTGCAGCCCCAGACGGCGGCCTTTTCGCGGATGCAGAGGAACAGGTCGCTGCCAAGGATCTGGTCTTCTGCGACCTGCAGCTCAGCGGCGACCAGCTTTTTCAGCACGCCTTCCTCGGCGGCACCGCCCAGCAGGGGCAGCATATCCACCTGCTTGTTGTAGGAAGCCTTGTCGTTGACCTCGCGGTTCATATGGATGGCCACGCTGGGGATCATCAGCAGGTCGCGGTCCAGCGTGAGCAGGCGGGAGGTGATGGCATTGTTTTCCTTTATCAGTACGCGGCCTGCCACCGACAGCGGCCTGTCCATCCATGTGGAGCAGATCATGCCGCCGTAGCCCTCGGTGTTCAGCTTGGTGTACTTCCGGCCCATGTGGATCTCGGCGTTTTCCTTGATGCGGAAGCAGGGGGAATCCGTGTGGGCAGCGGCCACGTTGAAGCTGTAGTTTTCCAGCTGTTCTCCCATGCGGAATGCAAGGATGCTGGAGCCGTTGCGGCAGACAAAATAGCTCCTGCCGGGTTCCAGCTGCCACCGGCGGCTCTCCAGCAGCTCGGAAAAGCCCTCCTTCAGCAGGATGTTCCGGACGGATGCAGTGGTGTGGTATGCGGTAGGATTGCCGTCAATGAAGGACAGCAGCTCCTGTACTTCTTTTTCGATCATTGGAAGACCCTCCATGGATTTATCGGTTTGGATGCTCCTATTCTACTTCTGCGGTTTGCGCTTTGCAATAGCCGGCCCTGCGGGCGGGGAGGAAGTTGATTTTGATTCATTGCGCGGGTTCTATAGTATACTATTCCTGTTGGTAAATATCGAATCGACAGGAAAGGCAGGGACCCGTCATGGAACGCAGTGATCCGCGCTATCAGGCGTATGTGGAAATATTAAAGGAAGAACTGATCCCGGCAATGGGCTGCACCGAACCTATTGCGCTGGCTTATGCCGCAGCCAAAGCCCGCGAAGTGCTGGGCATGCTGCCCGAAAGCGTGCAGCTGCAGGTGAGCGGCAGCATTATTAAGAATGTGAAGAGCGTCATCGTGCCCAACACCGGCCACCTAAAAGGCATGGAAGCCGCTGTGGCAGCGGGCATCATTGCCGGTTCGGCAGACAGAGAGCTGGAAGTCATCTCCGAGGTCAGCGAGGACAAGAAGGCTGCCATCCGGGACTATCTGCAGACGGTGCCCATTTCCATCCAGCACATCGAGCAGGGGCATGTGTTCGATATCATCGTTACCGAGCGCAGCGGGGATTCCTACGCAAAGGTGCGCATTGCAGATTTTCACACCAACATCTGCCTGATCGAAAAGAATGGCCGGGTGCTCTACGAAAAGCCGCTGCTGAACGAGGAGGCCCGGCGGGACAGCCGGGCCGACCGCAGCCTGCTGAACATGAGGACATCTGGGACTTTGCCGAGACGGCCGACCTGCAGGATGTGGCGGACCTGCTGGAACGCCAGATCCGCTATAACAACGCCATTGCAGAGGAGGGCCTTCTGGGCGACTATGGCGCGAATATCGGCCAGGTGCTGCTTTCTACCTACGGCAACGATGTGTCTATCCGGGCCAAGGCCAAGGCGGCCGCCGGTTCGGATGCCCGCATGAACGGCTGTGAGCTGCCGGTCATCATCAACTCCGGCAGCGGCAATCAGGGCATCACCTGCTCAGTGCCGCTCATTGAATATGCCAAGGAGCTGCACAGCGGCAAGGAAAAGCTTTACCGTGCCCTCATCATTTCCAATCTGGTGGCCATCCACGAAAAGACCGGCATCGGCACCCTGTCCGCCTACTGCGGCGCAGTCAGTGCTGGTGCGGCGCTGGCGCGGGCATCGTATATCTGTGCGGCGACGGCTATCAGGCCGCCATCCACACGGTGGTCAATGCGCTGGCCATCGTGTCCGGCATCGTGTGCGACGGCGCAAAGGCCTCCTGCGCGGCAAAGATCGCATCCTCGGTGGATGCGGCCTTGCTTGGCTACAACATGTACAAGTGCCATCAGGAGTTCAAGGGCGGCGACGGCATCGTGATGAAGGACATCGAGACCACCATCAAGGGCATCGGCCGTCTGGGCAAGGACGGCATGAAGGAGACCAATGAGGAGATCATCCGGCTGATGATCGAGTAAGGCCGGGCCGGAATTGTGAAAAAATCATACAAATCCTTCTTTATTTTGTCATAACTCTTCCGTATAATAAGAAGTGGAATACTTTGCTGCTCTGCCCGCCCGGCGGGCATCCGATAAAATGGGAGGAGATCATTATGGCCAACGAAAAGATCCTCGTTGTGGACGACGATACCAATATCTGCGAGCTGCTGCGGCTGTACCTGACCAAGGAAGGCTATCAGGTCACGGTGGCAAACGATGGCGAAGAAGGTCTGGAAAAGTTCAATCAGGTCAAGCCCGATATGGTGCTGCTGGACGTGATGATGCCCAAGATGGACGGTCTGGAAGTGTGCCGCCGCATCCGCAAGGCGGGCAACACCCCGGTGATGATGCTCACGGCCAAGGGCGAGACCTTTGATAAGGTGCTGGGCTTGGAGCTGGGTGCAGACGATTACATGGTAAAGCCCTTTGATGCCAAGGAAGTGGTGGCCCGCATCAAGGCGGTGCTGCGCCGCTGCCAGACCACCACGGCTGCTGCCGAGAGCACCGAGGGCGTGATCGAATTCGACAACCTGCGTCTGGACATGAACAGCTATGAGCTGCGGGTCAAGGGCAAGGTGGTGGAGGCTCCCCCCAAGGAGCTGGAACTGCTGAACTGTCTGGCCTCCCACCCGAACCGCGTCTACACCCGCGACCAGCTGCTGGACGAAGTGTGGGGCTTTGAGTATTACGGCGACAGCCGCACCATTGATGTGCATGTCAAGCGCCTGCGCGAGAAGCTGGCCGGTGCTTCCGACAAATGGGAGCTGAAGACCGTATGGGGCGTGGGCTATAAGTTCGAGGTGCGTCAGTAATGCGCAAAAGTATCTCGGTGGCGTTCTTCTCGCTGGTGTCCACCCTGATGGTGCTGGGCATCGTGCTGATGGGCGCTTCGGAGTGGGTGCTGTTCAAGAACTACTTCGCCAAGGACCGCTACGAAACACTGGATCAGGTGGTGGGTGTCACCCAGCGCACGGCCCAGTATCTGGTCCAGCAGGCGGAGCTGCCGGAAGGCGATGAGCTGGACGCACTGAGCACCAAGCTGGAGATCATCGGCGAGAGCGCAGAGGCCTATCTGTTCTTTACCGACAACGACGGCCGGGTGATGATCGCCTCCAGCCCGGACAAGCTGGAGAGCCTGACCGTGCCGGAAGAAATGATGGAGAAGATCGACGCTTCCGATGCGGACTACTACCATGTGTTCGGCACGCTGGGCGGCATGCTGGACGGGAAAAGCTACATCACGGTCAGCGAAATGCGCAATGAGAACGGCCAGCCCAGCGGCTACCTGTTCCTGTGCTCTTCCGGTGAGCAGCTGACCCAGTTCAAGCAGCAGTTCTGGTCCAACTTCCTGCTGTCGGCCTGTGTGATGCTGCTGTGTGCCAGCATCCTGACCAAGATCCTGATGCGCCAGCTCACCGACCCGCTGCAGAAGGTGACGGATGCCGCCCAGCGCTTTGGCGGCGGTGATCTTTCCGTCCGTGTGGAGGGAGTGGAAGGCGAAGGCGAGGCAGCCGACCTTGCCCGCACCTTCAACCGCATGGCAGACAACATCCAGATGAACGACAACTCCCGCGGTCAGTTCATGGGGAACATCGCCCACGAGCTGCGCACCCCCATGACCACCATCAAGGGCTTTGTGGACGGCATTCTGGACGGCACCATCCCGCCGGATATGCAGAACCACTACCTGCAGCTGGTCAGTGAGGAAACGGGCCGTCTGGCACGGCTCATCCAGAACATGCTGGATCTTTCCAAGCTGGAAAGCGGCGAATATCAGGTAAATGCCCGGATGTTCAACATCTGGGAGACCATCACCGGCGTGGCGCTCTCGGCAGAGCAGCGCATCAACGACGGCATGATCGACATCGACGGCCTGACCATGGACGAAAAGGTGCTGGTCTACGCCGACCCCGACCTGATCCATCAGGTGGTGTATAACCTGCTGGACAACGCCATCAAGTTTACGCCTGCGGGCGGCACCATCCGCTTCGGGGTGGAAAAGCTTGGCCCGGAAGCCGAGATCTCCATCTGGAATTCCGGTCAGGGCATCAGCCCGGAAGCGCTGCCCTACGTGTTCCAGCGGTTCTACAAGGAGGACCGCTCCCGCGGCCTGCACGCCCGGGGCGCTGGCCTTGGCCTGAACATCTGCAAGGTGCTGGTGAACCTTTCCGGCGGGCAGATCCGGGTGGAGAGCCAGCAGGGCGAGTGGTGCCGGTTCGTGTTCACCCTGCCCACGGTGGCCCCGAACCCCGGCGGCATGAAGCGTCTGCCGGACGAAGCCGGCGGTGAACCCACCGTGGAAGACCCTGCAAGCATGAAGCCCGTAGAATGAACTTCCAGCCAGACTGCCCCGGACCCGGGGCGGTCTGGCTGTTTTGGCGTGGGGAAACTTTGCCGCCGATGAAACTCCCCCAGTCATCTCGCTGCGCTCAATGCCAGCCCCCTCTGGGATGGGGCCCTTGGCATGGCGGTAAAGCTTCCGGTTAAAGTGCAAATCTTCCGGGCGTGCCAGAGGCTCCCTCTCCGAGGGAGCTGGCAAAGCCGTCAGGCTTTGACTGAGGGAGTTCCTTCGCAGATGGACAGATCTTTCCAAATACGTCATTTCCGTGAAAAAGCCGTTGGCGGGTTTGATTTTTTGCTCGTTTTCATGTAAACTAAAAGATAACCATGCCCATGCTGCTTTTGCGGTTTGAAACCGCCAGCACAATGGGACAAATTGGAATAAGAATTTATAAAATAACGGAGCGTAAAGATAGAATATGGCAATCGTAAGTCCTTCGATCCTTTCCGCTGATTTTGGCAAACTGGGTGCAGACTGCCGCATGGTGCTGGATGCCGGTGCACAGATGCTGCATTACGACGTGATGGACGGCCACTTTGTGCCCAACATCAGCTTTGGCGTGCCGGTGCTCAAGAGCCTGCACAAAAATCTGCCGGATGCCTTTTATGATGTGCACCTGATGATCAGCCATCCGCTGCAGTATGCGGAAGCCTTCATCAAAGCCGGTGCCACCCTGTACAACTTCCACCTTGAGTGCGAGGACGATATCCAGGCCACCATCGATGCCGTCCGGGCGCTGGGCTGCAAGGTGGGGCTGACCATCAAGCCCGGCACCGAGCCGCAGGCGCTGGCATCGTATCTTGACCAGCTGGATCTTGTGCTGGTGATGAGCGTGGAGCCCGGCTTCGGCGGGCAGAAGTTCATGCCCTCGGCGCTGGACAAGCTGCGCTGGCTCAAGGCAGAGCGCGAAGCGCGCGGCGCACACTATCTGCTGGAAGTGGACGGCGGCGTGGACAATGCCACCGCGCCCCAGTGCGTGGAAGCGGGCGCTGATATTCTGGTGGCGGGCAGTGCAGTGTTCGGCGCAGCAGACCCTGCTGCAGCCGTGCAGCACCTCGCCAGCCTTTGAAAGGATAACCATTTATGGATGAATCTTTGATCCGGGAGCAGGAGGCACAGCTCCAGAAGACCGGCCGCTACTATAAGCATATCTGCTTTATGGCGGTGCCGGTGCTGTGCATGGCCTGTTTTCTGTACGGTGTGCGCCCGCTGCTGCTGTGCGGCATTGCGGTGCTTACCGGCAACCTGTGCGACCGTCTCGTTTCGCTGCTGCGCCGCCGCGTGTATCAGGGCAGTGACTTTTCCAACGAGAGCTTTGCGCTCGTCATTGCCCTGCTGATGCCGGTGACGGTGGATATCTATGTTCTGATCGCCGCAGTGCTTGCCGGTGTGCTGATCGGCAAGGAGATCTTTGGCGGCTACGGCAGCTACCCCTTCAACCCGGCTGCTGTGGGCTATGTGGTGGCGGCAGTGTCATGGCCGGAACAGGTGTTCCGCTATCCGCAGCCCTATACGAACATCCCTTTGTGGGACGCTTCCATGGTGCCGGTCTCCAGCGCCATTGAGGACACCCTGCGCAGCGGCGGCATGTTAAACATCGGCTCGCTGGCGCTGGGTCTGGGCGAATATGCTGCTCCCATGGGCACCGGCGCTGCGCTGGTGATCCTTGCCTGCGGCCTGTTTTTGTGGACCCAGAAGGATGCCCACATGTCTGCATCGATCAGCTTTCTTGTGACCTGTGCGGTTATTGCGTTCTTCTTCCCGCGGCAGGCGGGCCTTGCCGACAGTGCCGTGCTGTCAAATATCCTGCCCCGCCTGCAGTGTGTGCGGGATGAGCTGCTGACTGGCGCGATCCTGTTCAGCGCGGTGTTCCTGATCAACGAGCCTTACACCTGCGTGCACCACCGCATGGGCCGTGTGCTGTACGGCGTGCTGGTGGGCGTTGTGAGCATGGGCTTCCGCTACTATGGCGTGTACGAGACCGGTGTGTGCTTTGCGCTGCTGGCGGTCAACAGTGTGTCGGCATGGATCGACCGCACCGAGGCAAAGCTGTATCACCTGACCCATCTGCAGGCAGATGCCGGAAAGGGGGCAGCACAATGAGACGCGCAACGGCTGAACTGATCGTAAAAGATCCCAACAAGTTTGCCCACCACGACCGTGTGTTCCTGAATAACCCGGTGGTCATGCAGGGCATGGGCCTTGCCCCGCTGGTGGTGCTTGCCACCAGCGGCCAGAATGCGGTGATGCTGGCGGTGGCGGTGGCGCTGCTGCTGGTGCCCTCCCGCGTGCTGGCCTGTCTGCTGAGCCGCCTTGTGCCCCTGCACGACGAGGATCCCGCCCCGGAAACGCTGCAGAAAAAGCTGCTGCCCCGTGCACTGGTGTACGGCTTCAGCACGGCGGTGGTGTATCTGGCGGTGTATCCCATCCTGAATATGCTGTTCAGCACCAGCCTGCTGAGCCTTGGCATCTACCTGCCCCTGCTCACGGTGGAGCCGCTGCTGACCTACCGCTTTGGCCGCGTGCAGGAGACGGTGCGCAAGGCTGTCTCCAAGGGCCTGCGCATCACGGTGGGCTATGCTTTGCTGCTGGTGCTGCTGGGCTGCGTCCGTGAATGGCTGGCCGCAGGCACCATGTTCGGTGTGGTTGTCAGCCGCCCGGTGCTGCCCATGGCAAGCATGCCGGCAGGCGGCTTTATCGTGCTGGGCGTGCTGTGCGCCGTATGGCGTGCACTGGCCCAAAAGCGCAAGGCATATCTCACCAAAGAGGCACGCAACCTTGTGGATGTGCATTCCCAGAAGGAGGCGGACCGCGAACAATGAGAGATGTTGTAACAACAAGCGCAGTGTTCTTCAGCTATGCACTGCTGGCGGTGTTCGCGCAGAACGCCGTCTTTACCCGTGCACTGGGCGTTTCGCGTCTGGTGCAGCTGGTGGGCGATGACCGCACCAGCAGCTGGCTGTTCGGTATGCAGCTGTGCATCACGCAGGTGCTGGTAACGCCCTTTGCGTGGTATGCCGGCAGCCGGATCGCGCCGCTGGCAAACCGTGCCCAGCTGCGCCCGCTGGTGTATATTGCCAGCATTGCCGTGGTGTGCGTTCTGGAGCACGCCGTGCTGTGGCTGGCGAAGGGCCTGCCGCACCGCAGCGCATTGCTGCGCATCGTGCCGCTGGCGGGCCTGAACAGCTGTGTGCTTGGCACTGTACTGGTGGAGCGCACCCAGAGCTTTACGCTGGGGCAGAGCCTTGGCTTTGGCCTTGGCAGCGGCCTTGGCTATGTGCTGGCGGTGCTGCTGGTAACGGAAGCCCGCCACCGCCTGCGCAGCAAGGCCATCCCGGAAGCATTCCGCGGCCTGCCCATCACGCTGGTGTATATCGGCGTGCTGGCACTGGCAATCTATGGTTTCACCGGACATTCTGTGATCCTGTAACATTGGCAGGGAGGAGAATCGACAATGGCAAAGTATAAACGTCAGAAGGTCAAGCGCTACCGCCGCAGCTTCTACAGCCGCGGTACACGCATCAAAAAAGGCAGTCGGCATCGTGGTGCTGGTGCTGGCGGTGCTGGGCGCAGCCTGGCTGGCAGCACCCCACGTGCTGGCACTGGGCTACCCACACCTGGTATACTGTGGTGAAGAACCGTGATCTGGAAGCTGAATCGGCATCCCGCGCAGCCGCCTCGTCCGAAGCAGCTGCATCCTCGGCGGTACAGGAAGCGGCTTCGTCCCAGCCGGAGCCGGAACAGCCCAAGGAGCTGGACGGCAAGGCCATTACCGGCGGCAGCTGGGCCGCAGTGGATGTGAGCACCCTTGCCGATGATGCGGCCATCCGTGCAGCGGCGCAGCAGCTCAAGGCGCAGGGAGCGGATTACGGCCTTGTGACCCTGAAAACACCGGATGGCAGCATCTGCTACGCTTCGCAGGTGCCGGCTGCCGCCCAGAGCATTGCCGACACCACCGTGGACCCGGCCCGCATCGCGGCCATCTTCCGGGAAGAGGGCGTGATCCCTGTGGCCCAGCTTGCAGCCTTCAAGGACCCCATCTCCTCCCGCACCGACCGCAGCATGGCCATCCACTACGGCGACGGCCTGTGGCTGGACGCCCAGAAGGACGGCAATGCATGGCTGAATCCCTACTCCGCTGCGGCAGTGGAATATGTAGGCGATCTGGTAGCCGAGGTGCAGGGCATGGGCTTTGAGCAGGTAGTCCTGACCAATGTCCAGTTCCCGAAGCTCAGCCGCAAACAGGACTACGGCGAGACCAGCGGCGTTTCCCGCGCGGATCAGCTCAAGGCGGATATCGCCGCCCTGCAGAGCCGCTTTGCGGGCAGCATGACCCTGTGGTTCAGCTACACGCTGGATCAGTGCAATACCAACAGCGTGTCGCTGGATGTGCCCGCTGTGACGCTGGGCATGGACAACCTGCTGGTGACGGCAGACAAGGCGATGGACGCCGACAGCCGCACCGCACTGGAGCAGTCTGCCGCCGGACAGGGCGTGCAGCATCTGGTGCTGCACAGCGCCGACATTTTCCAGTAACGTCTCTGGTTTTATAAGAGGGAGGAATCTGCTATGAATACCAAATCCTGCTTTGCACCGGCCCACATCCTTCTGCCTTCGGAGCAGATCCCACTGGAAAAGTGGGGCTGCATTGCCTGCGATCAGTTCACCAGTGACCGGGATTACTGGCAGAAAGCCGAGGCTGCCGCGGCAGGCAGCCCAAGCACCCTGAACATGATCCTGCCGGAGGTCTATCTGGAAGACGGCGATGCCGATGCACGCATTGAGAAGATCCATGCCACCATGGATGACTATGCCCGGAACGTGCTGACCCGCGCGGTGGACGGCTTTGTTTACGTGGAGCGCACCGAGCAGAGCGGCAAGGTGCGGCAGGGCCTTGTGGGCATGGTGGATCTGGAAGCCTACAGCTACCGCCGGGGCGAGAAATGCACGGTGCGCCCCAGCGAGAGCACCGTGGAAAGCCGCATCCCGCCCCGCATGAAGGTGCGCACCGGTGCCGCGCTGGAAACGCCCCACATCATGATGTTGGCGGACGACCCCGGCTGCACCCTCATCGAGCCGGTGGCGGCGCATAAAGCCGAACTGCCCAAGGTATACGAGGGCGAATTGATGCTGAACGGTGGCCACATTGCGGGCTGGGCTGTGGAAGACCCTGCCCTCATTGCGCAGATCGAAGATGCGCTGGCTGTGCTGGGCAGTCAGGAAGAATTCGACAAAAAGTATCCGGATGCCACCCGCCGCGACCCGCTGACGCTGGCCGTGGGCGACGGCAACCACTCACTGGCCACTGCAAAGGCCTGCTGGGAGGAGCTGAAAAAGACACTCACACCGGAGCAGGCAGCAAACCATCCGGCCCGCTGGTGTCTGGCCGAGGTGTGCAATGTGCACTCGCCTGCGATCGAGATCGAGCCGATCCACCGCGTGCTGTTCAATGTGGACTGCGCAGCGGTGCTGCTGAGCCTGATCACGTGGAGCGATTCCAATATGGCCGGCTGCAGCTTTGGCGGCAGCAAGCAGCAGCCCTTCACGCTGGCCGGGCCGCACATGTCCAACGTGCTCAGCTTTGAGGACCCAACCGCACCGCTGACCGTGGGCACCATTGACGAATTTATCGAATACTATCTTGAGCACCACAAGGAAGCCCGCGTGGACTATGTGCACGACGAGCCTGCTGTGCGCGCCCTGTGCAAAAAAGGTGCTGTGGCATTCCTGATGCCGCCGTTTGCCAAGAGTGACCTGTTCAAAGGCGTTGTGATGGGCGGCGTGCTGCCGCGCAAGACCTTCAGCATGGGCCACGCAGAAGAAAAGCGGTACTATGTGGAGTGCCGGAAAATTACGGAATAATTATTGGAGAACCATGACATTTAAAGAATTGAATCTGTCCGCCCCGCTTCTGCGCGCTGTGCAGGAGGCAGGCTATGAGACCCCGTCGCCCATTCAGGCGGCGGCGATCCCGCCGGTGCTGTCCGGCCGGGATCTGATGGGCTGCGCCCAGACCGGTACCGGCAAGACGGCTGCTTTTGCGCTGCCCATGCTGGACCGGCTCACGGCCAATGCGCCCCGCAAAAAGGGTGCCATCCGCGCCCTGATCCTGACCCCTACCCGTGAGCTTGCTTTGCAGATCGGCGAAAGCTTTGATGCCTACGGCAAGTATCTCAAGCTGCGCAGCACCGTCATTTTTGGCGGCGTGGGCCAGGCACCGCAGGTGGAAGCGCTGAAAAAGGGCGTGGACATCCTGATCGCCTGCCCGGGACGGCTCAACGACCTGATCGGTCAGGGATTTATCGATCTCTCGAACCTTGAGATCTTTGTGCTGGACGAAGCCGACCGGATGCTGGATATGGGCTTTGTGTACGATGTGAAGAAGGTGATCGCAAAGCTGCCCGGGGAGCGTCAGAACCTGATGTTCAGCGCCACCATGCCCACCGAGATCGAACAGCTGGCCGCAGGCATTCTGCGCAAGCCCGCCTTCGTCAAGGTGGACCCGGTGTCCAGCACCGTGGACCGCATCCAGCAGAGCCTGTACCATGTGGAAAAGGGCAACAAGAAATTCCTGCTGCCGTGGCTCATCAAGAACCTGCAGCCCCCGGTGGTGAACGCGCTGGTGTTCAGCCGCACCAAGCACGGCGCGGATAAAATTGCAAAAGACCTCACCAAGCAGGGCATCCCGGCGGCGGCCATCCATGGCAACAAGAGCCAGACCGCCCGCGTGACCGCGCTGGAAAACTTCAAGGCCGGTAAGACCAAGGTGCTGGTAGCCACCGATATCGCCGCCCGCGGCATCGATATCAGCGAGCTGTCCCATGTGTTCAACTACGACCTGCCCGAGGTACCGGAGACTTACGTGCACCGCATCGGCCGCACGGCCCGCGCCGGTGCCGACGGTACGGCGGTCAGCTTCTGTGCACCTGAGGAGCAGGAGTATCTGGCAGGCATCGAGAAGCTGAACCGCCGCAAAATTCCCGTGGTGAGCGGCCACCCGTGGGACGGCGTGCCCGCGCCGGTGCGCCCGGAGCCGCCGGTGCGCGGCAAAAAGCCCAAGGCAGCCGCCGCTGAACCGGCAGAAAAGCCTGCCGCAAAGCAGCCGAAGCCCGCAAAGGTCGAAGCAAAAAACGCAAAACCTGAAAAAAAGGCTGCACCCGCACCCAAGGTGCAGGCAAAGCCCGCAAAAACCGAAAAAGAGGAACCATTCATGGATGATACCAAGCGTACTACCGGCGGACGCAGCAATGACCGCCGTTCCAATAATAACAGCCGCCCGCGCCGGGAGCAGAACGCTCCTGCCCGCGGCAGCAATGCGCAGCCCAAGTTTGACCCGCATTTTGTGAGTGCCCCGGAGGCCACTCCGCTGCGCCCGGCCAAAAAGACTCCGGCTGCACCCGCCGCCCCGGCCATCCGTACGGCTGCACAGCCTGCACAGCAGTCCGGCGGCAGTCAGGGCCCGCGCGGCCGTCGCAATGACCGCAGCGACCGTCCGGCCCGCCAGAACAGCCAGCCTGCCGCCCAGAGCCAGAGCGCAGAGCAGGGCCGCGGTGCAAACAACGGCCAGCGCGGCCGTCAGAATGCGTCCCGCAATGCACAGCCTGCACCGGCCCGTGCCCCCAGAGCGGAGAGCAGCCGCCGCGGCCGTGCCGCTGCTGCAAGGGACGAAGACCCGGGCCTTATGCTCATCAGCCGTCGTCCGCCGCAGCAGAAGTTCACGAACTTTGAGGAGTATATGAACGCCCACGGCGGTGCAACTGCACCCATTGAGGACCACAGCGACGAAGTATGAGCAAAAATGAACCGTTTGCCCCATGGCAGTGCCCGCTGTGCGGGGAGAAACTGACCGGCGACAGCACCCTGAAATGCACAAAAGGCCACTGCTTTGACCGCGCCAAGGAGGGCTACTGGCATCTGCTGCCGGTGCAGAGCATGCGCACCAAGGCCCCCGGCGACAGCAAGGAGATGGTGGCCGCCCGCCGTGCGTTCCTGAATGCCGGATACTACGGCATCTTTGGCAAAGCGGTGGGTGAGCTGTGCGCAGAGTACGGCCAGCCTGCCAGCCCGGAGGCGGCGCTGCATCTGCTGGATGCAGGCTGCGGCGAGGGCTGGTACGACCGCTGCATCGCGCAGGCGCTTGCCGAAAAAGGCCGCCGGGTGCAGCTGGCGGGTTTTGATATCGCAAAGCCTGCGGTGCGTCTTGCGGCCAAGGCCCTGCCCACGGCACAGTATGCGGTGGCATCCAGCTTCAGCCAGCCGGTGCGCACCGGCTGGGCCGACCTGCTGCTGAACTGCTTTTCGCCCTTTGCACAGGAGGAATTCCTGCGGGTGCTGCGCCCGGGCGGACGGATGATCTATGTGGTGCCCGGTGCCGAACATCTGTACCAGATGAAGGCCGTGCTCTACGAAAAGCCCTATAAAAACCCGGTGCAGCAGATCGCCTATGACGGTTTTGCCGCCATTGGGGAACGGGAAGTGACCGGCCGCGTCACAGTGCCCCACGAACAGCTGGAAGCGCTGTTCGCCATGACACCCTATTACTGGAAAACGCCGCGCGGCGGGGCGGAGCGCCTTGCTGCGCTGTCCCAGCTGGAAACCGATATCTCGTTCCGGTTCCTTGTATTTGAAAAGCTGTAATGATAGCAGTTTGCGTTTTTAATGCACAAGCAACATCCGCAAACTGCATATCGCAAATATGCCGTTTTAATAGGCACTATTTTTGAAAATTGCGATAAAAAGCAAAAAACGCTCGTCATGCAGAACTGTGTGACGAGCGCTTTTTTGCTTCAGTTTCTGTCAAAAGCCCCGTCCCCGAGGGGGCTGTCGAGCGAATGCGAGACTGGAGGAGTTCCGTGTGATAGGTCGTCCACGAAAAACACCACTGCCCCCACCGCCGGAGGATAGGAGAAGTCCGGCAGGTGAGGGCAGCAGTGCTGTATCAGGATAGAGAGATCGCTTAGTGTTTTTCGCCCTTGGGCAGCAGACCGGCACGCTCCAGGGCCGGACGCAGGGCGAGGTACAGGATGACCGCACACACGGTGGAGGCCACGCTGTTTACAAAGGTGACGCCGCCTGCAATTTTGGTCAGCGCCTGCGCCACGGTGTATTCCTGACCAAAGATGTACACATTGCGGAAGTAGCCAAGGAACGGGTCGGTCAGCACGTTCAGCAGCAGGCCGGAACCGGCAGAAACGATCACCTTGACGAGATAGCCGGAGCTGTGCTTGTCGAGGTCGCGCAGCTTGAATGCCTTGTGCGCCACGGCACCGCAGGTGACGCCGATGATGAACTTGAGCACAAAGGTGGTGACGGCGTAGCCCGGGTCACCGGCCAGAATATCGGCCAGCGCCAGACCAATGGCACCGGCCAGACCGCCGGACACACCGTCCAGCAGCATGGCGGTCAGCGCCGTGAAGGTGTTGCCCAGATGGAACGAAGAACCGCCGTAGAACGGCACACGGAAGAACAGATAGGCCACAAGGCTTAAAGCAGCCATGACACCGGTCAGGGCCAGCTCCTTGGTGGTGAAGGTGCGCTTGTACAGCACACTTGCAAACAGAATGACGATGACAACGACTGCCAGAAGCAGCCACATTGCAGTAGTAGACATGATTTACTCTCCCTCCAAATTTCCGTTCCCGCGGCACCAAAGCCCCACTGGGGCTTTGATTGCTTCGCAACCACTTACCTACAATCCTACTTGACATTTGGGTGTCCAGCGGGTATGCTCCTATTATACGCAGAACTGACACCATGAAAATACCCAGAATAAAGTTTTTTAATGGGGTCAGTTTGATGCAATACCCAGACAGGAGGGATAATTTATGGTCCATCTGACCACGGCGCTGGATGCTTCTTCTGGCGTGCCGCTGTACGAACAGCTGTACCGCAGCCTTGCCGGAGAGATGCGAAGCGGCACCCTTGCGGCGGGCACCCGGATGCCCGGCAAGCGGCGGCTGGCGGCAGAGCTGTCCGTCTCGGTGAATACGGTGGATGCCGCCTATCAGATGCTGGCGGCGGAAGGGTATCTGGAATCGCGGGAGCGCAGCGGCTTTTATGTACAGGAATATCTGGCCCTGCCGTCCCGGCCTGCCGGCGGGCCGGAACAGCCCGCACCGCCAAAACCGGAACCGCCTGCGCTGCCGGTGCGGTACGACCTTTCCACCCGCGGGGTAGACCCGGAGCTGTTCCCGTTCCGCACATGGGCGCGGCTGCAAAAAGAGCTGCTCTATTCCTCGCCCCAGCTGCTCACCCACGGCGATGCGCAGGGCGACCCGGCCCTGCGGCAGGCGCTGGCGGAATATCTCTCTGAATACCGCGGTGTGCAGTGCGGGCCGCACCAGATCGTGGTGGGCGCGGGATTGGAATATCTGCTGGGCCTGCTGGCACCGCTGCTGCCCGGCCCTGCAGCGGTGGAAACGCCGGGCTACCCCCGTGCTTTGCAGGTGCTGCAGAACAACGGTGTGCACTGCTGCTGCCTACCGGTGGACGAGGACGGCCTTTCGGTGGAAGCACTGAACCGGTCGGATGCAGCGGTGTGCTACGTCACGCCCAGCCACCAGTTCCCCACAGGTGTTACCATGCCTGCGGGCCGCAGGGCCGAGCTTCTGCACTGGGCAGCCCGCAGGCCGGGCGGGCGGTATATTATAGAAGATGATTACGATTCGGAGTTCCGTTTTGATACCCGGCCTCTGCCCAGCCTGCAGGGCATGGCGGGTGCAGACGGCCCGGTGGTGTACCTCTCCACCTGCTCCCGCAGTCTGGCTCCCAGCATCCGTATCGCCTATATGGTGCTGCCGGAGCATCTTCTGCCTGCATGGCGGAAAAAATACCGCCTGTACTCCGGCACGGTGAGCCGGTTTGAGCAGCAGACGCTGGCCCGCTTTATCACCGAGGGCTACTTCACCCGGCATCTGGCCCGGGAACGTGTGGCCTACAAGGCCCGGCGGGACGCACTGGCGGCAGCGTTGAACACTGCCTTTGCTCCCGGCGAGCTGACCCTTGCGGGCCTGCACACCGGACTGAACCTGCTGGCAAAGCTCAAAGACCCGCCGCCGGATGCTGCGCTGCGCTGCGCGGCGGAAGCCGAAGGCGTGCAGCTGAGCCTGCTGAGCGATTACGACCTGACCGGAGAAGCACCCTCAGCGGCGGGCACGCTGGTGCTGGGTTATGGCTCGCTGAAGGACGAGGCCTGCGCCTCGGTGGGTGAAACATTGAAAAAGGTCTGCATGGCAGCGCGGGAAACATCCGTGACCGTGTAAGTGCCGCTGGCGGCATTCCACTGGCCGGGCAGGGCCTGCGCCGCCACAGCGGCGCTGTTGTTGGCAAGAAATTCCAGTGTGCGTTCCAAAGCGTCATAGTCCAGCGCGGTCAGGTCGGTGAGCAGGGCCGAACTGCTGGCACGCAAGGCATCCGGCAGGGTGGCGGGCAGCAGGTCCAGATCCTGCCGGAGAAACGCATCCCACACGGCAGCGCGGGCCGCTGCGGTGCGTACTGGTGAAAAGGCTTCGTCGGCCTGCAGCTGGCACAGGAATTCGTGCGCGTCCCCGGCGGAAATGCCCTGCACGGCCCGGCTGCGACCATAGCGGGCAAGCTCTTCCTCGGTCAGTGCGCCGGTAAAGCCCACCCGCACCGGCCCGTACCGGCTGGCAATGCGCTCCAGCACATCGGGAGAAAAGGCCAGATACCGGGTGCCCTCCGGCAGGGCCAGCACCTGTGCCAGCGCTTCGCGGCAGCGGGCCGGGCCAGCGACGGCATAGCAGCGGGCAAGGGATGTTTCTTCTTCTGCAAAAGGCACGGTGAGCACGGCAGGCACGCTGAGCAGATGCACGCAGTTCTGGCTGGCGTTCAGGTAGGCCAGCACAAAGCCGGGCTGTTCGCTGGAGACGCACAGCAGCACAGTGAGCTGGTCAGTGGTCTTGGGCAGCTGGATGGGTACACCGCTCTCGCTGCGGGCAGCCTGCCGCAGCTGGGTGCGCAGCTGCTGACGGGACAGCAGCACCGTGCCGCCCACCAGCGGCACCAGCACCAGCAGCGAAGCAAACAGTGCTGCCCAAAAGGGCTTCCAACCTCCACTGCGCATGGGATACACCGCCTTTCCTTTGCATAAAGCTTTGGCCTGCAGGCAAGACTTTATGCAGAAAAGGAGGCGTTTGCAGATGAAAAACAAAAAAGAGACAGCACCGACCACAGAGAAAGAACGGGAGAACTTCTGGCTGGAGATCGGCCCCGCCAGCGCCTATTACGGCACAGATTCTTACGAGACCGCGAAAGAAAACGGCGATGCCAGCCCGGATGGCAAAGCCCGGGGGTTTGAAGGCGCGGAGCCAAAAGAAAAGTAAAATAAATTTATGGCAGCGCTATGATGAGGGAGGACAAAAGTAATACCAAAACAAAATTCATCTGTCGGCATAACAGATGAAAAAGCAGCGTATGATATACAAAATGTCTTGCGCACAAGGACAGAATATGGTATAGTCTTTCTATCGCGCACAACTGTGCGCCGGAAGAACTGAAAAAGACGTGCACGGCGGAGAAAGACCGTGCACTCTGGAGAAGCCCGCTTGTAAAGTGGGTGCCGAAGGTGTAAGGCCGCAGGGAAAGCGGCTGTATCTCTCAGGCAAAAGGACAGAGCCATCGTCTTTGCGCAATGGGGCGCAGCCGGGAATGCGGCGCACCCCGGCTGCGGAAAATGAGAGCGCTCCGAATTTTGCGGGCAGAGCCTTTGGTGGGTTCTGTCCGCTTTTGTTTTGTGTATAGGGGGAAAGAGAGAATGGTCGAGATGATCACGCAGGTGAACAATGCCATCAATGGCGTGGTGTGGGGGCCGTTTGGTCTGGCACTGCTGTTCTGCACCGGCTTCTGGATGAGCGCCCGCACGGGCTTTTTCCAGTTCCGCAAAATGGGCTACTGGCTCCGGCACACCATCGGCGCGATCTTCACCAACAAGGACATCACCGCGCACACCAGCAAGGAGGATATGGCCATCAGCCAGTTCCAGAGCATGTGCACGGCGCTGGCGGGCACCATCGGCACCGGCAACATCGTGGGTGTGGCAACGGCCATCGTTTCCGGTGGGCCGGGTGCCATCTTCTGGATGTGGGTCATGGCATTGCTTGGCATGATGACCAGCTTTTCGGAGAATGTGCTGGGCGTGTACTACCGCCGCAAAAACGAAAAAGGCGAGTGGTCGGGCGGTGCCATGTACTACCTCACCGATGGTCTTGGCGCAAAGAAGGGCTGCAAACAGCTGGGCAAGGTGCTGGCAGTGCTGTTTGCCTGCTTCTGCATTCTGGCTTCCTTCGGCATTGGCAACATGAGCCAGATCAATTCCATCGCGGGCAACATGAACGCTGCTTTTGGCGTACCGACCCTCGTCACCGGCCTGTGCCTGATGGTGGTCACGGCCCTTATCGTCATTGGCGGTTTGAAGCGCGTTGCCGCTGTTACCGAAAAGCTGGTGCCGCTCATGGCCCTGTTCTACATTGCAGGCGCGCTCATCATCGTAGTGCTGCACGCGGGCAACATCCCAGCGGCATTTGCGGCTATTTTCAAGGGTGCGTTCAACCTGAACGCGGCAGGCGGCGGTGCGCTGGGCTACGGCATCAGCCAAACCATCACCTGGGGCTTCAAGCGCGGTGCCTTCTCCAACGAAGCCGGTCTCGGCTCTGCCGTCATGGTCAACTCCGCTTCCAACGTCAAGGAGCCGGTGCATCAGGGCATGTGGGGCGTGTTTGAGGTGTTTGCCGATACCATCGTGGTCTGCACGCTCACTGCTCTGGTCATCCTGACCACCGGCGTGGTGGACCTGCAGAGCGGCGCTGTACTGGCCGGTGTGCAGGACAACGCATTGGTGGGTCAGGCCTTCACCGCCGCATTTGGCAGCTTTGGCCCCAAGTTCATTGCTGTTTCCATTCTGTTGTTTGCCTACTCCACTACGCTGGGCTGGAGCCACTACGGCACCAAGGCCGTGGAGTATCTCTTCGGCACCACAGGCAGCCGCATCTACAAGGTGGTCTTTGTGTGCATGACCGTGGTGGGTGCCACCATGAAGCTGGGTCTTGCGTGGGATCTTTCCGATACTTTCAACGGTCTGATGATGATCCCGAACCTGATCGGCGTGCTGGTGCTGTCCGGCACTGTGGTGGACATCACCCGTAACTACTTCGACCGCCGGGTGAAGGGCAAGGACATCGAACCCATGTGGTCGGCTTTCCTGGAGTACCAGAAGCAGGAGGAGGCCGAAGCCGCCGCAGAGGAAGCGGAGCTGGAAAAGGCCGCAAACGAATAAAATACCCAAAAGCAAGGGCTGTCTGTGAATGAGGACAGCCCTTGCTTTTGTCTGCTGCCCTGCCTTATAATAAATTAAAAAACAGGGGAGGGAACACCCATGAGCGAATTTTCCCATCTGAAAAACAAACTCCTTGCCGAACAGGTGGAGGACGAAATTTACCACTATATTCTGGATACCCCGCTGGAGCCGGGAGCCAAGCTGCCCAATGAATTTGAACTGGGCGAAAAATTCGGTGTGGGCCGCAGCACGGTGCGCGAAGCCGTGAAGCTGCTTTCCAGCAAGGGCATCGTGGAGGTGCGGCGGGGCTCCGGCACCTATGTGGTCACGACCGCCAAGGGCCTTTCGGACCCGCTGAACCTGCGCAGTGTGCAGGACAAGAACGCGCTGGCACTGGATCTTGTCAATGTGCGTCTGCTGCTGGAACCGGGCATGGCCGAGATGGCAGCGCTGAACGCTTCCGACGAGGACATCGAGCGCATCCAGCGCCTGTGCGACCGGGTGGAGAGCAAGATCCACAGCGGTGATCTGTACATTGAGGACGACATCGCATTCCATACCTGCATTGCCGAGAGCAGCAAGAACATGGTGGTGGAACAGCTCATCCCCATTATCGATACGGCGGTCATGATGTTCGTGAATGTTACCCACAAAAAGCTGACGGAGGAGACCATCCTGACCCACCGCATGATCACTGAAGCCATTGCCCGGCATGACCCCATTGGCGCCCGGTCTGCCATGGTGATGCACCTGAACTTCAACCGCAACTGCATCCGAAAGCTTTACGACGGCGAATGGGAAACCTGATGCCGCCGCATTTTACGTCCCCGCACAGTGCAAGGTCTGTGCGGGGACTTTTTATGCCTGAAGTTGTCTGATGACTTTTTAAGACGAATGATACAGAAAAGTCGAAAAACTGATTAGATTATATGATGTATCCAAGATTTCAGAGCAATATGCACGAAAAACTGGGCTGGTTATTGTTATAAAGTGGGTTCTGACTGCGACAACTTGCAAACGAGGCGGGATTCGATTAAAATGAATATGTAAGATGTCCGACAGTCAAAAGGACGATTTGCAAAGCAGAAAAAAGAGTATTTTGGAGGTACGATCATGGAACTGCGTTCTCAGGCAGTGCGTAAACTGGCACCGGAAAACGATCCGCTGAAGATCGGCATGGGCTGGAAGGTGGACGACCTTGCAAAGCCCCAGATCATGGTGGAGAGCACCTTTGGCGACAGCCACCCCGGCAGCGCCCATCTGGATCAGTTCGTGAAGGAGGCTGTACAGGCAGTCAACACCCACGGCGGCAAGGCTGCACGCTATTTTGCAACCGATATGTGCGACGGCATCGCACAGGGCCACGACGGCATCAACTACTCGCTGCCCCACCGTGACGCCATCGTGAATCTGGTGGAAGCTCAGGCCAACGCCACCGTGTACGACGGCGGCGTGTTCATCGCCAGCTGTGACAAGTCCATGCCGGCCATGCTGATGAGCATTGGCCGCCTGAAGGATATGAGCGCCATCGTGGTCACCGGCGGCGTGATGGAAGCCCACACCCTGCCCAAGAAGTACGTGGTCAATGACCCCGCCTGCGCCATCAACGACCTGCTGACGCTGGAACAGATCGGCAAGTTCGACGCATGGGAAAAGACGGGCGTGATCCCCAACGAGCAGCTGGACTACTACAAGCACAATGCCTGCCCCAGCTGCGGTGCCTGCTCCTTTATGGGCACCGCTTCTACCATGCAGATCATGGCCGAGGCTCTGGGCCTGATGCTGCCCGGCACCGCCCTGATGCCGGCCACCGCCCCGGAGCTGAAGCAGGCTGCCTATGATGCCGGCGTTCAGGTGATGAAGCTGGTGGCCGAGGGCATCAAGGCCAAGGACATCGTCACCATGAAGAGCTTCGAGAATGCCATCATGGTGCACGCCGCCATCTCCGGCTCCACCAATGCCACCATGCATCTGCCCGCCATTGCACACGAGTTCGGCTTTGAGATCGATGCCGACACCTTTGACCGGATGCACCGCGGCGCACACTATCTGCTGAACATCCGTCCCTCCGGCGACTGGCCCGCACAGTACTTCTACTATGCAGGCGGCGTGCCCCGCGTGATGGAAGAGATCAAGTCCATGCTGCATCTGGACGTGATGACTGTCACCGGCAAGACGCTGGGCGAAAACCTGGAAGACCTGAAGAAGAACGGCTTCTACGAGCACTGCGACGAGATCCTGCAGGAAAAGACCAAGGGTCTGGGCATCAAAGTCACCCGCGAGGATATCATCCACAGCTTTGACAACGCCAAGGGCACCGACGGCAGCATCGCTATCCTGAAAGGCAATCTGGCCCCGGAGGGCAGTGTCATCAAGCACACCGCCTGCCCCAAGAACATGTTCCACGCCACCCTGCGCGCAAAGCCCTTTGACAGCGAGGAAGAGTGCATCAGCGCCGTTCTGAACAAGCGGGTCCAGCCCGGAGATGCCATCTTCATCCGTTACGAAGGCCCCCGCGGCAGCGGCATGCCCGAGATGTTCTACACCGGCGAGGCCATCTGCGCCGACCCGAAGCTGGCTTCCAGCGTAGCCCTCATCACCGACGGCCGCTTCTCCGGCGCAAGCCGCGGCCCGGTCATCGGCCATGTCAGCCCGGAGGCTGCAGTGGGCGGCCCCATCGCTCTGGTGGAAGAGGGCGATCTCATCCGCATCGATGTGCCGAACCGTCAGCTTGCCATCGTGGGCGTGAACGGTGAGGAAAAGACCCCCGAAGAGATGGAGGCTATCCTTGCCCCAGCGCCGTGCCAACTGGAAGCCCAGGGCTCCCAAGTACACCAAGGGCCTGCTGAAGCTCTACTCTCAGCACGCCGTCAGCCCCATGAAGGGTGCATATATGGAGTAAAAACGCTTCGTTTGCGATAAAAACCAAAAACAAAAATCAACTGTTCAGCGTTGTTTTGCTGAACGATCTGGATAAAGTTACGCCAAAAACAAAAAAGCGGATATTGCTTCACCTATAAAAACCATCGAAATCCGGTGTCCGTCTGCGGGGACGGCGCTGAAATAAGACCCAAAGCACACAAAACATCAAAAAATGGAGGAAACGTTTATGACAGCTGTTGCAACCCCGGACGCCGCACGGCTCGTGTTCGCCGCAGTGGCGGGCCTGATCCTTTTGCTCATCCTTATCATCAAGTTCAAAGTCCACGCCATGATCTCCATCCTGATCGGTGCGGTGGGCATCGGCCTGATGGCCGGTATGCCCCTGTCTGACATCATCGGCTCGGTCAACGAAGGTATCGGCAACACCTTAAAGGGCATCGCTCTTCTGGTGGGCCTTGGCTCCATGTTCGGTGCCATTCTGGAAGAATCCGGCGGCGCACAGACGCTGGCCGTGACCATGGTGCGCAGGTTCGGCGACGAAAAAGCCGCATGGGCGCTGGGTATCACAGGTCTGGTGGTGGCCATGCCGGTGTTCTTTGATGCCGGTCTGATCATCCTGATCCCGCTGGCCTTCTCTCTGGCAAAGCGCACCAAGCGCTCGGTCCTGTACTATGTCATCCCTCTGCTGGCCGGTCTGGCTGTCGGCCACGCCTTCATCCCTCCCACGCCGGGCCCCGTTCTGGTGGCCAGCATGCTGGGCGTTGATCTGGGCTGGGTCATCCTCATCGGCATCTTCTGCGGCATCTTCGCCATGATCGCTGCCGGTCCCATCTGGGGCTCCATCTGCGGCAAGAAGTATATGATCGAGGTGCCCGAGCACGTTGCACAGCAGGCAGACATCGACGAGAGCAAGCTGCCCAAGTTCGGCACCATCGTGGGCATCATTCTGATCCCGCTGGTCCTCATCATTGCAAACTCTGTGGCAAAAGTGGTGCCCGCTCTGGCTGGCATCCAGCCCGTTCTGGCCTTCCTCGGTGAGCCCTTCATGGCTCTGCTGCTGGCTACCATCGCTGCTATGTATCTGCTGGGCACCCGTCACGGCTATAACAATGCCCAGCTGGAAAAGATCATGACCAAGTCCCTTGAGCCCACCGGCATGATCCTGCTGGTCACTGCCTGCGGCGGCGTGCTGCGCTACATGCTGCAGAACTCCGGTCTGGGTGATGTCATCGGCAACGCCGTGGCAAACGCCAGCCTGCCGCTGGTTCTGGTGGCCTTCATCGTGGCTGCTCTGGTGCGCATCTCCGTTGGTTCCTCTACCGTGGCTATGACCATGGCAGCAGGCATCATCTCCGCCATGCCCGGCATCAGCGAACTCAGCCCGCTGTATCTGGCCTGCGTCACCGCTGCCATCGCCGGCGGCTCCACCGTGTGCTCTCACTTCAACGACTCCGGCTTCTGGCTGGTGAAGAGCCTTGTGGGCATGGACGAAAAGACCACCCTCAAGACCTGGACCATCATGGAAACTCTGGTTGGCGGTGTGGGCTTCCTGATAGCACTCATCATCTCCTTCTTTGCTTGATCATCCTCATCTGCGGGGCTGTGCCTGCACACAGTCTGCGCAATGCTTTGCAAATTCCTGCAATCTCTCAGCACAGCAGACCCCGGGCGGTTACCGCCGGGGTCTGCTGCTTTCTGTATTATCTGTATTATAAAAGCGGAAGATCCGGCCCGGAGGCCAGCTGGATGAAGGCGTCCATTTCCCGGGTGCAGCATTTATCCTTGTGGTAGAACATCTGGCGGTACATGGTCAGCCGGAAGTCTGACACCTCCAGAATGCGCAGATCTCCTCTGGACGCAGGCTCGGCCACAGCGAAGCGCGGCAGCAGGGAAATGCCGGAGGAACGCTCCAGCATCTTGATGATAAAGGAGGTATCGCTGATCTCTAGGCTGGGGGTCAGCTCGATCTGGCGGGAAGCCAGAAACCGGTCAAAGGTGCGGCGGTAGTTGGCGTTGCGTTCGGTGAGAAAGAAGGGCTTGTCCAGAAGCTCTGCCACCCGGTACGGGCCGGGGTGGCCGAGGTCGATGTCCGGGGAAGCCACGAACACCACCTCCTCCGGCACCTCATTGCACTTGTGCCAGCTGTTGGAGTAGCGCGGCTCGTCCAGAATGCAGATGAGGTCCACCTCGCCGCGCTCCATCTTTTCGATCAGCTCTTCCGGGGAGCCGGTAGTGACCCGAAGGCTGACTTTGGGGTGTTCCACCCGGAACTGATGCATCAGGCCGGGCAGACGGAAAAAGCAGAGAGATTCCAGCGTGCCGATGTGCAGGCAGCCCTCCAGTTCGGCATCCTCGCTCAGGGCGCGGCGGGCGTTGTGGATGGTATCCAGAATGCTGTTGGCGTATTCCAGAAAGCACTGACCCTGTGCGGTCAGGATCACCCGCTTGCCCATGCGGTCGAACAGGCGCACACCCAGCTCTTCTTCCAGCGCTTTGATCTGCACGGTAACGGCAGACTGGGAATAGCCCAGACTTTCCGCTGCCTTGGAAAAGCTCTGGAACTGGGCGGCACGGATCAGGGTGTTCAGCTGGCGCACTTCCATGGCAAAACTCCTCTGCTATTAAGATTTTTAAACCATAACTTTAGTTTTATGAATTTGAATCATGCATATGTCTATGTTAAACTAAATGTATCAACACGTCAAGTGAAAATTTGACGTTTCGTGAAAGGCTGGCCGTGCGGGCTGCGGCGGAGAGAGCGCTGTCAGGTGCCGCACAAAGGTCAGGATAGGAAAAGGAGGATTTTATTCTTATGGAAAAGAAAAAATTCAAGCTCGGACTGCTGCCGAAGCTGCTCATCGCCATCGTGCTGGGCATCATCATCGGCCAGTTCTTCCCGGTGTGGTTCTGCCGGGTCGTCGTCACGGCATCCAGCATCTTCAGCTCGTTCCTGAAGTTCATCATCCCGCTGATGATCGTGGCCTACGTCACCATGGGCATTGCCGACCTGAAGAGCGGCGCAGGCAAGCTGCTGCTCATCACGGTGGCTCTGGCCTACGGCTCCACCCTGATCGCAGGCTCGGCATCCTATCTGGTGTCCGCAAGCCTGTTCCCCAACTTCATGAGCGAAGGCGCTCTGGAACAGATCGCCGCCACGGCTGACAACTCTCTGGCCAGCTACATCTCCATCTCCATCCCTCCGCTGCTGGACACCCTGTCTGCCGTGGTGCTGGCCTTCGTGCTGGGCCTGTGCCTGTCCACCTTGCGCGGCAAGACCATCGGTGATACACTTTATAATGGCATGAAGGACTTCTCCGGCATCATCGATCAGGTGCTGCACAGCGTCATCATCCCGCTGCTGCCCCTGTACGTCTGCGGTACCTTCATCGACATGACCAAGTCCGGCAAGACCTACGCCATTCTGGGCATCCTGTGGAAGGTGTTCCTGGTGGTCATCATCATGCATCTGGTCTGCATCTTCCTGCAGTTCTGCGTTGCAGGCGCTGTGAGCCACAAGAGCCCCTTCAAGATGATCCGCAACCAGATCCCCGGCTACACCACCGCTCTGGGCACTCAGTCCTCTGCAGCCACCATCCCGGTCAACCTGCAGTGCGCTGCGGCTGATGGCGTGAGCGAGCAGATCCGCAACTTCGTGGTGCCTCTGTGCGCAAACATCCACATGGCAGGCTCCATGATCACCATTACCGCCTGCGCAACTGCCGTCTGCCTGATGAACCAGCTGCCCATCAGCCTTGCTACCGTGGTGCCCTTCATCATGACGCTGGGCGTTGCCATGGTGGCTTCTCCCGGTGCTCCCGGCGGCTCCATCATGACCGCTCTGCCCTTCCTGTACATGATCTTTGGCGCTGAGGCCGGTGACCCCAATGGCCCCATCTGCGCCATCATGGTGGCTCTGTACATCACTCAGGATTCCTTCGGCACTGCCTGCAACGTCTCCGGCGACAACGCCATCGGCGTGATCGTGGAGACCATCTACCAGAAGTTCATCAACAAGAGCAGCGCAAGCGTCTGATGCGCGGCGCGCGGTTTTTGACCTGACAGGAGTGACACCCCATGGCATTTATCAGTGTTTTTGATGTTCTGGGCCCGAACATGATCGGCCCTTCCAGCTCCCACACCGCAGGCGCGGAGATCATTGCCTTTCTGGCACAGAAGATGATCGCCCCGCCGCTGAAGCGGGCGGACTTTACCCTCTACGGCTCCTTTGCCAAGACCTACCACGGCCACGGCACCGACCGCGCCCTGCTGGGCGGCATCATGGGCTTTTCGGCCGATGATACCCGCATCCGGGATTCCTTTGCCATTGCCACCGACCGCGGCCTTGGCTACAGCTTCACCCCCAATGAGGTGGAGACCGACATCCACCCCAACACGGTGGATATCCGCATGGAGAATGCGGCCGGTCAGGTGATGACCGTGCGCGGTGAATCGCTTGGCGGCGGTAAGGTGCGCATCGTGCGGATCAACGGCGTGGAGGTGGACTTTACCGGCGAGTACAATGCCCTCATCGTGGTGCAGAAGGACAAGCCCGGCGTGGTGGCGCATATCTCAAAGATCCTCAGCGACCGCGGCGTGAATATCGCATTCATGCGCCTGTTCCGCGAGGGAAAGGGGCACACGGCTTACACCATCGTGGAGTCGGATGAGCGCCTGCCCGAGGGTGTGGATCAGCTGCTGCTGGCAAACCCGAACATCAACGATGTAATGGTCGTGCAGCCGTAAGGAGGGACGAGTGATGAACATGGATTTCAAGTCCGCCAAGGAGCTGCTGGACCTGTGTGAGGAAAACCAACTGCCCATTTCGGAAGTGATGCGCCAGCGGGAATGCATTCTGGGCGAAGTACCCCGGGATGCTGTGGATCACCGCATGGCAAAGGCATGGGAGATCATGCGCGCTTCTGCCACCCAGCCGCTGAAAAAGCCCATCAAATCCATGGGCGGCCTGATCGGCGGCGAGGCCAAAAAGCTGGAAACACATTATAATAAGAAGAAAAACATCTGCGGCGATGTGCTGCAGAAGGCCATGACCTACGCCATGGCCGTGCTGGAAGTGAACGCTTCCATGGGCCTGATCGTGGCTGCACCCACCGCAGGCTCTGCAGGCGTGGTGCCGGGCATGATGCTGGCCCTGCAGGAGTGCTACCGTATCTCCGACCAGCGCATCGTGGATGCCCTGTTCAACGCCGGTGCCGTGGGCTATCTTGCCATGCGCAACGCCACCGTGGCCGGTGCCGTGGGCGGCTGTCAGGCCGAGGTGGGCATTGCGTCTGCCATGGCTGCTTCTGCCGCCGTGGAGCTGATGGGCGGCAACCCGCAGCAGTGTCTGGATGCAGCTTCCACCGTGCTGATGAACATGCTGGGCCTTGTGTGCGACCCCGTAGGCGGGCTGGTGGAGTACCCCTGCCAGAACCGCAACGCTGCCGGTGTGGCCAACGCCCTCATTGCAGCGGAACTGTCCCTGAGCGGCATCCGCCAGCTGATCCCCTTCGACCAGATGCTGGAGGCCATGTACGCCGTGGGCAAGCGCCTGCCCGCCGAGCTGCGCGAGACCGCCCTTGGCGGCTGTGCCGCCACCCCCGCCGCCTGTGCCGCCTGCGGCCTGTGCAGCGGGAACTGATCTTTCAACATGCAGCGCCGCCGGTGTGGGAAACGCCCGGCGGCGTTTTTGCGCGTTCGTGACCGGAAATGCCGGCCCAAACGGCGGGGCTTTGCATCTTTTTGTGCAAACACACCGAAAAGATGGCCGGGATGACTGGCGCTTGTCTGCGAAATGTGATAAACTAAACGCAGAAGTGCTCTGCGCAGCCCGTGCAGAGCGGCAAAAAAGATGATAAGTGAGGTCGTTTGTAATGAAGATCATTCGTGCAAAAGATTATGCGGATATGTCCCGCAAGGCAGCCAATATCATTTCGGCACAGGTCATTATGAAGCCCAACTGCGTGCTGGGTCTGGCGACCGGCGGCACCCCCGTGGGCGCGTATGCACAGCTGGTGGACTGGTACAACAAGGGCGACATCGATTTTTCTGAGGTGACCACCGTCAATCTGGACGAGTACCGCGGCCTGCCCAAGGAGCACCCCGAAAGCTACTGGAGCTTCATGCACCGCAACCTGTTCGACAAGGTGAACATCGACCCTGCAAAGATCAACCTGCCGGACGGCACCAACCCCGATGCAGAGGATGCCTGCGCAAAGTACAACCAGATCATCCACGCTGTGGGCGGCATCGACCTGCAGCTGCTGGGCATCGGCCACGACGGCCACATCGGCTTCAATGAGCCGGGCGAAGCCTTTGAGCTGGAGACCCACTGCGTGGATCTGACCCCCGAGACCATTGAGGCAAACAAGCGCTTCTTTGACGGCAATGTGGATCTGGTGCCAAAGCAGGCCTATACCATGGGCATCAAGACCATCATGCAGGCACGCAAGGTGCTCATGGTGGCAAACGGCGCAGGCAAGGCCGAGATCGTCAAGAAGGCATTCTTCGGCCCCGTCACTCCGGAGGTGCCCGCAAGCATCCTGCAGATGCATCCGGACTTCACGCTGGTGGGCGACGAGGAAGCTCTGAGCCTAATCTGATCGTTCCGCGCTCTGACTGCCGCACGGTGCAATGCCGTGCGGCAGTTTTTTTGCTGCCAACGGCTTTTACAAATCGCGTAAAAAGGGCGGTATTCTTTATACGATACTTTTCTCAGGGAGGAAACCATGGATATCCGCCAGCTGCACTACTTTCTGGTATTGTGCGATGAAATGAATTACAGCCGCGCGGCACAGCGGCTGTTTTTGTCACGGCAGGCACTGCGGCAGAGCATCTCTGCACTGGAAGCCGAGCTGTGCGGGCCGCTGTTCCTCAGCGCCCACCACAAGCTCACCCTTACTGACCGCGGCATGAGCCTGCAGCGCCATGCCGCGCCGGTAGTGGAGCAGTTCCAGCAGATGCAGGCATCCCTGCGGGCCGAGATCCAGTCGGCGCAGCCGGTGCGCATCGGCATCAGCGTGTCGCTGGTGCCGGACTACCTGCCCGGATTGGAGACCCAGCTGGACAAGTTCCGCCAGCAGTATCCCCATGTGGAGATGCGCTTCCGCATGATGGACAACGATGCGGTGGCGGACGATGTGGAGCAGGGGGAGCTGGACGCGGGTCTGGTCATTGATCTGGGCTGTGCTGCGCCGGAACTGGCCCGCACCACCCTGCGGGCAGACCCTGCCTGCCTGCTGGTGCCTCGGGGGCACGCGTTCTGGGATAAGGAGAGCATCCCGCTGGCAGAGCTGCGCGGTCAGCGGGTGCTGCTGCCCAGCTTGCGGCAGGATCTGTTCAGCCCGCTGTGGTCGGCCTGCGCCCGGTTGGGCTTTGCGCCGAATGCGGAGATCGGCCCCAGCTTTTATCAGGCCTATTATCTTGTGCAGGAGCAGCTTTGCACCTGTCTGACCCGCTATGAACCGGGAGCCAGACGGGAACTGGACCGTGTGCGGGATGTGCTGCTGGAAGATCTGCCCCCGCTGTGCGTCTCACTGGTGCAGCGGCGGGATCATTCCTCCGCCTACATCGACCTGCTGCGCAGCTACCTGATGGAGGTGCTGGGCGGTTCGGCCAGCCTGCCGCCCCGCCGCGGACGGCCCGCAAAGCCGTTCTACAATTTTCCGGTGCTGTCCAGCGCTGCGGCAAAGGCTGCACCGGCCCACCCGGTGCCCGGCACCCAGCTGGATTTTGCCGGCGGCACCAACTTCCGGGAGCTGGGCGGTTACGAAGCCGACGAGGGCAAGCATATCAAGTGGGGCCAGATCTGGCGCGGCATCCCTACCTGCAAGCTCACCGGTGAGGCCGACCGCGCGAAGCTGGACGCGCTGGGCCTGCGCCTGATCCTTGATCTGCGCAGCAGCGGGGAAGTGCAGAAAGAACCGGACTACGTACCGGACGGTGCACGTCTGGTGCAGATCTGCGGCCTGTGCGCCGAGGACGGCCACGAGATCTCCTTTGCGCCGGATGATATCGCCGCCCTGATGAAGGGCTATGAAGAAAGCGCCGACGGCAGCACCTTCGTGCAGGCTATGTACGAGCGGATGCTGTTTGGCAACAAGGCGTTCAAGGAGCTGTTCCGTGCGCTGGAAGCAGGCGAGACCCCCATCCTGTTCCACTGCTCGGCCGGCAAGGACCGCACCGGCGTGGCGGCCATGCTCATTCTGCTGGCACTGGGCGCTTCGGATGAGACGATCTGTGCGGACTATGAGCGCACGAATCTCTGCCGCAAGGCTGAGATCGACGCAGTGCTGGCGGAGCACGCCGAAGAGATCGCGGCAAACCCGGCCTGCCGGATGCGCTATTACCGCAAGGCGGGCGTGGACCCGGCAGCCGCACCCTTTGTGCTGCGCACCATCCGCGCAAAATACGGCAGCGCCGAGAACTATCTGGAAGCCGAATACGGCCTGACCCCTGCGCGCCTGATGCGGCTGCGCAGGATGTATCTGGAATAAACGGGAACGGGGACGGCATCCGGTGCGGATACTGTCCCTGTTTTCTGCACAAAATGTTCTGCGGGGCAGGGTTTTCCTCTTGACAAGCGGGCAATTGTTTCGTACTATAATTAGTAGTATGGAATAAAAGACGCTGTGTGCAGGTCGTTCCCGTGACCCGTGTCCCTTACAGGCAGAGCCTGCCTGTTTTTATATAAGATAGAACTGTAGATAGAAAAGCTTGCAGCCTGTTCGTGCGGCATTTGCCGTGCGTGTGGTCTTGTTGCCACTTTTTGCATTGAAAGCTCACTTATAAAAAATGTTTGCAGCCTACACCTGCCCTACAGCGTCTCCTGCTTATGATTCAGAATTTTGAATTTTAACAAAGGAGAGTGAAATGCGATGTCCACGATCATCTGGATCGTGATCTTGATCGTCGCGCTTGCTGCGGGCATCGGTGCAGGCTATTTTATTGGTTACAATAACCGTAAAAAGACCGCCGAAGCCCAGATCGGCAGCGCAGAAGCCGAGGCCACCCGTCTGGTGAACGAAGCGATCAAGACCGCAGAACAGAAACGCAAGGAAGCGGTTCTGGAAGCAAAGGACGAGGCCTTCAAGCTGAAGGCCGAGGTGGATGCCCAGAAGGCAGAAGCCGATAAGGAGATCAAGCAGCGCCGTGCGGAGATCAGCCGTCAGGAGAACCGCATCGATCAGAAGGAAACCGCCCTCGACCGCAAGACCGAGGCACTGGAAAAGAAGGAAGAGGAGCTGAAAAAGCGTTCCGCTGAGGCCGAGGAGCGTCTGGCCGAGATCGAGGCCCTGCGCGCCAAGGAGATGGAGCGTCTGGAAACGCTGGCCGGTCTGAGTCAGGAGGACGCCCGCGAGGTGCTGCTGCACAAGGTGGACGAGGAGCTGACCCACGAAAAGGCCGTGCGCGTTGCCGCCTACGAGACCGACCTGAAGGAAAACTGCGACAACATCGCACGCAACCTGATCGGTCAGGCCGTCAGCCGCTGCGCTGCCGACCACTGCAGCGAGACCACCGTCAGCGTGGTGCCGCTGCCCAGTGATGAAATGAAGGGCCGCATCATCGGCCGCGAGGGCCGCAACATCCGCGCTCTGGAGACCGCGACCGGCGTGGACCTGATCATCGACGATACCCCGGAGGCCATCACCCTGTCCTCCTTCGACCAGACCCGCCGCGAGGTGGCCCGCATGACGCTGGAACGCCTGATCGGCGATGGCCGCATCCACCCCGCCCGCATCGAGGAGACGGTGGAAAAGTGCCGCCACGAGCTGGAGCTGCAGATGAAGCGCGAGGGCGAGCGTGCCGTGATGGAGCTGGGCATCCATGGCCTGCACCCGGACCTCATCAAGCTGATCGGCCGGTTGAAGTACCGCACCAGCTTTGGCCAGAACGCCCTGACCCACAGCATGGAGGTGGCATGGGTGGCCGGCCTGCTGGCAGGCGAGATGGGTGTGAATGTGACCATGGCACGCCGTGCCGGTCTGCTGCATGATATCGGCAAGGCACTGGATCACGAGATCGAGGGCAGCCATGTGCAGATCGGTGTGGACATCTGCCGCAAGTACAAGGAAAATACCCAGATCATCCATGCCATTGAGGCTCACCACGGCGACGTGGAGCCTAAGACTCCGCTGGCCTTCATCATTCAGGCTGCCGATGCCATCAGCGCTGCACGCCCGGGTGCCCGCCGCGAGAATGTGGAAAGCTACGTCAAGCGTCTGGAAAATCTGGAGGAGATCTCTTCCAGCTTCGAGGGCGTGGAGCAGGCCTTTGCCGTGCAGGCAGGCCGCGAAGTGCGCATCATGGTCAAGCCCGATGTCATCAGCGACGATCAGGTGATCCTGCTGGCACGCTCCATTGCCAAGAAGATCGAGGACACGCTGGATTACCCCGGCCAGATCAAGGTCAATGTGATCCGCGAGAGCCGCGCTGTGGAGTACGCAAAATAAAGTTTTGCCCAAAAAGCTGCCGTGCAGATGCACAGCAGCTTTTTTCTGCTTGTAATCCGGCGGCAAAAAAGGTATCATGGAGAAAAACAGACCGAAAGGGGAGAACCACTATATGAAACATGCAAGAAAATGGCTGGCTTGCCTGCTGGCGGGTGCACTGGCACTGGCGGTGCTGACCGGATGCAGTGCACTGATGGGCGGCACGGTGCAGAAGGATACAGAACAGGCCAAGGCCCTGATGAAAGAGGTAGACCCCGGCCTGACCTATAATACCGATCTGGAAGATGCAGCCAGCCGTCTGGCAGACTGGCTGGTGGAGGACTCCACCCAGCTGACCACCCAGTCCGGCCTGCTGACACGCAAGGTGCCCATGACCACCGGCTCCGGTGCCATGCTGGATACGAATGTGTATTTCCTCCTTGTACAGGATTCTGCCGTTGTCACAGTCATCTTCTTCTCTTCCAGAAGACGGATCACCGACTCTTCCAGTGTCACATTCTCTTCGGTCGTATAAACAGCATCACCAAAACGCTTCTTCATCTCTTCGATCATCGGCTTCATCAGTTTTTCTGCCGCTTCTTCAGAGCATGCTCTTGCAGTCACACGAAAATGTACCTCTCCTGTCTTTGCATAAGGCGCAAGCGTCGGATTGGTCTGTGCATCCATCAGATCCGCAACCATGGTCTCTGCCCTGCTTTCCCCGATCCCGCACACTTTTACCATCTGGGAATAGATTCCCTCCGGCTGCTTTTTATTGAGGTACGGTGCAATGTCATGTTCAAACATCGGCTTCATCTCATTCGGAGGCCCAGGGATCAGGATCGCTGCTTTGCCGCGCTCTTTATCCTCCAGGATCAGTCCAGGTGCCGTTCCGTTCAGATTGTCGATCACGATCGCGCCTTCCGGAACCAATGCCTGCTTCCAGTTATTCTCTGTCACCTTTTTACTCTTAATCTTCTCAAAATAGTCCCGGATTCGAGCCTTGGAATGTTCATCCATATAAAGTTTTCTGCCAAATACCTTTGCGGTTACTTCTTTTGTCAGATCATCCTTGGTAGGACCAAGTCCCCCTGTCAGAATTACGATATCAGCGCGCTCTATTGCCTGGCGGATTGCTTCTTCCATACGCTCTTCATTGTCACCGACAACAGTCTGGTGATATAAAGAACAACCTAGCAGAGCACATTTCTCTGCTAGGTATGCTGCGTTTGTATTCACAATGTTGCCAAGTAAAATTTCAGTGCCGACAGAAATCAGCTCTACAACCATTTTACATGCCTCCCTGTGTTAATACCTGTTTGTTCTTTGCAATATAATCGATCAGTGAAACGATGGTCAGAAGCAGTGCTACCCATGTAAGGACTGTTCCTACAACATTCCACACACCGCCCAGATCCATGATCAGCACAATGATCAGTGCCATCTGTGATACGGTTTTGAATTTGCCCCAGTAGCTTGCCGCAATGACAATTCCATTGTCAGAAGCAACCAGACGGAATCCGCTGATGATAAATTCTCTGGCAATGATCACCAGAACAACAATAACATTCAGTCTGTTCATAGATGTCAGACAGATCAGCGCGGTACATACCAGCAGCTTGTCTGCAAGCGGATCCATAAATTTACCGAAGTTCGTTACCAGGTTGTACTTTCTGGCGATTTTCCCATCCAGCATATCCGTCAGGCTGGCAACACAGAAGATCACAAGTGCGATCCACTTATCTGCTGCTCCGGTAATATCAAATAACATAAACACTACAAAAAACGGAATTAAAATCACTCGTAAAATCGTTAACTTATTTGGTAAATTCATAATAACTCTCCTATCAAATCATAATCTGCCGATCCGGTCACTTTTACCCTTGCAAAATCTCCCGACATCAGTTCTTCCGATGTGTTCACAAAAATAAGTCCGTCTACATTCGGCGCATCCCGGTAGGTTCTTCCCACATAGGCATTCTCATCTGCCACCTTGCCTTCGATCATCACAAGCAGCTCTTCCCCAATCCGGTCTTCTGCCTGGTCAAATACGATATCCTGCTGAAGTTCCATGAGCTCTGCCTGACGTTCCTCTTTGACTTCTTCCGGGATCTGATCCGGCATAGATGCTGCAGGAGTATCTTCTTCCGGTGAGTAGGTAAATACGCCAAGTCTGTCGAATTCCATCTGATCCACAAAATCCATCAGCTCTTCATGCTGTTCCTGTGTCTCTCCAGGGAATCCAGTGATCAAAGTTGTGCGAAGTGCGATATCCGGAATCTCACGTCGAAGCTTCTCAATGGTCTCGATGAGCTGCGCTCTGGAAGTCCGTCTTCCCATTCTCTTCAGGATACCATCGCTTGCATGCTGGATCGGGAGATCCAGATAATGGCAGATCTTTGGTTCCTCCTTGATCACCTGAATCAGCTCATCCGTGATTTCCTCCGGATAGCAGTATAAAATACGGATCCAGCGAAGTCCGCTGATCTTGCAAAGCGCTCTCAAAAGCTGTGGAAGCCGCTTCTCCCCGTACAGATCGGTTCCGTACATGGTGGTCTCCTGTGCTACCAGGATCAGCTCCTTCACCCCTCCGTCTGCCAGATTCTGCGCTTCCTCCAGCAGATGCTCCATCGGCACACTCCGAAAATCTCCTCGTACCTTCGGGATAATACAGTAAGTACAGTGCTTGTCACAACCTTCTGCAATCTTCAGATAAGCGAAATGTCCGCCGGTCGTCACCATACGGTGCGTGTCTGTCACCGGGAGATAATCCACATCCTTCATAGTCAGGCGCACATCTCCGCGCTCCATCGGACTGTCGCTTAAAACTCCATCGATCACGTGTGCGATCTCTTCATAAGAAGTCGTTCCGAGAACCGCATCAACCTCCGGGATTTCCTGAATGATCTCTTCTTTGTATCTCTGTGCAAGACAGCCTGTTACGATCAGGGCTTTTAATCTACCGGTCTTCTTCAGATCTGCCATCTCAAGAATATTCTGGATACTCTCTTCCTTTGCGTCATGGATAAAGCAGCAGGTGTTAATGATAATGACATCTGCCATTGTCTCATCGTCCACCATCTGATGACCGTCCTTTGCAAGAATCCCAAGCATGACCTCCGAATCCACAAGGTTCTTGTCACAGCCTAATGAAATGAATAATATATTCATAAAATAAATTTCTCCTCAAGCATAATTTCTGGGCGGCAGGGAAAATCATCTTCACCGGAAAATAAAATTCCCTATCATAAGAATACCCCGCAGACAGCTGCAGGGTATCGAACTTCTTTTATTTATCTGCATCTTCTGCAATAATTTTGATCTTTCCACTGTTCAGCTCATCAATTGCAATAGAAAGCGGCTTTTCGCCGTCCTTAACAGGAACAAGCGGCATCTCGCCGTCAATGATCTGTCTCGCTCTCTTTGCTGTTGCAAGAACGATAGAATAACGGCTGTTGACAATCTTAGTTGCGCCTTCTTCCACGTCCTGATTTACTACTTTCATCAAATCGGTATATGATGGATGTAACATAAATTCTGCTCCTTTCCTACAGTTCCTTCAGTTCTTTTCTGATATCATCTATAAAGTCAGCATTCCGGCTTACCCGGTCATGCTCACCCTGAATAATGCTGTGCATCTCTTTTGCGCAGCGCTCCAGGTCATCATTGATCACAAGATAATCGTACTTCTCTACGCCCTGTGATTCTTCTACTGCCCGCTTCATTCTCGAATCGATCACTTCTGCGGTCTCGGTTCCCCGTCCTACCAGTCTTTCTTTCAGTACCTGCGCACTCGGCGGAGTCACGAACATCAGCAGGGTATCCGGATACTTCTCTTTCACTTTCAACGCACCCTGGATCTCAATCTCAAGGATCACATCCTTGCCTGCCTCTAACTGCTCCATAACATACTGCTTCGGAGTTCCATAGTAATTTTCTACATATCTAGCATACTCTATAAGCTCATCACGCGCAATCATTTTTTCAAATTCTTCTTTGGTTCTGAAAAAATACTCTCTTCCATCTTCTTCCCCGACACGAGGCTGTCGCGTGGTTGCAGAGATCGATAATGCATAATTATCATAGTCCTGCATCAGCTTTTTCATCAGTGTTCCCTTACCAGCTCCGGAAAAATCCGGATACTACAATAAGGATTCCCTTTTTTTTCTCTCATAATCAGTTCTCCTGCATACTCAGACATTGAAATGTTATTTTAACACATCTTTTTACATTTTTCAAAGCTTTATTCAATATTTTGAATCTGCTCACGGACTTTTTCAATCTCAGTCTTCAGATCGATTGCATAATTGGATACTTCCAGATCATTTGCCTTGGATAAGATCGTGTTCGCCTCACGGTTCATCTCCTGCGCAATGAAATCAAGCTTGCGTCCGATTCCCTCTGTCTGTTCCAGAGTTTCCTTCATATGCTTGATATGGCTTTTCAGCCTTACCACTTCTTCATCTGTACAGATCTTGTCAGAGAAGATCACAACCTCAGCCGCGATCCGTCCTCGTCGATCTGGGTGTCCCCAAGAAGCTCCTTCACTTTCGTTTCCAGCTTCTCCCGGTATTCAGCAACGATCTGCGGAGATCGCTCTTCAACCCTGCAACAACTTCCAGCATTCCATCCAGCTTGCCAATGATATCCTTTTTCAGGTTCTCACCTTCTGTAGTCTTGGTCTGTACAAACTGTTCGCATGCGCCTTTCATTGCTTTTTCAAGACCGCTCCACAGTTCTTCCTCATCCACAGACTGTTCTTCCATCGTAAGGACTTCCGGGCAGCGTGCAAGTGTGGATACCCGCACATCATTGTCAAGCCCAAACTGTTCTTCCATCTGCTTAAAGCTTGCCATATATTCTTCTGCCAGCTTCTGGTTATATTTCAAAGTCATCTGGCTTTCTGTCATATCTTCATACCCGATG
>ENA-OQDA01000053-OQDA01000053.1-human-gut-metagenome-genome-assembly--contig:-NODE-53-length-48520-cov-6.923088_pt1 | contig 48520 bp, 40 predicted proteins | sample MGYA00242771_ERZ504603 | MGnify/ENA primary metagenome ERZ504603 (study PRJEB26092, sample SAMD00036328) | human gut metagenome | host: Homo sapiens | study: EMG produced TPA metagenomics assembly of...
GATGGTCACGTTGCAGTCGTCGTGGATGGGGTTGCAGGGCGATGCCGTCATGGCGGCGTTCATCCAGGTGGCCATCGGGTGCGGCATCGTCGCTGCGGGGCTTATCGCCCTGCTCGTCGTGAAGCGCGTTTGGAACCGCAGCTTCATCCTGGTGTACGAGCTGTTCGTGCTTCCCGTGACGTTCGTGTCGTTCTACACGTCGCAGGCCTCGGGGGATCTGTGGTTCTTGCACATGCTCATCGTGGATTCCACGTACAAGGTGACGTTGTTCTACGTCATGATGACGCCGTTTCTGTTCCCGAAGGGCGCGCGTAAGGGGAACTCGTCCACGCCTTTGCTGTGCTCGTTCGCCTTCATGATAGCCATCAGGGCCTTGTTCGTCGGGCTTCATGCGTCCCTGTCCGCGTCGCTGTACGCGAGCTTGACGGTGGTGGTCGTGCTGGCGACGTTCGCGGCGGGAGGGGCTTTGTCGTTTTTGATCATGCAGCGGCAGGCGACGCGGCGGGAAGCGGGCGAGGCCGCCGCGGCCGAAGCGGTTCGCGCGGGGCTCGAAGAGCGTTGCGCCGCCGTCGCCGCCCGCTTCGACCTGACGCCGCGCGAGCGCGAGATACTCGTGCTGCTGGCGCAGAACTACCGTGCGCCCTACATCGCCGAGAAGCTGGTGGTGAGCCAGTCCACGGTGAAGACGCACATGCGCAACCTGTACGGCAAGCTGGACGTCCACTCGCAAGCCGAGCTGCTTCTCGGGCTGGACGAGGAAGCCCAGAGCATCACGACCGACTAGCGTCGGCGGGCGAAGGCTTCCAGCACGAGTTGGGCGCGGGTGCCGATGGGGGTTTCGTTCTCCGCGAGGAAACGGGGGACGTCGGCGATGGGCAGCAAGAACGGCTCGATGAACTCCGCCGGCTCAGGCTGCGCGTCGGCCACCTTCTCCACCTGGGCGAACACGACGTGCACGGTTTCGTCGGTGAGACCGGTGGACGAGTAGCCCGCTTGCGGCAGCGGGTCGAGCGCGGGCGCGTCGGCATCGGCGCGCAGGGCGTAGCCCGTTTCCTCGCGGAGTTCGCGGTCGACGCAGGTTGCGAGGTCCTCGCCCGGCTCCATGAGGCCGGCCGGGAACGCGATGCACCAGCTGTTCAGCGGATAGCGAAACTCGCGGATGAGCAGCAGCTCTCCCGTCGCGGTTTGTGGCACGATGCACACGGCGTCGGCCGCGCACGCCCGACCTGCGGCATTGCCTTCCAGCTCGGCGCGGTAGGCTTCGAGGCTCTTGCGCGACGCGCTTTCGTACTCGTACGTCGAGCCGTCGGGCATAGTGTAGGCCAGCACGTACTTCTTGATCCATCCGTCGGAAACCTGGCGGATGTTGGAAAGCTGGGGAACGGCTTGCATGGGAAAGCTCCTGTTCTTGGGTGCGGTTGTGTTACGGCATGGTTCTGGCTGCCGTGCGTTCGGATCGAGCGCACATCTCAAGCGCGCGTCATGCCTTGCGTTTCATGATACTGCCAGTTGCTGTTGTTGTCGGAAGAGGATACGTCTTCTTCTGACGTTGGTGGAGGTTGAGAAGCCCAAAGGAAAAGCTTCTCGGGAGGAAGTCGCTGAACTTGCCATCCGGGCGTTTTCGCGATGCTCAAAGAATGGGACCGAGCGCGAAGCCTCATTGCCGACCGTCGGTCGAATCTATTCAGCATTTGAGGCTGTTGGTGAGGGGGGCAACCATCGAACGGTTATTTTAAGGATGCTACACTGTGCTTCATATCGTTCCGCGACAAAGGGGAGTGTCATGGACATTGAAATTCTAAAAGAGTTCGTTTTCCTATCGAAGGGGCTTAACGTTACGAAGGCTTCTCGCGAGCTCAATATGGCGCAGTCGACTTTGAGCAGCCATATCATAAAGCTTGAAAGGGACCTAGGATGTTCTTTGGTGGAAAGGGATGGCAGTCCTCGCTTGACGCTTGCGGGTCGTGAGTTCTTGGAAGTGGCCTCCGAGATCGTGTGCCTCTACGACGGTTTCAAGGAGAGGGGCGTGGTGCAAAGGGGTCGGGAAGATGCCGTGATCACGGTATGGGCTCCGCAGCGCAGAGAAGGTTTCGTTATAGCATTGTTGGATGCGGTTATAGGGTTTAAGGGGAAGTATCCGCAGGCGATAGTTGACGTGCAGGATACGCATGGAGGAGATACGCTTGACGAGCTGAGGAAGGGTGTTCTCGACTGCGGGTATTATTGCAATGCGGTTGCAGATCCTAGCTTGGAAGAGGATTTTCAGCTGGTTCCATTGCTGGATGAAGAGTTCATCATATGGATGGATAAGGATTCGCCGCTTCGCGATTGTGATTCGCTGACTCCGTGCGATTTGGAAGGCTACCAGCTTCCAGTTCCGGTCGGTATGGGGACCCACAGCGTTCATTTGCAAACGATGTACGAAGAACTGTTCTCTCTTTATGGGGCAAAGGCAAATGTAAAACCTCGTTATTGCCGCTCTGTAGATGATTTTTTCCTTTCGAAGATCAACAGGGACGATTTGATCATCCTCAATCGCGGGTCGCAGATCATTGAAGCGATGAATGAGGCGAACGGGAAAGTTATGGGCCGATTCAATCCTCCTATCTACTCTACGGGATATCTGGTCTTTCGGAGCGAAGACAACAGCGATATGGTCGAGTGTTTTAAAAGCCACGTGCTCGCCTTTTACGAAGAGGCCAAGATTTCTTCTCTGTCAAATGAGGCGTTCAAGGATTAGCAGGCATTTTGTCGTCTTGGAGCTAGATAGCTATCCAGGTGGAATAGGTACTACAACCTGCAATGGCGGGTATCGTAAAATGCGATTGCATCGGACGTGTTTCTTGCGAAAAGCAACCTGAAAACCTCGTTTTTACCATTGAGCTTCAACCAGGTATTCTCGATATGCAGGAGGAAGGCCTGCTTACGTCAAGGAAGGTGTCAGGTGCGTTTTGCGCCTTTCGCTTCCGGAAAGCGAGGGGATCATGGAGCTAGATCGTCGTAGTTTTTTGAAAGGTGCAGCCATAACAGGCGGTGCCGCAGCTTTGTTTGGGGTGGCAGGGTGCGGTCCTGTGGCTACGGAAGCCGTCGACTCGAACGGCGAAGCGCGGAGTGAAGCCGATCCTATCCTGCCGCTGGATCCGCCGGCTTCATGGGATCGCGAAGTGGATCTGGTTGTGGTGGGAACGGGCGGTGGTGGCCTTGCCGCAACTACTTTGGCGGCCGAAAGCGGCTCGAGCGTGATCGCAGTCGAAAAGGAGGGAACAGTCGGCGGTGCCACGCGTCATGCGTTGGGCTATGTGATTTTTGCCGGAGGATCGAAGCTTCAAAACGAATTGGGAGCCGCTTGGCCTGGGCCGGAATTTGATCCCGTTGCATCCGTAAACGAGCTCGGGCCTTATTATCAGTACTCCCTCAACGTTCCTATGTATGCGAATGTCCTTGTAGCAGGAGCTGAGTGCATTGATTGGATGATGGAGCATAAAGACGTTCCGTTAGTTGGGGTTCCTCGCGTGTATTTCGATAAAGAGGTTGCCGAGGGTAGGCAAAATGCCGTCTTGGGCATGAACGGTACCGTTAACGCTATGGAAGCGGCCGCTCTGGCCGCTGGTGCAGAAATTATGCTCAATACCAAATGCGAAACTTTGGTCGTTGAGGATGGCGTCGTTGTGGGCATCATGGCAAAGGACGCCGATGGAAACGAGATCTACGCCAAAGGTGCGAAAGGCGTTGTGCTGTGCGGGGGCGGCTTTGGCATGAACAGGGATCTTTTGAAACGCTATATTCCGTCTTGCTATGAGCAAGCGCTGCAGGGCGGTCCCATGCCGTTCCATACGGGAGATACATTCCGCATGGGGTTGGGTGCGGGGGCCGATTATGCGGGATTGAATTCGTTTAGCTGCTGGGAAGGGGGATTGGATGAGTACTACGGAGATGGAGACGGTTCCTACTGGCATTATTTCTGGAATGGGCCTCGCCAATTGTTGACCAACCCCTGGCTCATGTTGGATAAGCAGTGCAACCGCGCGCCATACTTCGGAGGCTATGACTTCCAGGAAGAATATATCAATCAAGGTTTCAGCAACGGTGAAGTGACGAATGCTTCGGCGTGGATGTCCCTTGTGGGACATGGAGCCTATGCCGTTCTTGATGATAACTATGAAGAGACTCTCAAGATCATTTGCAACAAAAAGGCGACCGATAAGTCTAGGGTTCCTATCGAAAAGGATGGAACGCTTATAGAGAACAACCTTGTGTCGGACGACTGGAGGCAGGAGGTTCTTGATGCGATCGATCGCGGGGCTATTAAGAAAGCTGATACGCTCGAAGAACTTGCTGAGAAGGTCGGACTGGATCCCGACAGGTTCGTAGCGGCGGTTAAGCGATGGAATGAGGTTTGCGAAACGGGGGAGGATACCGACCTTGCCGTTCCTTACAATTCCGAGTGGCTTGTTCCTTTGAAAAAGCCGCCTTATTATTGTGCGAAGATCGGAGCCATGATCGGGAAAACGCTATGCGGATTGCGTGTCGACGAGAACATGCATGTTCTCGATGCCGACGGAAATCAGATCCCAGGCCTCTATGCAAACTTTCTTACCGCTGGCGGTATCGCGGGCGAAAATAGCTATGGTTCCCAGTGGACCAACACCAGTCTTATGGGAGCAAATGGTTTGAGCTGGTGCAGCGGTTATCTTGCTGCCAAATCTGCCCTTGCGGGTAAATAGATTCTTGGGATGGTGGCCAAGCGATGTTGTTTCGCTTGGCCACCACTATGGTCGGGACAAATGAGGATGAGCGTTTTACCGAAGAGACTGCTGGCTTTGCGAACGAGGAGGTTCCGTCATGGAGTTTCGGAACGATTGCGACGTGTATCGAGACCGATCTGTGCGTGCTTCCTGGAAGGTTCCAGCGTTTTGCTGTAACGATTGGGGCGCTCTGAAGCTTTTGGAGATATGCTCGGCTTTTGGCTTCGAGCGACCTTTTGATCTCGTGTACGGGGCTCCCCATTGTTCTTGGTCTGGTGGGCGCCCTTCGGCAGTGAGGTCTCCTTTGGACGGAGGTCTGATAGACGCGTATTTCTCCGCTTATGCCCAATTCGGTGTACGATGCGCCTTGACTTTTTCAAAATTAGCTGTGGATGAGAAAGATTACGATAACGAGTACAATAACATGCTTCTCGATTACGTTGAAAAGTACGATGGCCAGGTCATCCTTTTCGATGATGGCCTTGCTCGCTACATAAAGCGCTCGCGACCTCGCATTGCGATTGTCGCGTCGCTCAATAAAGCGATGTGCAATTTACAAGATAGCCGTGAATCGGAGTCGGATTACTACAGAGATCTTTTTCGCCTTTACGATGAAGTTGTGGTTAGAAGCGAGTATGTGCTTCGCGATGGCTGGCTGGACGATCTGCGCGATAGACGCGATTCGGTAGAAATTATTGTGAACCAGTTTTGCGTTCCTGATTGCAAACATGCTTTCAGTCATATCAGCGAGCTCGAGGAGTGGAGTCATCGAGGTTGTTGTGGCGAGGGGCGCCCTTGCTATCATTTGGAAACCGCATCCTGCATCGAGAGTCGTCTTTCCGAGAATCTTTTCATTTCCAATAGGAGGATTTCTGAATTATGCTCTGCCGGCTTTACGCATATGAAAATCGCAGGGCGAAATTCTCCTCTGCCGCTCTTCCTGGACACTCTGGCAGAGTATATTTTTGAACCGACGGGTGTTATTTCTCATATTAAACGGGCTATCGTTCGCGATTTCAAGAAGGAATCCATGATGGGTTTCGAGGCTCTCTTTCCCTTCAGCATTCCAAAAAGCGTCCTGAAAGGCTTATGATCGGAGGTCTTGTTTTTTTGGGGTATCGCGATGATGGCCAACGAACTCCTTTGCTGCCGCCGGCTGAGGCAAGAGGCAGGGCGCTTTGCATGCATTTAAGGTGCTGTTCGCGAACGAATTGATGCGTGATAGCGCGCGAGCGCTTAGAAGCCGAAGACCTCGCCGACGTTGGCGGCGATGCAGAGGTCGGCTTGGCGGTCGCGCGGGGTGGGGGTGCGGTTGACGATGACGAGGCGGCGCCCTGTGAAGAAGTCGATGAGGCCGGCCGCCGGGTACACGGCCAGCGACGTTCCCGCCACCACCAGCAGGTCGGCCTGCGCGATGGCATTCACGGCGCCGTGCACCGTGCGTTCGTTCAGGGGCTCCTCGTACAGCACGACGTCGGGTTTGACGATGCCGCCGCAGGCGGGGCATCGCGGCACGCTGTCGTCGGACTGCGCGCGAAGGGCCAGCAGGTTGTCTACCGAGTAGGCTGCGCCGCACGCCATGCAGAAGTTGCGCAGCACGCTGCCGTGCAGTTCGAGCACGTTCTTGCTGCCCGCTTTTTGATGGAGGCCGTCGATGTTCTGCGTCACCACGGCGGCCAGCGTGCCCGCTTGCTCGAGTTCGGCCAGCTTGCGATGCGTGCGGTTCGGCTGCGCGTCGAGCGCCAGCATGCGGTCGCAGTAGAAGTCGAAGAACGCGCTGGGGTTGGCGTCGAAGAAGCTGCGGCTGACCATCTGCTCGGGAGGATAGGGGTACTTCTGCGCGTACAGGCCGTCCGGGCTGCGGAAATCGGGGATGCCGCTCTCGGTGGACACGCCTGCGCCGCCGAAGAACACCAGGCCGCCCGGCGGCGTGTCGGCCACCCAGCTGCGGAACGTTTCGATAGCGCGCACGGTTTCGTCCATAGCTCCTCCTGTCGGTTTCGACCCATGATACCACGCTTCTTGCGTCCGGATGTTTCACGTGAAACATGCGTTCTGATCGGCCTGTTTTGCTCTTGAACGCCTGTCATCCCGAGCGCAGACGACGAAGCGTGCCTTTGGGTGAAAACAAGGAAGGCGGCCACGGTGGCCGCCTTCCGGTGCGCTTGCGTTTCGCGAAGGATTAACCCTCGATGGAGATGGTCTTCTTCTCCTCGAGCTTGGGCTGCTCCTGCTTCTTCGGCACGGCGATCTTCAGCACGCCGTCCTCGAACTTCGCCTTGATGTCGTCTTCCTCGATGTCGTCGCCCACGTAGAACGTGCGGCTGCACTTGCCGCTGAAGCGCTCCTTGCGGACGTACGTGCCCTCTTCGTCCTTGTCCTCGGACTCGGACTGGGTCTGCGCCGTGATGGTGAGGTAGCCGTCCTTCAGCTCGGCCTGGACGTCGTCCTTCTTGAAGCCCGGCAGGTCGATGGTCAGCTCGAATCCTGCGTCGGTCTCCTTGATGTCGGTGCGCATGAGCGTGGGCGACATCTTCTGCATGGGAGCCGAGGCGGCGTTGAAGAACGCGTCGAAGGGGTCGGTCATCAGCTCGCTCAACAGGTTGCGGTTCCTGCGCATGGGTACCATCATTGCCATGTTCGATCATCTCCTCTAGTCGTGCGGGGAGGCGGTGGTTCCGGGTGCGCCGAAACGCCGCCTTGCTTGGTATGCCTGGTATTCTACGACGCGTTTTAGCACTCTACAACCGAGAGTGCTAAATGGTTACTTTTTCGTTATGTAGGAGCGGGGGCTTGCCGCGCGGCCGTCCTCTTCGGTGGCGCCTAAGACGAGGTCCATCATCTCCTGACGATTGCCGATGCCGAGTTTCGCGTAGATGTGGGCGATGTGCGTTTTCACCGTGTTCTCGGCAAGCACCAGTTCTTCCTGGATGAGGGTTCGCGTTCTTCCCTGAGCGAGGAGGATGAATATCTCCGTTTCGCGGGGCGAAAGCTTGTTCGCGACTGCGATGTCTTCGCATCGAACCGCGATGGCGCGTGATACGTGCTCTCCCGTGAGATCGCCGCTTGAAGGGTGCGCAGTCGTGGGTTCGGGATTGCCCGCTGCGCTTTCCTTCTCCGTCGACTCCAGGCGCCTTGCCCCGATCCATTCGCTGAGAATGGCGGCGATCGTGAGGGAGTACGCGGCGCCCAGCATGATCATGCTGCTGAAAGCCACTCCGCTGCCCAGCAAGGCGACCCACAGCACGGAGCTGAGCGCGTAGACGGCTGCTGCAACGCCCATCACTCGGTACGAGGGCATGGTAAGCGCATCGATGGCGGTGACCACGACGATCCAGAACAGCACGTGCGCACACGAGTCGTCCAGCCGCATAAGGGCGTCCAGCAGAGCGGCGGGTATCCCAGGGGCGGCGTTTTGGGACACCACGAGAAACAGACCGCCGATGACGATGATGAACGCTGGCTGAAACCTCAAATCGAGGCGCCATCCGGTTGTCTTCACCAGCGTGGCGAGTGCGAAGAGGGCAAGAAACGCTGTTGAGACGAGGGAGAAGACGACCTCTGCCGCGATCCCTTGCGCTGCGACGGCCTCGCTGCCCCATAATCCGATCGAACTGAACGACCGTACGGTCGCAAGTAGCAGCGCAGCTGCAGCGATAAGCACCAGCAGGCTTCTTCGACCCTCTCTTCCCGCCGGCAGCACGGCGCGCCGAGGTTGAGCCGCGAGCGCTTCCATCCTTGCTCCGGGGAGGTCGGCGCGCCGGGTTATATTCTGGGCGGATTCGGTAGGCGCAGAGCTCCGGGCGGCTTTGAATAGCGCGGCGGAAACGAGCGGCAGCGCGATGGTGACGGCGATCTGCCAGACGGGAGGCACCGCATAGCGGGCGATGGGAAGCACGAGCGTTTCCATACCCAATGCCGCCACGATGCACCAAGCGGTGCAGGCGAAAGTCTGCGTTCTGGCTAGCAGCAAATAGAATCGCGAGGCGATCCAGAAATAGCCCGCGCCGAACATGATCAGGCCGGCGATGGCAAGGAAAATAGGGTCGAAGAGGCTTTGATTGGAGGCGAGGGCGAAACTCGCGGTGCCTATCGAGGATGCAAGCGGTAGAACGTAGGAGAAAGGTTGGTCGCGTTCGCGGAGCCATCGGGGGCCTACTGCGAACGCAACTCCCACGATGAGTATGCCCAGCAGGAAGAAGATACGCGGATTGACGGCGGGATCGAGGTCGTGCAGGGAGGAGGGGAACCCTCCGGTATGCCCGGCCAGCGTGCACCAGAGCAGGTTCGTGCTTAGTCCCAAGGAGGCAAGAACTGCGCTGCGGTTGACGCGCACGCCGGCGGGTGTTTCCATGATCGATCCCCCTGTTTCTCTTCCCGGCGCGGTTGCGAGCAGATATTCGAAAGTCCTCTGAACAGCTGGCCATTATATACGATTCTCACGATAGGCGAAAACCCGGCGCGCCTCTATCAACCAAACCGGGGGATACCCGTTCGAGCCCTTCGTCATATTCACCCGGATACGTCGATGGCGGTGGACATCCCGTGCTTCTACCATCTTCCGGGTGTGCGGCGTGCGCGCCTGTTCCAGGTTGGAAGGAGGGGCAAGCGATAAGGCGGAACTGCCGCACGCACGACAAGAGAGGATGGAGGAGAGATCATGAGAAACATGCGACTGAAGGCCGCGCTTGGAATGGCGGGGGTGTTGGCGATGACTGCAGCTTGTTGCGTGGTCGGTCCGGCGCTTGCGGCCGATTCTGCGTCGACTGCAGACGAAATAGTGCGCGGAGGGGAGCCGGACGGCGATGTTCAGTATCCCGGCAAAGAGTATATCGTCGAGAATTACGACAAGTGGGACAAGATCGCCGAGGAGTACGCGCCCGAGATCATCCGATATTCGAATGGGCAGCTGGTTCAGCGTACCCCGACCGAGTACGAGTGCCCCCATTGGATGCAGCAAAGCTGGACCATTTCGTACAACACGTACTACCTCGACGCGGACAACCGAGGGTGCAATTCGTGCCATGCTGATATGAATGCGATGATCGAGAACATGGAGTACAAGCATGCCACGATCGACAACAAAGCGCTCGAGACGTACAGCGACGTGAACCAGTGCATCTCGTGCCATCGTGACAACGGCGACGATTTCGGCCGTCTCATACATGCCATCCACTACAACGAGCGCAGCGGGAACAAGTTCGCCGAGGGCTCGAACGGCACGTGTCAATCGTGTCACGACGCGACTGCGGATGGCAACGGCATGCAGCTGTGGGACAACGTGAAGCATGAGGCGCTGCAAGGCATCAACAAGGTTGAAAACGTGCAGGGCGAGTTCGCATCCACCCAGGACAAGGTGCAGACGCAAGACGAGCTGTACAGCTACGACTTCGTTCACGGCTATTACGACCATATGCGTTACGCATGCGGGCCTAACGGGCTTGACATCGACCTGCCCCAGAGCATGTTCGACGAGTGGGAGTTCACGGTCGACGGGAACGTGAACGCGCCCTACACGAAGAAGCTGCCCGAGCTGGTGGCCGAAGCTGAAGCCGCTGGCGTGGTGGTCACGAAGCCCTCGAAGATGGTGTGCGAGCTGAATCCGATCGGCGGCGGCGGAATCGGCCAGGCCGAGATCACCGGTATCCCGGTCAGCTGGCTCATCGAGAAGGCTGGCGGCTACACCGAAGACACCAACAGCGTGCGCGTCATTCGCGCAGACGGGTCTTCGCGCAGCGGGTTCGACCTCTCGGTCTTGGACAAAGGGTATCTGGTGTACAAGATCGATGGCGAATACCTCAGCGCACGTCACGGCTTCCCGGTCATGCATTGGCAGGAGACCTACGATGCCCAGATCTTCTCGAAGCAGATCAACGGCTACCACGTGTCGTCCGATGTCATGAAAGAGCGTGTGTGCGGCCAGGTCAACCAAGAGGATGCCCATGTGAACCGTCCCAACGTGACGGTGTGCGGCGTGCCCGAAGGTCTCATCATCCAGAACGGCAAGCCGTTCACGTTCAACGGTTATGCCGACGCGTTCGACCATCCCATGAAGACGGTGGAGTTCTCCATGGACGGCGGCGAGACGTGGACGTCGTTCGACGTGGGAGACGTCGATCCGGCGAAGTGGCTGTGGTGGAGCTTCACGTTCACGCCCGAGAAAGAAGGAGCGTACGTGCTGAGCGTGCGCGGCACGGACGTCGACGGCGAAGTGAGCTACCGCAACCACGAGGTGCTGGTGAACGCGAAGGACGAGATGCCGTCCGAAGACGAGATCACCGAGATAGGGAAGATCGTCGATCCGGCCATGGCCGACGGCGATGCTTCCGGCGATCAGCAGTAAGCGAGGATGATAGACATGACGCAACGAAATACCCGAATGTTCGCCGGTGTTGCCGGAGCTGCGCTGCTGCTCACCGGGTCGGGCTTGGCGCTGAACGCTTTGAATCCGAACAGTGCCGATGCATCCGATGCGGCGAGCGGGACGACGCACTCGTTCAACGAGAACGTGGTTGAGGCTTCGTGGGTGAATGTCGACGACGGCTCGTACGTACGGGTGCCGAACGTGCAGGGAAGCTTTGTATTCAACCAATTGGGAACGACCCCGAACGACGAGCTGTTCAACGTATTCGGTGCTGCTTTGACCTCGATGTGCTCTAAACCTGCGGTCGAGTTCGAAGCGCAGACGGGCGGCGTGGCCAATTTCTACGTGAACGTAGGGGGTCATATCAAGAAGAACTTCACGGTGGATGTAAGCGAGTTGTCCGAAGATGCCAGCGAGGAGGCGCTCATGGCGTGCTCGTGCGCTACCGGCTCTCCGTTCGGACAGGCTGCGGTGCTCGGCGTGCCGCTGGCGTCCATCGTGGAAATGGCCGATTTGGAGGAAGGCGTGAACACCGTGACGGCGTACGGCGCCGACGGGTTCGGCCAGCCTTTGCCGCTGCGCTACGCTTTGGAGCATGATGCGATGCTCGTCTACCAGGTGAACGGCCAGGAGCTTGCGTCGGCGACGGACGGTTCCAGCATGCAGCTGTGGATGCCCGAGACGGTAGCGCGGTACTTCACGCGCAACATCACCGACATCGAGCTGACGCGCGAAGACGCCGAACCCGATGTGCAGCAGGTTGATCCGTGCTACCGCAACAAGATCAACATCATGAACTACGCCGACGGATGCACGTTCGTCGCAGGCGACGAGATCACGTTCGAGGGCGTTGCCGACGATCTGGGAAGCCCGATCGAGGCTATCGAGTTTTCGTTCGACGGCGGCGCTACTTGGACGTCGTGCGCGACCGAGGGAGCAACCGCGGACAAATGGGTGAATTGGCAGTTCTCCACTTCGTTCGAGGATGCAGGAGACTATCGTATGACGGTGCGTGCCAAAACTGCAGACGGCATGGTTTCGCCGCTTGCGGCGACGCTGTTGTTCCAGGTCTCGTAAGAGGGCTTATCGGAGGGCGCGCAATCCGGGCGCGCCCTCTTTTTCGGGCGTCCGCTTGCAGTTTGGCAATGGTTTTATGGGTCGCGTGAAGGCCGGCGTATGATCTATACTTGCCATTCGATCGGTTGATGCAAGGAAGGAGCTTGTCATGACCGTTATCGGCCTCATATCCGACACGCATGGACGGTTGCCCGACGAGGCGCTCGCGGCCATGGCGGACGTTGACCATATCATCCATGCGGGCGACATCGGCGGCCCCGAGATCCTGCATGCGCTCGAGGCGTTGGCGCCGACCACGGCGGTGCTGGGCAACAACGACTTCGACGAGTACGGCTCGCGCGTGGGCCGTTTCGCGCATCCGGTGATCGACGGGGTGCGCTTCCTCGTGGCGCACTATCCGCGCGACGTGCAAATCGGGTTCAACGGCTGCGCGGGTCTGGCGGCGGGCGATCCCATCCCGCAGGTGTGCGTCCACGGGCACACGCATGTTCCCGAGCTGGTGTACGGACCCGAGGCGCGTCCGGCATCGTACGTCGTCTGCCCCGGCGCGCCGTTCCGGCCTCGCGGCGGGTTTCCGAAGTGCACGGGTCGCATGCTGGTGGATGATGGGCGCGTGCTGGGCGTGCGCATCGCGTCGTTGGACGGGCAGACCGTGTTCGAGGTGGGCGAGGGCGCGTAAAGCAAAAGCCCGGTGCATTCCATACGCATTGTCGCTGAAAGCCTCGTTTTCAGGCGCGATTCCGCGGCTTTCGGGCGACAATGCGTGAGAGCCATCCATGTTTTCTTGCAAACGAGTGCTTTAAGCGGGACATCGAGGAAAGCTGCCGGGGATGCGAACGGCGCCCGGCAGGGGCGCCCGTTCAGGGGAGGGAGGGAATGTCGAACGCGCTGTCAGCTGGCGAGCGCCGTGCTCGGGGCTGCTGCTCGATGGTGCAGCAGCGCGCGCCGCATGCGCAGCACAACGTAGGCGCCCACTGCCACAGAGTACACGACCAAGCTGACGGTGGCCGTCTCGCGCCCTGCAAATGCGGAAGGCGCTAGCAGCAATACGAGGTGCACGTACGTGAGCAGGTAGAACGGGTAGGCGAGACGTTGCACCCCTTTCCAGCGCGCGGCGCTCATGCGGCGCTTCACCACCTGGAACGAGGTGACCAGCAGGATGGCCATCAGAAGAACCAGCAATGCCGCCAGCGCTAGCGAGAACCCAAGGTTCCCATTAAGCGCCGAGCCCAGCCGCGGTACGTACGACACCCCGTAAAACGCCAGGTGACCCAGCGCGAAGATGCAGCCAAGGATGGAGAGCTGGCGGCGGATGGGCATGAGCCGCGCCCGCAACGGCGAGCTCTCGTCGAGCACGCCCACGAACATCACGATGGTGAACAGCACGAACGCAAGCGCGCATCGCTGCATAAGCGGCATGAAGTACGGCCACATCCCGCCCGCAGTGTTCGTGGTCGTTCCGAACCAGTACAAGCCCACCAGCGCAAGCGCGACGATGTAGAAGGGTACGGGATGTCGCTTCAGCGGTTTCGCAAGAATCCCGATAAGGACGATGCAGCAAACAAGCGCGATCAAGAACCTCATACCAGCCCCCTTCTGTAGTCGCAATATTGTCATAGTATCATAGTATAGGCTGAACAGCCTTGACGATCTTGCGTAGAGTACACTCGGGTTCTATTCGATATATTATCCTTAAACTAGATGCATTTGAACAGGTATTTTGCGTTGACTGTCATATATCATGGTGATAGTATGACCGCAATAGCTATCATACTAGGATATGACGGTTATGCTCATGCATGGGTCGACGGTGAATTGTTGGGGGACAATCTCGGACGGGCTTGTTTCCCCGAATGCGATCTAGAGGGGGTTACGCGTGGATACCACATTGACACGGCGAAGTTTCGTAAAGTGGGGAACCGCAACGGTTGGTGCAACAGCGCTTGTTGGATTTACCGGATGCGCACCCGGCGGCGGCAAGGCCGAAGATGCTTCCGAGGGGACTCAGCAGAAAGCGGGCGAGTGGCTCAACGCTCCTTGTTACAACAACTGCAGCTGCGGCTCTTCTCGCTGTCTGAACCGGGTGTACGTCGAGGACGGCGTCCCATTGAAAATTCGCACCGACGAGGAATCGGAAGACATGTTCGCCATGCCGCAGCGCCGTTCTTGCTTGCGTGGTCGTGCAAAAATCAGTGAGGTGCTCTCGCCGGCTCGCATCAAGTACCCAATGAAGCGCAAGAATTTCCGCTTGGACAATCCTCAAGGAGAGCTACGCGGCAAGGACGAGTGGGAGCGTATCAGCTGGGATGAAGCACTTGATCTCGTGGCCGAGGGCATCAAAAAGATGTACGACCAGTACGGTCCGACGGGCATACTCTGTGGCGCGTCCAGCAACATCGGCGACGGGTACTACGATCAGAACGTGTGCCTGCTGAACGCCCTGGGAGGCTCGGTGCATGCGGAAGCTGGCACGGTGTCTTTCGGCTCCTGGTCGGTTGTTGACACCCATATGATCGGTGGCTTCGGCATGTCCAACACGCCGCATCACCTGCAGTTGATCACCAGCGACCTCCATGTGCTGTTCGGATGCAACTGGGCGGCCAACAAGGCCGGCAATCACGCGTTATATCTGGAAGAATGCCGCAAGCGCGGCGCCAAGGTCATCGTCATCGATCCGTGGCTGAGCCAAACCTCACAGATGGTTGCTGACGAATGGATTCCCATTCTGCCCGGCTCGGATACGGCGCTGGTCATCGCCATTTGCTACGAGTGGATCAACGCAGGAACGTACGATCAAGAATTTCTCGATACGTACTGCATCGGATTCGACGGCGATCATATGCCCGAAGGTGCCCCTGAAAACGCCTCTTGGAAAGATTACGTCATGGGCACCGGGTACGATATGACGCCGAAAACCCCTGAATGGGCCGAGAAGATCTGCGGCGTGCCCGCTGATACCATTCGCTCGCTTGCCGCCGAAATCGCGTCGGTGGACAAGGTTGATTTCAACTGCGCGCAGTCCGCATCCAAGATTCCCGCGGGCGAGCAGTTCGTCCAGAGCTTCTACACGATGGCACTCATGCACGGCGGCATCGGCACCCCGGGGCATTACTTCGGCTGGTCGGGCGTGAAGGAATTCATGAGCAGCGGCATCAGCACGGGCGCCTATTGCCCGGTCACCGCCGACCCTGCCAACCCCTTGGCTCCTGCGGGCTCGCCGGTGTACATGTACTATCCCATCCCGTCCTTCCCGACGCTGGAAGACCCTGATAGTTGGCTGAATTTGGAGCCTTCGGAATGCTGGCGTTCTATTCTCTCCGGAGAATACGGTCGCGATTGCTGGCCGACGGGAAAGCGTAAGGTCGACATTCACGCAGCCTACTTCGGCGGCCATATGAGCACCTTGAACCAGATCCCCGACACCATGAACGGCATCAAAGCAGTTCGTGCGATGGATTTCGTCTGGGGTGTCAACCCGTTCTTCGACTCGACGCGCCAGTACTGCGACGTGCTGCTTCCCTGCGCGACGTTCTGGGAGAAGCCCAACAAGGCGTTCGGTGGAGATTACGCTTCCGCGCTGTGGTTCGACAAGATCATCGATCCTCTGTACGAGGCGAAATGCGAAAGCTGGATCGCCGAGGAATTGGCAACGCGCTTGGGGCTCGACCCTAAGGTGGTCAACACCTTGAGCGATGCTGAGCGTACGTACGCGACCGTGCGCGATGCAACCTACATGGACGGCACGACGTTCGAGTCTTCGACGCTTCTGACCATCAAGCAGGAAGAAATCGACCAGTTCTTCCCCGGCGTCGAAGGCACCCCCAAGAGGGTAAGTTCACGTTCCAGGAATTCCGCGAGAAGGGCATCTTGAAGGCGGAGCTTTCCGAGGATATGTTCATTCCCGAGCCCTATATGGCCTTTATAGCCGATCCGGAAGGAAGTCCGCTCAAGACGGCTTCCGGCAAGTTCGAGATCTACTGCGAGACGGCTGCCTACATGATCAACTCGGTGGGTTACTCTACCATCGCCCCCATCGGCATGTACCAGATCGGCGACCCCGAGCAGGGTGCCGGTACGCAGACCGACGAGTACCCGCTGCTGCTTTGGACGCCTCACTCGCTGCGTCGTGCTCACTCGGTGAACGACAATGTGGTGTCCTTGCGCGAAGCATTTCCCCAAGAATGTTTCATCAGTGAGGTTGATGCCAGGGAGCGCGACATCAAGAACGGTGATACCGTGCTGATGACCAGCCCTCACGGAAAGGTGCTGCGTCCGGCGAAGGTGATCCCGACGCTGGTGCCGGGTGCGGTTGCCATCCAGGATGGTGCTTGGTTCCAGATCGACGAAGAAACGGGAATCGATCTGGGAGGATGCCCGAATGTGTTGCAGGCTCCGAAATCGTCGGGTGGAGGATGCCAAGCGTGGACGGGTACGTTGGTGCAGGTGGAGAAGTATACAGGCGATCTGACACTCGAACCTGACAAGAATCGGCCGATCGTCATGCCGGTTGGCGTGGAATAAGGGAGGTGCATCATGGCTCAGTACGCGTTTCACTTTGATTCCAACAAATGCACCGGCTGCAAGACATGCCAGGTGGCGTGCAAAGAAACCTACAAGCTGCCGGTGAACAACCTGTACCGCAAGGTGCTCAACTACCAGGGCGGCACCTGGGAACTCAACGAAGCGGGCAGCTACGTGCCCAACGGCGTGTTCGGCTACTTCGTCTCCATGGCGTGCAACCACTGCGTCGATCCGGCGTGCGTGGCGAACTGTCCGACGGGCGCCATGCAGAAGGACGAGGAAACCGGCATCGTGTGGACCGATCACGAGGTGTGCATCGGCTGCAAGACGTGCCAGACCGTGTGCCCTTACGATGCGCCGACGTACGACGACGAAGCGGGCTACATGTTGAAGTGCGACATGTGCAAGGCCGAGCTGGAAGCGGGCGGGAGCAAGCCCCTCTGCGTCACCGGCTGCCCTATGCGCGCGCTCGATTTCGGCACGCGCGAGGACATGATCGCGAAGTACGGCGAGGGCGACGTCGAGGTGGAGCCCCTGCCGAAGGACACGACTCATCCGAACCTCATCATGAACCCGCATCGCGATGCCCAGAAGTCGGGCAGCGGCACCGGCGCGCTCGTGAACCTGGAAGAGGAGATCTAACGGCATCAGGCTGGGCGGCCGCTTCGTCGGCCGTCCAGCTGTTTCGGAGGGGAAAGGGGAAACGATGAACGCACCGTACAACCAGGACGTGCTTGCGGCTGCGGAGGCGTGCTTCGCGCAGGCGTCCCAGCTGCTGTACTGCGAGCCGGATGCCGAGGTCGTCGCCGACCAGGTGGCGGAGCGGCCGTTCCAGAACGCGCCGTTCGGCATGGACGATGCCGATGTGCGCGAAGGCATGGCGCTGATGGACGCTTGGTGCGTCGCCGCCGCGGCTGACGAAGCGGGCTTCGACGAACGCGTGGCCGCGCTTCGGCGCGAGTGGCTGCGGCTGTTCGTGGGTGCCGGAACGCCCGATGCGCCCAGCTGGGAGTCGTTCTACCGCGATCCGAACAGCCAGCTGTTCAGCGCGCGCACGCTGGAAGTGCGCGAGCGGTACCGTCGCCACGGGTTGCAGATCGAGCGGCTGTATGCGGAGCCCGATGACCATCTGGGGCTCATGCTGGGTTTCGTCGGCCATCTGATCGGGCTCGAAGCCGAGGCCCTCGCGGTCGGCGACGGTGCGGCGGCGGGCGAAGCGGCCGACGAGCAGGAGTCGTTCCTGGTCGAGCACGTGCTGCCCTGGCTTGCGGCCTGGCGCTACAGCGTCGATGCGCATGCGTCGTCCGACTACTTCCGCGGGGCAGGCGCGTTCGTGTTCGGGCTGTGCGCGCGCTACGCACAGCGCTTCGGCGTGGCGTTCGACCGCGAAGGGCAGGTGTTCAAGCGGAAGTAGCTAGGCATCGGGCGGTCGAAGCCCTATCATGAACTGAGCGTCTGGCGAGAGGGGGACGAGATGCTCGGGACGCTTGTGGTGCTGTACCTGTTCCTAGGAGGATGCGGAGCCGGCGTTATGTTCGTGACGGCGGCCTGGTCGCTTGCGTTTCACCGGACGCGCACGCGCACGCAGGAGCAAACGGCGGCGTTCGGCGATTTGAAGGCCCGGTGCTACGGCATCGGGTTCGTCATGCTGTGCTTGGCGGCGCTGTGCCTGCTGCTCGATCTGGGGCGCCCCGAGTTGGCGTTCTTGCTGTTCACGCGGCCCACGCTGTCGATACTGTCGTTCGGCTCGTTCACGCTGCTGGCCAGCATCCTGGTCAGCGGGTTTCTGGCGGTGGCGAACCTCATGTACGTGCCGTTCGTCCGTGCCGGGGCGCGCAAGGCGGCCGAAGCGGCGTGCTTGGCGGTGTCGCTGTGCATGATGGCGTACACCGGCGTGTACGTGGGGTGGATCGAGGCGGTTGCGCTGTGGAACAACGCGGCCACGCCTGCGCTGTTCGCGTTGTCGTCGCTGTCGGCGGGCGTCTCGACGGTGTTCGTGATCGCGCCGTTCGTGCGCGATGTGACGCGCTTGAGCGGATGGATGCTGCTGCTCCATCGCGTCCATCTGGCGGTGCTGGTGCTGGAGTTGGTGATGCTGGCGGGGTTCGTGGCGTTCGGGTTCTCCAACCCCTTCGCGCGCGAATCGCTGGCGATCCTGTTCGACCCGAGCGGGCTGGGCCCGTGGTTCGTCGTGGGGCTGGTGGGCTTGGGGCTGTTGGTTCCCTTGGCCGTCGAAGTGTTCGTCACGGTGACGAAGCGGTTGGTTCGCGCGCTGCCGGTGGACCTGCTGTGCATCGCGGGAGGGCTGGTGCTGCGATTCTGCGTTGTTTGGTCGGGGATGCATTGAAGATGCGCGGTTGCCGCCGCTGTACAAGCTGGTTATCTTGTACAATGCGGAACGGATGATCCCTCAGAAAGAATAAGGAAGTGGCATGGCGTTATTCGAGATAGACGAGTCGTCGGGGCTGCCCGTGTGGGTGCAGCTGCGCAACCGGTTCGTCTACTTGATCAAGACCGGCCACTACCAGCCCGGGGATCAGCTGCCCAGCGTCCGCACGCTTGCCGCCGAAGCCGCCATCAACTACAACACGGTGAGCAAGGTGTACATCAACCTCGAGCACGACGGGTATGTGGAATCGGTTCGAGGCCGCGGCGTGTTCGTCCGCGATATCGGCAAGCTGGCCGCCGACGACGTGCAGTCCATCGCCGATACGGAAATCGAGGAGAGCATCAAGCGGTGCCTCGCGTTGGGCATGACGCTTGATGAAATCATGTTGAGGATGATCGACGTCGCCCATCGCGTCCAGCAGGACGTGGAAGGGGGCGCGAGCATGAGACGGGGCTTGTATGAAAAATCGCAAAGGAAAGAATCAAACTGACGCGCCGGCCGCCAAGCCGTTTTCCATCGAGCAGTACAACTCGCGCACCGATCGGCGCACGTCGCAGAACGGCTCGCTCATGTTCTCGGCGTTCGTGTTCGTTGTGGCGCTCGTGCTGGCCATCGCGGCGGGCTACCTGATCACAGGAGCCTTCACCGTGTGGGTGGTGCTGGTCGGTTTCGCGCTGGCATGCCTTGCCGAGATGTCCATCCACATCGCCATGCAGTGGGAGAAGGTGGTGGTGCTGCGGTTCGGCAAGTTCAGCCGTTCGAAGGGCCCCGGCCTGTACTTCACCATCCCCTTCATCGAGCAGACTGCCCTCAAGGCTGACCAGCGCATCATGGTCACCGGGTTCGGCGCCGAGGAGACGCTGACCAGCGACCTCGTTCCCATCAACGTGGACGCCGTGCTGTTCTGGATGGTGTGGGACGCCGAAAAGGCGTGTCTCGAGGTGGAGAACTACTACAACTCCGTGTCGCTGGTGGCGCAGACCGCGCTGCGCGACGCCATCGGCCGCGCCAGCGTGTCGGAGGTGGCCATCCGCCGCAACCAGCTGGATCAGGAGTTGCAGGAGGTCATCGAAGAGCGCACGTCGCTATGGGGCATCACCGTGCTGTCGGTGGAGATCCGCGACATCGTGATTCCCCAGGAGCTGCAAGAGGTCATGTCCACCGAGGCCCAGGCCGAGCGCGAGAAGAACGCCCGCATGGTGTTGGCCGAGGTGGAGAAGGACATCTCCTCCATGTTGGTGGACGCCGCGCACGTGTACGAGGAGAACGAGGTGGCCCTGCGCCTGCGCACGATGCACCTGCTGTACGAGAGTGTGAAGGGTTCCGGCGGCACCGTGGTCATCCCGAGCGCCTACAGCGAAGGCTTCAGCGACGCCGCCCTGAAGAACATGGCCGACTCCCTGAAAACCCCGAAGGGGTAGCGAGGCCGAAGTTCGCGGGCCCAGAAAAGCAAATGACAGTCAAATGAAAAGCAAGGACGACGGTGAGTCTGGACGACGTCGCCTGCTTAGCAAACCACCGAAAGCTTGCCGGTGTCGGAATCCATGATGAAGCCGATCACGCGCACGTGGGGCGGCATGACGGGGTGGTTCGCCACCATGTCGACGCTCTTGCGCACGGCTTCCTCGGTGTCGCCGAAGCCGGCCAGCCATTTGTCGAAGTCGATGCCGCAGTGCCGCGCGAACTCGATGCGCTCGGCCGACACGCCGAGGCGCTCCATGTTCGCTACCATTTCCTTGCCGCTCATGTGCTGTGCGCCGCAGTTCGTGTGCGCCACGATCATGATGTCCTCCACGCCCAGCTCGCATACTGCGATCAGCAACGAGCGCATGACGCTGCCGAAGGGGTGGGCCACCTCGGCGCCGGCCACCTTGATGATTTTCGCGTCGCCGTTCTTCAACCCCAGCGCCGCCAGCAGCAGCGCGGTGAGGCGCGTGTCCATGCACGAGACGATGGCCAGCTTCTTGTCGGGGTACTTGTCGGTGGTGTAACGTTCGAAGTCGCGGCGCTCCACGAACGCGCGGTTGTGCGCGAGGATGCCGTCGATGGTGGGGGAGATGGTCGCCTGCTGCTGATCCATAAGAGCCTTCTTTCGTCCGAAGCCCTTATGATAGCGCAACCTGCTCCCGCGCAATGTGCGAACGAATGTTTCACGTGAAACATTCGGTGAAGATGCAGGTCGCAGACGTGGAAACGGCCGCCCGAGGGCGACCGTTTCTGGCAGATGGAAAAGCTGGGTGCGTCGGTTTAGAACGCGCGGAAGGAGGCCTTCGGGCAGAAGCAGATGGGGCACTTCTCGAAGTTCTCGCCCTTGTGGATGTAACCGCAGATGGGGCACAGGTAGAACTTGTCGTCGTCGGGAGCGTCGATGTCGTTGTACGCCGCCAGGTAACGCTCGGCGTGCACGGACTCGGCCAGCTTGGCGCGGGTGAACACCTGCACGGCCTTGGTGTTGCCCTCTTCCTGAGCCTTCTTGATGAAGGCCGGGTACATGTCGGACGTCTCGAAGATCTCGCCCTGAGCGCCCATGATGAGGTTCAGGTCGGTCTGCACGCCCTCGGCCTCAGGGGCGGCCGGCTTCTCGAAGTCGGGCTCGACTTCGGCGACGAGCGCGTACTCGAGGCCGATGTGGATCTGCTCGGCAGCGGACGTGGCCTCGAACAGGCGAGCGATCTGCTCGTAGCCCTGCTCCTTGGCAGCCTGGGCGAACGCGGCGTACTTGGCAGAAGCGCCGGTCTCGCCGCCGATGGCGGCCTTCAGGTTCTCAAGCGTGGTGCCGACTTCGCAGGTGCCGAAGCCGTCCATGTTCGTGGTGTTCTCAGCGGTGGGGATCTCGGAACGTACCTTCATGGGTGATACTCCTTCTCGTCTTACGTTTTCGTCTGTGCCCTCTTAATGAGAATCAATCTCAATAAGTAGAATACTCCGAAGCCGAACGAGACGCAAGGGGGTAATCGATGGCCGTCGGGTATTTCGCGAAACGTCCACAAAAGCGTCCGCGGCAAGCGAGAGGGGCGATGGAAGACGCCGCCCCTCTCGTCTTGGCGAGGAAAAGAGGCGCTCTTGCAAAACAGGAGCGCCTCTTCGGTTTGCTCGGGCTTGTGCGGTGCAGCTTCGCTTACTCGCTTCTCAGCGCTTCCACCGGGTCTTTCCTGCTGGCGGCGCTGGAGGGGATGAGGCCGGCCAGGAACGTGAGGAACACGCTGATGGCCACCAGGATGACGGCGGCCTGCCACGGCAGCGAGGCCACGTTCGCCACGTCGAACAGCGAGTAGACGATGGCGTTGGCGGGTATGCAGGCCAGCATGGTCAGGCCGATGCCGATGACGCCGGCCGTGAAGCCCACGATGATGGTCTCGGCGTTGAACACGCGGCTGATGTCGCCCTTGCTGGCGCCGATGGAGCGCAGGATGCCGATCTCCTTCTTGCGTTCCAGCACCGAAATGTAGGTGATGACGCCGATCATGATGGACGACACCACCAGCGAGATGGCCACGAACGCCACCAGCACGTAGCTGATCATGTTCACGATGTCGGTGACCGAGGCCATGAGCGTGCCCACGAAGTCGGTGTAGGTGATCACCTTGTCGTCTTCGCCGTCGGCGGTCATGCGGTCGTTGTAGGCGTCGAGGATGCCGATGACCTTCTCTTTGCTCTCGAAGTCGATGGGGTAGATGTCGATGCCGCTCGGCTTGTTGAAGTCGGCGTAGCCCAGCTTCTTCAGGTTGTTGTCGTAGGAGGCGTCCTCCTTGCCCATCATCGACATCATGAGCTCGGTGAGGTCGTTCTCGTCCATGTTCATCTGGAACGCGTTGGCGAAGGCCGACTCATCGATGCTCATGGCGTTAGACATGTTCGCGGCGATCTGGTTCATGGACTGCTGCATGGCAGCGGACACCTGCGTTTCCAGCGCGGTCTGCATCTGCTGCATGTACGCGCCCAGCACGTTTTGCATGTACGAGCTCATGGCCGTGGTGATGGACGCCTGCAGCTGGCTCTCAAGCGCCTGCGCCATGGCGGGGACGGCTTGCTGCATCTTTGCCGACAGCTGCTGCTGTAGCTGGGTTTGCAGGGCTTCGGTGGCCTGCTTCATGTCGATGGATCCCATGATGGCATCGGCGATCTTCTTCTGGACCTCCTCGCTTTCGAGGTAGGCTTTCGCTCCGTCTTCCATGGTGGGAACCTTACCTTGCGCGACCTGTTCCTGCGCCCAGTTCGCGTACCACGGGTTGAACCCTGCCATGATGTCTTCCATGGCCGCCTGCATCTTCGCCGAATCCATGGTCGGCTGCACATCGCCCAGATCCAGCTTGATGTCGCTGAAATCGACCAGGTTGCTCATGTCGATGCTGCTGGGATCAAGCGCGATGGACGAGCCGTCGAACGCCGGCAGCGATCCCATGTCCAGCGACAGCCCCGACAGGTCCAGCGACATGCCTGACAATCCGCTGGTCAGCGCGCTCTCGTCGAACTTGAACGCCGCCTGGATGGCATCGCCGTCGATAGTGAACAGCGACTGCATATCGAAGCCCTCGCCGTCGTCTTCCTCGCCGAACGGCTTGTCGGTGAACACGTTGGTGTCGGGATGAGCCAGCTGGTCCTTCACGATGGTGCTGCTGGCGGCCTGCTCGATCACGTAGTCGGTCAGCGTGGAGGGGTAGTTGATGCCCGAGCTCAGCATGGTGGCGGTGGCGTCTTCGCGCGGCTGCACGATGCCGACGATCTTCACGTCCTCGCCGTTGTTCACCAGGTTGCGCATGTAGTCGGTGTCGTCCGTCTTGTCTTTCCACACGTTGAACTCGTCGTCGTGCACGTAGTAGTCCGTGGCCTGCACCAGCTTGAACGTGATGCCCAGGATGTCGTCGTAGGTGGGCTGCTCGATGTTGTCGGGCGTGGTCACCTCTTCTTCGGCCGCGAACTTCTTAACCATGTCGTCGAACTCGTTGGCGTCGCGCAGACCCAGCGTGTACAGCATGAAATCGCTGATGTTGCCGTTGCCTGTGAGCACGAGCACCACCTCGTTGTGGTTCTCGGGCCAGTGTCCTGCTTTCACGTCGTACTGGCTCTCGTACAGGTTCGGGTCGCTGGGCATCTCGTAGAACACGTCGGTGCTCATCGACATGGACATGAGGCTGTTCGAGGATGCCGTTGAGCCCAGGCCCAGCGCGGACAGCGACTTGTCGGGGTTCACCTGGCGAAGCTTATCGGTGTTGGAGCTGTATATCTGCGGAGCCACGTTGTAGGTGTATTCGATGGCGTTCGTGTACTGGTCGATGTCGCTCTGACCGCTGTCCAGGTACTCCTTCAGCGACGCCAGATCGTTCGAGCCGATGCTGGAGAACATGTTGGTGACCATCTCGGTGACGCCTACTTTGTCCTGGTTGCCGTCGCCTTCGGTTTCCCCCGTGTTGCCGCCTGCCCCGGTGGCCGCGCCCAGCATCATGGAGGTCATGTCGAAGCCGGTGCTCTGGATTTGCAGCGGGTACTCCGATAGCGTCTCCTCTTCGACGGACTTGATATAGTTGTTCACGCCGTTGGCCAACGACAGGATGGAGGCGATGCCGATGATGCCGATAGAGCCCGCGAACGCCGTCATCAGCGTGCGGCCCTTCTTCGTCATGAGGTTCTTGAACGACAGCGAAAGCGCCGTGAGGAACGACATCTTCGTACGGCGCGCGGGCTTCTCGCTCACGCGCATGTCCTCGGCGGTGGGCTCGTAGGGGTCGGTGTCGGAGCGGATGACGCCGTCGGTGAGCGTGACGATGCGCGTTGCGTAGTCTTCGGCCAGCTCGGGGTTGTGCGTGACCATGATGACCAGGCGGTCGTTCGCGATCTCGGTGAGCAGGTCCATGATCTGGACGCTGGTTTTGGAGTCGAGGGCGCCGGTGGGCTCGTCGGCCAGCAGGATCTCGGGATCGTTGATCAGGGCGCGCGCGATGGCGACGCGCTGCATCTGGCCGCCGGACAGCTGGCTGGGCTTCTTGTTCACGTGATCGCCCAGGCCCACCTTCTGCAGCGCGGCCACCGCGCGGTCGTGGCGTTCGGCGCGCGACACGCCCGACAGCGTCAGCGCCAGCTCCACGTTGGACAGCACCGTCTGGTGGGGGATGAGGTTGTAGCTTTGGAACACGAAGCCGATGCGGTTGTTGCGGTAGGCGTCCCAGTCCTTGTCTTTATACTGTTCGGTGGAGATGCCATCGATGATGAGGTTCCCCGAGTCGTAGTGGTCGAGGCCGCCCACGATGTTGAGCAGCGTGGTCTTGCCCGAGCCGGAGGGCCCCAGGATGGCCACGAACTCGTTGTCGCGGAACGACACCGACACGTTGTCGAGCGCGGTCTGGGTGAAGTCGGCCGTCGTGTACGACTTGCAGATGTTGAGCAGTTGCAGCATGGGGTGCCTTTCGGTGCGTTCCTCGCGAGGAGGCGAAACGCAGGTGTTACGCAATGGTTGATGCTTCGTTAATCATGGTTGATTTTCCTGCTTTCCCTTCTTGGGAAAGAGCAATCTTCACCGAGTTTACCGAACGGTTACTTTTGGGTTCGCGCCCGCTTGCTTACGATTTGCGGGAGATTGCGCTTTCGGGGTTTCGCTGGCGCTGGGCTTGGCGATAATGGGGCGAAACAAGAAAACGGCGGCGAAAGGACGCATGACATGGAACGCGACGTGGCATGGAAGAAATACGACGAAGCCGACCTCGAGGCGCTGGAGCATCTGGCTGCCGAGTACATCGACTTCATCTCGGACAACAAGACCGAGCGCGAGTGCGCGGCTTCGGCCGTCGCGCTGGCGGAAGAGCACGGCTACCTGCCGCTTGACCAGGCGGTGCGCGAAGGGCGCGCGCTCAAGGCCGGCGACAAGGTGTGGGCGCAGGCGCACGGCAAGGCGCTCATCCTGGCGCACCTCGGGCAGCGGCCGCTGGAGCAGGGGCTCAACATCCTGGGCGCGCACATCGACAGCCCGCGTCTCGACCTCAAGCAGAACCCGCTGTACGAGTCGAACGGGTTCACGCTGTTCGACACGCATTATTACGGCGGCATCAAGAACTACCAGTGGGTCACGCTGCCGCTGGCGCTGCACGGCGTGATCGCGAAGAAAGACGGCACCGTGGTGGACGTCAAGGTGGGCGACGACCCGGACGATCCGGTGTTCTGCGTCACCGACCTGCTGATCCACCTGGCCGGCAAGCAGATGGCGAAGAAGGCCAACGAGGTGGTGGAGGGCGAGGACCTGGACATCCTCATGGGCAACCGGCCTTTGACCTGCGGGAGCGGGAGCCTCGACGGCACCCAGTCGCTCGGCAGTCCTGGCTCGCACGGACAGTCCGCTGGACTGTCCGGCTCGTGCGGAACTCGCTTGGTGGGCACCGCCGAGGCTCCCGGGGAATCTGCAGCAAGCGTAGCGACAAGCGAGGATGTTCAGGCTCCTGCTGATGGAGAAAAGGAAGAAGAGAAGGAGCCCGTCAAGGCGTTCGCGCTTAAGCTGTTGGCTGAGAAGTACGGCATCGAGGAAGAGGACTTCTTGTCGGCCGAGATCGAGGTCGTGCCCGCTGGACGCGCCCGCGACCTGGGATTCGACCGCAGCATGGTGATCGGCTACGGGCAGGACGACCGCGTGTGCGCCTACACGTCGCTCGTGGCGCAACTTGCGCTCGCTGAGGCACCGGAGAAGACGGCCGTGTGCGTGCTGGTGGACAAGGAGGAGATCGGCAGCGTGGGCGCCACCGGCATGGCATCGCAGTTCTTCGAGAACGCCATGGCCGAGATCATGGAGCTTGCCGGCGAGGGCGGCCCGCTGCCGCTGCGCCGCGCGCTAGCGGCGTCAAGCATGCTGTCGTCCGACGTGTCCGCCGGCTTCGACCCCGCCTACGCCAGCGCGTTCGAGGCGAAGAACTCCGCGTTTTTGGGGCGCGGCCTGGTGTTCAACAAGTACACGGGCAGCCGCGGCAAGAGCGGCTCCAACGATGCGAACGCCGAGTACGTGGCGCGCATCCGCCGCGTCATGGATGACGCCGGCGTGTCGTTCCAGACCGCTGAGCTGGGCAAGGTCGACGTGGGAGGCGGCGGGACCATCGCCTATATTCCTGCCAAGTACGGTATGGACGTCATCGACTCGGGCGTGGCCGTGCTGTCGATGCACTCCCCGTGGGAGGTCGCCAGCAAAGCCGACATCTACGAGGCCTTCAAAGGCTACGAAGCGTTCCTGAAAAACGCGTAGGGACGCCCTGCGGGCAACGAAGCATCAGAATCGCGAACGGGGGCGGGGCGCATCGAGCGCCCCGCCCCCGTTCCGTCCGCGCACCCGCCGCCCGTCTCGCTATGCTTGCTCTTACGAGCGTCTCCGCTCGATGCGGTTGACGTACCAGTCTCCTGCTGCCTGGATGATCTGAACCAGCACCACCAGCACCGCGATGCACGCGATCATGATTCCCATGTTGTAACGCTGGTAGCCGTAGCGATACGCGAGGTCGCCCAGGCCTCCGCCTCCCACAAGACCTGCCATGGCCGAGAATCCCAGCAGCGAGATGGCGGTGATCGTAATGTCTTTCACCAGCGGCACGTGCGCTTCCGGCAGCACGATGCAGAACATCGTTCTCAGCTTGTCGGCTCCGCTGGCGAACGCGGCCTCGATCATGCCCTTGTCGACTTCGGCCAACGACGCCTCGCTCAGCCGCGCGAAGAAGGCCACCGCCGCGACGGCCAAGGGGATCACCACCGCCTCGGTGCCGATTTTGGTGCCCACTACCAAGGCCGACAGCGGCAGCAGGAAGATGAGCAGAATCAAAAACGGGATGGAGCGCACCACGTTCACCGTCGCGCCCAGCACCTTGTTGAGCAAGGGGCTGTTTATGAACAGGTGCGTGCTGGAAGCGTAGAGCAAAATGCCCAGCGCGCCGCCAGCCACGATGGCGATGACCAGCGCGATGCTGCACATGAACGCGGTCTCTCCCAGCGTTTTGCCCACCTCGAGTAGAATCTCGCTGATGTTATCCGGCATGCTTCAACACCTCCAGATGCTCGACCTGCCCTCTCAGATGCGCGGTCGCTCGGTCGATTTGGTCGTTGGCGCCCTCGGCTCGCACGTACAAAATGCCGAAGGGCTTCTCGTTGATGTACTCGATCTTGCCGTGCAGGATGGAAAGGCGCACGTCGAACAGCTTCCCTGCATCGAATAGCACGGGTTCGGTGGCGTTTTCTCCCGCGTAGGTGAGCTTGATGATAGAGCCGTTTTGCTCGAACGCGCCGCTTGGCAGGGCGAAGTTCTGGGAGTGCCGCACCAGGCCTCGCAGCATCTCGGACTGCGGGTTGGAGAACACCTCGTAGGTTTCGCCTTGCTCCACCACGCGTCCGCCGTCCATCACTGCGATGCGGTCGCAGATGCCTTTCACCACGTCAAGCTCGTGGGTGATGACCACGATGGTCACGCCAAGTTGCTGGTTCACGCGTTTCAGCACGTCGAGCACCGATTTTGTGGTTTCGAGATCGAGCGCGCTGGTGGGCTCGTCGCACAGGAGGATGCGCGTGTTGGCGGCCAGTGCGCGTGCGATGGCCACGCGCTGCTTCTGTCCGCCGCTCAGCGTTTGGGGGTACGCGTCGCGCTTCTCCTCCAGGTTCACGAACTCCAGCAGCTCGACGACGCGCTCCTCGATGTCCTGCTTGCTCCAACGGGCGCACTTCAAAGGAAAGGCAACGTTGTCGTAGACGGTCTTGGCATTCCATAGGTTGAAGTGCTGGAAGATCATGCCGATGCCGCAGCGCGTTTCGCGCAAACGGGCGCCGGTCTGCCCTACGATGGATGCGCCGTCGATCACGATATCTCCCGACGTGGGCTTTTGCAGGAGGTTGATGGTGCGCACAAGCGTCGACTTGCCGGCACCGCTCGACCCGATGATGCCGAACACCTCGCCTTCCAGGATGGTCAGGCTCACGTCGTCGACGGCCGCGGTGGCGGAAGCCCCGTCTCGGGAAAACTCGACCTGGATGTTCTTCAGCTCTATCATGGAACGACCTTCCTTTGCGACGATTGCCTAGTACGAGCTGGGCTTGCCGAAGCCGGCGAAGATGTTGTCGGGGTCGTCGATGACGCTTTTGAACGCATCGGATTGCACGATTCCTTTCACAGCCTGGGCGAATTCGGCGTCGGCATCGGCGCCCTGCACGGCGATGACGTTGTAGTATCCCTCGGACAGCTGCTCGACGTAAGCCGCGTCGGCAAGGTCGAGGCCGGCGCCGATGGCGTAGTTGCCGTTGATCACCGCGACGTCCACGCTGTCCAGCACGGTGGGCAGCACTTCAGCGTTGACCTGCTGGAAGGAAAGGCCACGCGGGTTCTCCGCGATGTTGTTCACCCCTGCTTTCGCGGGGTCGACGGAGGCATCCAGCGTGATGAGGCCCGCCTGCTGCAGCACGCGCAGCGCTCGCGACAGGTTGGTGTCGTCATTGGGAATGGCGACGGTTGCGTTCGGGGGCAGTTGATCGAGCGAGCCGGCTTTGCCCAGGAACACGCCCATGGCGGCGGTGGGCACCTCGACGATGGATGCGAGGTCGAGGTTGTGCTGTTTGGAGAAGCTCTCCAAATAGGTCGCATGCTGGAACAGGTTGAGGTCGATCTCGCCGTCGGCCAGAGCATTGTTCGGCTGCACGTAGTCGGAGAATTCGACGTACTTAACCGAGTAGCCCTGCTCGGTCAGAGAGGGTTCGATGGCCTGCTCGAACATGTCTTGATAGGGTCCTGCGCACACGCCGACTCGGATAGTTTCGGCATTGGAGCCGCCGGTCGACGTACAGCCGGGCAGGATGAGCAGGGCGACGGCCAAGCAGGCGACAAGGGCTGCGGCGGCGCGGCGGGCTCGCGACGAGCGCGATCCGGCGGGGGTTTCATGTGAAGCGGTGCGGATAGTCATGGGTTTGGTCCTTTGTCTCGATGAGGGGTGCTAAGGGTAAAAAAGAAGCCATAGGCTTCCCGTCTTCGCATGCAATGCTCTCGGCGCGCTTATGGCAGCGGGAGAACTGAATGCAGATGAAGGCAGGCACCAGGGCGCGTGGGTTGGGGCGATTGCATTCGCATGAGCACGGGCTCTCCTCTCTTCAGTGGGGTGAAAGCATTATCAACGGATGCCTAGATTGAAACAAGGGGTTTGGTCATTCGTAGTTTTGGACAGCAGTCATCTGATAAACAGATAACTCGGTTAACGGTAAAGTCGTCTACGCAGGTAAAGGGCGGGCAGGTGCACGGTTAGGGCAGGCCGTGCACCGTGCGCTGCCGAACTGCCAATTGGCTTCATTGCCGTCTTCCGCTACACTGCTCGCATTGTTTTTTGCGCGTCCGGACTGTTCAGTCTGGGCGCTTTCGATAAGCGAGGACGTATGGTACGTGAGAAATTCGGATCCCGTTTAGGGTTCATCCTGATCAGCGCGGGATGCGCCATCGGGCTGGGGAACGTGTGGCGCTTCCCTTACATCGTGGGGCAGTACGGGGGCGCGGCATTCGTGCTTTTGTATTTGCTGTTCTTGGTGGTGTTCGCGCTGCCCATTCTCGTGATGGAGTTCGCGGTGGGCCGGGCGAGCCAGAAGGGCGTCGCGCGCAGCTTCGACGAGCTGGAGCCGGCCGGGTCGAAATGGCATCGGTTCAAGTGGGCGGCCCTTGCGGGCAATTACCTGCTGATGATGTTCTACACCACGGTTGCCGGATGGATGCTGGCGTTCATGGCGTTCAGCGGCGCGGGCACGTTCGAGGGCCTGGACGCCGGCGCCGTCGAAGGGGTGTTCAACGGGCTTCTGGCCGACCCGCTTATGATGGTCGCGTTCATGCTGGTCGTAGTGCTGATAGGCGTGTTAGTGACGCGGGCCGGCTTGCGCAACGGCGTGGAGCGCATTACGAAGACGATGATGGCCGCCCTGTTCGCCGTCCTTGCCGTGCTGGTGGTGCGCGCGGTCACGCTTCCGGGCGCCGAAGAGGGCCTGTCGTTCTATCTCATGCCCGATTTCGCGAAGCTGTTCGAAGGCGGGTGGGGGACGTTCGTCGATGCCGTGTTCGCGGCTATGGGCCAGGCGTTCTTCACGGTGTCGGTGGGCGTGGGGTCCATGTCCATCTTCGGCAGCTACATCGATAAACGCTACCGCCTTACGGGCGAGGCGCTGCGCGTCGCGGGGCTGGACACGCTCGTGGCCATCATGGCGGGCCTCATCATCTTCCCGGCGTGCTTCGCGTTCGGGGTGGAGCCGGGCAGCGGCCCCGGCCTGGTGTTCATCACGCTTCCCAGCGTGTTCAGCCAGATGCCGGTGGGGCAGCTGTGGGGCACGCTGTTCTTCCTGTTCATGAGCTTCGCCGCGCTGTCCACGGTGGTGGCGGTGTTCGAGAACATCATGAGCTTCAGCATGGACGAGTGGGGCTGGTCGCGCAACCGCGCTTGCCTGGTGAACGGCATCGCGCTGGCGCTGTTGTCGCTGCCGTGCGTACTGGGCTTCAACGTGTGGGCGGGCGTGGAGGTGCCGGGTATCGGCAATATCCAGGCCATCGAGGACTTCCTCATGTCGAACAACGTGCTGCCGCTGGGCGCTCTGGTGTTCCTGCTGTTCTGCACGTCCAAGCGGGGCTGGGGTTGGGATGCGTTTCTGCGCGAGGCCGACACGGGCGAGGGCACGCGCTTTCCTCGCTGGGCTCGCGGCTACGTGCGCTTCGCGCTGCCCGTGCTCATCCTGGCGGTGTTCGTGGCCGGCTACGTACCCATCGTGCAAACCTGGCTGGGGCTGGGGTAGGCCCGCGGCGCCGGAGGGAGGGCGCCGCGGGCCGAGCGGAGCGGGGAGAAGTCTAAAGGTTTCGGTGCAACTTAGATCTCGCCCTTCACGGTTTCTGCCATGAGGTAGCCGTAGTTCATGGCGGCGTCGAAGCCCATCGCGTAGGGTCGGCCGTCCTTCTCCTCGATGGATCCGCATACGTCGCCCGCCGCGTACAGTCCGGCGACGGCTTCGCCCGAGTCGCTCAGCACGTGTCCTCGTGTCGATGGCCAAACCGCCCGTGGTCAGGTAGAACGTGGGGATGCAGGACACTACCCAAACGCCATCATGCGTGTCGAGGTAGGGCAGCTTCTTGCGTCCGAACTCGTCTTCCTCGCCGGCGAGCGCGTGGCGTTATGCGTATCGAGAGTGGCAGCGAGGTCGGTCAGCCCCAGCTCCTCGGCAGCAGCCTCCACGGAATCGTAGTGCACCATGTCGCCGCGGTGCTCGAGGCATTTGTAGGTATCCATGGCGTACAGCTCGTTCTTGTTCGTGGTGATGCGGCCCGCTTCGTCGGTGACGTAGAAGAACTTCCCCCCGTTCGTTTCATCGAGAAGCGCCCGCCCAAGCACGCCGTGGTTATCCGACATGATATTGCCGAACTGCTTGCCCGACGCGTTCACGAGGATGCCTGGCGTGGTCTGGTACAAGAAGGCGATCTCGAAGTTCGATCCGGCCTGGTTCGTGGTGGACAGGAATGCGCCTAGGTCGCGACCCATGCACTCGATAGCGCCTCCCGCCTTCTGTCCCAGCTCGATGCCATCGCCGGTGGAGCCGGGTGCGCAATTGAACTTGAAGTCGGCGTACTGAGGGTAGTGCTCCTTGATCATGTCCGGGTTGGCCGCGAACCCTCCCGACGTGAGGCATACGGCCTTCGCTGTGACGGTCCAGGTAGAGCCGTCACGCCCTTCAGCTTTGAGCCCGGTCACGCGACCGTCGGCATCCTGCACGAGTTCGGTCACCTTCGTCGCGTATACGATCTGTCCGCCAAGCGCACCGATGCGATCGACCAGGTAGTCCTTCGCGTATCCGCAGCCGCCCATGTAGCAGCCGGGAGCCAAATACGGCGTCACGCCGTACGCCTTGTTCACGCCCAAGCTGTAGAAGCCCACGCCGATGCCGTGCATCCAATCCACCAGTTGTCCGGAGTTCGAGTACATGGCCGTTTGGTACGGCATCGCGCCGTCGAAGCGGTCGTTTTCGGGAACGAGGTACTTCTGCATGACTGCCAACATAGCTTGCTTGTTGTACATGGGATTGTCGTCGGCCCTGCCGAGCGCGTAGTTCGCTTGCAGCTGCGATTCGGCGGCGGCGACGCCCGAGTACGTCATGGGCATGGAGCCGCCGGCAATGTCCTGCTTCTCGAAGAGCACCACCGTTTTCCCGGCTTCCAGCAGTCGCGTCGCTGCAACGAGGCCTGCGGTGCCGGCGCCCATGAACGCCACGTCCACGTCGGCGGTCTGCGCGGCGCCGCCGCTGGGGGTTGCGGCGCCTAGGCGGAAGTCCTTCGGATTACCGCCGGCGTTCGTGATGGCGTCGGCTACAGCGCTTTGCACGGCCATCGATGTGGTGGTGGCACCGGTGACTGTGTCCACGTCGATGTTCTTGGCTTCGAGAATCCTCGTTGCCATCATCGGAGCGGCCGTGGATCCGATGCCGATGGTGTCGTCGCAGCGCAGCACGCTGATGCCTGCGATGTCGCCGCCCGCGACGGTCACCTGCACGAACAGGTCGTCGTCGTGGCCCATAGCCGAGCCTATCCATTTGCCGTCGGTGAAGCTGTCGGGCACGCTTTTCTTCTCCGGTTTGGCGTCTTTCGCCGAGTCGTTGCTCGCCTGTTGCGGCGTCGCGCATCCCGCTAGACCGCCCAGTGCGGCGACGCCGCCGAATGCGAGCGACCCCTTGAGAAAGTCCCTGCGATTGAGTTCCATAGTGTTGCTCCCTCCTCGATTGGTCGGCGTGGCTTCGTGATCGCCGTGCCTCGCCGAAATGAACAACGCGAGTATCGCCAGGCGAGGTTGTCGGAGTCGACCCCGATTATCGGTGCATGTATCGAAACGGACGGTTTCCGCCTCGCCCATTTTCGGTTATTTTTGCATCGTGCCTGGTCAATGTCATTCGTATATGAAGGCTGCAGATGGTTTTCCATTCGACGCCCCCGTCGCCGCGCGCAAGACAAGGTACAATGCGTTCGGGAGGAAATCGCGTGACAAGCAAGCATGCAGGCATAGCCCTTGGGGCGCTCGGTTTCGGTCTGTGCAAGACCGCGATTTCGGTTGCCTACATTACGGCGATGGGCTCGGTGTCCTCTACTGTCGGATTCGTGTCCGAGCTTGATTTCATGTTCGCGATGAACGCGATTTCGTTTGCGACGGCGCTTGCGATCATCGCGCTCGTGCGCGCAGGACGGCTTCGTCCGGGTGCGCTATCGCAAGTTCCGGCTGTGATCGCGTTGCTCGTCGGGTTCTTTTTGAGCGCTACCGGCGTAATGGCGGGGCTGCCGTTCGCGGCGACGGCCGTGTTCTACGGCGTGCTGTGCGGGTTCGCGCTCACGGTGTTCAATGCTGCATGGCTCGAGGCGTTCGTTGCGGAGCCCGATGCCGCTTACGGCGTCTACCAAATCGTGGGTGGGCTGATCGTTCAATGCGTGCTGGTGTCGGTGCTACCGCTTTTGGGGTCGCTTGCGGCAAGCGTGCTCTCCATTGTGGCGGTGGTCGTTTCGGCCTGCCTGCTCGTGCGACTCAAGCGCATGCTCTCGTTTGCCGAGCGCGACGAGCTTCTTCCGGCGAACCGCGGCGATCGCCTCTCGTTGCTGCAGGCGTTCTTATGCCTGTTCGTGCTCGTGGGCGTTGTGGGCATCCTGCACACCACGGTACTGGGCTCGCAGTCCGAGAGCATCGTAGGCGATGTGAACATGTGGATGCCGCTGGTGGCGGCCACGGCGATCACCGCGTTGGTGGCAGGGCTCACCATGCGACATCCCGATCCCACGGCCGTCTACAAGGGTTGTCTGCCCGCGATGCTGGCGATCCTCTCGTTGCTGCCGTTTTTCGGCGAAGCGCTCGGCGGGCTGGCCGGTCTCGTCATGATCACGTGCTACGACGTGTGCGGCATGGTGTTCCTGCTGTTCATAGTCGATCGTGCACGCACGTTGCGCATGTCGAGCTATGTGCTGTCAAGCGTGTACCTGGGCGGCTCGGGTCTGTTCTTGGTGATCGGCCTGTCCATAGGCGGCGTTCTGGGCGCGCTCAGCGCCGATTACGGGCTGTCGTTGTTGACGCTGCTCGCGTTCGCGGCCATCTACCCGTTGGCCATCGTGCTGGTGGTCGCGTTGCGCCGCGCGCATCCGCAGGACGCGTCTTCCGCCGCGGCGGGGGAGGGTGGGGAAGGCGCGCCGAGCGCGGATGCCGTTCCCACCGTCGACGACGCGCTGGGCGCGGGCGTCGACGCGGTGGCGGCGCGGTTCGAACTGACGCCGCGCGAGCGCGAGATACTGGGCTACTTGGCACGCGGCCGTACAGCCAAGTTCATCGCCGAAGAGCTGGTCATTTCCGAGAACACCGCGTGGGCCCACATCAAGCGCGTCTACGCGAAAACCGGTGTCCACTCCAAACAAGAGCTCATGAGCGTCGTCGAGCAGCAAGGAAGAAGCCGCTAGAAACGAAAAGCGCCCCGGCTGAGGGAGGGAGCCGGGGCGCACGGGGAGGGTGACGGTGGTGCGGGCCTACTTGGCTTGGGCGTCCCACGCTTCGAGGCTTGCGGCGTTTCGTCCTGCGATGCGGCCCCACACCATGTTCTCGGCGTTGTTTCCGCCCGAGATGCCGTACGTGTGGCCGGCCATGTTGCCGAAGCATCCGGCGGCGTACAGGCGCGGGATGGGCTGGTCGTTGCAATCGACGACGTTCGCTTCGGTGTTCTTTTTCGGGCCGCCTAGCGTGGAGCAGCCGCCGGGGTACAGGGGCCAGGCGTAGAACGGGCCGTCGAGCGAGACGGGCGCGAGCGTGTCGGCGGTTCGATCGAATGCAGGGTCGTTTCCTTCGTCGCAGTATGCGTTGTACGTTTCGAGCGTGGCTTGAACCGATGCGGCGTCCGGGGCGTTGTCGACGGCGGCCATCTTCGTGCAAAGCTCTTCGAGGGTGTCGGCTTTGATGATCCAGCCCTTTTCGATTTCGGTTTGGTTGTCGACGCTCCAACCTTCGAATCCTCCGCACTCGCTGGGAATGTCTTCGAGTGCCATGCCGATGGCGGTGGAACCGCCGGGGGTGTTCAGCACACCGCCCTTCACGGCACCGAGCGGCCCGGCATCGATGACTTCTTGGCCGGCGATCACCCAGGTGGGAATGCGCTCGAAGTCGGCGAGCGTCGAGTCGTTGAACTTTTCGAATTCGTGCCATCCCACATGCGGGCTCAAGAACGTGGACTCGGCGATCCACCGCTTGCCCAGGCGGTCGAGCATCACGTAGTTGTTCGCGCCCGGCGTGACCGTGAACGCGTACGGCCACTCGAAGTCTTTGAAGTAGGCGTTGTACGAGCCGATGATGTTGTTCATATGCCACAGCTGCGCGCCCACGTTCTGCACCATCTTGATGCCGTCGCCCGTGTTGAACGGCCAGCCGTAGAAGCCGCTCATGGGGTAGCATTTGCAGTATTCGTTCTTGAGCTCGTCGTTGAACTCGAATCCGCCCAGCGTCATCACCACGCCTTTGCGCGCTTTGACGGCTTTCGGTGCTTCGTCGTCGCCGATGAGCGTGTAGCAGCCGACTATCTCCTTCGTGTCGGGGTTTTGGATGAGCTCCTCGTCGTGGCAGTTGAAAACGACTTCGATGCCGAGGTCGGAACGTGCTTGGTCAAGCGTATGCCAGCCTGCGTTGCCGCCCTTGGTGGGATCACCGAACGAGCAAACGTGCATCGCCTCGGCGCCTTCGATCCAGGGATATTCGCAGCTGGAGGTGCCGCCCGAGGCGTTCGTGCCCTTCTTGAGCTCCGTGTCGATGTTCCAGTAATCGCAGTAATCCATGTTCTGGTAGCACTCTTCCGCCCACGCTCGCGCGATGTCTTCAGGCGTGTGGCCCTTCGAGAAGCCGGTGATGTACTGCACGGCTCCGTCGATGTCGTCGACCCAGGTGTACTCGCCCATGTTGATGGACGAGTTCCCGCCTCCGCGCGAGGGAGCTTTCTCAAGCACGAGCACGTCGGCCTCGCCCTCGTCCTTCGCGGTGACGGCGGCCCACAGGCCCGCGCCGCCGTAGCCGATGACCAGCACGTCCGTCTCGTAATCCCAGGTTGACGGCATCCAATCGTCCGATGCGGAGGCTTTCTGCGCACAGCCTCCCAGCGCTCCTGCGGCAGCAACGCTCGCGGCGGCGATTCCCGCCCCCTTGAATAGGTCGCGTCGTGTCAAGCTCATCTCGATCCCCTTTCCTGTGCGGTTCGCTGCACGTGCAGCGGGTTCCTAACTATGCTCATGGCAGGTGTAGCATTCGAACACGTCGGCATGGTGGCAGCTCATGCAGTACGCTTTGGCGTCCCCTTGCAGATCGGTCTGCTCCTCGTGCATGCTGTGGCAGTCGGTGCAGGCGATCTGGCCGTGCGTGTCGGTTTCCGGCAGCTCGTGCGGGTTGACGGTGGTGCCCTGCGCATCGGAGAGCGCGGTGCACGAGCTGCTTTCCGCTGCGATTTCATCTTGATCGTGGCAGCTCAGGCACACTGATGCTTCAACCGTGGTCTGCTTCAACCTCGATGGCATCCGGTCGTCTGACGAGGCGCCCTCATGCTGCTTGGCCAAGGTCGCGGTGTCGGTATGGCAGTCGGCGCATTGCAGGCTCGTGTGCTTCGAAGCCGTGCACGCGGCATCTTGCCGCGAGGACGCTTCGTCGGCGTGGCAGGTGCTGCAATCGGTTTCGGTCGTCCACTCGGTCAGCGTGATGGACCCGTTTGCGGCCTCCGCCTTCGGCGCCGCTCCCTGAGAGGCCGCTTCCTGCGGTGAGCAGCCCTGCAGGCACCCCAGCCCCGCGGCGCAGGCGAGCACGCTCGCGCAGACGGTCAGCAGTACGACCGATTTTGCGTTGGCGCGTACGATCGCTTCCCCTTTGTTCAGCTTCATGGTTCCTCCTTTCCGTGGCGTGAATTCCAACGGGCTCCATGGTGGCAGGAGAAGCGGGCGCAGAACTCCCCTCCGACATATGATTTGCGGCGAAAACCCTTCATCTGTTTCAGAGTATTTCCTGTTGGTGGGCCGTGCGGACCCTGCGAAGCAAGCTATGATGAAGGTGCTTTCAAACAGGCTGCATGTTCTTGGAGGGCATATGGCACAAGGGGACGAGGGCGCGCGGGGCGCCCGGGTTGAACGCGGAGCGGTGCGCACGGGCCGCTGCGCTGCAGGACTGGCGCTGCTGTGGTTCTGGGTGCCGTGGGCTGCGGCGATCGCGCATCCGTTGGAACAAGGCGCTCTGCTGGCCCCGTTGCTGGCGACGGCCCTGTTCTTCGGCGCGTGCGCATGCGCGGCGCTTGCCGCGCTGCGGCTGGCGAAGCGCGTCGGTACGGGGTACGCGCGCATGGGGGACGTGCTTGCGGCAAGCGCGGGGAGCCTGGGAAGCGTGATCGCCCTGCTGGCGTACGCGGCGGGCGAGGCAAGCCTCGCGTTGCAGGTGCTGGCGATGCTGCTGTCGGGGTTCGCGATGGGGCTCGCCATCGTTCGGTGGGAGCGGAGCGTGGCCGGCGTGTCGGAGCGGGGGATGGTGGGGTGCGCCGCCGCTCTGCTGGCATCGTGGTCGGCGCTGTTGTACGTCCTGTTCGCGGGCGGTGGTTCGGGGGCGAGCCTGGCGGGACTCGCAGGCGTGGTCTCGCTTGCCGTGCGCCCTCGTGCATTGCGGCCCGATGCGCAGGATGTGGTGGTCACCCGGCTGCTCACGTTGCAAACGGCCTCGTTTCTGAAGCGCTACGCGGGAGCGTTCGCGGCGTCGGGGGCGGTGACCACGTTCGCGCTCATCCAATTCGCCTCCGCGCGGTTCGCGGTCGTGTCCGACGATACGTTTCTGGTGCTGCTGCTGGTTGCTCCCGTGTTTCTGCTCGTCCTGCTGTGCGCGTGGCTGCCCAAGCGCGAGCAGAACTTCATGCTGGTGTTCCACCTCTCGTTCGTGGTGGCGCTGCTGGCCTTGTTCCCGGTCAACCCGGGAACGCCGATATCGCTCAACGTGTCTGTGGCGTTCTGCCTGTTGTGGATCGGGTCGCTCGTGGGGTCGCTCCTGGTCATGGGATCGCGGGTGAATCGGGCGCTTCGGCCTTGGTGCGATCCTTGCGGCCTTGGGCCGGCGGCGTTCTGCCTGGGCGTTGCCGCGGGCGCGCTCGTGGCCATCGGGTGGACGATGACGCCCGACTTCGAGACGGTGGCTTCCGGCTCTCCCGACGGCATCGTGAAGGTGAGCGTGGTCACCTCGTTCGCGCTCATCGTGCTGTTTTGCGCGACGAACGTGGTGCTGCGCGGATCGATGCTGCGGCGGGTGGAGCTCATCGCGCGCGGTCGCATCACGCAAGTGATGCCGGCGCCGCGGTCGTTCTCCGGATCGGAGGCGCACGGGGAGGGAGACGCACCCGATGCGCTGCAGGATGCGTACCGGCGCATCGCGTTCGACCGGGGGCTCACGCCGCGCGAGTTGGACGTGCTCGTGGTGCTGGGGCGGGGCAACACGCTCGCGCGCGTGCAGAGCGAGCTGGTCATCTCCGAAGGCACCGCCATCACGCATCGGCGGAACATATACCGCAAGCTCGACGTGCACAGCAAGCAGGAGCTTCTCGACTTCGTCGAGCGCTACGCGCGCGCATGAGTCGGGGGAGGGACGTTCTCCTCCTACGGGCGCAGCTTCATATGGATAGCTTGGGCGGGGCAGGCTTCCACGCAGGCACCGCATTTCGAGCATTCGGGGATACGCTTGCTGTGGGGATCCACTTGCTCGGGGCAGGCTTCCACGCAGGCGCGGCAATCCACGCCCGAGCTGCGCAGGCATGCGTCGGCGCGCACGCGCGGCCGCAGGGTGCGATTCAAGCCCGAGATCAGGGACACGAGTGCGCTCACAGGGCAGATCTTCGCGCACCACTTGCGCAAGAACGCTATCTCCAGCACGAGGATGGCAGGGAAGATGATTAGCCCCCACGACGTCTCGTTGAACTGGAACAAGTGCCACACTCCTATGAAGGTGGCAAACGTGAGCCCAATGGGGCACACGAGGCAGAACACGGGGAATCCGAAAACGGCCGAAGCTCCCAGCGCGCCGAGCAGCGTGGCATGGCGCGTGTCCAGGCGCAGGCCGTCGCGCCCTCCTCCCACGGGCGCGAGCGCGCAAGAGGCGCAGCGGTGGCCGTCTTCGCGAGCGTGGGAGCAGGCGTGATGTGCGGCGGAGACACTGCCGTCTGCGGCCTTGCGCTTACCCGGCTTGAAGAGTCGCTTTAGCCAGGGGGCGGGGCACATCCAGGCGCAGAACGCCTTGCCCACCAGGGCTATCACCAGCACCATACCCAAAAGCAGCAGCAGGGGTTGAAGCATGATCTGGCGTGCTCCGAACATGGTTTCAAGTGCACCGAGCGGGCAGATGGCGGCTATGGATTCGATACCGAACGCGGAAGGCGTGCCGATGCCGATGCGGAAAGTCAGGCCAGCGGCGACTGCGCATACGGCAAGCGCGAAAGCAGCCCCACGCGCCTTGCGGAAGGGGAAGCGTCGCGTCCGGCCTTCTGCCTGTCGGTCGTGGTCCGCGGAGGCTTCACGCGAAGCTTCCGTGCAATCGGCGACTCCGGTTTTCTCCGACAGCACCTCATTGGGCTCGTCCATCAGGCGCTCCTCTCAACGTTGATGCCGCGTTGCGTGCCGCCGGCAAACGACCGGTACGTGTTCGAGGGGCAGCGGTACTCGCAGATGCCGCAACCGTTGCAGCGGGTCGAATCCACAATGGGCCGCCCCGACGCGTCGGCCGAGAGCGCCTCGTAGGGGCACGCATCCACGCACACGCGGCAACTTCCCGAAATCCAAGCGATGCAGCGCTGCGGGTCGATGACCGCAAGGCCGATGCGGTTCGCTTTCGCGTCCACGTCTCGAATGGCGCCGGTGGGGCACGTTTGCTCGCAGCGCCCGCAAAAGTCGCACAGCCCACGGTGAAAGTCCATCACGGGCGTCCGCCAGTTGAGCAGCCCGTCCTCGAGCGTGCCCGTGCGAACGCATCCCTGCGGACACGCCGACCGGCAGCGATCGCACTTCAGGCACAGGCTGCGGAAGCGCTCCTCGTCTTCGGCGCTGGGAGGCCGCAGGCAGGTTGCGCCGCCGTCGAGTGCGGAAGCGGCGCTTCCCACGGCGAAGCTGGCGGCGACGAGCGCGCTGCCAGCTACGAGCGATCTGCGAGAAAGCGACAGGGTCATGGCGAAGCTCCTTGGGGTGGGTACGATAGCGGTCGTCCAGCGGCAAAGCGGCCAAGCGGTCAACCGAGCCGATGCCGAAGCGCTGTCGGGGAGGGGGATCGGGACAGCGCTTCGGCATCGGCCGTCTCCCCGGCTCGCGACCGAGGAGACGGGCCGGTTTAGATCAGACCGAAGAAGTCGTACAGTCCGGCGCCGATAACCCACATAGCGCAACGGAAAGCAATCGAACCGATAAGGGCGGCAATCAGCGCGACGGCTCCAAGCGCCACGGCGCTGCCCGGCTTCTTCCGGGCAAGGAAGCCGCACGCGATAGGCGCGACGCCTCCAAACGCTGCGGCGGCGATCGTCATCGGGGCGGCGTCTCCGGCGAATGCGCCTGCGACCGCGCCGTACGCCAAGACCGTGATCAGCGCCACGCAGCCGGCCGCCAGCGTCATCAGGCCGTAGAGGCTGCAAGCATTCTCGTCGGCCTTCTGCGCGGCGATGAGCACGAGGTAGGCGGCCGCGCCCGATGCCGCCGCCGTGCCCAGGTAGCCGAGCGGCAGCAGCTCGGTGTTCCAGGCGGCAATGGCGCTCATCAGGTAGCTTTGCCCCGCCATGAACGACATCAGCGCGCCGAGCGCCATGCCGACGACAGCCACTGCTTTGAGGGCTCCGCCGTCGATGCCGCGCCGGAGCATGACCAGAAACGCGATCATGACTATGGCCAGCAGACCCACCAGCAAGGCTTCGGTGAAGATGCCCGAAGTAGGATGCTGCAGCGCGCCCAGCATGCGGTCGGGATGGGACAGGTGCGTGACCGAAGCCAGGCCTCCTACGACGGTCAGCGCCAAGGCCGTCGCCGTGCCGGCGAACGCGCCCTTGTCAGTCTTGCGGACGAACACGTTCAGGCAGATGAAGAAGAACAGCCATCCGCCCATGCCCGTGAGGGCGGTGAAGAGCACGAGAGACCACTGGATGTCCATTACTTCACCTCCTCTTTCCATTCAGCGTACTTGGCTGACAGGATGTAGGCCGTCTGAGGGCCGTTGCCCACGTCCTTCAGGCGATGAACCGAGTCGGCGCCTGCGGCGGCAAGCGCTTTGGAGGCGTCCGAATTCGGATCGTCCAGATCGCCGTAGAAGCGAGCCGACGCACAGCACGCCGCCACGCACTTGGGCTCTTCGCCCACGCTGGTCAGTTGGCCGCAGAGCGTGCACTTCTCCACCACGTGTTCCGACGGGCTCCATGAACGCACGCCGTACGGGCAGGCCATCATGCAGTACTTGCAGCCGATGCACTTCTCCTTGTCGACCAGCACGACGTTGTTCTCATCGCGATAACTGGCGCCGGTGGGGCACACGTGCGTGCACGGCGAGTCGTCGCACTGCTGGCACATAACCGGCAAGAAGTACTGGTGCAGATGCGGGTAGTCTCCGAACGGGCCCACCTGCACCACTTTGTTCCAGAACGAGCCAAGCTCCACTTCGTTCTCGTTTTTGCAGGCGATCTCGCAGCCGTGGCAGCCGATGCAACGGTCGAGATCGACGACGATAGCGTAATGCGACATTATGCGGCACCTCCTCCGGTGTTCTCAGACGGTTGCGGCAACCAAGGCGCGAAGTCGGTCGGCTCGTGCCACACGCCTTCGGGCGCGACGCCTTCTCGACCTTCACGTTGATGCCGCGCAGGGTATACGTGCCGAACTCGGGGTTGTAGTAGCCCGTGTTCTTGGTGAGCACGTTCATGTTGCACAGCGTCCAGCTCTTGCGCGGGTCCTGGCCCTCTTCCAAGAACTCGGGGTTCCAGAAGCGTTCCATGTAGGCGCTGCCTTTTGCGATGCCCTCGGTGACGTGGGCTACGCCGTAGATGCCGTCCTTGACCAGGCTCTGACCCTCGGCGGTCAGCTCTTGGCCGGTCTTGAGGTTCGAGAACACGTCCAAACCGTCGGTGCGGGGCGACTTCACGTTCACCCAGTCGCCGGTGGCAATGCCGTGCTCCTCGGCGTACTCGGGGCTGATCCACACCTCCGGCGCGGGGTAGATCTCGCGGATGTAGGGGTTGTTGCGCAGCGTGCCGTGGTGGAAGTAGGGGATGCGGCCCTCGGTGAGCACGAGCGGGTAGTCGTTGCCGTATTCCAGACGATCGTCCGGATCGTGGAAGTAGGGCATGGGCAGGTACTCTGCGGAGGCTGCCGGCATCTCGAAGCTTTCGGCGCCGTGGCGGCCGAGGTAGATCATCGTGTCGCCGTAGGGGCCGCACTTGAGCGGGTTGTCCTTGATGTCGCGGGCGGCGCAGCCCGCGAAGCCGATGTAGGAGGAGCCGTCGCTTGAGAGGCCACGGTAAGCCTGCTCGTAGGGGGCGTTCCAGTATTCCTCGGGCTCGACGGCGTTATACGGCGCCTTCGCAACCAGCTCGTCCCAGGTCATGTTCACGTTAGAGGCAACCCACTCGTAGTAGTCCTCCATGGAATCCCAGTACGCCGGGGCGGGGCCGCAGGCGTCCTGGTCGAAGGACTTCTGCATGCCCTCGTGGCCGCGCTCGGCAAGCGCTTTGGCCAGCATCGACCAAATGAACGTCTCGTCGATGCACTCGAACAGGTTCGTTACCGGCTGGCGCAGGAGCACCGCGTACAAACGACCCTGGATGAACGCGGTTTCCAGCCATTCGGCGGTCGGCAGCAAGAGATCGGCAGCCTCGGTGGAAAACGACGTGGGATACATGTACATGTGCACGATGAGGTCAAGCTTGGGGAACGCGTCAACCCACGACGCGGCGTTGCCGAGCATGGCCATCTTGTTGCCCGAGCGTTCGATCCAGATGTGCGGCTGATACGGCTCGCCGGTGAGGATGGCGTTCAAGATGGTGGGAATGTGGCTGTGCATCCAGCCGCCCAGACCCTTGTGCTCCACGTAGCCCAGGCGATTCTGGATGTTCTCCGGCGTCTGGAACTGGTAAGGCGAATCGCCAAAGAAGCCCGTGGGGAACACGGTGGACTCCGCCGAGCGCGGGAGGCTGTTGGCGGGGCTGCCGGGCTTGTCGATGTAGCCCATCATGCAGTCGAGCGCCGCCGCGCCGATGGCAGCCTGCGTTGACTGCGGGTATTGGTCGGTTGCCACGCCCAGGCTGATGCCGCCCGACTCGCACTCGGCGTAGAGCTTGATGGCCTCTTCCAAGTCGCTTGCATCAACCATGCACACTTCGGCCACGTGGTCGATCGTGAACTCGTCGGATTGCTCCTTGTAGGCCTCGAAGGCAGTCTTCGCCTTGATGGCGGTGCCGTCGGCCAAGGTGACATCGTAGGCGCCGAACAGCGCCGGGTTATAGGAAGCCTCGTTGTCCGGGCCCAGAGCGAACGCCTTGGTTACCTCGCCGGTTTTTTCATCGTAGTAGACATAGCCCTCGTTCTCGGCGGTGACGTCGGCAAACACCTTGCTGGCACGCAAGAGCGCGCCTGCCGGGTCGCTCGGGTCCACCAGGAAGGGCAGATTGGTCCACTTGGAGCAGAACTCCTCGTTGTAGAGCTTCTTGTCGATAATGTAGCGCGTCCAGCCCAGCATCATGGCAACGTCGGTGCCGGGGCGAACCGGCAACCACACGTCGGCGCGGGCAGCGTCGGGGGGTGTAGCGCGGGTCGATGACCACCGTCTTGGTGCCCGCGGCGCGCAGCTCAACTACGGCACGACCGGCAGAAGAGGGTGCATGCTGAGCCGGGCCGGTGCCCCACATCACGTAGGTGTCGATGGACACGGTGGGGTTGTACAGCTCGGCGCAGCCGGAGTCGGCGATGGAGGTGTCACTTACGCCGTTGATCAGCGGCATGGTGTAGTTGCGCGGCAGGTAGCACTGCGCGCAACCCGGCTCGAACACGTTGCCCGCGCCCCAGAAGTTGCGGAAACGCGGCGGGCTGAAGAACTGCGGGTTGCCGCCGCCGCCCGTGGAGCAGAGGAGACCTTCGAGGCCGGTTTTGTCCTCATGTCCATGAGCGCGTCGGCGATGGTGTCGATGGCTTCCTCCCAGCTGATGCGCTCCCACTGGTTGCCGCCACGTTCGCCCACGCGCTTCATGGGGTACTTGTTGCGGTTGGGGTGATACAGCGCCTGAATGCCCGAGAGGCCCTTGGGGCACACTCGGCCCTCGGACATGGGGTCGGCAGGGTCGCCTTCGAGCTTGATGACGCGGCCGTTCTGCACGTGCGCGATGATGCCGCAGTTCGAGATGCAGGCGCGGCACGACGTGTGCACGAGCTTGACCTCGTCAGCCGCGTACGCCTGGTCGCTTTCGACCAGATTGTTCACGGTGGCAACGCCAGACCCCAGTGCAGCAGCGCCGGCGGCTAAGGCCGATGCTTTCATGAAGCTGCGTCGGGTGAGGTTCGTTGGTGACATATTCCCTCCTTCTTTCTCTCTCTAACTCGTCTTTATGGGCTGGCGGAATAGCGCCAACCTGTCAGACCGATGCAAGGGCGCGCTTCCCCGCATCGGTAGTGACCCAAGATCCGTCCCACACCAAGCCGCCTGCTTCTTCCAGGCGGTCGATGAAGTAACAGGCGTGCAGCTTTTGGCCCGCGGTTCGCTGGCTGGGAGCCAGGGCGGGGTCGTCTGCGAGCAGTTGATTGATGTCGGCCAGCTTGCGCGGCGTGCGGCAGAAGTCCAGCAGGCGCACGAAGGTCGCGCGGCGCTCGGGCACCTTGTAGATGGCGGCGAGGGTGCGATGCTCGGGGGCCAGCAACTCGCATGCGGCGCATCCTGCCGGCGTGGTGAGAACGCGACGCTCGGCGACAAGATCGGCCAGCGCGTCGTCGTCGAGGCCTTCCGCACGCAGCTGTTCGCAGCGCGTCTCATCGAGGGCGAGGCCTTGCGCATCGTGGGCGATAACGGTGACTCCCCCGGCAGCCGCCAAGTTGCGAAGCAACGTGTACGGCGTTTGCAGCGCTTGCGCCGCTTCGGGCTGCCGCGCCAGAAATTCTTCGGCGGCATGCTCCGTGCGCTCGGTTTGGCAGTGGACAAGCGCCTTATACAAAAGCTCGCGATGGCGCGGGTGGTTGAACAAGCACTCCACCACCCGCGCAATGGACTCCTCAGATGGATTCGCCACGGCGCCCCCTCTCGTTCGATACCGTTCGATGGAGTCAGCCTACGGTTGGGCAAGGCGAAGGGCATCGTCATCCGCGTTCTAACTTGCAGCAGGGTTGCCGGGCGTCTAGTCAATCGTTGACTAGGCCGTGCGCAACGCGCGGTCAAGATAGAACGAAACGCGCGATGCCGGAGCGGTCCTTCGGTTTTTACACTGGGTTCATTCGTGCTTGCGAGAGAAAGACGGGGATCCGATGGGTGCATACAGGGAAACGCATGAGGACATGGCTCGGGAAGCGGAGACGCGTGCGTCGTTTTACCGAACGTTGGCTTCGCTCTATTTCAAGGAACTTGACCAGGCGGGCATTGATGCGCTCTCGAACGAGGACTTGACTGCGACGGGCGTGGATGACGAGTTGATGGAGGAGGGGTACGCCGACATGGCGGCCTATTTGAAGCATCGCGACGGCGGTACGCGGCAAGAGTTGGCAACCGATTTCGCGGGCGCCATTTTGGCGGCGGGGTCGTATGACGACCGCAGGGCGACGCCGTACGAGAGCGTATTCACGTCAGAGAGTGGTCTTTTGATGCAGGAGGCGCGCGACGACGTGTATCGCCGTTTTTGCGAGGCTCGCGTGGCGGTGGACGAGGGACTGCGCACCCCGGAAGATCACCTGAGTTTCGAGTTCGAGTTCATGGCTGCTCAGGCCGGCGAGCAGGCGCGGGCTTTGCATGCGGGCGATACTGCGGCTGCGGCATCTGCCCTTCGGACGCAGCGCGAGTTTCATCGCGACCATCTGCTGAACTGGATTGACGCGTACTGCGACTGTCTGCAAAGCTGCGCGCAAACGCGTTTCTATCGCGGAGTTGCCAAGCTCACGCGTGGGTTCGTGCACATGGACGAGGACATGATGGATGATGCGGCGGAGACGTTGTGCTAGGATAGCCGCAAATCGAGGGGCGAGCGCGGCGGCGCACGACGGAGGGGGACAGGTGTCGGAAACCAGGTGCGAGCGGAGCTCGGAAGAAGCCGTGGACGCAGATGCTGTTGCGGCTTGACGACGATATGCCGCTGCTCAAATACTTCGGATTTGCATGTTGGGTGGCCTGGTTCAGCGTGGCTTACTCCAGTTCCGTGTGGGTTGAAGGCGCGGAGGAGACGGCTTCGGTCGTGTCCGACATGTTCTTGTACTCCACTCTGAGCCATGCAACGGCGTTGCTGGCGTGCGCATGCTTTTCCCAGGCGGTGTCGAAGGTGGCCGATCGACCCTGGTTTTTGGCGAGCGCCGGCGCGCTGGCGGCGTTGGGCTGCGTGTGCGTGGTGCAGGCGGGCTCGCTGCTGGTGTCGTCGACCGCGCTGTTCGTTGCGGGAAGCTGTCTGACGGGCATCGGAACGGCGGCGCTCAGCATCAACGCGGGATTGCTGTTGTGCGCGGTTCGGCCCCGGCAGGCCTTGCGTGTCATTCTGTATTGCGAGCTGTTGGCTGCTTTGCTGCAGTTCATGGTGCTGGGGCTGCCGGATCCATTCGATTTGGCGCTGTTCGTGGCGCTGCCGCTGCTTTCTGCGGCGTGCTTCGTCGTAGGTTCGGCTCAGCGCGCGAAGCCGGTTGTGCAGGAGAGCCAGCGCTTGAAGCCCTCGAAGGCGTTCGGTCTGTTCTTGCTGGTGGTATGCGTTTTGAGCGCTGCGGCGAACTTCGGCAAGGGCATGCATCGGGCTGTCGTGTCGCCCGGGCAGTTGGCCGAGGACGGAAGCATCACCACGTTGCTCACGGTGGTGTGCTTGGTGGCGCTGCTGCTGTTCATCTCGCTGCGGCGACGTGAGCTCAACTTCGAGCATCTGCTCTATCCCATGGCGCTGGTTATTATTTTGTCGCTGTCCGTGACGTTTTTCTTTCCGGGCAGCGCCGTGGTGGGCGTGGTGCTGGTGGGCGTGGCATTTCAGCTGTTCGACGTGGTTACCTGGTACATGTTCTCCTACATTGTGTATCAGTCCAAGGCGAGTGCGGTGCAGGTGGTGGCGCTCGGTCGCGCCATTATCGCGTTGGGCGTGACGATGGGAGACGCGTTGGGTGCGCGGTGCGCCGGCATGGGGATTGAGGATGCGCCGTTGGCAACTGCAGTGTTCGTGCTGTTGTTCGCGGCGGTTATCGCGGTGTTTTTCGTTTTTCCCCGAACGCCCAGGGTGGATAAA
>ENA-OQDA01000054-OQDA01000054.1-human-gut-metagenome-genome-assembly--contig:-NODE-54-length-47157-cov-4.551818_pt1 | contig 47157 bp, 47 predicted proteins | sample MGYA00242771_ERZ504603 | MGnify/ENA primary metagenome ERZ504603 (study PRJEB26092, sample SAMD00036328) | human gut metagenome | host: Homo sapiens | study: EMG produced TPA metagenomics assembly of...
TTGGTCGTACTATGGAAACCGGTGCATCACGTATCTGTTCGGCCGTTACGCCATCCGCCCCTACCAGGTGGTTTACGTGGCCGTGGCTTTCCTCGGCGCCATCGGCGTGGGCGACATAGTGTGGACGATCTCGGACATCGGCAATGCGCTGATGGCCATTCCCAACATCGTGGTCGTGCTGCTGCTCAGCGGCATGATCGCGCGCGAGACGCGCCACTATGTCTACGACGGCAACCTTGACGAGCCCGATGACGCGCCCATCCCGCAGCTGGAAGGGAAGTAGCTCAGCCGAGGCTCGGTGGCGCATCCCCCCTCCTTTTTTTGGGCGCGAATCGGCATCTATGGCAATGTGCGCCGATACGTTTCGCGATACGTCGCCTGAAGAAATCTCGCCATCTGGGGTTTTGAACCCTATCGTTGCCTGATGCCGTGCGAAGCGGATGCAGAAATTGCCATGAGTGCCGATTCGCGCCCAGGTTGGCAGCGCGGCCCTCCTGCATGGATGTGCGAGAGCCGTCCTTTCGCGCCCGGCTTCGAGCGCGCTCGAAGCCGGGCGTTCGAAGTGTTACGACGTTGAGGGTCGCGTTCGCTTCGCACGCAGGTGCGTTGCCGTGCGCAGCACAACGTAGACCAGCATGACCGCCGTGTACGCGGCGATGCTGAACGCGGCTTTCTGCCCGCTCGAGGAAACGGTAGGCGCCAGCACCAGCACGAGGTGCACGTACGTCAGCCCGAAGAACGCGTAGGCGGTTTTCTGCAAGCGCTTCCACGCATCCGAGTTCATACGGGTTTTCACCGTGTTGAACGACGTGACGGTGAGCGCCGCCAACAACACGATGAGCAGGCTGGACACGATGAACGACGCGATCATGCCCGCCGACATCCCCGCGAACCCCGACAGGATGTCGGCCAGGTACGTGCCCAGGTAGTTCGCCACATGCCCGATGGTGAAAATGGCGGCGATGATGGACAGTTCGCCTCGGATGGGCATGAGCATTTGGCGCGCCTTCGATCCCTCGGGCAGCGCTCCGACGTACATGACGAGCGCGAACAGGGAGAACCCGAGCAGGCAGCGCGTGAGGTACGGGTACACCGCGGCGGCGAACTCTCTCGACACGCCGAACAGCACTCCCGACAGGAACAGCACGTCGGCGGCTGCGGCTACGATGTAGAACGACACGGCGTAGCGCTTGATCTGCTTGCGCAGCGCGAAAGCGAACAGCACGCTGATGACGATCGCCAGCAACACCTCCATGAGAACCTCCTTTCCAGCCTTGCGGCCGCTATCGAACGACCCAGCCGGCAGGGACGTCGGCGTCGCTGTGGCACTGCGCGCACTGCATGACCGATGCGGTGTGCGACTTGTGGCACGTGCCGCACGCCAGTTCCTCGTGGTAGTTGCTATGCGGGTTGTACTCCCGTTGCGCGGTGATCTGCGCGAGGCTGCCCTGTCCGATAGCGTGGCATGAACCGTTCATGCAGAATTCGTCGTCGAACTGCCGCTGTTCGAGCGGCAGTTCGTAGCCTCCTGCCACCCATGCAGCGCCTTCGGCCAGCTGTTCGCCGAGCGTGGGCACATGGCAGTCGAGGCAGCTGACGTCTGCAACGCGATGCGAGGTCGCCAGCAGCGTCGCATCGTCGGCGTAGTAGGCTTCCACGTACGAGTCCATCGGCGTGTGGCAGACGGCGTTGCAGAAGCTGGGCTGCTCGTGCCATATCCAGAATCCCGTGCCGGCCGCAACGATGACCACCGCCGCGACGCCGAGCGCAACGAGCCCTTGCCGGTCTCTTTTTCCTCGTTCTTCCATGGTTCCTCCTTGGAGCCCCGCCCGCACGGAACGCGGTACAGGCGGGGCCGTTTCCGTTGGCTGGCTATTGGCTGACGAGGCGTCCCTTGCCGGTGGCCTCGACTTCGCACAACCCGCACCTGAACGGCGGAAAGCCGGTGATGGGATCGAAGTCCCGCGTGGTCAGGAGGTTCACGTTCGCCTGGTGCCATCCGTGAAAGATGTCCACCATCCCGGCGTGCACGAGGTTCGTCACCTCGGCCTTCATCTCTATCTCGTTCTGATGGTTGAACACGCGTACCATGTCGCCGTCGCTGATGGAGCGATCGCGCGCGTCTTGAGGGTGCAGGCGTACGACGGGTTCAGGCATGAATTGGTTGAGCCAAGGGATCTCGCGCAGCTTGGAATGCGTGTAATAGGGCAGGCGCGAGCCTGCGTTCAGAACGAGCGGGTAGCGCTTGTCCTCCTCGGTGGGCGCGTAGGGGGTGTGCACCGGCTCCTCGTACACGGGAAGCCCCTCGTAGCCGAAACCCTTGAGGATCTCTGAGTCGAACTCCAGCTTGCCGGACGGCGTGTTGAAGCCGGGCTGCCCGTCCTTGCGCAGCTTGCCGCTGGCGTGCTTGCCTTCTTCGTTCTTGTTGCCGGGAATCTCCAGGCCCTCGGGGTTGGCGCGTAGGTCATCCACCGTGACGTCGAGGCCCGCCGTCTGCAGGATGTTGTCGAGGGCCGCTTCCACGTCGCCGCCGAAGCACTGCTCCTCGTAACCCAGCTTGCATCCCAGATCGAGCATGATCTTCCAGTCTTCGCGCGCCTGCCCGGCAGGCTCGACGCACGGTTCGCGGAAGAACAGCTTGCGGCCGTAGGCGGCGAAGGGGGCCATGCGCTCGTGGCACATGGCGGCGGGCAGCAGGATGTCCACGTAGTCGTGGGTCCAGGGGCGCTCGTAGTAGTCCACGGCGGCCACGAACTCCAGCTTGCCGAGGGCTTCCTGGTAGCGGTCCGATTCGGGCCAGATCATCACGTTGCTGGCCACGAGGATGGCGGCCTTGATCTTCCCCTCGTCTATGTACTCGGGCAGGCGAGCCGTCTGGAAGTGCTTGGTGAACGATACCCAGGCGGGGAAGTCGTCCTTATCGACTCGCTTGTCGGCGAATCCCTGTTCGGCGTAGATGTCTTCGGCGCGGAACTTCGCGGTTGACGCGCTCACGTCGAGCGGCAAGCCGCCCGAGGCGAACATGACCCCGCCCTTCTTCTCGATCATGCCCATGAGGGCGGGGATCATGAACACGGCGCGCAGCGCGTGCCCCACGTTCGAGGAATGGGCGAGCCCTGCCGAGCTAGTGACCAGCGTGCTGGGCGCGTTTTCGGCCAGCAGGTGCACGGCCTCTTCCAGCTTGGTCGCGGGCACCCAGGTGATCTCCTCGACTTTCTCGGGCGGATACTGGGCTGCCAAGTCGGCGAGGCCTTCGTAGCCGTGCGTCCATTCCTCGACGAACTGCTTGTCCACGAGCCCGTCGCGGATGAGGATGTTGATGAACCCGAGGGCGAGCGCGCCGTCGGATCCGGGCCGCAGCTGCAGATGGATGTCGGCGAGGCCCATGACCGTGGGCGTGATGCGCGGGTCGACGATGACGAACTTGCAGCCGCGCTCTTTCTGATCCATGAACTTCGCGTGGCGGTTCGGCTGCGACCAGGCCGCGTTGAGGCTCCAAATCATGCAGCTGCCGGTGTCGTCGGTGGGGTCGGATCCCGACGAATTCTGACCGCGTCCGTACACGAGCTGGGACGTGATGTTCGTGGCAGTCGAGCACAGCGAGCTTTCAAGTCCGTATGTGGAGCTGCCGAACAGCGTTGCGACGCGCTGGATAGGCGGGCGTGGCTCCTTGGGGTCGCCGCAGTAGAACATCACGGCATCCGGGCCGTCGGCGTCCTTGACGCGGTTGAACTCGCTTACGATGGTGTCGTAAGCCTCGTCCCAGGTGATGGGCTCCCATTGGGACTGCCCGGTGCCCTTGGGATTCGTGCGGCGCAGCGGCGTCTGCAGGCGCTTGGGGTCGTAAAGCTCCTGGATGCTTGCCAGGCCCTTGGCGCAAAGGGGCGTGGTGGGATGGGGCGTTCTCGATTCGACGCGCACGATCTTGCCGTCCTGGACGTACGCGGTCATGCCGCACTTGGGAACCTGATTGCACATGTCGCAGTACGTGTAGCGTTTCTCGACAGGGGCATCGGGGTCAACTGTGCCCTCGGCGTGCGCGATGTCGAAGCTGAACGCGCTGGCCAGCGCGCCTCCGGCGGCCAGGGCGGACGCGCCCTTCACGAACGAGCGGCGGCTGATGGTGTGTTGCATCGCTGTTTCGTCAATCGTAGTCATGAGTGCGCCCTCCTTATTCGCTCTTCGCTTCGGTTTTGGCTTGCGCTTTCGCCTTGTCCTTCGACTTCTTCACTCCGACGCCCACGCCCACGCCGACCGCGGCTACCGCGACGACGCCCACCGTCGCTGCGACAGGGTCGATGCCGGGCGCCGCTTTCGAACTTTCTGCGAAAGCGCCTCCTGCGGCCGTGGGCAGCAGGTCTTCGTCCATGCCGTTCATGGGCACGTAATAGAACGATGTCTCGTCGACGCGCACGGCATCGCCTAGGGCGATGCGTTTGCTCACGTCGCTTTCAGGGTCGTCGAGATCGCCGAAGAAGCGTGCGTGCGCAGGGCAGTTGAGCACGCAGGCAACCGGAAGCCCCTCCTCTGCGCGCTCATGGCAGAAGATGCATTTCTCGACGACGCGCGAGCGCTGGACGCCGTAAGCCTCGTAGGGCGCTTGAGCGTACTCGTCGAAATAATTGCCCTTTCCTTCGTTGAGCACGCGGGCGCCGTAAGGGCACGCGGACATGCAGTAGCCGCAGGTGATGCACGCGTCGTAATCAACGATGACCACGCCGTCGTCGAGCTTCTGGCTGGCGCCGGTCGGGCAGACCGATACGCATTCAGGATTTTCGCAGTGCATGCAGGCGTGCGGAAGGTAAGCGCGTCCCGCCTCGCCTGCGGCCTCGCCCCATTCAACCGTGTCGAGCTTCACCCAGGATACGCCCGGGCTCTGGTTGTTCTGCAGCTGGCATGCCACGACGCACGCCCCGCACCCTGCGCAGCGCTTGAGGTCGATGAGCATTCCCCATTTCGTCATACGTGACTCCTCTCCTCGATGTCCCCGTGCCCTGCGCCTCGGTGCGGCGCAGGACGTTACGAATACTCTGGCAAATCGCTGGGGAAAGAGGTATCGGAAGCGGTGGATGAGCGTGCGAAACCGCATCGGTTCCGTTATATGATCTTTCGTTTTCCCAGGTGGCGACACGTTGTTCGGACGCATGCTATTGGGGTAGAATGGGAAGCGGAAGATCGTAGGGGATACGGGGGTCTTCCATGGGGAATCGCACTGCTCTGAAAGACGCGTGGTCGAAGGCGGTCACGCGGGCCAATGTGACGCTTGCCGTGGGATTCGGCTGCGCGGTGTCGATCTCGCCAACGTTGCTCACGGCGGCCACGCCGGACAACATGATGAGCGCGCTCGTGAACAAGCCTCCCCATGGTGCCTGCATGCCTTCGCTCGTGGCGGCTGCTCTGGCATGCCTCGTGATATTCCTAGGCGGACGACGCCTGTTCGCGGTGCTCGAGCGCACGGTGAAGCCGCTCGCGCTCGGCGTGGCCATGGCGCTCATGGGCGCCGTGCTGGTTCTGCCGCTCGTTACGAGGAACTCCGTGTCGGTAACGGGCGACGTGGTCATCGCGGTTGCAGGGTCGCTGTCGGTTTTGCTCTACCTGTTCTGGATGCAGTTGTTCGGCAGGCTATCGGCGCAGAGCATGTTCCTCACGCTGTTCCTGTCGCAAGTGCTGACCTGCGCCATCAACGCCATCATCTCGATCGCGAATATCTACACGGTCGTCGCGACATCCATCGCGTTGCCCCTGGTGTCGACGATCTGCCTGCGAGTTGGGCAACGCGAACACGCAGATGAACGCCCGTCGAGCGAGGTTCCCGCCTCGCAAGAGGGGCACGGAGCGTCGACGCTGATGCTCGTGAAGCTGGCGGCCATCGTGTTCGCATGGGGCGTGATCGACCATCTGTTCCGCAGCGAGTTCGATGCGTTCATGCGCACGCAGGTGACGACTTCGCCCTTCGCGGTGGCGTACCATGCTGCGGCGTTCGTCGTGGTAGTGGCGGCTGTCGCTTTCGCCTACGCGCTGCTGGCGTATCGCGAGCGCTTCCAGTTCGGGCATCTGTACCGCATGATATTCCTTCTGGGCCTTGCCAGCATCCTGTTGCTGCCCATCGTGCTGGCAGGGCAGGCGACTATCGTGGGCTACACGTGCAGCGTCATCATGTACCAGCTCGTGTTCCTGCTCGTCTGGGTCATCGCAGCGTCGGTGTTCCGCGATTCCCCGACTCATGCGCCTGGGTTCTTCGGGCTCGTGTACGGATTCTGGTCGCTGGGGTCGCTAGGCGGTGCGCTGTTCAGCTCGGTGTTCGTGCAGCACCTCACCATGGACAACGTGCATCTGATCGTGTTCGCGGCCGTGCTTGCGGTGGCGGTGGGTTACGCGGTCATGTTCACCGAGGCCGATGCGAACGCGCTCGTGCAAATCGTCCCGTACAAGCGTAAAGCGCCGTTCAAAGCGAAATGCCAAGCGGTTGCGCAGGAGTACCAGCTCTCGCCGCGGGAAACGGAGATCGCCATGCTCATCGCGCAAGGACGCGACTCGGCGCATATCGAGAAGAAGCTGTTCCTGTCGCGCAGCACCGTGCAGACGCACCGCATGCACCTCTACCAGAAGCTCGACATCCACAACCGCCAGGAGCTGCTCGACATCATCGAAGCCGCCGATGCGAGCTAGGGCGGATCTGCCCTCTCCCTCCCGACGCGCACGACTTCAGCGAGCGGCCCTGCATCTGCGGGGCCGTTTTGCCTGTTCGGCGGCATCCTCCGGTTCGGACGATGCCGCCGAATCCCAAAGATGGTTCGCTTCGACGATGGCGCGCGCCGCCCCTGTTTCCTTACGATGCCTTCCGCGCGGGAGGTGGGCTGCGGCTGAGCGTTCGGCCGCCGCGCAGGACGAGGAAACGGAAGGAAGGAGACCGATGCACGCACAACGCAGGATCGCGCTGGTCACGGTGTGCGCCTTGCTGGGGACGGTCGGCATCGCCGGCTGCGCTCCCCAAGCGAACGAGGCGCTTGCAACGGACGATCGGCAAGCCGCGCAAGCGGAGGAGCGGAACTACACCGACGAACAGAAATCGATCATCGCCGGAGAGGAGGGCACCACCTACGACGGCATCTCGCTCGACGCCTACCCGGGCAAGGGCTACCTCGACGACATGCACGACATGTGGGACGCGAACGTCGATCAATGGGCGCCCGAGCTGCGCACGCTGCCGAGCGGCCAGATCGTGCAGCGCACCCCCAGCGAGCTGACCGAGCGCGCCCGTCAAGGCAAGACGCCGTACAACATCTACCGGCTGAACAACGACAACCGCGGCTGCAACAGCTGCCACGCCGACCTCGACGCGACGCTGCAACACCTCGCGCAGACCATGCATCCCTCGCCGAACAGCCCGGCGCTCGATGCCGAGATGACGGTGGACCAGTGCCTGTTCTGCCATACATACTCGCCGGGCTACATCCCCACGCAGTACGAGTTCGGCACGCTCATCCACAACGTCCACTACGGCTTGGTGTCCGACGGTCGGTTCGAGGACGAGTACAAAGGCAACTGCTACTCTTGCCACGATGCAACCAACGACGGCGAGGGCATGGCGCTGTGGGATCAGACCAAGTTCGAGCGCCTGCGCGGCGTGACGAAGGTCGAGAACGTGGAGGGCGACTTCTCCATCGACCAGGAAACCACGATGGCGCAGGAGGACATGTTCAACATGGACGCCTGGAACCGCCTGTACGACCGTATGCGCTCCGGCGCCGAGTACGCCGACACGCCCATGCCCCAGAGCCTGTTCGACAGCTGGCCCATCACGGTGGACGGCGAGGTGAACAGCCCCTACACCGCGCTTCTTCCCGACCTCGTGAAGGAAGCGGAGGAGGCCGGCGTCGTGGTGACGAAGGTTTCGAAGGAAGTGTGCAACTGGAACGGCACCGGCGCCGGCTCGGTGAGCAACGTGGAGATCACTGGCATCCCCGTGAGCTGGCTCATCGAGCGTGCGGGCGGCTACACCGACAACGCCGACATCAACGGCGTGCGCGTCATGCGCGCCGACGGCTCGTCCAAGCGCGCCATGCCGCTGGACAAGGTGGACGGCGGCGAGGCCTTCCTCGTGTACAAGATCAACGGCGAGCAGCTGACCGCGGCCAACGGCTTCCCCTGCACGAACTGGTGCGAAGGCGTCGACCCTGAAGTGAACTCCAAGCAGATGAGCGAGTACAAGGTGGCCACCGACGCGCCCGACTTCGACGACCACGTGTACGAGTTCGAGCATCACGACGGCAACCCGAACGGCTGGATCGACGCCGAGGGGAACTGGACGAACAAGCCCAACGCCACCATCCTGGGCGTGCCCGAGGGCCTCGTCATCCAGAACGGCCAGCCCTATACGTTCCACGGCTATCTGGACGCCTACGACGAGAAGATAGCGAGCGTCGAGTTCTCGATGGACTTCGGCAAAACCTGGACGAAATACGAATTGGGCGACACCGACGTCAACAAGCTCGTCTGGTTCGACTTCACCTGGACGCCCCAGGAGGAGAGCGCCTACTGCCTGCAGCTGCGCGCCACCACGGAAAGCGGTCTCGTGAGCCCGCAGATCCAGACGGTCATGGTGAACGCGAAGGACACGATGCCGACCGCCGATCAGACCGTCGTCATCGACACCCCGTCGCTCGTCGCGCCGAAGGCGGCCGTCGACGCGACGGAAGGAAAGGAGTAAAAGCGCTCATGAACAAGCCAGCTCAGAAGATCATGGCCGGCGTTGCGGGCGCGGTGCTGCTCGCATCGGGAACCGGCGCGGCCCTCGCGGCCCAGCAGCCCGCAACCGCCGAAGAAGGCTCCCGGCCCGCCGGCGCAACCCACACGGTGGCCGATTTGGACATCCGCGCCCAGTGGCTGGGCGAGGAATCCGACTACGTGCGCGTTGCGGACGTGCAGGGGTCGTTCACGTTCAACCAAGAGGGCGTCACCCCCAACGACGAGCTGTTCAACGTGTTCGGCACGGCGATCCTCTCGATGTGCTCCAAGCCCGCGCCCGAGCTCGCCGCCGAGCAGGACGGCGTCGCCAACTACTATGTGAACGTGGGCGGCCAGGTGAAGGAGAACTTCACGGTGAACCTGTCCGAGCTCGACGACGAGGAGCAGGAAGCGCTCATGGGCTGCTCGTGCGCCACGGGCTCGCCCTTCGGCCAGGCTGCCGTCATCGGCGTGCCGTTGGCATCGGTGGTGGGCATGGCCGAACTCGAAGACGGCGTGAACACCGTGACGGCCTACGGCGCCGACGGCTACGGCGAGCCGCTGCCGTTGCAGTACGCGCTCGACAAGAACGCGCTTTTGGTGTACCGGGTGAACGGCGAGGAGCTGAAGGCGTCGGAGGGATCGAGCGTGCAGCTGTGGATGCCCGAAACCGTGGCGCGCTACTTCACGCGAAACATCGCAAGCATCGAGCTCACCCGCGAGGACGCCGTGCCCGAGGTGGCCTCGGTCGACCCCATGTACCGCAACAAGATCGAGATCAAGAACACCTCCGACGGCTGCGTGTTCGAGGCGGGCGACGAGATCACGTTCGAGGGCGTGGCCGACGACTGCGGAAGCCCCGTCGCGGCCATCGAGTTCTCCTTCGACGGCGGGCGTACCTGGACGGCGTGCGAGACGGACGGCGCCACCGCCGACAAGTGGGTGAACTGGCGGTTCACCACTTCGTTCGACGAGGCGGGCGACTACGAGATGACCGTGCGCGCCCGCACGGCCGACGACGTGGTGTCGCCGCTGTCCGCCAGCCTTTCCTTTGCGGTGCGCTAGCCTCCGCGATACGCTGCATCTTTCCATGAGCGGAGCCGGCATCTTCCGGCTCCGCTCAGCGTGCGCTCCCGCCGATGCGCTATACTGCGTGCAGAAACGCAAGGGGAACGCGAAAGGGGAGCGCTGCGGCATGGAGCATCGGCGGGGAATCGTGAACGTATGCGGGGCGGCGTCGGCCGCCGGGCTCTCGCTCATCTTGCTGTGGTGCACGCTCATGGGGCACACGCCCGGCTTCCTGCTGTCCTCGCTCGGTCTGGCGGAGTGGGCGAACGCCCGCACGTTCTGGCTGACGGGCATCCTCGTGCTGGCCGCGGTGCTGGCGGCGGCTCCGCGCTGGGTGGCCGCGCACGATCGCAGCCTCGCGTTCGTGATGCCGGTGATGGCCGCTGTGGGCACGGGATGCTTCGCGCTGTCGTTCCATCAGGACTTCTTCAGCCCTGCCGTCCTGGCCACGTTCGGGCTCGTGCTGGCAGGGCTCGGCTACTTCTGGTTCGCGTCGCGCTTCGTCATCCTGTTGGCGAAGACGCAGGGGTTCGCATGCGCGGTGTGGTGCATCGTGGCGGCGTTCCCGTTGCGCCAGCTGATGAGCTTGGCGCTCGACGGCTTCATCGATCCTGCCCAGCAGGTGGTCGTGGCCATCGCCCTGCCTTGCTTGGCGGCGGCGTGCTTCGAGGCGGCCCGCGCGGCCGACGGCCGACGCGGCGCGACCGACGCGTCGGGGGCGAAGGACGCCGTGCCGTCTCCGGCCGTCGGCGCGCCCGCCGCCGAGCCGAGCGTGCGGCAGCGCCAGGCGGCGGGCGACATGGTGGCCGTGCTGGTCATGGCGGGCGTGCTGCTGGCCATGGTGCGCATCTTCGGCCCCTCGGGCGCATGGGGGGATTCGAACACCACGTACTTCGACGCGCTCGGGCGCATCCCGGCCATCACGGTGCTCACCTTGTGCCTGGCGGCGTTCGCGTGGCTCGCCCTGCTGCTCATGGCGAAGCAGCCCGCGTCGGTGCGGTTCCAACCGCCCATCCTCGTGGTCATCGCCGGGCTGTTCGTCGTGGTGGTGCGCGCCCAGCTGGGCGATGCGCCGAACGCGCTGCTCGACAGCATCGTGCAGTTGAACGACCCGTTCGCCCACCTGCTGTTCTGGTCGGCGATCGCGGCCGCCTGCACGTTGTTGCCGCTGTCCGAGAACCGCATCGTCGGCATCGCGGGGCTTGCGTACGCCGCAGCCTCGGTGGTGTGGGTGGTGTTCCTGCGCGGCAGCGCCGTCGTGGAGACGACTGTCATCCTCGTGGTGGTGGCGCTCGTGATGAACCGCTCGTGGCTGTCGTCGCTCGCGCGCGGACGCGGCAGGGGCCGGCAGGTTGCGGAGGGCGCCCTCGACGACGAGGCGGCGGGCGACACGGCCAGCCGTCTGACCCAGTCCATCGTCGAGCGCTGCCAGGAGGTGGCCGCGGCTTACGCGCTGTCGCCGCGCGAGACCGAGGTGTTCACGCTGTTGGCGCAAGGGCGCACCTGCTCGTTCGTGCAGGACGAGCTCGTGCTGGCCGAGAGCACGGTCAAAACCCACATGTCCCATATCTACGGCAAGCTGGGCGTGGGCGGCCGTCAGGAGATGATGGATCTCCTGCTCGACGAGACCAAGGGGAAAGACGACGCCTAGGGCGCCTATCGATGCCGCTCGCGGACGATTTTCCCTTTGTTGACGAACCGTAAAGCGCCGCGTCGCTATAATCCGACTACTTTAGCGTGCGAAAGTACCTCTGCCGAAACGGCTTCGTCGTGTGCCGGAGGCGTCCGGAATCTGCTTCGGCGCAGGCTCTTTCTCTCGCAAGGGGATTCGTTGTACAAGAGAAGAGAGGGGATGTGCATGGATATCATCCAGTTCATCAGCGACATCGACGCCTTCGTGTGGGGTCCTCCGATGATCGTGCTTTTGCTGGGATCGCACCTGTTCCTGACGTTTCGCACCGGGTTCATCCAGCGCAAGCTGCCCACGGCTATCAAGCTGTCGGTGACGAAGGATCCGGATGCGCCGGGTGACATCAGCCAGTTCGGCGCGCTGACCACGGCGCTGTCGGCCACCATCGGCACCGGCAACATCGTGGGCGTGGGCACCGCCATTCTGGCCGGCGGCCCGGGCGCGGTGCTGTGGATGTGGCTGACCGGCGTGTTCGGCATGGCCACGAAGTACTCCGAAACGTTCGCCGCCGTGAAGTACCGCGTAAAGGACCACAACGGCAACATGCTGGGCGGCGCAATGTACGCGTGGCGCCGCGCGTTCGAGAAGGACGGCAAGGCGCCGTGGTGGGGCCTCTTGGGAGCGGGCGCGTTCGCGCTGTTCGCGGCCGTCGCCTCGTTCGGCATCGGCTCGGCGGTGCAGTCCAGTGCCATGACCGGCATCATCACGTCGAACGCACCCGGCGTGCCCACCTGGGGTATCGGCCTGGCCATCGTTATCATGGTGTCCCTGGTCATCTTCGGCGGCATCAAGATCATCTCGAAGGTGTGCGAGAAGCTCGTGCCGTTCATGGCCATCGCCTACGCGTGGGGCTGCATCGTGATCATCGGCATGAACTGGGAGTTCGTGTGGGCCCGCCATCTGCCTGATCTTCGAGTGCTGCCTCACGCGAGGCCGCGTCGGCGGCGCCGTGGGCTCCGGCCTCATGATGGCGCTGCAGTTCGGCTGCGCGCGCGGCCTGTTCTCCAACGAGTCGGGCCTGGGCTCGGCGCCCATCGTGGCGTCCGCCGCCTCCACGCGCAACCCGGCGCGCCAGGCGCTCGTGTCCATGACGGGCACGTTCTGGGACACCGTGGTCATCTGCGCGCTCACGGGCATCGTGCTGGTGTCCACGATGATCGCGAACCCCGGCATCATGGAGAGCGGCCAGATCTCGGCCGGCGCCGACCTCACCAGCGCGGCGTTCGCCTCCATTCCCTACATCGGCACGCCCATTCTGGTCATCGGCATGATCCTGTTCGCCTACACCACCATCTTGGGCTGGTCGTACTACGGTAACCGCTGCGTCACGTACCTGTTCGGCAAGCGCGCCATCCGTCCCTACCAGGTGCTGTACGTCGTCGTGGCGTTCTTGGGCGCCATCGGCATCGGCGATTTGGTGTGGACCATCTCGGACATCACGAACGCCCTGATGGCCGTTCCGAACATCATCGTGGTGCTGCTGCTGTCGGGCTTGATCGCGCGCGAGACGAAGCACTACGTGTGGGACAAGAACCTCGAGGAGACGGACGAGACGCCCATTCCGGTGTTGGAATCGAAGTAGCGCCGCGCGCGGATAGCGCGACGGCGAGGGCCCCGGTGTCGAAAGATGCCGGGGCCCTTTCGCGTTCGGGGCGCGCTGCCGGCGTGTGGTCCGGCCGCGTTCGGGGCGATACCAGCGTGTGGCCTGTCCGGCGTTCGGGGCTCTTCCAGCGTGTGGTCTGGCCGGTCTGTTGTTGGCACAGAATGAACGCTATGCGCGATTCTGCACTGGCCTGAGAAATTGCGACCTGGGGTTTCTTTCGCCGGTAATCAGAAAAGTGCCGAGAAATCGTGCATAGCGTTCATTCTGTGCCATGCGCGTGCGCGCGAGATCGCAGAATCGGCCTTCGCCCGTGCCCAACGCGCATGCGATGCGGTATCATGGCGGGCATGAAGAAACTGATGATCATAGGCGGCGGCGCGGCGGGTCTCGCGGCAGCGGTGGCTGCGACCGACGCGCTGCGTGCGCACGGCGTGCGCGTGGGCGCGGACGGCGGCGCGGACGCGTCGAGGTGACGGTGTGCGAGGCCGACGAGCGCGTGGGCCGCTCCATCTTGGCCACGGGAAACGGGCGGTGCAACTTCTCGAACGTCCGTGTCGATGCGGGGCTCTACCGAAACGCCGAATTCGTCGGCGCGGCGCTGGCCCAGCTGCGCGCTCAGGGCGGGCATGCGGACGGATGCGAAGAGCCCGGACGCAAGAAAGCCGTCCGCTCGACGGACGCGGCCCTTCCCGCCGATGCCGTCTGCCCCGATCCGGTGCACGCGTTCTTCGCAGGCTTGGGGCTCGTGTGGCGCGAAGAGGGCGAAGGCCGTCTGTACCCGCTGGCGAACAAGGCTGCCAGCGTGCTGGACGTGCTGCGCGCGGGCGCGCGGACGCGGGCGCTCGCGAGCTGTGCGGCTGCGAGGCGGTGCGCATCGATCCGCCGTCCCATGCGGGCGATCGCTTTCATGTTCGTTTCGCCGGCGGAGCGGTGCGCCATGCGGAGGCGGTCATCGTGGCCACGGGAGGTCGCACGGCGCGCGGCTTGCTGCCCGAGGGCTTCGAGGCGACGGAGCCGCGCCCGGTGCTGGGGCCGCTGCGCACCGACTCCCGCCTGGTGAAGGCGCTCAACAACATCCGCGTGCGCTGCGCGATCTCGCTCATGTCGCCCGACGGCGATGCCAAGGCGCGCGAGGAGGGCGAGGTGCTGTTCCGCGACTACGGCGTGTCGGGCATCGCGGTGTTCAACCTGTCGAGGTTCGCCGAGGCGGGCGACATGCTGCGCATCGACCTGCTGCCGCGGATGGACGCGCCGATGCTCGAGCAGCTGCTGCTAGAGCGCCGATCGCGCCTGTTCGCGCGCGCTGGATCGTGCACGGGCGACGACGTGCTGCGCGGCATGGTGCTGCCGGCGGTGGGTCGCGGCGTGCTGAAGGCGGCCGGGCTGCGCGCCGAAGGGCCGTTCGGGAAGCGCGATGCCGCGCCGCTCGCGGCAGCGCTCAAGGACTCGCGCTCGAGGTCCGAGGCGTCGGCGAGCCGCGGCAGTGCCAGGTGCGGCGCGGCGGATTCGCGGTGGAGGCGTTCGATCCGCGCTCGTGCGCGTCGCGCACGATGCCGGGCCTGCACGTGGTGGGCGAGGCGCTGGACGTGGACGCGCCCTGCGGCGGCTACAACCTGCATTGGGCGTGGGCTAGCGGCATGCTGGCGGGTCGCGCTGCCGCCGAGCGCCTGATGAAGGAGGCGGTCGATCATGCTTGAGGTTTCGAACGTGAAGTTGCCGCTTGACGCGGGGCTGCCCGAGGGCGGGGGGCTCGTGCGCGCGGCGGCGGCCGCGGCGCTGGGGTGGCGGAAGGCGACGTGCGCACGGTGCGCACGGTGAAGCGCAGCGTGGACGTGCGCAAGAAGCGCGACGTCCATTTCGTGGCGACGCTCGGCGTGGAGCTGGTCGACGAGGCGGCCGAAGAGCGAGCGCTTGCGGTCGCCATCGCGCGCGGCGGCGCTGGGGCGATCGTGGGAACGCACGTGAAGCGCCACGAGCCGTACGAGCCGCTGGACGTGCCATTGCGCGCTGCGGCGGCCGCGAATGCCGGCGAGCCGCGCCCGATCGTGGTGGGCGCGGGCCCGGCCGGGCTGTTCTGCGCGCTCTATCTGGCGCGGGCCGGGCTGCGGCCGCTCGTGCTCGAGCGCGGCGGCGACGTGGACGAGCGCCTGGCCGCGGTGGACGCGTTCGCGGCGGGCGGCGATCTCGACCCGCAGACGAACATCCAGTTCGGCGAGGGCGGCGCGGGCACGTTCTCGGACGGAAAGCTGACCACGAACATCAAGAACCCGATGGCGCGCCACGTGCTGCGCTGGTTCGTGGACGCCGGCGCGCCCGAGGAGATCCTTTGGCAGGCGAAGCCGCACATCGGCACCGATCTGCTGGTGGACGTGGTGCGCACGATGCGCCGCCAGATCGAGGACGCGGGCGGCGAGGTGCGCTTCCATGCGCAGCTTGCAGGCGTGCGTTTCGCGGGCGGCGCGGTGACGGGCGTCGACGTGCTCGACGGGCGCACGGGCGCGGCGGAGCGGATGGCTGCGCGGCGCGTGGTGCTGGCCTGCGGGCATTCGGCGCGCGATACGTTCGAGGCCGTGCACGCGGCGGGCGTGACGATGGAGCAGAAGCCGTTCTCGGTGGGCGTGCGCATCGAGCATTCCCAGGAGGCGGTGAACCGGGCGCAGTGCGGCGACGCCGCCGCGCATCCGGCGCTGGGGGCCGCCGACTACAAGCTGTCCGCGCACCTGCCGAGCGGGCGCGGCGTCTACACGTTCTGCATGTGCCCCGGCGGCGAGGTGGTGTGCGCCGCCAGCGAGGAGGGCGGCGTCGTTGTGAACGGCATGAGCCGTTTCGCGCGCGACGGATCGAACGCGAACGCGGCGCTGCTCGTGGGCGTGGGTCCCGAGGACTTCGGGAGCGACCATCCTCTGGCGGGCGTCGAGCTGCAGCGCCGCATGGAGCAGGCGGCGTATCGCGCGGCCATTGCCGCAGGCGGCGCCGCGTACCAGGCTCCGGCGCAGACGGTGGGAGATTTCCTGGCCGGACGCGCCGGCGGCGCGAGCGCGAAGGTGCGGCCGACGTACGCGCGCGGCGTGGCCTGGTGCGACCTGCGGGAGTGTCTGCCGGGATTCGCGGCCGACGCCATCGCCGAGGCCCTGCCCCTGCTCGATCGTCGGCTGCGCGGGTTCGCGGACGAGGATGCGGTGATGACCGGCGTGGAGACGCGCAGCTCGAGCCCCGTGCGCATCGTGCGCGACGACGCGCTGCAAGCGCGGGTGGAAGGCGCGCCCGACGACGCGCCCGAAAGCGGCCTCTACCCCTGCGGCGAGGGCGCGGGCTATGCCGGCGGCATCATGAGCGCCGCCTGCGACGGCCTGCGCGTGGCCCGCGTCCTCGCGGACGCGTTCGAATCGCGCTAGATCCGCGTTGGAATCCTGTCGAATCCGCGTTGGAAACGAAGGCTGCTTTCGTGGAAACCGCGTTGGATTCGCGTCGGATCCGCATAAGGTTCCGTGGTGCTTTTCGCTAGATCTGCGCCATCGAAACGTGAGACGGGCCCTCTATACTAAGAACGTGGAGCAGGTGCGCTGAGGATGCTATAGTGAGGGAGGCCGTCATGGGATCGAGTGTTCTTTTGGATCGAGAGGGGCAAGCGATGGATGTGAAAGAGGCTGCGAAGAAGGCAGCGGCTTACACGGCGGATATGGAAACGCTCACGAAGCCGGATGAGAAAGCCTTGTTTCTCAGCGGATCGGGATTCGCCATCGAATCGACGCGTTTCGACGATTCGCATAATTGCTGGGAGATCGGCGTCGGATTCGTCCGCGAGATCGACCGCCGGAGCAATGCGAACGGCATGGTGTTCGGCAACCAAGAGCCTCTTCGTGACTTGCGCACGTACAAGACGGTGACGATCTCGGACGATAGCGGCGAAGTCGTCTCGTACGAGTAACGGGCGTCATGAAAGGGATCATCGACGCAAACCTGCTGCTCGTACTCGTGGTGGGTTTGAACGATCCTCGGTTGCTGGGACGAAAGAAGCATGTCGCTGAATACTGCAAGGAGGACTTCGACGTTCTTTGCGGTGTTCTGAACGATTTCGATCGCTTGCTGGTCACACCCAACATCATAACCGAGTGTTCGAATCTGATTTGCGGAAAAGACGGGCATGGGGCAAATTCCAGTGAAGCGACCATCCTCGCCGAGCTGCTTGATGAAGGAGCCGTCTACCGCCTCGACGAGCGATATGTCGAGAGCGTCGTAGCGGCGAATCGAAACGAGTATCGCTATTTGGGCGTCGGGGACTGCTCGCTTCTGCACCTCGTTGATGCGCAGCATGCCGTCGTGACGGCGGACGGTGCCTTGGCTCGTGCAGCGCAGTCCATAAACCACGCTTCGGTCAACTTCAACCATGTTCGAACAGGCGCACTGTTGTACTGATCGCTAGAACTCGATGCCGCGGCGGGCGAGGACGCCCTCCTCGTAGTAGTGCTTCACTTCGCGCATCTCGGTGACGAGGTCGGCGACGGCTGTGAGCGTGTCGCTTGCTCCGCGGCCCGTGACGACGAGCTCAACGTTCTCGGGCCGTTCGAGCACGAGGTCCACCAGCGCGTCGGGCCCGAAATAGCCCAGGCTGTCGGCGACGTTCGCCTCGTCGAGCACCACCACGTCGTACGCGCCGCTCAGCATCATGTCGCGCGCGACGGCCAGGCCCCGCTTCGCCGCCTGCGCGTCCGCCGTCGCATCGGGTGCGCTCAACTCGTCGCCCGTTCCGAACTGTTCGCACGCAATGAGATCGCCGAACAGGCGAAACGCGTCGAGCTCGCCGGTGGGGCCGCACTTCATGAACTGGCAGAAGCACACGCGCAGGTTTGCGGCAGCGGCCCGCATCGCCAATCCGACGGCAGCCGTGGTCTTGCCCTTGCCGTCGCCGGTGTACACCTGCACGTATCCCTGCTCCATCGTCATGCTCCCAGCTCCCGTTCCCAATCGAAGTCCTCGGGCGGCGCCATGGGCAGCGTCGGGTCGTCGGCGTCGTCCATGCGGCCGTCCCACAGGCAGGCGCCCATGTCCACGTGCGCATCGTCGGCGAACGCGACCCCTTCCGCTTCCAGCATCTCGCGCTGAACCTCGGGGCCTCCGAAGGCGAACCCCTTGCACAGGCCCCCGTCCTTGAACACCACGCGGTGGCAGGGGATGCTGTTGACCTCGGCTCCCGGCTCGGGGTTCGCGCGCAGCGCATATCCCACGTAGCGCGCCGACCGCGGCGCTCCGATGAGCCGCCCCACTTGCCCGTACGTGGCCACCTTCCCGCGCGGTATGCGCCGCACCACCTCGAACACCCTGTCGGAGAAATCCCCCATGCCTTCTTCGCTCCTCGCTTCCGCCCGTCGTTTCGCTTCAGTATACGGCAACCTTGTACGGCGCGTGAGCCTTGCGCGCCGCCGTTGACGCTTGTCTGGCGCGAGCACGAAACGAACAGACGATTGCGGGTTCCCTTTTCCTACGATCCCCCTTATGATTGAGGCACGGCTGTTCCTCGAGAACCGCCCCCGCTTCTTTCGCACGGGAGGTAGTAGATGGATCCGATCAGCAACCGTCGTCCGGGGGGCTCGGATGGCGCCGAGCCTTTGAGCGCTCAGTCGAGCGCCTTCGATGCAATTGGGAGCTTTCCAAGGCCAACCGATCTCGTCGACGCCGAGGCGCTCGCCGACATGCGGGCGTTCAACGATCTCAAGGCGAAGCGCAAGAAGCAGCGCAAACGCAAGATCGTCGTGGGCATCGTGTCCGCGGTGGCGGTGCTCGCCGTGGCGGGCGGCGCGTTCGCCTGGTATTCCGCCGATCAGGCGGCCAAGGCGCTGGAGAATATGGCGCCGCAGACGGCCTTCGTCGAGCAGGGCACGTTCGTCGAAACGGTGTCGGCTTCCGGCAACCTGCAGCCCGTCGCCTCGGTGAGCGCCACGTCCGAGGTTGACGGTATCGTGGGGGAGGTGCTGGTAGCCGAAGGCGATGCGGTGGCCGAGGGCCAGACGCTGTTCACGGTGGTCAACGACGATCTGGACAAGGCCGTGAAGCAGGCTGCCCAGGGCATCGAAGAGGCCAAAAACGGCGTCGCCCAGGCTCAGAACGCTGTGAACGACGCCTACCATGCCAAGTCCGCCGGCCAACAGGCGGCGGCTCGGGCTCAGGAGCAGGCGCAGGCCGCCGCCGCAGCCGCCAAGGAAGCGGGCGCGGCAACACCGGCTTCCGACGCGTCGGGCGCCTCCTTCGACGAGGCCGGCGCCGATTCCGCCATCCGCAACGCCGAGCTGGCGCTCAGCAGCGCGAACCTGGCGCTGCAGAACGCCCAGAGCGCCTATGACGAGGCCGTCGCGCGCGCCGCCAAGCGCACCGTCACGGCGTCCATCGCGGGAAGCGTCGTCGCGGTCAACATCGAGCCCGGCAAGGCGCTGGGCGCGACGGCGAACGCGGCCGCCTCGCCGGTGCAGATCGCCGATCTGTCGCAGATGACCGTCTCCATCAACGTGAACGAGATCGACATCCTCAAGATCACCGCCGACCAAACCGCCGAGGTCGCGTTCACCGCGGCCCCCGACCTCACGCTGCCCGCCACTGTGGTCAGCATCGCCACCACATCGGCCGGCTCCGGCGACGCGGCGGGCGGTGCCATGTACGGCGGCATGGGCGGCGCGGTCACGTACGCGGTGAAGCTGCTCATCGCCGAACCCGACCCGCGCCTCAAGCCCGGCATGACCGCCAAGGCCACCATCACCACGACCACCATCGAGAACGCGCTCAAGGTGCCCATCTCGGCCGTGCAGTCCGACGGTGCGGGCGGCAGTTTCGTCATGGTGCTCACCGATCCTGAGACGCAGGGAATGGAGATGCGCGAAGTCGAGGTGGTCGCGTCCGACGGTCTTACGTCCGTCGTGAAGGGCCGGGTGAAAGCCGGCGACGAAGTGGTCGTGAGCGGCGGCATGGGCGGCGCGCCGGACGGCATGGGCATGGCGGTCGATGGCGCTGCCTCGGCCGATTCCGCCGCCGTTGCGGTGGGATAGCGCTATGGGATACGTCGTGGAAGCCGTCGACCTGCATCGCATCTACGAGAGCGCTTCGGGCTACACCCATGCCCTGCGCGGCGTGACGCTGTCGGTGGCGCAAGGCGAGTTCCTAGCCATCATGGGACCCTCGGGATCGGGCAAGTCGACGCTCATGAACCTGCTTGGCTGCCTCGACACGCCCACGCGCGGCCGTTACCTGCTGGAGGGTATCGACGTTGCCGACTATCGCGAGGACGAGCTGGCCGAGATCCGCGCCACGCGCCTGGGTTTCGTGTTCCAGTCGTTCAACCTTCTTCCTCGCGCCACCGTGCTGCGCAACGTGGTGCTGCCGCTCATCTACACGGCCTGCCCGCGCAAGGAGCGCGAGCTGCGAGCGCACGCGGCGCTACGCAGCGTGTCGCTGGACGAGCGGCTGTACGACCATCGCAGCAACGAGCTGTCGGGCGGCCAGATGCAGCGCGTCGCTATCGCCCGCGCCCTCGTGAACGATCCGGCGCTCATCCTGGCCGACGAGCCCACCGGCAACCTCGACACGGCCACGGGCGACATGGTGCTGAACACGTTCAAGCGCCTGCGCGACGCGGGCAAGACCATCGTGCTCATCACGCACGAGCCCGACGTGGCCGCCCACGCCGACCGCGTGGTGCACATCCGCGACGGGCGGCTGTACGAGGGCCCGCAGCCGAGCGCCGCCGGTCGGGAAGGGGCGCGCCCATGAAGATAGGCGATCTGTTCTACGAGACCTGGCACGCGCTGTCCGCGAACAAGGGCCGTTCGTTCCTCACCATACTCGGTATCGTCATCGGCATCGCGGCCGTCATCGCCATGACCTCGCTCATCGCGGGCGTGCAGAACATGCTCATGGGCGAGATGGGGCTGTCCCAAGCGCGCCAGGTGTCCATCAGCGCCTACTCGCCGCAGGGCATCACGTTCGACGACCTGGACAAGCTGGAGCAGGGGATGCCGGAATACGAGGTCATCACAGGTGCCTCGTACGCATCGGCCGAGATCACGATGGCCGACGGCCAGAAAAACCACGCCACGGTCATCGGCGCGCGTCCCGATTACTTCACAGCGAACGGGACGAAGCTTAAGGAGGGCCGCTTCTTCACCGAGAGCGAGGAGCAGAACGCCGCGCGCCTCGTGGTGATGGGCGGCGGTGAGATGACCGTGCAGATGCTCGGCGTCCCCGACACCGAGGCGGTGGGGAAGACGGTGCGCCTGGGCAACGACGACTACACGGTGATCGGCGTGTTGGAAACCTCGTCCTTCATGGGCGGCGGAGGGACGTTCTACGCGCCTTACACCACGGTGGAGACGCGCATCGGCAATGCGAGCGGCATCCAACAGATCGTCGGCTTCGCGCGCGAGGGCACCGACATGGATCGGCTCGTCGAGACGACGCAGACCTTTGTGGCGCAGTACTTCAATCTGGAGCCCGAGAACGTGTACGTGTCGTCGCTCGACGCCGTCATCAAGCAGATGGAAACGATGATGACGTCGTTCTCGCTGCTCATGGGCTCGGTCGCGTCCATCTCGCTGTTCGTGGGCGGCATCGGCATCATGAACATGATGCTGACCAACGTCACCGAGCGCATCCGCGAGATCGGCCTGCGCAAGTCGCTCGGGGCGCGTCGTCGCGACATCACGAAGCAGTTCTTGCTCGAGGCTATCATGCTGTGCGTGGCGGGCGGCGCGTTCGGCATCCTATTCGGCTTCCTGGCGGCGTTCGGGCTGGGCCAGGTGATCGGGGCGGTGCAGGCGGGCATGACCGTCACGCCGGTGCTCGCGCCGGGCGTGGTGTTCGGCGCCGTGGCCGTGTGCGTGCTTATCGGCGTCGTGTTCGGCTACTACCCGGCTCGCCGCGCCGCCAAGCTCGACCCGGTGGAGTCCCTGCGCTACCAGTAGAAGCGATGTCTGCCCCGCCGCCTTGGCGCAGGCGAGGGCCCTAGTCTGTCATCCTGAGCGAGCGAAGCGAGTCGAAGGATCCCGAGCGGCGTCAGCGGGAAAGGCCGTGGCCGGCTCCTCGCGGGATCCCTCGACTTCGGCCTCCGTTCAGGATGACGAGGGCATGCCGGCGGTCGGCGGAAACGTTCCTGTTCGCGTCGTTCGCCGACCCAAGAGATGGTAGAATGCTTTGAGCATGAAGAAGACGTCTCGGATCGTGGGAAGCCGGGTGAGAATCCCGCACGGTACCGCCACTGTGTTTCGGTCTTGCCGATCAGCCAGAATACCGACCGAGAAGCGTGTGTGCGCAAGCGGCGAGTTACCGCGAGCGCTACCCGTCGGGCCCGAGCGCCCTCGGCTTGTCTGCGTAGCGAATACGGGCTGCGCGATCTCCCTGCTCGGGAGGTCGCGCAGCCTTTGTTTTGCTGTCTTTCTTCTGCGAAGCGAACGTACGAAAGGAGAAGGAAGACAGTGAAAGAACATGCAAGCACGCGTGCGGGGATAGCGCAGCGGGCCTGGGCCCTCTTGCTGGCCGTCGCGCTCTGCCTGGGCCTCGTGCCCGGTGCAGCCTGGGCTGCCGAAGGTCAGACTGCTGCAGCGGGGGCGGAAAACGCTCAAGCGTCCGCCGGTACGGTCACGCTGACCGTCACCGCCGGCAGCAAGAACGACTACGGCACGGGCGAGGTCACGTACCCCACATGGTGCAACAAGCAGTACGCCCCTCGGCGAGGTGCTGAAGACGGCCCAGGCCGCGGGCCGGCACCGGACACGGCAAGGGCGATCTCAGCGATGGAGGACCTGCGTGGACACCGGCCGTGGCGAAGGGCGACCTCAAGGCTTGACACGCCTCGGAGTCCTCGTACGGCAAGTACCTCAACTCCGTGACCTCGAAGGACGGCGCGAAGCTGGCCGGCTGGAGCAGCGACGACTCTTCAGCCGGCCTATATTGGTCCCTGTTCGACAACGGCGGCTTTGCGAACTCTTCGTTCGACCAGGTCAAGCTTGTCGGCGGGAATTCCTACCAATTCTGCTGGGCTTCGTATTCTTCGGCGACCGCTCCGTCCGACTGGAAAGCGTATTACGAGAAGAATCCTGCCGACCAGGCGAAGGGCGACGATGGCTTGCCGATTTCCGAGGTTGCGACCCTGACGGTCACCTCAGGGAGCAAGACCGACTACGATGCGGGGGAGACGACGTACCCGGCGTGGGTCAACAAGCAGTATGCACTCGACGAGGTGCTCAAGGCGGCCCAAGCCGACGGCGGCACCGGGCATGCGAAGGAGGATCTCACGATGGAGGACCTCCTGAACGCAGCCGTGGCGAAGGGCGATCTGAAAGGCTATGATGCCTCTTCGTCTTCATACGGCGGGAAGTACCTCAACTCGATCACCTCGAAGGACGGCGCTGTGCTTGCGGGCTGGAACAGCGACGATTACTCGCTCGGCCAGTTCTGGGCCGTGTTCGCCGCCGGCGTCTCGTCGAGCACCCCGTTCGACCAGGTGAAGCTTGAGGAGGGTGCGTCCTATCAGCTTTGCTGGGACACCTTCTCCTCCGCGGTGGCTCCTTCGGACTGGACGGCCTACTACGCTGAGAATCCTCCTGCGAAAGCAGACGCGGGCGACGGTTCGACCGATCCTGGCGATGCGATCGATCCGCCCACCGACAACAATATCGCACATGGTATCGATCTGTCCGCTATGGCTTCTTTGATGAACGGCATTGCGGCCTCGTACGAGGGAACGACCGAGGCCTGGAAGGTCATGGACATGGCGGCGATGGGACGCCTGGCGGCGGCTCAGGCGAGCGCGTTCATTCCGGTTGGACTTGAGGGCATGAAGAACCCCGCTCCCGATTCGGCTGCGACCGCGTTTCAGCGCAATATCATCGCGTTGAGCGCCGTTGGCGTCGATGCTACTTCTGTGCCCGACGGCGGTGGCGTGTACGATGCGCTGGATGCGATGGCTCAGAAGGTGACGGCGGCATCGCCCGTGAACGTCCAGGCGTTCACTCTGCTGGCGTACGCGAGCAATGCCTATGAAGTGCCAGTCGATGCAAAGCTGTCCGAGGATGCTCTGATCAGCGTATTGTGCGGAAGCCAGCTTTCCGATGGCGGCTTCTCCTACAGTGGATCGAAGGCCGATGCGGATATGACTGCAATGGTGATCACCGCGCTTTCGCCCTATGCTTCAAACGATGCAGCCGTTCGCAATGTCGTGAACAGGGCGTTGAACGCTCTCAAGGGTTTGCAGCATGATGATGGGGGTTTTGGAGCGACCGGGATCGGCGTTGATTCCGGCACCAATACCAATTCCACCGCGATGGCCGTTGTCGCTCTGTGCGCCGCCGGTATCGACCCTTCCACGTCGTGGGCTACCGAAAGCGGTGCCACGCCGTTGAGCGCACTGCTATCCCAGGCCGCCTCCGATCGTTCGGGTTTCATCTACCAGGGTTCGGTAAACGATTTCGCCACCGAGCAGGGCTTCCGGGCGCTGGTGGCTTACCAGGGTCTCAAGAACACCGGTGCCGCGTACAACATCTACACGCAGGCTAAGCTCGGCCAGGCGGGGCTGCCCGCCGAGAAGCAGGAAGAGGAGAGTGCTCCCGCTCCTGCTGACAAGCCTGTGGCCGACAAGAAGGCGCTTGCCAAAACCGGAGACGGCTCTGCGCCGTTCGCGGCCGGTACCGCGGTGCTCGCGCTCGGCGCGCTTGCGGCGGGTATCGCCGCCACGCGGCGCATGCGCGTTTCCGACGAGCTCTCGTTGCGTCGATAGGATCACGGCGGTATGAGCGAAGATTCGAACGAGAAGACCGGCGGCTCGGGTGTCGAAACGCTCGAGCCGCGTGAGCGGGCCGAAGCGCCCGACAACCGCATCGCCCCCTCCGCGCCTCGCGGCGAGGAGGGGGCCTCGGTGGGCGGGGCATCCGCAACGGCGGCGTCCGCGCCCTCGTCTCGCCGACCTCGCAAGGCGCTGCTCGCCACCGGCGTCGTTGCCGCTGCGGTGGCCCTGTGCGCCGTCGTGGCGAGCATGGGCTTCGCCACCGGATGGCTCGGCAACCCTGCGCCGTCCGATCCGGTGCCGATGCCCAGCGTCGTCACGGATGCGCCCTCTGACGGAGACGACGCGTCGAGGACGACGAGACCGATCGCAAGGATGCCGCCGAAGAGGCTTCGGAGGGCGCGGACGGGGAAACGGGCGCCGTCGTCGAGGGCGAAGGCGCGGCGGGTGCCGACGGCTCGGCCGCTTCGACGGCCGGCGAGGCGCCATCGGGCACCGACCTTTCCGCGTCGGAGGGCGCTGCTGCACCGGCTCCGGAGCCTGCTCCCGAACCGGCCCCGGCTCCCTCGGCTCCCAGCACCGTCACGGTGACGGTATACATCGACAGCTCCCGCGCCGCGTCCAATGGCTACCCCTCATCCTTGGGCGGCGGCACGGTCACCCTCAACCAGGGCGCATCCGTCTACGATGCCCTCTGCGCTACCGGAGCGTCGGTGGGCGGGTCGAGCGGCTACGTCAGCTCCATCGGCGGCCTTGCGGAATTCGCTTGCGGTCCCGGCAGCGGCTGGCTGTATTTCGTCAACGGATCGTCGCCCGGATACGGGTGCGGTTCGTATATCCTAAGCGGTGGAGAAAACATTACGTGGATATACACCTGCGATTTGGGCAACGACCTGTAGATGTGCGGCTAGAGGAAAGTGGGGTACCGTGTTCAGCAATCCGAAAGTGGCCAAGATCATGGCTGCATTGGCGATCTTCTTCGCCGTGCTCGTGGTGATCTCGATCTTCCAAACGGTGCACGCCTAGGGGCGCGCCTCGTATGAAGCGCACGGCGTTCGACCTGTTCCATCCCGTCGTGGCGTTCGGCTACTTCGCCGTCATGTTCGCGCTCAGCATGACGGCGATGCAGCCGGTCTACTTGGCCATCTCGCTTGCAAGCGTGCTCTCCTACAGCGCGGTGCTGTGCGGTTGGCGGGCGACGGGTCGCTCGCTTCTCTGGCAGCTGCCCCTCGTCGCCGTCGTCGCGCTGGCGAACCCGCTGTTCTCGGCGTCCGGCTCCACCGAGTTGTTCCGCCTCGGGCTGCGCGCGTTCTACCTGGAGAGCTTCGTGTACGGCGCATGCATGGGCATCATGCTGATCAGCGTGATCGTGTTGTTCTCGAACGCCTCCCAGGTGCTCACGTCCGACAAGGTCATGACGCTGTTCGGCGGCGTCGCGCCCACGATAGGCCTCATGCTGTCGATGACGGCGCGCCTCGTGCCGCAGTTCGTGCGGCGCGGCAACGGCATCGCCGACGTGGAGCGCGCGTGCACGGCGGCGCGCCCTGCCGAGGAGCCCGCAGGGAAGCTCGCTGTCATGCGCGGCTACCTGCGGAGGACTTCGGTGCTCATGGGCTGGGGCATGGAAGACTCGCTCGAGACGGCCGGCGCCATGAAGGCGCGCGGCTGGGGGGCCGCCGCGCGGCGCACCACGTACGCGCGCTACCGGTTCCGTCGCTTCGACGCCGCGGCGCTCGTCTTCGGCGGCGCGCTCGCGTTGCTGGCCGCAGCCGCCGCCTGGGCGGCATGCGCGCAATTCCGTTTCTATCCGACGATCGGCGGGCTCGCGCCTTGGTGGAACTATCTGCCGTACGCGCTGTTCGCGTGCCTGCCGCTTGCGATCACCGCGAAGGAGCATCTGAGATGGCGAGCGTGAAGGCGATCGAGGCGCGCGGTTTCTCGTTTCGCTACCCTGAGTCGACGGCCGGCATCGGCCCGCTCGATTGGGCGGTGGAGGAGGGCGCGTTCCAGCTTCTGGTGGGCGCCACGGGCAGCGGCAAGACCACGCTGCTCGGTAGCTGCAAGCCGGCCATCGCGCCGGTTGGAGCGCGCGCGGGCTCGCTGCAGGTGTTCGGACGATCCGTGGAAAAGCTGGATGCGCGCGAGGCCGCCGCGACGGTGGGTTACGTGGCGCAGAGTCCCGAGAACCAGATCGTGTGCGACAGCGTGTGGCACGAGCTGGCGTTCGGGCTGGAGAACCTCGGCGTGGAACAGGACGAGATGCGCCGCCGCGTGGCCGAGGTCGCTCACTTCTTCGGCATAGAGCCGTGGTTCCGCCGCTCCGTCGCCGAGCTGTCGGGCGGCCAGAAGCAGATGACCACGTTGGCCGGCACGCTGGCGATGCAGCCGCGCCTGCTGCTGCTTGACGAGCCCACCGCCCAGCTCGATCCCGTGGCCGAGAAGAACTTCCTGCACGCTCTGTTTCGCGTGAACCGCGAGCTGGGCATCACCGTCGTCGTGGCCACCCACGCCCCCGAGGCGATGGCCGAGTACGCGACGGACATGGTGGAGCTGCGAGAGGGCACGCTGATCCGCCGCTTCGAACCGCGCGCCGGGGTGTCGGCCCTCCGTCGTTCCGAATCCGTCCCGGTGGCGCCCGCCTCCGCTCAGGATGATGAAGCCGCATACGCCGTCTCGTTGCACGACATCCATCTGCGCTACGCACGCGATGCCGACTGGGTTCTGCGCGGCTGCGATCTGCGCGTCACCGCCGGCAGCATCCACGCCGTCGTAGGCGGCAACGGCTGCGGCAAGTCCACGCTGCTGCGTGCCATCGCCGGGGTCGTCAAGCCGGAGCGCGGCCGCGTTGAGAACTGCCTGGCCGCGCGCCAGGCGCTGCTCCCGCAGGATCCGAAAACCCTCTTCGTGTGCGATACGGTGGCCGAGGAGCTGCGCGAGTGGCAGGCGAACTGCGGCTACGACAACGCTGCGATCGATGGCGTTCTCGCGCGCTTCGGTCTGGACGCGCGCGTCTCCAACCATCCTTATGATCTGTCGGGCGGCCAGCAGCAGTTGCTCGCGTTCGCGAAGCTGCTGCTGGCCGATCCCGACCTGCTGCTGCTCGACGAGCCGACGAAGGGGCTCGACGCGCCGTCGAAGCTGCTGGTCGCCCGCACCCTGCGCGATCTCGCGCAGGCCGGGGCGACCGTCGTCCTCGCCACGCACGACCTGACGTTCGCCGCGCTCGTCGCCGATGCCGCCACCATGCTGTTCGACGGGGAGGCCGTGTGCACCGAGCCGGCCGCCGCGTTCTTCGCGGGCAACCTGTTCTACCGCCCGACCGAGGATGCGTTCTCCCGGCTGTGGCGCGAGGAACGCTCGTGACGCGCCCGCCTTCCCGCGCGGCGGCGCGCCTCCTCGCGCTGCTCGAGGTGCCGGCGCTCGCCGCCGTGCCTCTCGTGCTGGGCGTGTGCGCGTACTTCCAGGTGGAGCAGGGCGCGCTGCTCACCGTGGTCGTGGCCTTCGCGGCGGTGGGCGTGTTCTTCGCCAGCTTCGAGGCCTCGCGCCCGGCGTTGCGCCAGATCATGCCGACCGTGGTGTTGGCGGCTCTTGCGGCGGCAGGTCGCATGCTGTTCGCTCCCGTTCCCGACTTCAAGCCGGTGTCGGCCATCTGCATCCTCGCGGGAGCCGTGTTCGGCCGCCGCAGCGGCTTTCTGGTGGGCGCGCTCGCGGCGCTCGTGTCCAACTTCTTCTTCGGCCAAGGGCCGTGGACGCCGTGGCAGATGTACGCTTGGGGCCTCGTAGGCTACCTGGCCGGCGTCCTGGCCGACCGTGGCTGGCTCGACCGGCTGCCCGTGCTGTACGCTTACGGGTTCCTGTCGGCCCTGCTGTACGGCCTGCTGCTGAACGGGTGGTACGTCATCGGCTTCGTGCAGCCGTTCTCCTGGCCGGCCGCGCTCGTCGCGTTCGGCGCCGCGCTGCCGTTCGACGCGACGCATGGCGTGGCCACCGTCGTGTTCCTCGCGGCGCTCTACGTTCCCTGGCGGAAAAAGCTCGAGCGCATCAAGAGGAAGTACGCGCTGATCTGACGGATGCCGCCGATTGCGGCGCGGCGGCCGTGCGCGTGCTACAATGCCTCCCGATCATCGAAGAAGGGAGCTCCCATGCCGCCACTGTCCAGCTCGAAGCGCGAAGCCGTCGCCGCCCTCAAGCGCGGCGAGGCGGTCATCTTTCCCACCGAGACGGTGTACGGCCTGGGCGTGTCCGTCGAGGCGGCGGCGAGCCCCGAGGCGCTCTACGATCTGAAGGAGCGCGACCGCGGCAAGCCCGTCTCCTGGCTCGTGGGCGGCGTCGACGACCTCGATCGCTACGGAGCGCACGTGCCCGACCTGGCCCGACGTCTGGCACGAGCGTACTGGCCGGGCCCCCTCACGCTTATCGTGGAAGCCGGCGACGCCGTGCCTGCGGCCTTCCGCTCGGCGGCGGGCTCCATCGGCCTGCGCATGCCCGACAACGATACGGCCCTCGAGCTCATCGAGGCGGTCGGCTGCCCGCTGGCCACCACGTCCGCGAACATCTCGGGTCTGCAAGCGCGGGGCCTTCGACGCGCTCGACCCCCGCCTCGCCGCTCGCGTCGGCGTGGTGGTGCCCGACGACACCGACGACGATAAGAGCGGCGTGGCGTCCACCGTCCTCGACTGCACCGTAAACCCCCCGCGCATTCTCCGCGAAGGCGCCGTCGCTGAAGCCGATATCCGCGCGGTGAGGTAGTCTCTCGGCCGCCGCCGCGGCGGTCGGCGCGCTCTCCGCATCCGCCCTCCCTGCCCACACGCCCCTCTTTTTTGGCACAGATTCACCGCACGATTTTCGGCGCATGATTTCAGTGCGTGCGCATAAAACCCCAGGTCAGATTTTTCGCATCAGGAAAAAATCGTGCATAACGGTGAATCTGTGCCAGCAAGGCGACGGCTCCCAAGCTCCACCCTCGTTTCCCTCGCCTCCTCAAGCCTCCTTGAGCCTTCCGCCTTGCCGAACGCGCCCGGCTCGGCGTCGACGTTCGCGTAACGCTTCCCTCCGAGCGAGCCGCGCTTGGGTATAATGGTTGAAAACTCCTGGGGAGGGGATTTGTATGGATACAACGGTCGCAGTCGCGCCGATCGGCTTTTTGTCTCATGACGGAACGTCCACCATCAAAGGCCTCGTGTGGGAGCCCGAGCGCACGAGGGGCAGCCGCCGTGTCGCGCCGCGCGGCGTCATTCAGATCGTCCACGGCATGGTGGAGCATGTGGGCCGCTACGACGAGTTCGCGCGCTTCCTCGTGGAACAGGGCTTCGTGGTGTGCGCCGCCGATCACATCGGCCACGGCAAGAGCGTGGCCAGCGCAGACGAGCTTGGCTGCCTGCCCGTCGACGGCAAGGAGACGCTCATCGAGGACGTCCACGAACTGCGCAAGACCGTCACCGCCCGCTACTCCCGCCAAACCCCTTACATCATGTTCGGCCATTCCATGGGAAGCTTCGTCACGCGCGCCTACCTGGCGCGCCACGGCGAGGACGTGGCGGCGGCCGTCATCTGCGGCACGGGCCAACAGCCCCTCGTCCTGTCGAAGGCGGGCAACGCGCTGGCGCGCTTCCTCGCGAAGACGAAGGGCGCCGACTACCGCAGCAAGCTTCTGGACGGCATGGGCGTGGGCGCGTTCGCCAAGCAGATCGAGAACCCGCGCACGCCGCACGACTGGGTCTGCACCGATCCGGCCGTCGTGGACGCCTACATCGCCGACGAGCTGTGCGGCGCCATGTTCTCCGTCGGCGGCTACGCCACGCTCACCGACCTCACGGGCGAGGTGGTGTCGCCGTCGTGCGCGGCGAAGGTGCCGAAGGGATTGCCCGTGCTGTTCGTCGCCGGCGCCGAGGACCCGGTGGGCGCGTGCGGCAAGGGCGTGCGTGCGGCGGCCGACCTGTTGCGCCGCGCCGGTGTGCGGGATGTGGAGGTGAAGCTGTACGAGGGCATGCGCCACGAAATCCTCAACGAACCGGGGCGGGCTCAGGTTTATACTGAGGTGGTCGGTTGGATTGAGGAGCATGCATGCCAAAGTACGTCGTAGCGCTCGACCAGGGTACCACCTCGTCGCGCGCCATGCTCGTCGACGCGAACGGATGCGTCGTCGATGCGGTGCAGAACCCGTTCCCGCAAGTCTACCCCCAGCCCGGCTGGGTGGAGCACGACCCGCGCGACATCCTGTCGTCGCAGCTGGGCGCGCTCACCGAGCTTCTGGTGGCGCACAACCTGGGCGCAAAGGACATCGACAGCATCGGCATCACGAACCAGCGCGAGACCACCGTGGTGTGGAACCGCGAAACGGGGGAGCCCGTGATGAACGCCATCGTGTGGCAGTGCCGCCGCACGGCCCCCATCATCGACGAGCTGACGGCCGACCCGCAGACGGCGCGCATCATCGCCGACAAGACGGGCCTCGTGCCCGACGCCTACTTCTCCGCCAGCAAGATCAAGTGGATCCTCGACCACGTGGAAGGCGCGCGCGAAGACGCCGAAGCCGGCAAGCTGGCCTTCGGCACCGTCGACACGTGGCTCATCTGGACGCTCACCCAGGGCAAGGTACACGCCACCGACGTGACGAACGCCAGCCGCACCATGCTGTACAACATCCACGAGCTGCGCTGGGATCCGTGGCTGCTCGACCTGTTCGGCATCCCGGAGTCCCTGCTTCCCGAGGTGCTCCCTTCGTCGGGGGAGTTCGGCCGCACGGCTTCCGCGGGCATCGTGCCGAACGTGCCCATCTGCGGCGTGGCGGGCGACCAGCAGGCGGCTCTGTTCGGACAGTGCTGCTTCCAGCCGGGCCAGGCGAAGAACACGTACGGCACCGGCTGCTTCCTGCTCATGCACACCGGCGGCGAAGCGTGCCGCTCCACGAACAACCTCATCACCACCATCGCCGCCTCGGGTCCGGGTGCCGGCCCCGAGTACGCGCTCGAGGGCAGCGTGTTCATGGCCGGCGCGCTCATGCAGTGGCTGCGCGACGACATGGGCGTCATCGACGACGTGGCCGAGACCTCGGCCATCGCCCGTAGCGTGAGCAGCACCGACGGCGTGTACGTGGTGCCCGCGTTCACCGGCTTGGGCGCACCCTATTGGGACGCCGATGCGCGCGGCGCCATCTACGGGCTCACGCGCGGAACCGGCCGGGCGCACATCGTGCGCGCCGCGCTGGAGTCGCTGGCCTACCAAGTGCACGACCTCGCGGTGGCTATGGAGGCCGACGCGGGGTGCGCTTGAGCGTGCTCAACGTGGACGGCGGCGCGTCCGCGAACGATTTTCTCATGCAGTTCCAAAGCGATATCTTGCGCACGCCGCTGCGCCGCCCGCAGAATGCCGAGACGACCGCGCTCGGCGCCGCGTTCCTCGCAGGGCTCGCCACCGGGTTCTGGAAGGACGCGGAAGCCCTGTGCGCCCTACGCTCTTCGGACGACGTGTACGAGCCGGGCATGGAGGACGAGCGCCACGCGAAGCTGCTGGAAGGCTGGGCTCGCGCCGTGAAGCGCACGATGTCGGACGCCCTGTCATCCTGAGCGGAGCGCCGAAGGAGCGAAGTTCCGACGCAAAGCCAGTCCTTTAGGGAAAGATCCCGTGCGGCGCCAGCCGTCACGTGACGAAAGAGAAGAGGAAGGGAACCTCACATGAAGATCAGCATTGCAAGCGACCATGCGGGCTTCGAGCAGAAGCAGGCGCTGGTCGGCTACCTGGCCTCCAAGGGCCACGACGTGATCGACCGCGGCCCCGACTGCGACGACCGCGTCGACTATCCCGACTATGCGGCGCGCGTGGCGCACGATGTGGTCGACGGCATGGCCGAGCGCGGCGTGCTCGTGTGCGGCACGGGCATCGGCATGGCCGTGGCCGCCAACAAGATCGACGGGATCCGCGCCGCCAACGTCACCAGTCCGCTGTTCGCCGCCCTCGCGCGCGAGCACAACGACGCGAACGTCGTAGCCGTCTCGGGTCGCTTCATCGACGAGTCCGTGAACCGCGAGATCCTCGACGCTTTCGTCTCCACCTCCTTCGGCGGCGGTCGTCATGCAGGTCGCGTCGAGAAGATCGCCGCTCTCGAAAACGAATAGCCCGCACGCGCGCAGCGCGGATCGCGCTGTGCTAGCATGATCGCTTCGCCTCGCCCTCATCGAAAGGAACACCATGGCCCTCCAGTACGTATCCCAGACCGATCCCGCCGTCGCCGATGCCATGCGCCAGGAGCTTACGCGCGAGCGCGACTCCGTCGAGCTCATCGCTTCGGAGAACTTCACGTCGCCCGCCGTCATGGAAGCCGTGGGCAGCGTGCTCACGAACAAGTACGCCGAGGGCTATCCCCGCAAGCGCTACTACGGCGGCTGCGAGAAGGTCGACCTCGTGGAGGACCTCGCGCGCGAGCGCGCCTGCCAGCTGTTCGGCTCGAACTTCGCCAACGTGCAGCCCCATTGCGGCGCGAACGCGAACCTGGGCGCGTACGAGGCGCTCATCGAGCTGGGCGACACGGTGCTGGGCATGAGCCTGGCCGAGGGCGGCCATCTCACGCACGGCTCGCCGGTGAACTTCAGCGGCCGCCACTACGACTTCGCCAGCTACGGCGTGGACGCCCAGACCGAGACCATCGACTACGACGAGGTGGAGCGTATCGCCAAGGAAGTGCGCCCCAAGCTCATCGTGGGCGGCGCCAGCGCCTATCCGCGCGTCATCGACTTCGAGCGCATGGCCGCCATCGCGCGCGAGGTGGATGCGTACTTCATGGTGGACATGGCTCACATCGCCGGCCTCGTGGCCGCAGGCGCGCATCCCAGCCCCGTTCCGCATGCCGACGTGGTGACGTCCACCAGCCACAAGACCCTGCGCGGCCCGCGCGGCGGCTTCATCCTGTCCAACGACGAGGACATCGCCAAGCGCATCGACAAGGCCGTGTTCCCCGGCTCGCAGGGCGGCCCGCTCATGCACGTCATCGCCGGCAAGGCCGTGGCGTTCGGAGAGGCCATGCAGCCCGCCTACAAGGAGTACATCGACCACGTGGTGGAGAACGCGCGCACGCTGGGGCAGGGCATGATGGACGGCGGTTTGCGCCTCGTGTCCGGCGGCACCGACAACCACCTGTGCCTCGTGGACCTCACGCCGGCCGACGTCACCGGCAAGGATGCCGAAAAGCTGTTGGAGAGCGTGGGCCTCACGGTGAACAAGAACTCCATCCCCAACGAGCCGCGCAGCCCGTTCGTCACGAGCGGCATCCGCGTGGGCAGCGCTGCGGCCACCACGCGCGGCTTCACGGCCGACGACTTCTACGAGGTGGGCCAGCTCATCGCCGCCACGGTGTTCAACGCCGAGAGCGAGGCGAAGCTCGCCGATGTGCGTGCGAAGGTGGACGCCCTCCTTGCCGCGCACCCTTTGTATCCCGAGCTCGATTACTAGTTCCCGAACCGGATCGCAAGAAAGAAGGCTTATCCCATGCACTACGACCGCGTCACCGTCGTCGACCACCCGATGGTCCAGCACAAGCTGTCCAAGCTGCGCAACAAGAACACGTCGTCGAAGGACTTCCGCGCCCTCGTGCGCGAGCTTGCCATGTTCGAGGGCTACGAGGCCACGCGCGATCTGGCGCTTGAGGACGTCGAGGTTGAAACGCCCATCTGCAAGGCTGCGTGCAAGCAGGTGGCCGGCAAGAAGATGGTCATCGTCCCCATCCTGCGCGCGGGCCTCGGCATGGTTGAGGGGCTGCAGGAGCTCATGCCCTCCACGTTCGTCGGACACCTCGGCATGTACCGCGACCCCGAAACCCATGAGCCGCACGAGTACTACGCGAAGCTCCCCGACAGCATCTCCCAGCGCGACGTGCTGGTGGTGGACCCGATGCTGGCCACGGGCGGTTCGGCCACGGCGGCCATCCACTATCTGCGAAAGCTCGGCGTGAAGAACATCAAGCTCGTCGTGCTCGTGGCGGCGCCCGTCGGCATCGAGGCCGTGCTGTCCGCCGACCCGGACGTGCAGATCTACACCTGCGCCATCGACGAATGCCTGAACGAACATGCCTACATAGTCCCCGGCCTCGGCGACGCCGGCGACAGGATTTTCGGCACCAAGTAACAGAAAAGCCGCAGGTAGGATCTCCCTTTCTGAAGATCGCCCGCAGAATGGCTGTTGGCTTGGGAGCGGGGCCGGTGTTTTCGGCTTGGCGGTTTCGATAACCTTGAAGGGTGAGCGGCGGCGCGGCGCCACCAAGCGAGTTCCGCAGCGAAGCGAGGACTGTCCGAGCGACTGGGCGTTGCGCCGCCGCCCACCCGGTCGCGCAGGTTGAAAGAGGTAAGCAATGGAACCACTCGACCATCGCCCCAGCTGGGACGAGTACTTCATGACGCTGGCGAACGAGGTCGCCACGCGCACCACGTGCATGCGCCGCGCCGTAGGGGCCGTCATCGTGAAGGACCGCCGCATACTGGCCACCGGCTACAACGGCGTGCCTACCGGCATGCGCCATTGCGCCGAGACCGGCTGCCTGCGTCAGCAGCTCGGCGTGCCCAGCGGCCAGCGCCACGAGATCTGCCGCGGCCTGCATGCCGAGCAGAACGCCATCATCCAGGCGGCGCGCTACGGCATCAACATCACGGGGGCGTCCATCTACGTCAACACGCAGCCGTGCATCGTGTGCGCCAAGATGCTCATCAACGCCGGCATCGACGAGATCGTCTACCAGAACCCGTACCCGGACGAGCTGGCCATGTCCATGCTCGAGGAAGCCGGCATGAAGCTGCGCGTGTTCGACCTGTAAACGAGATAGGGGAATGGGATAGGGGACGGGCGTGTCAGGGGGACGGGTGATTTGACACGCCCTCCTGACGTAAAATGAGCCACTAGCCCCGTCCCCCTGTCTCATTCCTGTCCTTTTCCGCTTGGAGAATATACGGTTTCGCTTACCGTTCCCCCGCGCTTTATGCAGTTTTTTGGCCGGTTTATTCTTCCACTCACCCAAATTTTGTAAGTTTTTGTAACCCTGCCGTCAGCCGAACGTGAAGTTCCGTTATCATACGAGTCGGCTTGGTAGGATGCGTACTTGTGCGCTCGACGGTCAAGAAGAAAGTGGGACATGGCAGTAGCAATCGTTCTGGGGGCGCTCGCGGGCGCTGCGGGGTTCGCTCCGCTGTTCGCCGGCTTGCGTATGACGAGACGAGTGACCGACACCAGCAACCTGGGGCACGCCGGTGCCCTTCTTCTAGGTGTGCTGCTCTCGGTCGCTGTGCTCTTCGTAACCGCCATCGCCTGCGCGCTCCTCGCGCGCGAGTTCGTCCTGCCCTTCGTTCTTGCCGAGGTCGTGGCTCTTTCCGTCGCGGCTATCGGGTTCGGCGTCAGCAATCTAGTGCGGAAGTAAGATGGAAAGGTAAAGACACGTGAATCCTCTTGAATCCCTAGCGGAACAGGTACCTCACCTGCAGCATTCTTTCGATTCCGCCTTCGTGTTCGGGTCGGGATCGTTCGGCATGACGCAGTACGTGCTGTGGATGCTCATCTGCTTCCTCATCACGCTCGTCGTCGTGCTTGCGGCCAGCAAGCGCCTCACGATCATCCCCACGAACAAGTTCACCAACATGGTGGAGTACGGCTACGAGTTCGTGAAGAAGGACATGGGCGAAAGCGCCATCGGCCACGGCTACAAGAAGCACCTGCCGTTCTTGGCCACGCTGTTCTTCTTCATCCTGATCAGCAACTTCGTGGGCCTCATCCCCGGCTGCAAGACCCCCACGGGGTCCATCAGCATCACCTGGGCGCTCGCGGCCATCTCGTTCATCTACTTCATCTTCTGGGGCATCAAGGCCAAGGGCCTCGGCGGCTACCTCAAGTCGTTCGCGCCGTCGGGCCTGCCGCTGGTCATGGTTCCCATCGTGTGGTTCCTCGAGCTGTTCTCCACCGTGCTGCGCGTGCTCACGCTGGCCGTTCGACTCTACGGAAACATGTTCGCCGGCCATATGGTTCTCGGCATTTTCGCGCTGCTCACCAGCGTGTTCATCGGCTCCGCCATCCAGGGCGCGGGCGTCGGCGTGGGAAGCATCTCCATCGCGTGGATGCTGTTCCTGTTCGCCATGTACGCGCTCGAGGTGCTGGTTGCGTTCCTGCAGGCCTACGTGTTCACCATCCTCAGCGCGGTGTACATCGGCCTGGCCACGTCCGACCACTAGGTCGACCCCGCGCCCTTTCCGAAAGGGGAGGGCGCACGCGCCTGCGCGCGGCAACGTTTGGTGTTTGACCGGCTATTCCACGGCTGGTTGACATAGAAGGTGTCCATGGTTCTCGGGAGAAGCCCGAGAACGGTAAAAGGAGGAAACTGTGGAAATTACACTCGCTCTTGCGGCTCTGAAGCTCGTGGGCTACGGCCTGTCGACCATCGGCCCCGGCCTGGGCATCGGCATCGCCTGCTACGGCTGCTGCGTCGCCACCGCTCGCCAGCCCGAACTGCAGGGTCGTCTGTTCACGAACTTCATCATCGGTGCTGCTCTCGCCGAGGCTCTGGGCCTCATCGGCTTCGTGCTTACCTTCATCGTGTAACTAAGCCTCATTCGGATACCGTGCCGTATAAGGCTTACATAGGAGGTAACGTACGTGAAAGCTAAAGCGAAAGAAACATCGGCCCGCATCGGGCTTGCCGCGCTTGCCGGCGCCGGCATGACGTTTGCTTTCCCTGCGCTCGCGTTCGCGGCTGAAGGAGAGTCATCGGGCGGCCTGAGCGCCATCTTGCCCGACATGGCGGAGTTCATCCCCATGCTCGTGATCTTCATCCTGCTCTGGATCGTTCTGGCCAAGTTCGGTTGGCCGAAGTTCGAGGCCATGCTGGAGAAGCGCGAGATGACCATCAAGGATTCCCTTGAGAAGTCCGAGCAGGCTCGCGTCGAAAGCGAGCGCGTGCTTGAGGAATACAAACGCCAGCTGGAGGATGCCAAAGCCCAGGCCGCCCAGATCGTCGCAGACGCGAAGAAGACGGGCGAGGCCGTGAAGGCCGACATCACCGATAAGGCGCAGTCCGAGGCCACCGCGATGATCGAGAAGGCGCACAACGCCATCGAAGCGGAGAAGAAGGCCGCCATCTCCGAGCTGCAGGGCTCGGTTGCCGACCTGTCCATCTCCGTTGCGTCTCGCCTGATCGGCGAGGATCTCAACGATGCCGAGCACCGCAAGATCATCGAGCGCTACGTGAACGAGGCGGGCAGTTTCAATGCCAACTAACCGCCAAATTCTCAAAGAGAAGGTCGCGACGTATGCGTCCGTGCTTCTGGACGGCGCATACGAAGCAGGCGGTCAAGACGCCGTGCTCGAGGTCCGCGACCAGGCCGAGCGCATCCTGCGCATCGCACGTTCGAACATGGATCTCTCCGACGCCTTGGAGGACAGCTCCTATACGCCCGAGCAGAGGGGTCAGCTGGTGCGCAACCTGTTCGCATCCAGCAATCCCGTCCTCGTCGACGTTCTGGCCGTCATGGCCGAGCGCGAGGACTTCGCGTTGCTGTCGCGCGTATGGGCCAGCTATGGAGAACAGCTCGAACGCAAGCTGAACGTCACTGTCGTCGACGTCACGACCGTCGTCGAACTGGACGATCATCTGCGCGAGGTCATTACGAAGAAAGCTGAGGCCGACCTGGGAACGAACGTCGTGTTGCGCGAGCATATCGACAAGTCCCTGCTCGGCGGCATATTGATGAGTGCCAACGGCAAGCGAATCGACGCCAGCGTCCTGTCGCAGTTGGAAAGCGCTCGCAACGTGCTCAAACTATCAACAGATGGAGGTGAATGCTAGTGACTGAAATCACCGCACAGTCTATTGACGAGGCACTGCGCAAGCAGCTCGATGCGCTCAATACGAGCGTCGAATCTCGCGAAGTCGGAACCGTCATCCAGATCGGCGACGGTATCGCGCGCGTCGACGGCCTCAAGGACGCCATGGCGGGCGAGCTCCTCGAGTTCGTGGGTTCCAACGGCCAGACCGTCTACGGTATGGCCCAGAACCTCGAAGAGGACGAAGTCGGCGCCGTGCTGCTTGGTGACGTCACCGCAATCAAGGAAAACGACCAGGTGAAGACCACCGGTCGTATCGTGGAGATCCCCTCGGGCAAAGAGATGCTCGGCCGCGTGGTGAACCCGCTCGGCATGCCGATCGACGGCAAGGGCCCCATCAAGGCCGAAGGCATGCGCCCGGTGGAGTTCAAGGCTCCCGGCGTCATCCAGCGCCAGCCCGTCGAGGAGCCGATGCAGACCGGCATCCTGGCCATCGACTCGATGATCCCCATCGGCCGCGGCCAGCGCGAGCTGATCATCGGCGACCGCCAGACCGGCAAGACGTCCATTGCGGTTGATGCCATCATCAACCAAAAGGGCAAGGACATGATCTGCATCTACGTCGCCATCGGCCAGAAGGCGTCCACGGTCGCCGGCCTGGTGGAGACGCTGGAGAAGCACGGCGCGATGGAGTACACGATCATCGTGAACGCCTCCGCGTCCGACTCCGCTCCGCTGCAGTACATCGCCCCATGGCGGGCGCCGCCATCGGCGAGTACTTCATGTACAACGGCGAGAACGGCCAGCCGGCCACGGCCGACAACCCGGGCCGCCACGTGCTGTGCATCTACGACGACCTGTCCAAGCAGGCCGTGGCGTACCGCCAGATGTCGCTGACGCTGCGCCGCCCGCCGGGACGCGAAGCGTACCCGGGCGACATCTTCTACCTGCACTCCCGCTTGCTGGAGCGCGCGGTCAAGATGTCCGACGAGTACGGCGCGGGCTCGCTCACGGCGCTGCCCATGATCGAGACGCAGGCCGGCGACGTGTCCGCCTACATCCCGACCAACGTCATCTCCATCACGGACGGCCAGATCTTCCTGTCCACCGACCTGTTCTTCCAGGGCCAGCGCCCTGCGGTCAACGTCGGCATCTCGGTGTCGCGCGTCGGCGGCTCCGCGCAGGTCAAGGCCATGAAGCAGGTTGCCGGCACGCTGCGCCTCGATCTCGCGTCCTATCGCGAGCTGCAGGCGTTCACGCAGTTCGGCAGCGACTTGGACAAGTCGACCCAGGATCAGCTGAACCGCGGCGCCCACATGACCGAGCTGCTGAAGCAGGGTCGTTACGTGCCGATGCCCGTCATGGATCAGGCTATGTCCATCTACGCAGGTGCTCATGGCTACCTCGACGACATCCCGGTGTCCGACGTCGTCCGCTTCCGCGGCGAGTTCCTCGACTTCATCCACGCTTCCAAGCCGGAGATCGTCGAGGCCCTCGAGAAGGCGCAGAAGTTTACCGATGAAATCGAAACCGACCTGAACGCCGCTATTGAAGCTTTCAAGCTGCAGTTCTCGCCCTCGGCTTCCTAAGGCAGGTAGACTATGCCCAACCTTCACGACATAGAAAGGCGTATCGGCTCCGTCTCTTCGACGAAGCAGATCACGCGCACCATGGAGATGGTGGCGGCTGCGAAGATCCGTCGCGCTGGAGAGCGCGTGGCGGCTGCGACGCCGTACTCCGAATCCATGGTCGAAATGTTGGCCAACGTTGCCAAGCGTGTAGGTGGCTCCGATAACGCGCTGTTGCGCAAGCACGACGAAGTGAAGAACGTGCTGTTCGTCGTGGTTGTGTCGGACCGCGGCCTTGCCGGCGGTTTCAACAGCAACGTGCTGCGGCACGTCGAGCGTCTCATGAAGGAAAAGCAGGCCGCAGGCGCGTCCGTCCAGGTCGTCGCCTGCGGTAAGAAGGCCGTCGGGTACTTCACCTACCGCAAGGTGGAGCCGGTGCTCGGGTTCACGGACCTTTCTGCCGATCCGACGGTGGAGGAGGCCGCGTCCGTCGCGGCGTACGCCATCGACGGATACGAGAACGGCACGATCGACGAGGTGTTTGTCGTGTACAACCACTCGAAGAACGCTGCCGAGCAGGTGCTGCGCACGGAGCTCGTGCTGCCCGTGGACACGGCTGCGCTCGATGCCGAGCTGGCCGCCGAAGGCGTGCAGCAGGAAGCGGGCGAGGCGAAGCTCGAGGGCGATGTGATCTTCGAGCCCAGCGCCGAGGCCGTCCTCGACCGCTTGCTGCCGGCGTATGTGCGCACGACGCTGTACCATGCGCTCATCGACTCGGCTGCTGCCGAGCAGGGCGCGCGCCGCAACGCCATGATGTCGGCTACGGACAACGCTACCGAAGTGCTCGAAACGTTGACTAGATTGTATAACCGCGTACGCCAGGGCGCTATCACGACGGAGATTTCCGAGATCGTCGGTGGCGCAGCGGCTTTGGAGGATTAAATGGCTGAACAAATGCTTACGAAGGAGGAGCTCGAGGCCAGCAAGGGCGCTACCGGTCGCATCGTGCGTATCGTCGGCCCTGTCGTTGACGTCGAATTTCCCCCTGATCAGCTGCCGGCGATTTACAACGCGCTGACGGTTGATGCCAAGACCCTGGCGGGCGACTTGCACCTCGTGCTCGAGGTCGAGACGCACCTGCCGGGCAACCTTGTCCGCTCGGTGGCCATGAGCTCGACGGACGGTCTCGTCCGCGGCCTCGAGGTCGTCGACACGGGCAACCCGATCATGATGCCCGTGGGTCCCGAGACCCTGGGCCGCATCTGGAACGTCATGGGCGAGCCCGTCGACGAGAAGCCGATGCCCGAGGTGAAGGGCTACATGCCCATCCACCGTCCGGCTCCGGACTACGACGAGCTGTCCACCACCACCGAGATCTTCGAGACCGGCATCAAGGCCATCGACCTCGTCGAGCCCTTCGTCAAGGGCGGCAAGACGGGTCTGTTCGGCGGCGCCGGCGTGGGCAAGACGGTTATCATCCAGGAGCTCATCAACAACCTGGCCCAGGAGCACGGCGGCACGTCGGTGTTCACGGGCGTGGGCGAGCGTACCCGCGAGGGTACCGACCTCTACCTGGAGATGAGCGACTCGGGCGTCATCAACAAGACCTGCCTCGTGTACGGTCAGATGAACGAGCCTCCGGGAGCGCGTCTGCGCGTGGGTCTCGCGGGCCTCACCGAGGCGGAGTACTTCCGCGATCAGGGCCAGGACGTGCTTCTGTTCGTGGACAACATCTTCCGCTTCACGCAGGCCGGCTCCGAGGTGTCCGCTCTGCTGGGCCGCATGCCCTCTGCCGTGGGTTACCAGCCGACGCTGGCAACCGAGATGGGCGACTTGCAGGAGCGCATCACGTCGACGTCCACCGGCTCCATCACGTCCGTGCAGGCCGTGTACGTGCCCGCCGACGACCTGACCGACCCTGCGCCGGCCACGACGTTCACGCACCTCGACGCGAAGACGGTTCTGTCCCGTTCGATCTCCGAGCTGGGCATCTACCCGGCAGTCGACCCGCTGGAGTCCACCTCCCGCGCGCTCGACCCGCAGATCGTCGGCGAGGAGCACTATCGCGTGGCCGTGGGCATCCAGGAGCTTCTGCAGAACTACAAGGACCTGCAGGACATCATCGCCATCCTCGGCATGGACGAGCTGTCCGAGGATCAGAAGAAGATCGTGAACCGTGCCCGCAAGGCGCAGCAGTTCTTCGGCCAGTGCTTCCACGTGGCCGAGCAGTTCACGGGCTTGCCGGGCAAGTACGTGAAGCTTGAGGACACCATCCGTTCCTTCGCCGCCATCCTCGACGGCGAGTGCGACGAGATCCCCGAGCAGTGCTTCCGCATGAAGGGCTCCATCGAAGACGTGTACGCCGCGTACGAAGAGATGAAGAAGGCCTCGTAATGGCTGGGTTCATGTGCGACATCGTGACGCCGGTGGCGAAGCTGGTCTCTGATGAGGTCGAGCTCGTCGTCGTGCCCGGCGTCGAAGGCGAGATGGGCTTTCTGAAAGGCCATGCTCCGCTCGTGTCGGTGCTTGCTGACGGCGAGGCGCGCGTGAAGGCGGTCGGCGCCTCCGAGACCGTGCATTACGCTTTGCAGGGCGGTTACGTCGAGGTGACGGACGACAAGGTCATCATCTTGGCCGATCGTGCGCTGCCTGCGGCCGACATCGATGTCGAGCAGGTGCGCGAGCAGCTGGCCGGCATCGAGGAGCAGCTGTCCGGACTCTCCGAAGAGGAGGCTCGCAAGACGACGCTCGCAGCCGATAAGGCGTGGTGCGACGTTCAGCTGAGGGTCGCCAAAGCGGCTTAAGGCGGACGCGTTCGAAGACGCGCGGCTTCGGTCGCTTGGCAACGCAACGGCCGATGCGCTGCGGTTGACGAGCAAGATGTGGAAGAGCCCCCGCACGGGGCTCTTCCTTTTTTTCCGGCTATGTTTTCGAGGCGTTGGCGTCCCGAAGAGGGATGGTCTCGGACAATGCGAGAGGTTCGGATTCGAGAGTGGTATGATAAGGGGGAAATCGTTGTGCGCCGACGGGCTGCGGCGCAAAGATGAAGGAGAACGCTCGTGAGTCGTCGGAAGTCCCTTGAATTCTCCGGATGCGTGCAGATCGAGGGCGAGGAAGACGGCTATGACGCGCTGACGGGGCTGCCGGATCGTACGACCTTGGAGCGACGCATCGAGCGGTGCCTTGCCCAGAAGGGTCGTCCGTTCAGCCTCATCGTCATCGATATCGACAATTTCAGGTCGTTCAACGACGCGTACGGCTATGCGGTGGGCGACGCGATCATAGCCCGGTTCGGACGCTATCTGCAGACGAGCCTCTCGACCGGCGTCGAGATGGTGGGACGCGTGGGCAGCGAGGAGTACCTCGCCATCGTCGACGGCGCCGACCGGGACGTCCTGGACGGCCTCACGAGCGATCTGCTCTCCGTGCGCCTGACCATCGACGGGGAAGGGCCTTCCGGGGAATCCACGTCCGTCAGCCTGACCGCCGGCGCGGGCGTCGTGTCGTGGGACGGGGAAGCTGCCTTGACGCCGGCGGCCCTCATCCATCAAGCCGAGGTGGCGCTGCGCAAGGCGAAGCAGCTCGGCCGGAGCCGCCGCTACGCGTTCGAGACCGACGATGCGGAATTCGCGCGTCTGCGGGAGGATATGCGGCTTTCGATGGAGCTGTCCGTCGAGATCGGCGATGCGCTCGAACGCGGGGAGTTCGAAGCCTTCTTCCAGCCCCTGTTCAGGCCCTCGAACGGCCGGATCGTGGGGGCCGAAGCGCTCGCGCGCTGGCGGCATCCGTCGCGCGGCCTGGTCAGCCCCGCCGTGTTCATCCCGCCGCTCGAGCGCAGCGGCGCCATCGTCGACCTCGATCTGGCCATATTCGAGCAGTGCTGCCGCTTCCTGCGCGACCGTCTCGACAAGGGCGCGGTCATCGTGCCGCTGAACTGCAACTTCTCGCGCTTGCATTTCTTGGACGACTCGTTCGCCGACGCGTTGAAAGGCATCGTCGACCGCTACGCCGTCCCTCCGTCGTATCTGTGCGCGGAAATCACGGAAAGCGCGTTCGTCGAGGATTTCGACACCGTGATCGGCCAAGTGAAGCGGCTGCACGAGCACGGTTTCAGCGTGGCCATGGATGATTTCGGCACAGGCTACTCGTCCCTGAGCTGCCTGTCCTGTACACCGGCCGACATTGTGAAAATTGACCGTGAATTCATCAGGGGAATCTGTGACCAGTCCCATTCCTTCAACCGTTCCTTCATCGGGTCCGTGATAAATCTCTGTCACAGCGTGGGAATATCCGTATGTGCAGAAGGCGTGGAGGAAAAAGGTGAGCTGGAAACTGTTCTCAGTCTGGAGGCTGATTCCGTACAGGGATTTTATTTTTCAAAGCCGGTAACACCTGAGGAATTTGAGGAACGGCATATAAAGCATCCGCATAAAGGATAAGCCTGTTTTAGATTTTCTCAAATTCCTCTATCTCCAGAGGCTTGCTGTAATAGTAGCCCTGAATGGCGGTACATCCAAAGGAAGTCAGCAGTTCCAGCTGTTCCTGGTTTTCCACCCCTTCTGCCACACATTCCACCTGCAGGCTGTGGCACATGTCAATGATGCATTTTACCACAGTCTGGTTGGTCCGGTTTGCCGCCAGGTCATCCATCAGGGATTTATCCAGTTTTACCTCATCAAACTTCATGATGGAAAGAATGGACATATTGGCATAGTTGGCCCCAAAGTCGTCCAGGGAGATGCGAAATCCCGCTTCCCGAAGTTTTGATCCAATGGATTCAATAACCTTTCTCTCAATATCCCCTATGCTTTCCGTTATCTCAATCATGACAAGGCGGGCGGGATATTATATTTTTTCTTGCATGTCCGTCAGCACCTGGAACAGGTCCCTTTCAAGCAGCGTGATTCGTGAAAAATTGACTGAAACAGGAATAAGATCCCTGCCCCGTTCCTTCCAGTCCGAAAGCAGTCTGAATACCTGCTCCAGCATATAAAAATCCAGATACCGTATAAGCTTGGTCTTCTCCAGAAGGGGCACGAAATTCAGCGGCTGCGTGGATTCGATACCGGCTGCCCGATAACGCACCAGGGCCTCGGCAGAACACACCTTGCCGGTCAGTGGATTATACTTTGGCTGGAGACAGAGACGGTAACAGCCGTCTTCCATGTCCTGTAGCAGACGATTCAGGTATTCCGGCGAATAGTGCTTGCGCTCCTGGCTGCTGTCCTTATAATATATCTGTTTGTTCACAAGCATCAGTTCTTCCGCATGGCGCATCAGCCGGTCAAAATCCGTCAGGTGTTCTTCCCAGGTACACCCCAGCGAGACACCGTTTGGAGTGCGGCTGTCTAACATCCATTCCATTTTCCTGACCCGCTCCATGAATTCCTCATATGCTGATTCCAGGCTGACAATGATGAACTCGTCCCCGCTGAGGCGGAATATGCTGGCCCCGGCAATGAGGAGACCATGACGGATGCCGCCTCTTTGATGGTGGTGTCGCCACTGCTTTGCCCGTAATCCCGGTTTAACTGCTTTAGGTCATTGATATCCCCGGCCACAATTCCGCAGGATACGTTTCTGCCGCCTCTCATCAAATCATTGCGGAAACGCACAAAGCTTTCTCTGTTAAGCAGGCCGCTGAGGCTGTCATGGGTGGCTTCATACTCCAGGCGCTCATATAGGCGTCTCTTTTTTATCTCATTTGCAATGTTATAGGCAATGGAATCCAGCAGCTTAATGGTGTCATGGTTGGTATTGGGATTGTCGATTCCGATATATCCGCTGAAGGTGGATTCGTCTTCAAACGGCACTGCAAAAAGGCTGTCCGTGTTTCTGGCGGTCAGGTAGCGGTACTCGCTGGGGCAGGTATCCCTAAGCTCCACTGTCCTGGCGATAATCAGGTGCTGCTTCTTGTTGAAGGTCTCAAACAAATAGGGAATCCCGTCCAGAGGCACCTGCTGAAGGGCCGCTTTTTGGGGAAGGAATTCCGGCCCGGCACCATTCATAGGTATTACGGGCAAACCCCTGTGCACGGTCAATTTCTATGATGTAGGCCCGCTCTCCGCCGTAAAAACCAGCTATTATTTCCAGTGTACGGTTAATGGCATCATCCAGGCAGTCCGCAGTATTCAGGACCCGCAGCGTTTCCAGCATAACGGTTTCCATATGGTATTTGGATGTATGGCTGCCGCGCTCCTTCATGCGGTCTCCCACATCCACTGCGATTTCCATGCGGGCAGGCCTTCCTTCCCATTCCACCAGCTTATCCTTTACAATGAAGTTCTTATTTAAGTGGGGATTCTCATATTCCCACACATAATACTCTTCTGTGCTGAGCTTTGTATTGGTACAAAAGGGGCATGGGCTGTCCCTTCCCTGAAGCACCTCATAACATTTACAAGTCTCAAACTCCTCCATCTTAAGACCGGTGAGCTCCCGTCCCGCCCTGTTGAGATAGATCAGGGAATGGTCCTGGATATCGCTGATATAGACAATCTCCTCCAGCTCATCGATCAGCCACTCCCGGTTTACATACTGCAGCGGTGCAACCTGGGAGGTTTTGCTCCCAAATACACTGTAACAGGATTTCCCTGCCTGTTTTGCGTACCGCAGTGCGGCATCAGCCTTGATGTAAAGTTCATCAAACTTATTCCCATGTCTGGGGCAGAAGGCGATTCCAATGGAGTTGCTGATTCCCATCTGATCCTCTCCCTGCTCCTGGGCACTCTGAAGTTCCCTGGCAATGATCTGTGCCTTGTTACATGCGGCGGCATCATTGGGGATATCAGGCATGAAGGCAACAAACTCATCTCCGCCCAGCCGGCCCAGGACGGCGTTATCTTCAAATATACTTTTTAATTTATAGGCAATTCCTGCCAGTACTTTGTCTCCGTACATGTGGCCGTAATTGTCATTGACCGCCTTAAAATTATCCACATCAATCATCAGC